>JADEYI010000014.1_pt1 | contig 352902 bp, 525 predicted proteins | sample 8542331 | NCBI WGS metagenome assembly JADEYI01 (sample SAMN16510988, study PRJNA670497) | mine drainage metagenome | isolation source: biofilm near Copperflume 1 | place: Germany: Marsberg coppermine Kilianstollen | collected 2018-02
TATGTTTTCTCATATTGTTTGGGAATTTTGCCATACTCTAAGGGTGGATGGGCTGTGCAGGAGCATGCTGGCGTGCCTGACTGGGCAGGCTTGCCCCTTCCTTCGGCACAACTCGGAAGCAAATGACTCGCACAAGGAAAGGCAAACAATCCTTGGAAGTATTGTGATCAGAAAACAAATCGATAATTCATTATAAGATAGAAGTTTAGAATCCTAAATGGTCTGAGGTGAAAAGTGTCTCTTCCACACTACTTCAGCCCACCAGGTATTGGCACCATGTCTCAGCGGGTAGCCTTCAGCAGGTGTACTACTGATACCTTAGTAAGCATCCATCGATGTCACCACCGTCTCCCAAATGCTGCGCTTGTGGGAAACAACAGACCATCAAAACCCTCCATCAATACACCCTGCAGACCTGGCATCGACAGCATTATGTGCAGAGCAAGTGCGAACAGCACGACAGATGAAGAAGCATTGACGAGTCGCATGGAGCTCGACCCCGTCATGGAGGGGGAGTACTGCAGTGGGTTTCCTCGATCAAAGGATTAGGGCTTCTCTCTGTTGGGAAAGCTAAAAGCTGTCCTTGGACGTAATCCTAATGTTCCTTTTCTTGTGGGTTTATGCTTGCTTTTGGTGCCTCCTTTTCACACATACACCTTGACGTGCGCAGTGCCTGGAGAGATTGAGATCGACAATGAAGGGGACTTCACCAAGCTCACCATTGAGGTGAGGTCCATTATTGATGCTCTGTATGTGTGATTTTGCAAGAAATCCTATAAATTGAAGACTTACTAGCTTTACTTGCACGACTCAGGTCAAGGACTACCCAGGTCTTTTGCGAGTCATCACGTGGGTACTGAATGGCTTGGATCTTCTTGTGGAGACTGCAAAGTGCGCACGCTAGCAATCCCGACTTGCTCATTGACACTTTGTTTCCCCATGTGTAAACGGGAGCGACACCACTGCCTGACAAGTGCCTGTTCTTTCCATATTTATATCTGCTTGTGTGTAGGCTGACTACAGACGACGAGGGCATGGCGAAGAACGTCTTTTGGATCACAGACAGGCGCGGCAACAAGCTCAGCAATTTCCATGCGCGCATGCTGCAGGAGAGGGTGGGCGACTTCGTTGTGTACTGCACGCCAGACTCCAAGGTGCTGCTGACATGTACCTGCTGTCGACGAGATGCGCACAACCTGTTGTAATAATTCGTCACCTACAATTAGCTCATCGTCACCTTTCACGCGTGGCTTGTGGGATCATTGTCCCATTATTTGAAAGAGCATCTGGCAAGGGCTGTTGTGAGCCTGTGGCAAGATATGCGGCAAGGATAAACCTGTGGATGTGGCAAAGAATGTGGCAAGGGCTTGAACCGTGCAAGTGACGAGGCTGAAGAGGCAGCTGAGGGTATGGCACAGAAGGAGAAGGGATAGTGAAGCAAGCTGGCTAGAGACAGCAGGTCTCCACCTTGCAAAAGTAGTGCAAGGGAAGTCACTGCTGTGTGGTTGTGGGGAGCAGACGCTGTCATCGCACAGGTTTGAGAGCGGCGCAATTGTGGTGGACAACGAGGAGGATGAGAAGTTCACAGTGGTGAGCATTGCGGAGGGCAAGGAGCGAGTCAGCGCCCTGCTGGACGTCGCGTCAGCCATGACCGGCATCGGTGTCATCATCCACGAAGCCATTATCCAGGCAAGCACTGCTCTTCACCCATGCAGACAGACCCCCCACATTTCTGCCTCTGTTTGAGATCATTTTCCGATTGTCGTTTGCCAGAGGGATGAGGGGCAAGCTTCCACATGTCTGGTATGAGGTGTAATTGTTGGCATCCAGGGAGCAGTGAAAGCATGCGTAGGGGTTGTTGCTTGTTAGCCAGCTGCAGTGCCAAAGGAAGTTACCCTTGGATCTTCAGGGTGGTGAAAGCAGGGCCAGTTCCTGCTGGCAAATTTGTTGCGATTGTGTTGGGTGAAGTCTGCTGCCTCACATTTTGTGGTGGTGACTACTGTGGGTTATTCAATTGGCTCAACTGGCCTAGAAAGAATACTTTTGGCCTGTAAGAGCGCTGAAAGCTAGGAATCTTGGCCAAAAGGCTGCTGCCTGACTTTTGTATGGGGGGAACTGTGGCGGCAGGGCGACAAGAAGCAGGCGGAGCAGCTGCTGGGCAATGGGCGCACGAGCGGAGTGACGTTCAAGTTCTGGGTGAGCGACAAGCAGAAGAAGAAGCTCGACTATGCGCGCGCGACCGCGCTGCTCTTCACTCTCAACCTCGTGTTTGGCAACAGCAGCGATGCGCGCCTGCGGACCCCCATGCCCCAACATGCTGTCGCCTGATTATTGAATTTTAAATTTGAATCTGAAAGTTTAGTTAGGCTATATGCAGTTCTGTGTCTTGGTTGCGAGAGGGGAATGGTGAACATTTCCGTTTAGCTGCTGTGTGCGGCTCTTTGTCCAGGTTGATGAATGGACATCTCTAGAGTTTGCTCTGATGGATAAATTTATGGTAAATCTAATTACATTTGTCCTGCACTCGGTGAAAACTCTGCTGTTTGGCCAGGCCAATAGGACTGGCTTTTCTGACCTCCTCAAAATTTGAACCTTAGTCTTTTGCCTGTGGATTCAGTAATAAGTATCTGACCCTAAGACCGCAACCAGGCACAACATTCTGTAAATACTCAGCTCCAATGCAAGCGTCATGGCATGCCGACAATCCACAAGCCCCTCCTCTACTGATACAAGTAAAGACAATATTGACCAAATGATTAGTCCTGGCCACCATAGGCATCACCATCAATCAGGAGTCCCCAAACAAACACCAGTGAAGCAGCACATACAAAGGAGCAGGGTGACCAATTGACAGGCACACATAAATGGCCTGAATCACACTCCTGATTACGCTTCAGGGAGGACAGCAGCAGGCTTTGCTGGCAGGAGGCCGCTCCGCATCTTCAATTTCCTGCACCATGCATGGTTTTACATGAGTTCCTTAAAAAATGCACAGATGCATCCCACCCCCGGCAAAATGTCTCTGAGCACAAAAAACATGACAAAAGCTGCCAACCACAAGAGGAGGATGCTCAAACAGCTGCTGATGCACGATGTTAAGTTGCAAGGCAGTCCTTCCTCTTACTCTCTCGCGCTTGTCAGGTCACTCTGCCACAATGTCTGCATCTCTTTCTCCGACAAGCACCGAGCTGCGCATGTGCGCGCACCTGCCGGTCCAGTCAACGCAGACGCCGTGGCGCTTGAGCAGCTGCTGCTCCCTGATGCCCTGCGGGCTCAGCTGCGCGCCCAACCTCTCAGCCATCAGCCGGCGCACATTCTCCGCGTACAGCCGCGGATCCGCGCGCTCCTCGGCCGAGGGCATGTACGGCGGCAGCACCTCAATGTCTGCCAGATTTATGAACTGCGTCTGCCCGCGCAAGAAGTGCCAGAAGGAGCTCTGCACGCGGCCCCATCCCTGGTGGAAGTGCCTGCGATTACATGCAGGAGGCTGAGTCACTTGTCAGTTGTGCCATTGCCCACGAGGATTGCTTTCCATGATTCCATGCACGATCAGGGCCTTTCAAGCTGATTGGTGTTTAAAAGCTCAAGAGAAAGAGCTCTGCAATGGATGTGAGACAGCAACATGAGGCAGGCAGCAACTTGGAAAGATGTGAAAATATTAAGCTGGCATTTTAAGAGTCAAGAAAGATGCCATGAGGGTACAGATACAAGGAAGGCGGCGCACTTTGATCTGTACTTCAGAAGGACAGGGAGCACTGGGCGGCCGCTCACAAAGGCCCCAGACGAGAATTTCAACAGCACATTGTGCTGCTTGCACGTGCCCTCTGGGGCGATAGCAAAGAGCGGGAACCTGCAATCAAAGCTCCTCTTACTGAGCTCTGTCACGTTCTCCCAGACAGGCCTTGTTCAATCTGAAAGAAGGTGCAGAATGGATATCTGGGGCTGCAAGCTTGAGCAGTGACAGTCCTGGGGTCATAGCAGTCTGGGCTGGCTGAGCGGCAGACCTGGGGTCAGCTGCGCGTTGGTGTATGAGTTCAGTTGTGCTGCCCCTTGAGGCGTGCACCGTCTTTGACTCATCAGATGATCCCCTCCGCTCCACAAAGAGAAAGGAGCACCCCTGCCAGGGACAGTAAACAATGTAATGTCCAATTCTGTGAGATAGGTTGCCAGGTGGGATAAATTCCAGGTTTCTGAAGAGATGTTATGTTATTGAATGTCCTGGTCTATGTCAAGCTCTGACCCTTAGCGGAGAATGCTTTGGCAGACTGTCACCTGTGTCTAGGAGAGGGCATTGAAAGCTCAAAAGCTTGGAAAGAGGCATTTGCTCACCTTTGCGAAAGCGCCAAAGAAGGGGATGTCTGCCACAGAGGCCTTGGCCAGGCCGCAGGGCAGGAAGAAAGCGCCCAACATGATGCCATCGGTATAGGAGACGTGATTGAACACCAGCGTCGCTCGGCAGTCATATGCCTTGGCAACATTCTCATATCCTGCAAGCAGAGAGAGCAAAACCTTTTTCTAGCTTATGTGCTGATTGGGCATTTTCTGCAGCTCACACCATCTGCTGTGGTGCCGCCATACGCTCAGCAAGACAAATTAGTGGAGATCAGGTTGGGGGTCCTCTGATTCCGATGGTGCATAGGGTGGTGAAGCCACCCTACCGGTGATGCTTGGCCACAGGTTGAAGCCGATGTGCAGCAGGATGTGCGACCAATACATGAGGAAGAAGCGCACGAAGGCTTTCCTCCAGCCCACAAGGGGCTCATTCACAGTGGTACCAAGCAGGCACAGGCGAAGCACCACAAAGACAAACGGCATGAAGAGGACCGTCAGGAAGCATCTGAACAGGAACACCGGCATCTGCGCACAATTATTCCATCAGAGTCATGTAATATCTGCATACTACAGGACTGAATGAAAAGCAAGGGTGGGAAACGTGCTCCTTACCATGATGACGAATTTGAACCACTCGTAAGGCGTCATTGGGCTATTGAAATCCAAGAAAGGCGAGTCTTTGATGAGCTCCAGCAGTTGGGTATCGCTGCCTGGCAGGACCTCAGCTGGTGAGGCTGCTGGCTTAGCAGTGGCATCAAATTTGGATAAGCTGAAGGGGTCTTTGGCAACATTGGAAACCCCATTCGATCTATCTCCGCCAGCCATGGGACCAGACCCATCTGGCTTGAGAAGTGCATGTGCATCACTTGCCAACTCCTTTGTTTCACTCGAAGGAGTCATAGTCTCTTTATTTCCAAGAGCTCTTATGTTAGGTGCGCCAACATGATATGAATCGAACTCGGTTGAGACAACTGCTTGGTAGCTGCTATAGAGACCTTGCTTTTTGCTTCTTCCGGCAATTTTATTTGGAATTACTTTCCATGAAAGCAATACATATCGTCTTTGTTCGGCGTTGGAGAGTTGCCAGAAATGGTGTTAAATTTAAAATGACCCACAATGATCTACAGATCGCACTACGTCTACATTTAAAGAGGTGGCCGTTTTTCTTCGCCCAGCACACAGAGACGGATTTTTTCAGACCGAAAAGCAAGTTATATGTGCAATTGCACCTTTCTTCAAGAACCTTTCATTGAAAACGGGCCTAGGAAGCTTAGCTTGGTCTAAATGTAGATAATCATATCATCTAAACAGGGTATCAGATGATAGCTCTCCGACCCCGGAAACCCTGCAAGTGCACCGCTGTTCCATCGTGAAAGTGTGTGTAGACTTGTCCTGCTTATGATCAACATAAGAATGAAGCATATAAGAATGTAGACTGCAAGTGAGCTATCACAGACGACATTGCCTTGCACCTTTGAGAGGGAGCCACTCAGAAGCATCGTGATATTTGGTGAAGAGGTCTGACAATGATTGCGAACACATTCGGGTCTTCTAAATGTCTGGTTAAGTTTCCTGATGGTCACGGACCATGCTCACAGCCTTCTATGGGCCCCAAAGGTCGAGCCTTGCTTCATGACCGTTGCTCTGCCTTTCCAGACCGACCTGGTACGCCCACTTTGAATGTTCTTAACAAGAACTGATGGCACGCAAAGATTCTTTCGGCTTTTCGTCTCAGTGCTGCCGAGTCTGTAACATCCTCCCTGGTATTTATACTTCCTTGCCGATGGTGACTTCCAAATTGCCATTTCAGGCCAAAATCTGGGCAGTCACACCAAGAGGGTGTTCCCACAATTTCTTGGACGAAGATATGAATTCAATTTATGTCGGTCAGCTTTGGTCTACGCCCAGAGGAGACGGCCAGTCGAGGACGAAGTGGAGCTTGATGACGGGGATTTTGCGAGCGATGGAGAGGCATGCATTGCATTTCGTCTCTTCACATTAAGGAAATTGCACGATGAACTTCAGATTCAAATGCATCATCTCTGCGGTTTTGAAAAGCATTCGTGACCCTGCAGGGGTTCAGTCTGGGTGGCATCCTTGGACAAGCATGGTCAGCGCTTCTGGGCGTGACTGACCGTCTGACAGACATTGTCTACGACTATGTGCCTGATGACGTGTCCCGACCCACAGTGCGTGCGCCTCCTCATGGTGTTCAGCACTGCACTGCTTTCACTTAATGAAATCATCAGCAACTCAGGTGTGTCTGTGCCATCAGGTGAATTTGGCGGTGAAGGCAGGGCTCCTTCTTGTCATCATTGGCTTTGCTCGCAGCATACTAGGGGTGCGGATCTCCCAGTCATCTATCTCAAACATGCATCTTAGCAACAAACACCAGATTTTGCAAGGGCAATATTGGCCATGTGCTGGTACTGATTGACTGCTGCTTGTTTGCAGTTCCTGCTGACGGTGGGCACAGTGGTGCTGGGCCTGTTTGTGGCAAGCCGGGTGCTGGGCATTGAGGCAGGCAGCGGCGCTGCCAGGCCCAAGAGCAAGAAGAAGGGCGAGCGATGGGGCTCGGGTAGGTGCGTTCTGCACTGATGAAATCAACTCCCTCATGGCTTCAGAGCGTGCTTCGCTCTGTTTCTTGGCACACTGCAAAGGTTTTGTCGGAGGCAGCAGTGGTGCTCCACACAGCCTGCTGTTGCATGCAGGTGGAAGTAGGAACCAGAGGCCTCCTCCGCAGCGGCCGCCGAGGCGGCTGCCCTCAGGGGTGGCGAGAGATAATGATGTGGTGGATGTGTGGTTTGACACAAAAGAATCGCAGACAGAAAGGAGGAGAAGAGGTCCTTGAGAGACTTGTTGAAGGGCGATGAACGCAGGAACAGTGTATTTTAAAGCACACGTTGTGTACCAACACTTGTGAACACTTGTGCTCTGCACAAGGGATTTGAAGCATGCATGAAATTGCTTGGTGCTATCTTCTCTTCCATATGGGCTTAATCTTGGACTTGTGCTAGATGCTGTTGAGTGCCATGATATTGCTTTTGTCTGAAATGTATAATTTGCTGCTTGTTTGAAACTCACTGGAATATCACCCTGATCTCTTGCACATTTTTTTTTGTTTAGCATTGAAGCGACTGATGAACAGTGCCCAGCCATGGAATTGAGTACAACCTCTTAGAAGCAGCAGATTATGGTGTGTTGGTCGGTGTGCGGCGGGTTGTGTAGTGCATATGCTAGCTTCAGCCATTGAAAGAATCCAATGAGTTGTCCCAAATCTGGTTTAATGGAATTTAATAGTCCAAGGATCACTCGAGGAGATTATCAATTTGCAAATGACATGCCAGGCACAGAATATCGCTCTGTCTAGTGTACAAACACACTCCTGACACTCGCACAAATATCACAACTGCCATTGAGGCGAGGCCATGTGCAGCTGCCTAGTGTCCATTCTTGCAGTCTTGTCTGTCTCTTGTGCTGCGGCCTATTTAAAGAGTTTGCGCAGGGACATGTTCGCGTCAGAGTCCTTCTTCATGACCTTGGCAACAGCCATCTCAAAGTCCTCCTGCGAGTGCACTGTTCTATGAGCGAGCCATTCCTTGTGATCACCCGGCACAGGGCATGGAAAAGCTTATAATGTTGCCACACATGCAAATTAAAAGGCCAGATGCACAGGTCAGCTTACCTGTGTCACATGCACCCTCCGCTCGCGCAGCGCAAACATGCCAGCCTCCGTGCAGCACGCCTGTAATTGCAGATACGTGCTCTCATCCATTGCCAGATCCTAGTTTCCAAAAATCAGGTGTCAACCCAAATCATGCCTCAGGACCACAGAAACAGCCTGTTGCCTAGCTTCAGGCATTGGTTGCCTTGGGTGCCTTGAATTCTGGGTGGTCAAAACAGAGAATGCATCAATCCAACACCCATTGCCTGTTACATATCTTTTGGCACCGCTTGCCTGAGGTGACGTGGACTTCCCAGGCGGCCAAAAAAGAACCAGAAAAGATGCCAAAAAGTGGGCGCTGGCTGGCGTGAGATCATCTGACCTCCCAGCCAGACTGGTGAGCATACAGGCACGGTCAGGGATATAACTAAGGATGGTGTGGCGGGAATGGGGCCATCATTAGGCTCATTTGCGTCGAATGATCAAGAAGTGGCGTGCCTTGAGCTCTGCGCCGGAGGCGCCGGTCATCTTGTCGGCGATCTTGCGCAGGTCGATGCCTCGCACGAGGTTCATCTTGCGCGAGTGGATGCGCAGGATGTCGGCACGCGATGACTCGTTGGGGTTGGGGAACTCGATCTTGCGGTCGATGCGCCCCGGCCGCAGCAGCGCCGGGTCCAGAATGTCGATGCGGTTGGTCGCCATCAGCACCTGCGCCAGCCGCAGTGTTCCAATTCAATTCAAACATACAGTTCTGGGCTGCAGGTTCTCGCGCCCGTGCCGGTAGCGGCTGAGGGAGCCTGTCAGCCCTGCTCGGCAGTAGGCGCTCCAGCCATGTCATATCAAGCAAAGGCCATCTATTGTTTGTAGTGCACTCGTGCGACACGCATCAAACAAGAATTGACGACTCGCTTATTCTCCAATCATGTTCCAAAACATCAAGCAGTAGAAGCGATGAAATATTTTCGCTGCCGCTCACCACGGCCAGCAACATCATGGGTTTTATGCTTTAAGGTCCCAATACAGCAACCTTTCTCTGTTCCAACAGGAGAGATGAGAGGGACCACTGCCGCTCAACATCCAGATGCGCAGCGTGGGTGATATTCGAATGGCTGGCTCGCAGGAGGATCAGCGAGAGTCATAATGTCCGCTTGCCTTGATCTTATTGGTGGCCTCGAAGCCGTCCAGCTGGTTGAGCAGCTCGAGCATGGTGCGCTGGACCTCGCTGTCGCCGCCGCCGCCGCCGTTGTCGGTGCGCGCGCTGCCGATGCTGTCCACCTCGTCCATGAAAATGATGCTGGGCGCGTGCTCCCTGCACACATCGCGCCACGATCATGCCTTCCCTATCCATGATGGCACATCATTGGGATGAAGGCGGGGGCTTTGAATTTTAGTTCCCTGCTCTGGGAGACTTTTTGGCGGGTGATGAAAGGGTAGATTTGCCCAGGGGCAATCCATCACGGACTGGCATGTGGCTGCAGGCAGCCTGGCCGGCTCCGCGAAGCGTACTATACGGAAGCAGTCTAGACAATCCCCATTGAGGCCCTCTCAAGCCAGGATCACACAGGGAAGGCAGAATCCAGACCCGGGAGGGCTCCTGCCTTCCTGTGGAGGGCGGATGAGTTGCGTAATGCACAGGACTCAGTTGCAACAGCACATGGAGCGTAAGAAGGACGACATCAGGAAGTAAGGATGCGTACCTGGCCATCACGAAGAGTTCGCGGACCATGCGCGAGCCCTCGCCAATGTACTTCTGCACCAGCTCGCTGCCGGACACGCGGATGAAGGTGCAGTCCGTGTGATGCGCCACGGCACGCGCAAGCAACGTCTTCCCGGTCCCTGGCGGCCCGTACAGGAGCACTCCCTGCAGCATTCCAGCAAACAACATTTCTTCAATTTATTTTGATCTGAGTGCGCAGCCCAACAGGCTGTGGGTATGACTACGACATTGAAAAGAAATTGGGGTGTTGGTGCCCACCTTCGGCTGTGCGACTCCGAGGCTCTCAAACAGCTCAGGATGCTTGATGGGCAGCTCAATGACCTGCACACATATGCCAGTGTATTCAGTCTGCAGAGACTTTGCCTCAACACCCAACATTGCACATTGCATCATCAACTTGATGTGATCAACTGAGTTTAGCAGTGGCTGCAGGGACTGATGGACATGTCCACACCCTGAATGGTGACAAGATATTATGACTTGAAAACAGAGGAGGAGCAGAGGAAACAAGTCACACCTCCTTGATCTCCTTGATCTGCTGGTCGAGGCCGCCGATCATGTCATAGGTGGAGTCTGGCACCTTCTCCACCTTCATGAGGCTCACCAGTGGGTCCACCTTGGTGGGCAGCAGCAGGTGCAGCGTGTAGCTGTCATTCCTCAGCGCCACTCGTGCTCCAGTCGTCACCTGCATGCCCAAATGCCAAGCAGTCAGCAGCAAGCATGAGCATCTTTGGCGACAAATGCATGAGTATCCGCCATATATCTGCCATCTCACGCTCTGGTCTTTGTAATAAAGGCAATTTTCTGCAACATGTGCGATACTCTATCCTCACAGCGCAGGCTTGGAAAATTTGGTGCAATCTTCACCACCAAGATGCCTTGTGCCATTTATGCATACCTGTGTGATGTCGATGGACTTGTCCAGATCCACCACGTATTTTCCCTCTGGATGGACCTTCACCAGCACCTTGTTCTTCCCCATCACCTGTGGACAGTGAGCCGGGTAAGCAGCCGTTATGCTTTTCCAGCAGTGGCAGTGACACAGCACCATTGTGTTGCCAAATCTGATGGCAAAATGAAAATACTCGTACCTTGAGCACCTCCCCGACATATGACCCAGGCTCCTGAAGGAGCTGCAGCTCCTCTCTCAAAAGGCGTACTGCATTCAGATATCAAGCCTCAAGACACTTGGAGTGATCGCGACAGTCAATTTTTATTCCTGAGGCAATCTTGTCACCAGTGTCGCTGTTGGGCAAAGAGGAGAAGTACAAGGGAGACACGATCAAACAGCCACTCTGAAGTCCTACCTTTGGTATTCAGTTCATTCCGTTGTGCCTCAAGCCTACGGAGGTTATGCTGCTTGTCGCGTGCCAATATTTCTAACTCCTCTATCTTGGTCTTGTAATAACTCTTCAGGCCATCACCCAATGCACGCCCCATTTTGTCTCTTGCGCTGGATAGCTGCACCTGTCTCAAGAATTTCTCACTTACCACTTCCTCTACTTGTTATGATCGCGGCAGGATGGTCTTTCAGACTCTGTGCGCGTCCTACACTTCACAAGCTGCCCCTGAAACCCTCTTGTCAGCAACACCTTTCACGAGGAGACCTCAGACAAGGTCATGTACGTGATGAAGCACGGCAAGATGGAATGTAAACAGAGTTCCCGTCCCTTAAAAGTTGGCTCTGCAAGTTGTGCAAGCAAGTGCAAGAGCAAGTTTCTGCGGATTGCGCGGAAAGGGACCCCCCGGTGGCGGCAGAACGGGAGGTCTTGGCTGGGTGTCCTTTGCCCATGAGTTGAGAAGGCACAGATTTGTGCGTGAATTGGTCGTACAATTGGTTGTTAGAAGGGACAGTTGTCCGTTTTCGTTGCATCAAACTGGGAGCAGGTGGTGTGCAAGTCGATTGGCGAACGGATATCTAAACCTTATTGGCTGGACCTTATTTGCTCTGCACGGCAAACTTTTGCAGGGCGACGGCCCCATACAGACGACTGTGGCTACTTTAAAGTGTGAACAACACGTGAGAAGAAAATTTGTGTTAGCTTAGGGGCAGGTCTTGCAACTAGTGAAGAGGAGGAGTCTCTGGTTTTAAGCGGCGTGGATCGTAATCAGCCTGCTCCCCTGGCATCTACGCTGTCCAGAAAAGTCCATCTTATCGGGAAGGGACCACAAATGCGCATCAGGACGTTCATTCCCTGAGAAAAATCTAGGCAAGAAGTTGAGGGACCTACACGGGCATTTACTCGTGACGGAGGACTGAATGCAGTCTTCCAGCAGCACAGTTGAGCTCCCAAGACGAATAACAAGAAAGCAAAAGCGGCTAGCTGACAAGAGCTTGGAATGCTTGGAAGCGGACACCAGATCTACAGCCCATGAGGAGGTGTGCTCTGCTGTCCTACTACGCAAGATTTCGAAATTGTCAAATCCACATGCGTACTTCTGTATGCCCTGTGCTTCTGTTCTTGTGCTTGGTATTGTGGTACTGTGCGCATGAAGCATTCATGCCAGCTCTGTCTCACACAGGGGAGGCAGCGGAGAAAACGGGAGAGACCGCTGCAGCTCAGCCTGTATGTGCGGTGGTATTCTCCTAGCGGCAAAACGAAGGTCAACAGGCTGCTGCTGCGACCTGTCACCTGTGTAGAAGCTCTTGAGGTAGGGTTTCCTCCAAACAACATTCGACCCTCAGACCAGGTTCATGTTTACATCCCAGAGAGCGGGTTTTCCCCTTTGACATGACTTGGCCCTGTGCATGCATGCAGGGCATCTCCAAGAACCTGGTGTCGCGCGCGTTTCCAGAATCAGAGCGCCCGGACTACCTGACCTCGGAGGAGTTCCTGAAGTTCACGCCCACGGACGACTTCATGTCACTGCCGGGCGAGATCCTGCGCACGGAGTTCCGCCTGGTTGTCACGCACAAGGCCTGGGAGTACACCGTGCTGGAGAGGGAGCTAGGCGCGCACCGAGACCCCCTGCGCAAGATGCTCGTCACGGTGGGTTGACCCCTCTCATCTGATAGACCACGCTGCGTATATAATGGCACTCACAATTTGCCCCCCCTAGAGGTCATCTGTGGCCTTGGGGTCCGGAGGAATCCATATAATGGCACTCACTGTGCTTGGACTGTCATATTTGCCATGTCATAGAAGGCCGTGTCCAGAGGTCTGCTGGTGTTTAGTTGACGACACATTGTCCTTTGTCGCCCTTTGCGCCGCCGAAAAGATGTGGTTAGCAGTTGCCTTCCAAACCACTTTATCCAATGCCAGTGCTCTGATGACTGTCCTGTGCTGTTCTTTCTGGCATGTCTTGTGTGTCAGCTTGGCTAGGAGCTTCATCTCGCTGCAAGCTCCCCAGCAAACTCCTGGGCCTTTGCTGGTGCCATGCAGTCTGTTGCGCTTGGGTGCTGTGGAGCATTGTGTCTGAAGGGGCGTGTGTTCTGGCGTCAGTAATTAGGTCATGCAATCTGCGCTGATTCTGCATGTGGGGTTGCCATGCAGGTGATCGAGTTTGAGAGCAATGCCATGATGGTCGGCCATCTGGGGCTGCGGGTCTCCCTCATAGCCTACCCTGTAGTGTCTGTAAAGAAGGTGAGATTGCTTTCTGTGCTGGCTTTGCTGGTCTCTTTGCACGGTATGTGCAGGGCCTGCCAGCGCACTTGCAGTTGCATGCTCTCCCTCTGGTGGATATAAGTGTTTTTTTTGGTAAGTGCAATTTGCATCTTTCTGTACCCAGCACCTTAACAGTATGTGTGTGCATTGGTGCAGTCCTTCCTGGAGGGCATAGAGAAGGAGTTGCGGACAAACCCTGACTTCAAGGGAAAGCTTTGATTGAGCACAGCAGCGCCTGACCCGCAGTAACTGCCAGAACACAGCAAAATACTTCCAGGAACCAGAATTGACACATCCTGGTGCTGCCTTGCTGTACAGCAAGGCTACATTGCAAGGCTTAGGAGGAGGAAAGAAAGAAGACTTGCTGAATGATCTGCTCAACAGCGTGAGCGCCTGTCTTGTCTGCCGCGACTAATATGCGCAGCTATATTAGGCGGCTCGGAGAGCACAAGAGCACTTGAAGTGACTCAGCGCCTCCTAAAGACTGTCATCCTGAGCCGCTGCCATGCAACTGCATGTCCAGGGTCAGAGGTCGAGAAGAGAAACTGATGTGACACCGCACTAGCCGCTGCTTGACTGCCACTGATTGGCAGAGACCAGCTGCATGTCTTTGCACCCTGCCTCGAGAAGATTTCTCTCATGTTATTCATTTGCGGTTTTAAGTTGCTTGAAGAGAAGATCTCTCTGCGTTACATTCAAGCCTGAACGTTTGGAGCTGCCGTGTGTGTTGTATCTGTGTGAGAGAAGAAGACCCTTGTGTCTGTTGTGTCTTGTCATTTATGTCCATGTCGCCCCTGTTAAGCTGTACTCTGGATTGCATAGATCATGCCTGACATGATATCGTTGCCACTATTAGAACTCAGAAGCTGACTGTCATTGAGGACCTGTGCCATGGCAACTTCTTGCACAGGGGATGCTTTCTTTGGCGTTTGTTGTGAGCATAGCTGTGGAGGACGTTGGTTCATTCTTGAGAAGCACTCATTGTTGCTTTTAAAACTAGGATTTGCCATGGTCATACCAGTGCATGCGAGCAGCTGCGCTGGAAAGCTGCATATAGGATTGGTCTAGCTTGTGCGCAAGGGTTTTCTCTGAGCTCGCAGTGAGTGAAAGTACATGTAACCTTGCACACCATCCAATGCTTGTTGTCATGATGATGGTATGCTAGTAGCGTCCCCTGATGCTAGGGGAATTTTAACGCTCTTGCCTGGGAACGGGATATCTGTGCCAGAGACTGTAGATACCGCCGCTCCTGAGGGGAATATATAGTTTTAGTCACATTCTGCTGTGCCAACAATGCCCAACATACCATACAAAGAATTCATCCTATAATTCAATATGCATGTTACAGCTTCTTGTCTCACGCGATTGTGACAATCACAGCACACGCGAATGACACTTTTGGTGAGCACGCTATATATTGGCACAGAGCACTTATGATAACCACACAATTCCAAGTCTCTTCTCAATGTAGAAACACTCAGGCTTTGACAGCCCCAAAACAGGCTGTACACCATCAGGCTAATGAACCCACGTGGGCCCACTCCTGTACATGCCTTTCAAAATTATCTGCCAACTTGCCATTGATCCAAGGCAATCTACTCCAGAGCAGGCGGTGCAGCAGCTGGGTATGTGGCTCCAATGGTCTCTGGAAGCCTGTGCGGGGGCAGCAACACAATGATATCAGAGTATCGCATTATGTCATGATACCATACACAGCACCCTAAGGCACCAGCTTGACTTCTGTAGGGAAATCTAGTACATGAGAGTCAACACAGGTGTGCTTGTAGACAGTCCTGGCAGTTTATAAAGCAGCCTTGCCTGCCCCAGATCCTACTACATGCATGCATGGAAAGGGACTTGAACACAATGGTTGCTGATTGCTTGCAGATGCCTCAACACGCACTCTTCTTTGTATTCAAACGGGGGGATTGTGTGATTGTTTATGTGTCTGCAGCACCCAATCAATTCTCTGCAAAAATGAGGGTGTTTGCCCACCTGGCAATGCTGCCGATGATGTTGTTGCTGAAGGGGTCTGACAGGTGGGACTGGAGGGCCTCAATGGGGCCCTGACGGCACACCAGAGCAGCACCGACAAATCCAACAAACGCAACCTGCACCCCATACTCACCGAATCAGTCCTGCATCCAGCAGTTTCCTCCCAAAGATTCCCTACTAGGCATTGATTGATTCTCTCTCTGGGCTGTCTACTGTACAATACCAGTTCAGCGCCCCTCATCACCATGAAACTGCCTCAACACGGGCAAGTAGGAATGACATGACATGTTGGTGCTCTGAGGTCCCTGGCAAAAGTAAGGGTGCTGTGATGGACTGCGCACCATGGCAAGACGGCCGTTCTTGATCTCCTTCTCGGCGTTGGCCTCAGAGTCCAGGTTGGCAGGGTCGAAGGGGAAGGAGTCCAGGAAGCCAGACTGCACCCAAGAAGCACCCAGGTAAGTTAGTAACAAGCCACAAATGGGAGCTTCCTGCTCACTATGTCCTGCACCCTTGAGGTCTCTGAAGATCTACATTTAAGACCCCTGCAGAAAAAGGTTGAGGACAATTTATAGGGCAGGCTCTGATGAGTGCGCAGGGCACAGCGCTAGGTTAGCTGAGGGTGGCGACTCACCTTGCCGGTCTTCTTGAAGCCCTGGTACCTCTTGAGCTCGAGGAAGCCCAGGAGCAGGAACTCCAGGGAGATCAGGGCCAGGGGAGGGAAGCCGTAGTCCTTGGCACCTGCCTCAAACCACTTGGGCTGCACACCCAACAGCTCCTGTCCATGCCAGGTAGGATTCTCAGTGCTCTGACAGAGTGAATTTAGCCATAAGAAGGCTGCTGGTCTGAGAGCTGTAAAGTTTGTAATACTATATTTTTAAGTTGCTCCACCACTGGCAAGCGATTGCATCCCAGGTTTACCTGGCCAAGGATTCCAGCAACACCAGCCATGGCCCACCTGCGTTGTCAATGTACTCAGACCTACCAGGAATCACCTGAAAAACCTTGCGTTCACGTATACCTCAAAAGATCGGCACGCCCAAACAAGTCAATGTTCTCATATCAAGACAGTGTGAGCCAAAGGCAAACCTGCCGTTGGTCTTCTCTGCCTCGGTGTACCTGCGCACGGTCCACAAATATCTCAGATCAGTGATAGAGCATCGCTACAATTCTTCGATCTGAAACCAATAAAACTTTAATGACCGCGTGAACTGCTCTGAGCAGATAGACATGCCCACCACTTGAGCCTCTCGGGTTCCGATCCAAGGCCGAGCGGGTCAAATCCACGGTCCCCAGCGAGCTCCCCCTTCAGATGAGCCGGGGGCTCTGTGTCTGGCAGCCAGAGGCCGCGAGCGGCGCTGGTGACCAGCGTCCTAGGGCGGAGGGAGGTGAACGATGGGGCGACAGGCCTGGCACCCAGGACGCAGCGGGACATCTGAGTCATGGCAGCCATGATCGGCAAGCACGTCTGATGCCTGCTTTCCAATAAGATTTGACCTTCTTCCTCCGAACGTTACTTTCGATCCCTCTGTCGAGTTCAAGATAGGATGCAAGATCTGTTGTAGCGAGGATTTATCTGACAGCGTGGCTGTTCCGCCAAGCCTTATTTAGCATTCGCCAGGCACATATTTGGCTTTACTGGTGTAAATTGAAGGAATGTGGAGGAATGCGATGGACTGTAAAGATAGGTCATGAACCTGACATTCTTACAAATTGGTCCGAATGGCTCCGAATGGCAAACACTCTTACAACGGCCTGCTTCGGAAGACTTCCTATCATGCGTGGCAGGACTTGCACAGTGCAAGTCCTGAATCAAAAAAGAAGTTGACGCAGAGACCATACTATGATAGTCTCCGCAGTGTTAATTGCAGCATCAGGTCACTGCTGTCACATAAGACAGAGATCACCACGGTGGAAGGCTGACCCTGATCTAGCTACAGGAGTCAAGATACGACGGGATTGCTACTACTAGTACCTATTCACACACTGACATCTGGACTGCAGTTGACAATGTCGCAACAGCACGGCGGACCAAAGTGAAGAGCAGAGAAAACCAGATTGGTGATTCCACTAAAAGACACACAGAGCAATGACTGTCACCAGGGGCAAGTACTACCCCTGTGCATTACCTAATGGGGGGCAAACGGGGCAAGTATCAACACGCCAATTTTCAACATCATGCTCAACGCTGTCCAGCTGTCCCTTGCAGTCTTCTCTCTTTTTCTACACAGCATCCAGTTGGCCCCATCACATTAGGACCCAAGGCGTAGCAGCCCCTGCTTGATATACAAAAACAGTCACATTCCTTGAGAACACCCCTTGTCCATCCAAAGTGACACAACCTGTCCAGACTCATTCCCATACGGCCTGCTACGCGTGTGTGTGGCTGGACAATGCTTCATGCAACACAGCATCAGCAACACAGAGCATTGCTCTCCCATGATAACCCACACACCGTCCAAAACAGGTACAAGGCTCTCTACATTGGCGAAACCTTGCACTTTTTTCTAAAGGCAGAACCTCGGCTTGGATACAGAACGAAATATGCAGACTACACACGTACAGCAGCCTCTACTAAATGAAATTTTGGCAAGCCATCTTGTGACATCGGGAACCAGAGATCCTCTGCTGTGGGAAACATGCAGACCCACAACCCCGGAGGCATCTCCTGGACCCACAAAACCTCATAGATAAAGCAGACCCCAGATTTTTCTCCGTGACACACTTCCCTGCAGCCATGTTCTTGACATCTACATTAAATCCAACCAGGACTTCATTGGACTGACCCCGAGACTCAGTCAAAATCATACTAGCTTCGAGACACCTTTTTTATTCAACACCCTCACAGCCACCTCCTTTGTCTTGCCAGTTACCTGCAGCGTTGCACCCAACACTGCTGGACGCCTCACAACCCGCAATTGACCAAACCACCTTGCCTGACCACACCTCTGCCAGCAGAATGAGGCCAGCAAGCCTCTGCTCAAGATGCAAGCCCAGCAATACTGGGTACATGATGACATTTACACAGCACAACACGGCATGGCGCTGAACCAAACCGGATCCTGGCCTAGAGGCCGGTCGCAGGCTGCACGCAGCTGCCGTGCAGCTATGCTTCCACAGCGACCGCTACACGTTGCCGTTGGACACCCACATGCTCCAGGCAACTTCCACGCAGACACAGCGCGGCAGCCACGGCGCCGATGCTTTGCAGTCGTAGCTACAGAGCCGCACACTCCAGACAGCTGCCGGGCAGCTACAGGGCGGCTGCCACCGCGGCGGCAGCTACTCATCGTCGTCGTAGAGCCAGATGGGCATCCGGTAGAGCATGGTGGATCCGCGCTCCTCCAGACGGCACAGCGCGCCCGCGCCCGGCTTGCTGCGCACGGCCTCGCTGCCGCCGGGCGCCACCTCCTGGTCCGCCGACAGCGACGACAGCAGCTTATATAGCACCTGCACCGCATCATCGTGTTTCAGTGAACACCACCGGCGGTGCCCATTTTATTGTAAACAAAATGCCTCCCTGGACCACGAATATGCACGCACCTGGAATTCATGCGGTGAGTGCACGGCGCCCGACAGGATCTCGCTTGGCTGCGCCGCTGTGTTGCCGAACACCCGCGCGTTGGCGGCTGCATTCAGGCACACGCGTCCGCCTGCACAACCAGAAACACATATACAATCCACAAACTTGCTACAACCGCTGCACCTCAGACTCTCCAGCACGCACCATGGCAACAGCAGTTTGCAGGGAATCACCGCCTGTGCACGCCCCGTGCAGCACAGACAGGGAAGACAATCAACAGCGATGACTGAATGCACTGCAGCATTTGCACTCCTTACTATTGCCACAGGAGAAAGGTGAGATAACAATGTATGGCTATGGGGCAGCCCCAAAAGGCAAACTCCCAAGGCCCAAGCAGAGGCTCAGGGACTACAAACAAAGGAAGGCACTCGTCATAAAAAGCACGTCCAGCTGCCAGTGAGAAGGATCAATAATGACGAAAGGGCGTCAGGGTCTGACCGGTGAGGGGCATGTCGAAGACGGAGTCGTCCTCTATGGCGTAGGCCTTGATGGCGTGGTGCGGGTGGCCGCTGACGCTGGAGGCGCTGTCATGCATGCGCGGGTGCTCCAACACACCCTCCCCCGCACGGAATACCTCCACTGCCGCCTGGTCCATCAGCAGGAGTATGGCCTCCACCTCCTCATGCTCTGCACAGCGCGACACACCACAAGTCCCATCAGTCAGACGTCCAGAATACACAATTACCGAAGACCACAACCCCCATCAGTCAGACATCCAGAGTAAAGCGTATCCAAAGGCCAGAGTCCGCAAGAGTGAGACATCCAATTTACACCGATTACAAAGACAACAATCCTCGTGGGTCAAATAATCAGGTAACCTTTTCTTCTCAGAACAACAGATGCGGTAGTATGGCAGAGGAGCATGCAGCATGCAATGGGCCGGTTGACGAAATTAGGGCGCGCACCGAAGTCGTCGCCGAGGCCGCAGAGGGTGATGTTGAAGTAGCTGGGCGCGGTCCACAGGTCCTTCTCGGCCATCTTCTCCTCCGCACTGTCCTTACGTGGCAGCCCAGCATCCAGCAGGCTCAGCCCAGGCCTGCAACAAAATCACCCAGCTCAGCACCTGGACAGGCCTGATACCGGACATGACGCCAAGGCCCCCGCTTTAGTGCAAATGCTTCTCAAGGGCTAGTAGATTTCTCTAGGAGCTCGAGTGGTCCTGCAAAAAAAAACCTTCCAAGAAAGTCGTACAGCTGCTCAGCTGGACTCACCACCCTTTCGTCATGTTCATGTAAGGCTAACATGGCATGTAAACTGACCAGAACAAGAAAATCCTCTTGACAAGACAACGACGCTGAAAAACGTTGAAATATCTTGCTGCCCAGGTAGAGAGAGAGACGGAGGAGGCACCTGAAGGTGTCGTCCGCCCAGTGCATGAAGGTCTTGCGGCGGGCCTTGGCCTTCTGTGCTCGTGCCAGCACAAATCCGTTCCCGGTCACAAACTTTGCTCCGTAGCCGCCCCTACTCTTGTGCATTATTGTGAACGCCACCCCCTGCACCCCGGCAATTCTCCAATCATCCCACACTGCCCCTCTTTCCCTGCCCTTCTGCTCAGTAATCCTGGCTATGGCTCTACTGTGTACTCATGCCCCCCTTGACATCACATTGAATTGCCCATAACTGGGCACCAACTGTCAACAACTCTAAGTAGGAGAGCGATGTGCTTTGATATACAGAGGAAGGAAAGGCAGGATGAAACAGTAGGTAAGGAGCCGCACATGGCAGCAGGCGAGCTCCTTGGCAGGGATGAGGAGGCCGGATTTCTGCTTGCGCATGGCCGGCCGCGTCATGCGCTTGAGGAGCGCCAGCGCATTCGCCACGTCACCAGAGAGTGTCGCCGTGGCATACACGTTCAGCGTTTTCTGCAAACTCACGCACACACCCTTCAGTGGGACAAGACATGGAAATATGAGACATACTGCAAGAATATGCAAGATAAAGACCCTTTGAGATGTCCCTCACAGCAGGCAACTGCACCATGCTATTGAGACTGACTTTTTCCAGCACATCCCAGCACATGCAATTGACTTATTCAGAGGATTATCTACATCACGAATTTAGGATCCCCAGGGCAGGGTGCTGCATAGCACATTTCTTTGGCTGCGAAAGCAGATCAATGTGCAGGGCAGGCACACACCAGCTCAATCTTATGGGAGGAGCCTGAGGAGCGCAGTGTGCGGGTGACTGTGCGCAGCATGTCCTTGAATGGCGTCCCATTGTTGCCATTCAACAGATACTTCACCAGGTACCCGCTGTCCTCAGCTTTCTGCAACAATGCAAAGGACACATAAGAGAGTGACACAGAACACTTTCAATCTCACTACTTTCCTTTCGACGAGCCTAAGGTCACACACATAAGACAAGAGACTTGGCACATGCTCAAACGCCAGCACGCTTCCTTCACTGCATGAAGCAAACATGCTTGCCTGCAATCAAGTGCCTGAAGTCATACAGTGATTGAATAACGATGGGCAAGGGTGCTCAGCGCACCTTGAAGAACTTGTGCTTGAGCAGCTGAGAACAGATGGGCCGCTGTGAAGGGTCTTTCTGCAGACACAACGCCACAATGTCTTGCAGTTCCTGCGTGCACCAGACATATACACTCAGCCAACACGCCATTTTTTAGGCACCCCATTATTATTCCTGCGCTGTGCAAGCTGTCAAGCATGTCAACTCAGCAAACACAATAAATTGCAGCAAGTCATACATTCCTGCGCACTTGCAAGCTGCCAGGCATGCTTCAGCAGACTGCGCACCTCTGAGAACTTGCGCTTGGTCTTCTGGTTGCCCAAAACTGGCGCATCCTCATGCAATGTAGTCAGGATGACAGACTCCAGCTTCATGTGTGCATATGGCGCCCTCCCCAGCGCCAGCTCCTCCAGAAAGATTCCAAACGACCACACATCCGCAGCCATGTTGTACCTGCAGCCATCCAATAACAACGATCAATGCATGTACACATCTTTAGATGTGGTGAACCATTCACTCAGTCAGATCTCACAGAAAGCTACACGCATGTTGACTGTTCCTTTTGACCGGCACGTGCAGCACTTCTGGATGTTTCAAACAGGCCCTGTAACTGCATGGAGAACAGGCAGCAGGCATACGGCAAGCAATCTTGAGAATAATTGCTGATATCTGCAGGCATCATGGGCTCCACACATTGTGGGGCAGGTGGAGTTGGGAGCGGCAGGCTCACCCTGTTGACGACTGGCAGTCGTCCGTGGCGGCCATGACCTCCGGCGCCATGAAGCAGGGAGTCCCGGTGAATGTGTTGCGTGCCAGATACTTCTGGCACGCCCACGCAGACCGGTATTGCCCTCCACCGCTGCCACTTCCCTCCTCCTGCAAAATATCGCCCCCCGCCGCGCCGGCCGCGCCCAACCCGATCCCTGGCGGATCCGCCCCAGCAAAGGGTGAGACATCCGGGTGCGCACTTGGCCCTGCACCCTCATCTGCCCGCTGCTGGGAGGCAGATGAAGATGAAACTTCGGATGCAGGCTCCTTGCCCGCCAGCTGGGCGAGGTCCTTGACGGAGCTGATCTCCCTGAGAGTGAGCGCGGAGGTGGTGGCCTTGGGAGAGGGCGTGCGCGGCTCCAGCATGTTTGCCGTCACCCCAAAGTCGCTCAGCACCACTCGGCCGTCTGTGTTCACCAGCACATTCGCCGCCTACACAAATTTCGTGCTATGTCAAGACATCTTCTGCCATGGTCTGCTGCTGCTTCACTTCTGCAAGTCAGAACGGCATCACCCAAAGAACCCGACATACAAAAATGTTGAGAAACCACCAAAACCATGGCACCACGGGTATGCGCACCTTGACATCTCTGTGGATCATGGAGTGGGCATGCATGTACTCTAGTCCGCGCAAGACATCCAGAGCCACAGTGGCCACCACTTCCTCCTCCAGCCCCTGCGCATCACAGGGCATGATGTCATCATCTGTCAGGTCCCCAGCTTTCTTTTGGAGGCCTCTCATGACAACGCCTGGAAGAAGGGACCAATGCCTCAAATAGACTGGCCCTTTGACAACAGCACGGAGGACAGTTCATAAAAAGGAACTCCAGCTGACTTACCTGAGGGTAGTTGCCAGAGATGATGCCGAACAGGGAGCCTCCTGCCACATAAGGCATGACCATCCACAGCTGCTCCTTGTGCACAAAGGAGCAGTAGAGAGGCATGACATTCGGGTGCCGCATCTCGTGCATTATCTGCGTCTCGCGCATGATGTGCTCCTGTAAAGACCACAGGGAAGTCAGACTCGTTCTTTAAGCACCAGGTACCTTTTGAAAACCTTTTCAAGGAGGCAACTCTGTGACTTCTGCTCACCAGAGGGCACTTCAAATCATCCGCCTCGAGGATTTTCAGGGCCACCTCTTCATCTAGCGGCAGGCATTTCGCCAGCCACACCTGCAAGTCCACGTCAGATCTACTCATCACTGCACCTCATGCTCATCAGTACAGAGGTCAATAAGCAACTCCCAAGAATTGCAGTAAGAGTTTCCATGAGGGACGAGGCGCACCAATCCACATGCGCCCTTGCCAATCTCCCTCACAAGCTCATACTGGTCAGCTGCACAGGGAAAGTTGTTCCGACTCCTGCAGTGCCACCAAACTTGTAATAAGTAGCAAGCAGAAGCTCATGGTGAAGAAGACTATGGGTGCATGCACACAATAGTAGTAAAATCTGGGCAAGACCAAAATGCGGTGCACTTCTGGAAGCACGTGTCTTGGATTGGAGCAGGGCAAACACAAGTTGCGGGGCTCAATGCAACATACGAGTGCGAAGGGGCACATACCAAGCGCGTTGCAATGCATTAAGGTCTAAGTGCGACTTGGAGCTCCTCAGCCTGCTGGTGCTCTTGGTGGAGCCCAGCTTTGGCCGTGGCTTGCTTGGGTCCATATTTAGTTCAAAAATCAGCAGCCTTTCAGCTGTGCACTACGCAACGGCCCCACTTGAGGGGCTAGCCGCGCTTGAAATTCTGTCTGCTCACTCTGGGGTAGACAAGCTGCAGTAATCCAAGCCATCCGTGCTCCTGGTGGTGGGACTTGTTGAGCCCCTTTTCGGTCACGGGAATCACCCTATCGTCGGGCGCGAGCTTCAAACTGCTACGATGACCACGATCGCCTGAAGACTTGTACAAATCTCACGTCATGATCATCTGCAAACAGAAATATCAAACCCTTCTCCGACCACACGTGCTTTCTTGATGTACGGCACCAGCACAAAGCTCTGCACAGGACCCTGACCTCAATATCGCTCAACCAGCTTATTCAATTTGTGGGAGAGGCTTTGTAAGATGTTGCTGTCATAATGGAACAGTCTCCATACTCGTCATACCACACTCTGGCCGAGATATCGGTTCGACGGCTTCTTGCTTCCTGAGAACGGATGATTCAGCGGCACCAAAATAGGACTGACCCAGCGTCAGCTTCGCACCATGCAACGGGTGCCGTTGTGCAAGTTGCAGCCCTCTACGATGCATGAAGCTCAGATTGTAAGGGCATAATGTGGTTGGGGATTTGACGAAAGGGTGGCAGCGTTTGGCTGAGGTCAAACCCGTGTCGCCTTGAAAAGTGGATGTCAATGTGTGCAAGCTGAGGAGACAGTGAAAGCATGGCTGCATCCCTGAGGGCTCTGGGAGGCCGTCTCTTGAGCACTTTTACAGCTGCGTCAGGAGGTTCTCCGGACGACTCAGAGATAAATGACGACGAGGGTCTCGAGCTTCAAGTTCAGGAGAAAGAGGATGTGGAGTTGGATGTTCTGAACCTGAAGGGCAGGGAGGTGGCTGTCGGCAAAGATCAGGGACACATCATTGATCTTGGAGTGCCTGAAGCTAAGGAGGGAGGACATCGACGCCAAACGAAGACTCCTAGCGGTGCTTGACTCACACTACTAGTTCCAGCTCAAACTGGACATAAGGAAACATCCAAAGATCATCAGACTTCATTAGGCTTGTCTTGTTGACAGAATGTACCCTGACAGAATGTACCCTGCTTCTCAGCTGCTGGTGGCCAAAATGCCCTTGGCTTTTGGTCAACACTGGCAGTGGAGTGCACCTTGGATACAGAATTCCTCTGTGCCTGGCTGCATGCAATGATCTGACCTCTGCGAAACGCACAAATGCTTCTGACGCTCTCTACCGCAGTTGCACAGTTCTGATCTTGAAGCATGTCTCAAATAGCAAGCCAAGGATTAATATCTTGCAGCGCATGTGTTGACAGAGGGCGAGGACTGGAAGCTGGAGGACGTGCGTGTGAACGAGGCCTCCAAGCCCGCCAGCCTGGCGTCGCCGCGCAGCGATGTCAGCTCGGAGGCCGAGTCTGCCAAGTGGACACTAGTCTCGCGCCTCACCAGCCGTCTGGCTGAGGGGCAGCCACTGGCGCCGCCGAGCTCCTCTGGTCACAGCACCCCTAGCAACCTGGAGCGGGCCGTGCTCCTGCTAGAGTCGGAGAAAGACCATGACAGAGCACAGGCAGCGGTTGGTGCTTCAGCGGCAGCTGACGCCGGGGCCGGGGCCGGCAAAACACCGGTGAAGGCTGGAGAGGTGGTGGAGGGCGAGGAGGAGGCAACGCTGGACCTGACGGCCAGCCGGGCCTCCCTGCGGAAGGTGGCCACCAGCGCGGGGGACCTTGATGGCGATTCGGCAGTGGAGGAGGGCCCCCGCACGCCCCCCACCGGCGGAGGGCCCACCCGCAGCGGCAGCATCAAGGCAGACACGCCCAGCAGCAGTGCAGGTGCGCAGCTGATCTGATATATCACATGCTAACAGCCAGGTCGCTTGCATGCTACACTTTGCTGTGCAATGCATGTGGCAAGCAATGCATGTAAGAGGGCAGTGCATGGATGGTGGGTGGTCCACAACAGCACGACTCTGAAGTTTCACCATCCTACAAGGGATACATTCTCTGTCGGCACAAAATTCATTGGGGAGGCTGTCAGCACGCTTTATGCTGCTGCTCAGGTGACAACGCCGCGGACCTGATCCCCGACAGGGCGGCGCCAATAGAGGTGCAAGAGCCCGGCCGGACCGAGATGCAGTACTATGCCACTTGCATCAATGCCCGCCTGCAAGGAGATGATGTGCTGCATGGGGTGCTGCCCCTGCAGCCCACAGCTGCTGCCCTCATTGCCGCTTGCAGAGACGGCATCTTGCTCTGGTGAGCCGCACTTGCCTGTCTCTCTCTGCACAGTCCCAGCAAAAGCCATACCAGTCTACATGCTCTACAGCAGATTGAAAATTTCATTCATGATCAGTGGCATTGCACAGCAGAGAAACAGAGATGCTACAGTGTCTTGATGCAAATGTGCATGAGCATGCTCTGCACAGGCAACCGATATGTCTTGCCGGTGTGTCGCAGTAAACTGCTGAATTCGTGCGTACCGGACTCTTTGGACGAGCGCGCGCTCAATCTTCCTGCGGATGCATCCTCTCAGCTAGCGCGGAGGGAGGCCCTGCAGAACAATGCCCTATGCATCAACGCAGCAAAAGCCCTGGGGTGCAGCCTGGCTGATGTCACACCAGAAGACATCTTTGAGGGCAAGGTGAGGCTCTTCTAGTCATGCCAGTGCTGCTCATTACTAAACTTAGCCCTTAGTCTTATCTGCACACCGCAAATCCGAGCGTGCCGATCGTTGATCAATACCATTTATTTTGTGCAGGAGGAGGCTGTGAGGAGCTGCGTATGGCAAATAATCAGGCTAGGAGCCCTCAAGGTGCGAACATGCGTGGGATCCTACTGACTATTGTGTGCGGTGCATATGCCTTCAGACTGGACTCGCATGATTGCGAGTACCCTTGTGGTGACGCGTGATCCTGCGGGCCCAGGTAGAGGGCATAAGTGAAGCATGTTCACCCTTCTTCTTCCATCACTCGGCCCGGCTCTTGAGTGGAACAGCACTTTAAAAGTGTTTGTGGCGACATATCCAGGATGTGAGCGTCAAATCAGTGCCGGAGACGGTAGTACTGCAGCGGCCGGGGGAGGAGATGTCAGCGCTGCTTGATGTGCCGGCAGAGCAGCTACTGCTGCGCTGGGTCGCGCACCATATCGGCGCGGCTGGTCCTGCCTGGGAGGCCTGGCTTCCGCTGAAGGACCTCGGACCTGACCTGGCCGACTCCACTGCGCTGTACTGCTTGCTATCGCAGCTCGCTGCCCCCAAGCTGGACGTCGTCAGCCTGCAGTGAGCTCTCCTTCTGTGCTTCATCCTTGCTGGCCTAAAACGCAGTTCTTTCGCAGTGCTTGCAAGTCATTTCTGTATCGCACGGCATAGTAGAGTTCAAGGAGACAATGCATCGATGATGACAAGTGACACCACAATTGTCTTGGCAGAAGGGGCATTTGTCAGGGTGGGTCAGGAGGATGGACTCAAAGAGTGTGAGAAAACAAGTCGCTTGGGGACATAATAGCAACTCCAAAACACCGCATCGCACATGTGATCCTGAGCTTGAGTGGCTTGCTAAAATGGCCAGCGCTTGCGCAGGGAGAAGGACCTAGTGGCGCGGGCGGAGACAGTGTTGACAGCGGCTCGGTCGTTGACTGACGAGGCGCTGCCGCCGGCGCGCGGCATCGCAGAGGGCAATGCGGACATGGTGCTTGTGCTCTTAGCGGCGCTGTTCCGGGCCCGGCACGGCCTCGAACGCGCGGCCGCCGCGCTGGCCGGCCACATGAGCCAGTTCGCGCAGTGGCTGGAAGAATACGATGTGCAGGCAAGTGCTTTCATGTCCAGACCCTCTCATTCATATTCTGTTTTGTTCCTCGTACACCTTGGCTGCCATGCATGCATGTAGCATGTAGGACCACACCAAAGCGCATGCCGGTGCTGAGGGAGCAGGACCGACTTGACACAATAATACTAGAAAGGCAAATAAGACTCTGATGTGATTAGAACGGCAAAGGGTAAGAATTGATTGCTTGGAATCTTGTGTCACGGGATGTGCACAGTGCTGAGATACTGGAAGTCGTTGTCTGTCTGCATTGCTTGTAGACAACACTGCTGCGCAGGATTCGCGGGAGGAGCGCACGTTCCGGGTGTGGCTGCTGAGCCTGCTGCGGAACGAGGTGCACATCCAGAACCTTACGGAATCCCTGCGTGACGGCTATGTGCTGCTGCGCGTGCTGGACACCATCGCTGCCGGCTGCGTCGCCTGGCCCTCCGTGCACAAGCCCCCCTTCAAGCCCCTCCTCAAGCAGCCCAAGTCCATCGAGAACTGCAACCAGGCGCGCCTCTCCCGGGGGATTATCTCTGCCTGGTCTTGAAACTTTTCCGGTGTCATGTTAGGGCTTGTTCGCTTTTGGACCAGCCTAATTGACAGCTTTCTTGTCCTGCTGAAAACTCTGGCAGATTTTGCCCTCAAGCATGGTAACCATGGAGCATGGTTGGTGTAACAAAAGCAAATTTTGCTGTATTGGGGTTGTGCGCTGGCCGTGGCTGCTGAAGCAAGGTTGAGGCGAGGGTGAGTGGGAGGTCATGCTGCATGTGGTGTGGGCAGGTGGTGCGCATTGCGAGGCAGGTGCTGGCCCTGCCGCTGGTCAACATCGGCGGCATTGACATCATCAATGGCCAGCACAAGCTGCTGCTCGCGATCCTGTGGCAGCTCATGCGCTACAACATCCGAGGCCTGCTGCAGGTGTGCCCCTCATGCCTGATAGCTCTTCATTGCCCTGGTCTTTGCCACGAGTCAGTTGATTCAGAGTCTTCTGGCCACATCACATGCGCAGAACCAGTCAAGCAAGCTATTGCTCTGATGCTCTGACGCATAACTTTGCTAGACATGCGTCTTCCTCTGCTTGGCAAGCTTGTGCTGTCGTTATGAGGACCTTCTCTTGCATGCGCCTTGTAGTGTGGAGATTTTGAGTCTTGACGAATGATGTGATTGCTAACTGCACAGGCGGTGTCGTCCAAGGGGACAAAGATATCGGACGCTGAGCTGGACTTGGAGATCCTGTCTTGGGCCAATGCGCGCGTGGCGGCTGCCGGCAAGAAGCGCCGCATCTCCTCCTTCCACGACCGCTCCATCGCATCTGGCCTCTTCCTGGTCAGCACTCCTTCCCACTCACAATCTGCCGCATGTGGCCTTTGGCCCATGCTACTCTCACAGTGCTGTATATCACTGGTTCCTGGCCTGCACAGATGGTTTTTCTTGAGCGACTCAGGCAGCAAAAATCGAATGCCTTTCACTCTTAATATGGCATGGGGGAAGCAGGGAAGTCGGCTTTACCTGCTTTCTTGACTAGAAAACAGTCAGCAGACTGCTTGCGACAACGGTTCCGAAATGCCCACGGAGCACATTTTGGCATGCATGCCTCTCACGCAGTCTCGGCCGGTAAACTAACGGCGCCTTATCCCTGAGATGCACCCCCCCGCGCGCAGGTGGATCTGCTGGCGGCGGTGGAGCCGCGGTGCATAGACCTGGCAATGGTGACAGCGGGAGGAACGCCGCGAGAGAGGGAGCTCAACGCCAAGTATGTGATCAGCATTGCGCGCAAGCTTGGCTGCTGCATCTTTCTGCTCTGGGAGGACGTGGTGGAAGTCAACGCCAAGATGGTGCTTGTGTTTGTGGCCTCCCTCATGCTGCACACCATCCAGCGCTCGCGCGACCCCTCCCCTGCCGGATCCCCTATCTCCACCTGATCAGGCCCATGTATCCCTGATGAATTCCCCTGGAATGTTGACCCTCCAGGGTGGGGGTGCTGTGGCAAGGGTGGTGGGTCTTTGCCCGTCCCTCAGCCATAGCAAATGACACCAGCAATTAGTAATCAGAGGAATACGCTCAGGCTGCCGCAGCCCTTTAGCTCCCCTGAAGTTGATCAACTTCAAGAGAGCCTTAAGGGTGGGCATGCACCTTTGCCTGTCTCTGAATGTAAGCACATGACAATGGGAATTCCTAAGCAGCAGCAAGTCATGCTGGCACACAGCTGCGCTGACAAGCAAGAAGACAGATGGTTGTCCTGAATGGCAGACTTGAGACCATAGACGATGAGGACCTGTGCACAGGTGGTTTCTGCTGTGTACAAGTCCACTGTATCAAAAATGTCTGGTCTGTTCTTGTAGCTGTTTTGTGGGGTTTGCGCCTTCTCAAGTGACTTCAAACTGTTCCGATAAGGCCGCAGACCTGAGGTCTCTATCTGTGTCGTGCCGAGCGCTCTTAGCATTTTGTGCTGTTTTTCAAGTCTTGCATGAATGATGGCTTTATCCAATATTCTGGAATGTACATTGCTATTCATACTGTCCTCATTGACAATAAATGAGCTTAGGTGTTTCACGGTTGTCAACCGTTGTGTGCAAATTGATGGGTTTCTTTACTGGAAGTCTCAACACCTGCAAGTTGCTGGCTTCAAGTTGTAAGGGCTTGCTTCCTGTAAGTATGTGCGGATATAGCTTCTAGCTTGTCAACTTTGCGATGACCACCAGAGAATGAAATCATGATGCCCCTGTGTGGCACATTCACTGGGTGACCCTTATAGTGCGTGTGTGCACCATTCGTAGGAATCTGATCAATTCCAAACAAGGCCCAGCCGGCGGAAGCTTACACAAAAAACAGCTATTACATGGTACATGGCGCGATCCAAAATTGCAATCAGCAAAACTATTAGCTTGCCGCAAGACTCTCGTGTTCTTCTCAAAGGACAGTATTGCATCCCCACACCAGGGCCAACCCTCTACTCTCTTTGCAACAGCAAATCCAACACAGCCTGCTCCGACGCCCACCGCATCTGCACAATGTGCCATTGTCCTGAAGCTTCAATGGGCTTCAACAGACAGGGGGCTGTGTTCTCAAGGCATGCGCCCATTTTCTTGGCAGCTCAGCAGAAGCACTCCTCCCCGTGTTGGATTTATAGGAGTGCACCAGGACTGGGGAAGTGTTCAGAGGAAGGGGAGTGCGCGGAAGTTGTCTCCCTCCTTCTCTCCGCCGCCCAGCTGCTTGCGAGCCTCCAGCACGATGGGGGTCAGTGTGATGGCAATCACAGCCAGCGTCACCTCTGGGCCCACCTTGGATGCGAAGACTGCACCGCCACAGTCAGAATTAGATATGGTCCGCACATGGACTTTTAATCAAGACTCAAATCATATCTGAGTTTTCTCATTGAACAGGTTGCGGACATTGTGATCGCTCTGAGCTCCCTAGCCTTCGATTCGTCGCTTGGGCAGGCCCTGACCTGGTGTCCACAATTTGGTCGGCATCACATGGTTCTGGGTGGACTGAAAATGAATTGTGCCAGTACTCTGGCTCAGCAGTGGGTATACCAAATCTAATACCTGGCAGCTCATCACGCATGCACGAGGCGCAAGCCTCTCAAACAGTGCAAAAACACAGAAGGGAGTCATGCCAGTGCAGAGTACAACGGGCCTTAACTTCATGAGACAAAGGGCCGCATCTACCGTAAAGCACAAACAGGAAAGGTGCCAAATGGTACAGCAGATCAGAGTTGACTTAAGGGGTTGATGTGAAGGTGGGGTAGGGCAAGGGGCGCACTGTTGTTGTGGGTGGGGTCGGCGATGTGGTCCTTGAGGTTCTCCAGAGGGCCCTTGCCGGTGTTGGCTGCCTGGCTGGCAAAGCCGATGAACGCCAGCATCGCCAACCTGGCAGCATCCAGCACACCTTCCGTCAGCTTCCGCCAGCTCAACAAGATCCTTGTCCTTCAACGATATTGCCAACTACAATGGCACCAGTTGACATGTTGGAATGGAGATGCCCTGAATGGAGGCGTTCGGGATGCTGGCAATTGCGTGGTACATTGCAGCCAAGAGTGGCAGATGAGGGTCTCAAAGAAGTATTTTGAGCTCACCTTCCATTGCGCACTTCGCTCTGGCGCTTGTAGTCGTCGCGCATGTTCAGGGGGTCAAAGGGCACAAAGCCCAGCAGGCCGGTCTGCACCAGCACGCACAGCACTTAAAATTGACTGTCTCTTTCTGGAAACATATCCTCACATGAGGGGACTCGATAGAACGGGTGAAAATGCGATCAGATTACTCAGCCTTGTCGGCTGGCAAAGATATATATTGTGCGTCTCACTTCATCAATATGAGGGACAGCTCCGGATTCTACATCAGGTATATAATTGCTGCTCGAGAGACACTGCCATGCAATGTACTGTGGCTGTGAGGGAGTCTGTGCAATTGGTGCTGGCACCCACCTCGCCGTACTTCTGGAAGTTGTCAAACCTCTTGACCTCGAAGGCTGCGTAGATGGCGTGGAACACCACCACGCCTGGCCAGTACGGCAGCGGCCAGTCAACCTGCACCAGCACTTTCAAATATGAACAGACTCTTTGAAGATTACTTTGAATTGTTATCACACCGTCTTTGGAAAGTGGACTGATATTGAGTCATGGCCGAATCTGTTTGCAGATATGTGTGTGCCAATATGCCATCTCATGGCTGATACACTTTTGCATCTGCTTTGATTCTCCCAGGGTGCAGAAGATGCACTCCAGTTGCTCTGACATTCCCCATGTGAAACTATAGGCAGTGAATTTCTTGCTGAGCTGCTCTGCAGAGTGTCTCACCCTGAAGGGGGCAGACCACCAGGGCCCCAGGCCTGCGGCCTCTACAAGGAGGATGCCAGCGACTGCGAGCATGGCAACGCGCCTGCATGCAAACATCATCCTCACCCCAGCTGATCGCAGCATGCATACTCATGAAATGGCATCACAAGAGCGTGCAATTACAGAAGCACAAGTGCAAATCACAAGATTCCCAGGGCAGGATGAGGTGGCGGGATTGCACACCCGTTGTACAGCTCTCCCTCCACCAGCCAGGGCAGGGTGCTGGGGTTGGCAGCCAGGCGCATTGGGTCGAAGCCACGGTCTCCGGCTGCAGAGAACGGCATAAAATGAGACAAAATTTCTATCAACTTGGCTGTGTTGGTGTGCACATGGGACCCAGCTGATGGGCTGGTGCCAAAGGTGAGTCCGGAAAACTTGACGTAAGGATGATATAATTGTCCAGATATTGATACAAATGCTTGTGATCAACCAGAACCTTGTCCTGTGTGTTAAGAGTGAATAAACAAAGCGGGCAGATGGCACTCACGCAGAGAACCGTCCAGGTAGCTCGGGGGCTCTGCGCCTGGATACCATGTGGTGTCGAGCTCCCAAAGGCGGTTGGGCTTCTCCAGGAGCCAGCTAGGCTTGTGCTCGGCGCACACAGACACGTTCCTGCGAGAGCAGGGGACGAGGCTGGAGCTGCGGTTGATGCGGGAGCTCAGAGGCGAGGCGTTCTTCAGCAGCGTGGGGGCACCGCTGAGCAGAGCCATGGTCGCCATCCTGATATTTCTGACGGGCTACAGCGCCAGAAGAATCCTAGAATTGCTGGTCTGTAGTCGCAGAATCAGGTCCCTCGCTTTATCTCGCAAGCAGATGAGGTTCAAGATCGCGACTCTCGGAGGGGAAATGAAGTATGAAATCTTCGAAAGCTGTCTTCCTGGTCTCGATGGAAGCAATTCAATGCCATGGAAACAATTCGTGTTGCTACAAATCTGTGATGGTCTCATGGTGACGGATCGTTACACCTGCGCTTGTGACCTGACATGTTTCGAATTGCAGATCGATGCTGCAATCTTGCAATCGGTGCACGCAAGACCAATAATATATTGTATAGCCTGTCTCCATCTGAAACAAAAAAATGGAGACCAAACAAGAGGAGATCGCATAATCTCCAGCATGATAGAGGTGATAGCCTTCTAAAGAAAATGGCTTCTTGGTTGGCTTCTACCTACCCATTTGGCCGCTAGCTGACGTTGTCTCATCACATATATTGCTCTTGGACAGGTATTTGCCGCTGCAGCTGTGCATGGCTGCACCCAGACGTTATCTTTACCACTGCAACAGTTGCAGTTATGCCGCTGTATGGCTTGATGATTGCATCACCACGCTCAGACACGGTAAACTGATTAGCGATGAAAAGATTGATAAGCTTTGCTCTCTGATCAATGACAGCAGCAGGAAAATTGGATGGCAAACTATGCATCACTAACTCGTCCAATGTGGGGGCTTGTGCGCAGACGCAGAGGGTTCTCAGACCAGCTGCCTTCTTTGTCGGGGCTGCAACTCTGTATGCGGTCCTCCTAGCTGCATGGATGCCCCAAGGGGGATTCAGGATATGTGCAGAAGCTATCAGAAGCTGCCGCCCTCTGCCGGATGTAGGCCCTTGCCCCACCAGACAAATGCCATTGTCTGCTCGATGTCTGTTCCCTTCCTTGGCTTCCAAGTCCTAATTACTGGAGCAGCAATGCAGGTGTTAAAAGTGGGAGCCATGTTTCAGTCAGCCAACATCACTGTTTTGGCATGGCTGCATCTCTTGCTGCTGGACCTCTATCAAGCCAGGCAAGCAGCCATGACTGACTCCTGATTGACTTTACACCGTCAATTAAAGGTGTTTGTGTGACTGTACACAAAGGAACAAACACAGCAGCGGTAGCACAATATTGTCCAATGCCAGTGGAGCCATTTCTGCTTGCAGGGAAGTGTGGCTGGACGGGCTCAGAGAGGGAGTGCTCACAGCCCACTCACTTGTGTTTTGCTTCATGTTTGGGCCGATTGGAGTGCTGAGTCACTCTATTACAAAGGCAGCAGCTTCCCATCGACAGCGAAGAGCCAGCACTCGGCCAGGAAGTGTCCAATGACACAGTGGGTGCAGAAAACTCAGATATTTGCTTATCAACTTCCTCAGCATGGCGCAGTTCACAAAAATATTTGCTGTTCATCCAACACTTGCTTCAGGGAGATGTCTTGTCCCGGTTTGCTATTGTTGACTCGAGGTACTTGCGGGTGTACTCATCTGCCGCTGTCAGACTGAATGTCCTGCAAACCAAACAGTCATGTTCTGTCATAATGAGCTTTCGTGACAAGGGCCATCTCGCCTGAAAGGATGTGCTTCGGCAGAAATTGAACATGAATTCGAAATTGGACTGACCTGCCGGCAGCATGGACTTTGGCGCCAACGCGCATGTCCTGCGGGCCATAGAAAGAGGAAGCTGCCGGGTTCCTAATTTGGCGCCGCTCCAAAAATTTGCCCCCTACCCAGCCGCTGTTCGGTTGGGCGCGCTCAAAGATGAGGAGAGTGTTGTCTGCCAGGAAGAAGGACACCACAAAACTGCACAGCGCCATTGCAACTCTTGTCAGAGGGCCTGTGTAATGGAAGAACTTCACCAGGACAAATTTGTATCTAATTTGCAGCACAAGAGGACCATGATTGTCAGATTGCATGCCATATTGAACAATCGTCCTGTGTATTATAAGTACCGGGCAGTATTGAAACGACTCTGCATGTAACCATGGACATATGGAAATCTCATGGATATGCCTGCCTTGGTGACAGCCGTGACAGCCAGATCTTATAAACCCTTTGCAGAATCAAGGCAGCGGACGTGAGGCTACCTGCGCTCCAGGTCAATGGCAGCATCTGCAGGGCTGCTGCCGGGCCTGGGGTTCAGCACAGCACTGAACCGCAGCACCTTGCCATCATTCGTCACAAATTTGTTGAAGTCCTTTCTTGGTGGCTTGGGCTGCAGCCGCAGCACATTCTGGAGGGAATCCTCGTCCGATCCTATCCCTGCAAAATTCTTTATATGACAAAATTGTGCATGCATGCATATGCTACTCTCAGGCTAAGCATGTCTTCGTGGTGATGGACTCAGTGCTCACTGGCCCAGGGCACATCTGCAAACCCTGCACGCTCTCTTCTATAGTTGTCTTCTTGCATGCCTAGGATATTTCGACAGTGCATCTGGAAAGAGCCTTACCAAGAGCATCTGACGGCACTTCTCTGGAGTACATTTTATGCTGTACGCTGGGGACCTGCACAGCAATCCCTTTGAGTAGATCCCATAGAACATAACAGCGGCCTCATTTTGGTACATTTTCGAGTCTCGACATAGTGTGAGCAAGCAGGCCATAATCCGCATGTCTGGCTTACCGGTATGGGCTTCAGGGCAGCGTCAGGCAGCTGCAAGTGCTCCTTTATCCACTGCCTTGTGAAGGCATCGCAGTCATAGATCATCACCTTGCGTCCAAAAACCTGTTGAACACATGCATAGATATTGACCAGCCTTCCTATCTCCCCAGCCAATTCTAGCATGAGAGCATCATGCAGCGAGAGGACAGCACAGCCGAGCAGACTGAGCACTGCCGTGAGAGCTCACCTCAATCTGACCGCCAATGCGCAGCTCCTGCCATCGGTAGTATGCTTCCGGTGGTGTCATGCGCGAGCCTTCCGACAATGGCCGTGCACCTGCGCATGTACACCTGTGATCACCCCTGTCATCACCAGCTTGCGCATGACAGCATTCTCAGCATATCAATACAGCAGAGGCAACAAGTTTTATTGCGCTGCACTCTCTCGATGCACAGGAATATTTCTCCCTTGTTCACCCTTCAAAGCCTTTTGGATCCAGTTGGAGACCGCTGACGGCCCAGATTTGTTAACTGGGCTGCATGCCCGAGCATGTTTAAATTAACATTCAGAATCAAATGCCTCTCACTTGCTGTATATGTCTGTATCTCCTCATTATGAAAAAGCCAAGTGACAGCGCCACACCCACGGGCTCCCGGTGCTTGGGCAGGCACATGCGGCGGAGCATATGGGGGAATGGGTCTCGGCCGCAGTTGGGCCGCAAAACCTCCACCAGCTCAACAGTGTCATCTGACAAGTAGTAGTACAAGCGCAACATGCGCATGTCCCCGTACAGCGCCAGCCTGTCGTCCCAGTAGCACTGGAAGCGTAGCACCTGCGCCAGTAACGCCATCTTAGGCCTGGGTCTCAGGGGTTGGTAAATTTAACTCCCTGTGCTGGACCGTGAGGCACCAGCTCGACCTCCAAGTAATACTTTCAGTTGCATGTAATTCTTATCATGGATGCACTGCGGATTTGATGTCGTACACCCGGTGGATCTTGTTGCAAAGGCTGGTGCCCAAAGGGCAGACACACACACAAGCTGCATGAACTTCGTGCCATGAAGAAAGGACCAAGAGTCAAGCTGGGCAAGTCTAAGCTACGAGGAAGGCACATGCACAGAAACTGATGACAAGACAGGCATGTATTTTGCAGCGCGCGTGCCTTACGGTCGTTCTTGAAGAACTGCAGAGCGTCAAAGGTGTCCATTACGGGCTGCGGCCGCTGAGCTGCGGTCTTCTGGCGCGCAGCGCGGCGTTGCCTCTCTCTCTGCTCCTGGGGGTCCTCTGGCGCAGGTATGTCTGCATCCAACGGTGTTCGCTGTGCTTCCATAAACCTGAACAGGCAACATCATTTTTTAATTTGGTGTTATAATCACAGGCCGGAGACCCAAAACAAGTCAGAGGCCATAGGGTGTACATGCAGCGTGATGCAGCCACATGCAAAAGTCTGCAGCGTAGCAGTGATGTGCACATGCCAGAGAGCTGACATCATTGCTTCAGCACATGCAGACTTAGACCGGTACTCAAACATCCTGATCTTGAGGCCTCTCGTCATGCATGTCTTGTTTAAGGCAGGCAGATCAACCTTCTGGTGAATGCATCTGCTGCAATGATGTGGTACGTCCTCGAGAACAGCGTGACACTCGAGCCCACTCTGAGGCTTTCCAAAGGAACATCCGACCTGCATGAGCATTCACACTGCTGCTCTGTGTATCAGTCATCGGAAAGTTCCTCTCTCAAGGTGACGTTTCAAGCCTGTTTCCCGTCCATTTCACGAATGGGCTGAGGAAGAGCAGGATGCCTTTTGCAGGAGCAATCTGCTATGTCTGCAGTGAACCTAGGCCTGTAGGTGCAGCGCTGCACAGTAACACTTGTATGTAAAGCACTGTGTGGCAGTGGCGGCCGCACTTGTGGCGCTTGAGGACTGGCCCCCAAGGGAAGCTGCTGCCAGGCTGGCGCGGCTCATTGATCGCCAGCGTGGCATCCTCCAAGTGGTGCAGCATGATGCAGTGGCGCACCCTGTACGCCTCCGGAGCAACCTCCAACAGGGGCTCCTTCACATATGCAAAGAATCGCAACACCTGCGATGCATTAGAAGTCTGAATGTTGACCACAAATGCTGTCATGATCCTTGAGTATGGGAAGAGTGTCAGTAGCACGGCCGCAGCGAGGCTGGCAGAAAGATGGGGCTTGCCACCAGCACATTGAGGAAGCTTGCCTTGGCAGCAAGATTCCAGTAGCCAGAGGAACAGTCTGTGCAATTGAGAACTGGCAATATTCTGTGGCCCGCGTGAGGACCCTTGGAGACTTTTAGTATGGACTGGAAGAGATGTAAAGGGCAGCTGATCAGCACAAGACGAAGGAATGCTGATCTGATTTCGCTCTCACCTGGCGATCAAATGTGAGCCAGGCCGGCAGCTGCACTGTCTGCACATGATTTTGAGCGGTATCCTGGGCCTCTTGAATATTGGTAGGAGGTATATCTCTCGACGCTCGTTCCGACGCAGGAGGTCCCTGTGGGATCGCCGGCGCCACCTGTACAACAGCATCAGCACTTCCCCTGACAATCTCTATCTCTATATGGCTGATCCGTACGCCTGACTCAAAGATAGGCAGCGTAGCTCCCAGATGGTCTGTATTTAATTTAATGGGGTGCCTATATGGTGTGGCAGTGACAGTGGGGAAGGGACTTGCTGCACCTGGTCAAGCACTATGGATATACCATTGCAGATCCTGAATAGCTGAGGCAGCGGCCGCTGGTGCTCCTGCAAACAGAAGGGGAAGCTGCAGATCAGTCAGGGCCAAGGTGAGATTGCCGTTTTGTATGAGTGTGCTAAGGTGCTGCCGACTCGATGTTGCTGCCTCCCCTTCACAGCAGCCTGGCTTGGCATTGACGTTTGCTGCACAGAGCACTGCCTCAGGCGGGTGATCAAGATCAGGTCAAAGAAAGAACAAAAAAACGTCCCAGAGTTTTACGGTCTTATTCACCTCGAGTATGAAGCCTCTGTATCCAGGCAAATTTGGAAGCGTGCACGGCTGCACTTCTGCTATGCGAGCCCCGTGCATCCAAACGAAATTCTTTGCGTTTCGTTATGTATGCAACAGGGCGATGACAGAAAGCCATGTGTTCTCGGAATGCATGAGAGTTTGACGAGTCGGTGCTAAGTCACGACTGCACTGCGTCTCTCTGGTCCAGCTTATCACTTAATTTCCGAAAATTGCTGCTACGGTAATATGGAATATTGTTCGTTCTGTGAGCGTGGGTCCTGCTAAGTCACCTGCATCCAAGCCGTATCTACGTCGAACGGTCAAACTTGGGAGACTGCCTAGATTGGTTCAAGTCAATCCTTGGACAAAGTCGTGCATGCGGTCCTCGTGGCCTTGGACGACATATAAAATGAGACACGCGGCCAGATATTATATTAAGCACGGTTCATGCATGAAAGGTACTGAAAGCAGTTCCTTCTAGGACAGTCACACTTTGGTATTTTGTGGGGTTGTGTCGTCTGCACTCCAAGCAGGAAATCTTCATAACCACTGGAGTTATTTGAATCTAAGCTAGCAACTTTCACTTGGAGGAAGCACAATGCGGAGCGCCAGTCTCCTCGCCGTCTTTGCGCTGCTGGCAGTCGGCCTCGGAGCTGCAGGTTTGCACCAGTCTCGAAGAGTATGCCAGGACTTGAGGAGAGCGCGCCATACATGACAATCGTGTTGTAAGCTTAGGGTGACATTGTTCGTTGAAAAATGGTGGGCGATCACTTGAACAAGGTTCATTGATGGTCTGACACCGTGGAAGCTGATCCCGATCGGGAGGCGGCCTTCGGTGCTGCTGCATAAATAACCGCCTGCTATAACAGGTTGAAAAGTTGTTGTTGAATCGTGAGTTGTTCGAGCTGGGATAATGACCACTGTACGCTGGTTCACAGGGGCGGATGCCGAGCTGAAGGACTTTTCACCCGTGGAGCGTGAGTCCTTCCCAGTGAACCGCAGGCTACAAGGCCTTCTTCTGCCCATTATTGCAGGTAACTATGCATACTTCGAACGTGGGAGCTTTGCAACATGCTGCTACCCCAATGTGACACACGGTGCCCTCAGTCGTCCTAGTACAGCAACAGCTTGCCTTGCTTCTCATCCCACTGGCAGATACTCAAGTGCTGGTCAGTTGTAGAACCTGCACATATTAGTGTACTGCATGAGTGGCTCATTACTTCTGGTGTATTGGCTGTGTGCAGAGAAGAAGAAGTTTGTGATCCCCAAGTTCCCCTTGGTGAAGAAGCAATTCCCCATCGTGAAGAAGGCCCAAACACCCCCTGCAGTTGCTGGCACCACCCCTGCTGTCTCTGGTGCCCCAGTAGTCACCACTGGAGTGGCTGTGGGCCGGCGCCTGCTGCAGGATTGAGCTGCAAGAGCACAAGAAGCATCAACCATGCAGCATGCCGAGAAACAGTTGTGTGAGTATGTCATGTGAAGCGTCTGATACACAATACATATCACCTTGCATTTCACATTGCATTTCACATTGTTCTGTGAGAGATCATTCCCAAGGGGGTAGTCCTGTGGACAACAGGAAGTGATGCCAGCAAATGCACAGGCCTGAGACCCCACAGTATGTCTTGCTGGTAGACACCAGGAGCGTTTGAGAGCCCCCTTGAGAAGTTCTAGTAGCTCTCAAAAGCTTTAGGTTCTGGTGAGGAATATCTGATGTGCTCTGCTATTATTACTGCTGATTTATTGTGGCTTTTGTCGCTGCGCAAAATTGCGATCAGTCCTGATTTCTGCAATGCAGCACTGCTTAACAAGGCACTGAGTCCTTCCAGCATGGTAGAACCCTGAACAGAGTGCTATTGTCTGGCATTCGATTGTACATAGGCTCGATGGTATTCAAGTGTTTGGCAGCCGATCTGAACAGAAACATTGTTGGGTACATATTGTTAGAGCCACATGCTGCCGTGCTGCTGGAAAGCAGCCGTGCACAATTCAACTTGCATCTGATGTCACTGTGCAGAACCTTGGAAGGCTGTGCATCAGGTCATGTAAGAAAATTCTGCAAGTCCGTCAGCCTCTATATCCTGCTGCGACTGCATCAATGCATCCAACCCCTCATGCTTCTATGCAACAGCATTGCTGACGAGTCAACACAGCACATTGCACAGTGTATACATACGAAGCATGCATGTATGTACTCCCCGTCACATGCCTTCAGCTCAATTGCAGGTACTATCCTTACATGAACACTTTGGAAAACCCACTTGGCTGGACAGGCAAATGATCACGCGAGTCCCAGCTTTGAACTCAGTTCAATTCAGAATATACATTTGGAGGTACAGATCACTTGCCTTGCATCTGTCAAAGACAGAGCACTAAGGATACAAAAACAACACCTCACATGCTCTCATGTACGAAACCAAACTCGGGGGCTGTCACACAGGACTCCTTCCGCTCAAGCGCACAAGATATCCCCTGGAGCCATCCATCCCATCAGCTGGTAACCAACCGGGCTCCGTCATCGCTAGCTTGAGATGACAAAGGATGACTAGCGGCGCTTGCGCTCGCGGCGTTCCTCCTTCTTCTCAGCGTTCTGCATCAGGATAACCAGCAGGCGCACCTGCAAAACAGCACACACATTACAAATAATAACTGTGTCTCGTCGTTGCATGGCATTCACTCGCGACAGTCCAGATCCTTGTCTGTGGTGCTCGCTTTGATGTCTGCATTCCTCATTCTCTGAACGAGCATTGACAAGTCAGTGCAACGGGTCCCAGGGAACTGCACACGGGGACGTCCTCCTGGTGACACTGTCTGGGCAATCCCTAAGACTTTCAAAGGAGCGTATGATGTTCTGCTGAATGACATGTTGGCAAGGAGGAGGGAGGCTCACAAAGATGGCCATGAAGTCCACAAACAAGTCCAGTGCGCCGCGGATGTGGTCCTTGTTGCCCTGGTACGCCTTCTCAATGATCACCTGCACAGCACACCATTACTCAGCAGCCGCCCACCTTTCCAGTACAGCTAATCCTACCTCCATAATATCAGGTTAAGAGTCGCGGCCCACTGCGCCCTGGGTACAGCGCCATGCATTGCCTTGAATGGCTGTGCAAGCACATAAGTGCTGCAGGATCCAGGTGTGGCCAATCATGAGCCGTGATGAGCCACATGGAAAATGAGCCGATGGATGTCAAAAGCACCCCCTTCTGCATGGGTCAGTGGGCTGGCCTCACCTGGGTGTCGAGCAGGATGTAGCCCAGGAAGACGGCCAGGCCCCCGTAGAGCTCCAGCTGGAAGGCCAGCGCGCGGCCGCCAAACATCCAGGTGGCCAGGCGCATGACCAGCATGATGGACATGGCGCTGGAGAGCGTGCCTGACAGGTACAGCCAGCTGCGCCGGCGCGACAGCATCGCAGCGCCTGCGCTCACACGCATGCCTCTCAGCCTCGACATGAGCCACCATGTGCATGATTGTCAGATCCAATTTTTGCACATGTTTGACGTGAGCAGGAATCAATTTCTAGATTTGCCTGTCTCAATCACAGACGTGCCCCAGCAGCTCCCACCAAGCATCAGGCATTCCAGGCAAGCATGCTCAGAACTCTATCTGCTAATGCGAGGTGTATGACATGCTCAAGGAACTCATGCACGCCTCAGCCTTGGGCAGGACTCCAGCTGCCAAAGAAACACAGACAAATCAACTTCACAAGTGTTGCTTGTATTGCTTGCTGAGCATGGGTTGCGGAAGTTGTGTGAGGATAGGGCTCCGCACCTGAGAAGCAGGCAAAGGATGCAGCTGTGGCCAAGAAAGCTGTGAAGAGGATGCCGGGGTGCACTGCCAAGACCATGCTGATCAGGGGCCCAAGAGTCAAGCCCTGGCTGAAGGCTGCGCCGGCCAGCAGAGCATACCTACAAGGCCAATGGTCCATGACTAGCTCAGGTCCTGCAGAGAGATTGATTGACCAAACACGGTGATCCAGCAAGTTACCAGAGCAACAAAGAGGTGATCAACACAAGACTCACCGCTTGTTCAGATTGTAGGCGTTAGGCTCGGTCATTGTCAGCCATGTGGCGCAAACGACGAAACCGATGGCAGCCACAAACCCTCCCAGCCCTGTCAGGATGTTCACATACGTGCCAACAGCCGCGATCAGCAGAGCAGCTGACAGGGTCAGATAGACCTTCTCAAGGTGCTTCTGAACAGGTACGGTCCTGCAGGCAGGCATACGTCACCTGCCTCAGTAGGATGCAAAGCTTGTGGGCTACAAAGCATAAGATTGCAACAGAAGAACACTTTATGGCATAAGCAACCCAGCTCAGGCACCTAATTGCATATTCTACTAGTCTATCAACAAAGACAAAATATTGCGCAAATCGCTAGAGCCACCAGGCGAAAGAGCCACCGAAGAAGTCTCACAGGTCAGTAAACTTGAACAGGGTGTCCGGGGAGAAGCGCTGTGCTGCCGAGCCGCTTGTGAAGCGATCGACGAAATCCATGTTTACTAAATTCTCCTCAGGTCCAACGCACGCAGATGTTTCTTTCCTTTGTCTTAATGCGCGAGTTCTGGGAGCTTCCAGGGCCAAGGTCCCCCCGCTCTCTGACTCTGCCCATGGCCATGTGTCATGTCCAGGTGGCACTTCTTGGTAGTTATTCATAATTGATCCAGGAGAGAGGACTCTCAGAGGAGCATCATTTCTTTCCCCCTACTTGATCTCTTGAGAGGCTTATATAATTCGGGGTCCAGGGTGTTCTGATCAAGCATAGAAATGGCGATCAATGGAAAGGACCGCCTGAAGACATATGATGAGTTCTGGCCTCTCTACCTCAAAGAGCACAGCAAGAGCGACACCAGGCAGTTGCATTACCTGGGCAGTGGCCTGGCATTGGCCGCACTCTGCGGAGCTGCTGTGAAGAAGGACGCCCGCCTTTTGGCGGCAATCCCACTTGCAGGTGACCCTCTACATGGATTTGTTGCAGGAATTAAAATTTCCTACTTTTAAGAAGTCTGCCCAAGTGGACATTTGTCTCGCAATAACCCGAGTGGCCAATGGCCACCAGCATAGAATGAGCATTCTTTGAGACTTTGTAGAGTTCACAGATATTACATTCACGAGGAGAAAGTGCCCAACGCGTGCAGGGTACGGACCAGCCTGGGTGGGGCATTTCTTCGTGGAGAAGAACAAGCCAGCCTCCTTCAAGTACCCCCTTTGGAGCCTGTGCTCAGACTTCAGGATGTTCTACCTGTGGCTGTCTGGCAAGCTCGATGCCGAGCTGGAGAAATGCAGCGAGTCTGCAGACGAGTTGGCAGAAGAGTCGTGAAAACCTCACACTTTTCATGCTAATTGTCCTTCAGCCAGGACAGCACTTGCTCTTGTGACTAAATTCCAGAGCTTCATTTTTTAGCTTGTGTCTATCACACATGTATACCTGGTGTCTGCCATTTAGAAGATGGCTGTACTTTTTAGGAAAATGTATATATATGCGTGCCAACCCTGCAGGTGTCATCACAGACCTTGTGCAGAATATGGTGCTCAGCAATTTTCTGGCTTCTGCCGGTGTATGTATTTTTGGTGTAGGATACTGCAATTGGTTTAGCAAATTTTGTCTCGGGTTCGTATTCACCCAGTGTGTGTGTGTGCTCGAAATCTCAGCGAAGTGGCGTGCCAGAGCACATGCCGATAGCGCTCTTGCGAGCTTGTTTTATTTTCTACTTTGGAAGTGTGTGGGAGTCGGGTGAGCCTTAGGTTTGGCAAGTTTCTGAGCACTGGTAATGTGCTGCCCACAATTCACTGGATACATTTCCTACACAAAAACCATTTTGAAACACAAATGACTGCTTTGGCGATGTGCAATCCTACTTCAACAGTAAACCGTACTGCAAAGTCAGTGGTATAAGTTATATACAGCCTGCCAGGCACAGTGGGCAGGTGAAATTGACCTCAATTGAGCACCAAGTCCGTTCATTCAGGTTTTCCACAACAATCCCATGCTCAGCTCTTTCATGAACTGTCCAACCATCACTAGTTACGCGCCCACTGCTAATGCGTGTCCGCCCTCTGCTGCCCACCCGGTAACAAAGCAACAAACCATGCAGTGCGTATGTCAAACGTTGTCTGATACAGCAGCTGGTCGTCTCAGCAGCCAGCCAGGAGCAACCAACAAGCTGGATCCTAGATTATGATCAGAGTGGGTATGTTTGCACAATCAGTGTAATTGTAGGCTACAGTTACGGTTGTGAACCTGAAGTTCAATCTCGAGCAGTTGCCTGCTAGCGCCGGAAGGCCACTCGCCGCCGCACCATGCGCCGGCCCTGCCCCCCAGCCGCCTCCTCGGCCTCATCCTCGGATAGTACCTAGAATCATGCATGACCACGTCACTGATTACTACTCATTCACCATTGCCGTCCAAAGTACTATTGACATCACCCATCCCCTGAGAGACAGTATGACCTCCCAGAGACTCCCACAATCACGCATCCCCTGCAGACCACATGAAGTCCCAGCAAATCCTGACATCAGCGCTTGTCAGCACCACGCAACTGTTTAGAAAATCTTCAAGCTCTGTAGAGCAGGATTTACTCTCACGATGTGCTCACCAGGGCTGCCTCGGGTCCCGCTTCCACCCGCATTGGAAGGTCGCAAATCCTCGCGCGCTGCGCCTCCCTGTGCCGCTCCAGCTGCGCCTCTATCCCCTGCCGCCAGCACACCCCCTCATCAGACCACACCCAGAGCTCGCAGCAACGCTCTGAATCTCACTGCCACCCTCTTCTTTGCCACAGACCCCGCAGTTTTTGCCCACAATGCACCCAGCATAGCTGAAGGCCTGCGCAAGTTTTTTCTAAGCTCCATGCCTCGCAACAAATCCCAGCAGGCTATAAGTAGTCTTCGCAAAAATCATGCCGAAGGACAAGCAATGTGAGGCTGTTCTGGCACGCCCCATGGGACTGTTGTTCCTAAGAGGGATGTGCAAAGATGTGCTCACCCTCGCTACCAGTCGGCCAGCGCCGAGGCACAGCGGCGGCCGGCGCTCCCGAACAAACGCGGCCTCGCGGCTGCAGGAGGGCGTCGTTGTGACCACGCTGCGCATCTTCCTGTGGCCCCACAAACACCCCCGTCACAATATTTCCAGTATCCATACATACGGGCAACGCCCACCCCCTCTCCTAGCAAGAGCCCTAGCAAATGGTGGTATTGACAGAAAGACTTGTCGGACAGAATTTAACCAGGATCAGAGCACTTCTAATTGACTTGTCTCAACTTCTTAATCCTAGAAGGCATAAGAGTCCTGTGACAGAAGTGACTCTCGGGCAGGAATGTAGACAACGAGCAGCTTGCGCGATGCCTGACTTCAGGGCATCACAGAAAGGCCCCGGCTGGCGAAATGCGGTACAAATGATGAGCACGATGCTCAAGGTGATCGGGCCTTGCTTGATCTGGCAATTCCAGCAAGGGGCAGAACTTTGGAAGCCGTTTTATGCAGCGTGTCTGCATACCCACCTCGCCTCTGGCAATTAATTTATCTTAAGAATGACAATAGAAAGGCACCTGGGGCCGGGGGTCAGACCCCGTGGGGGGCTATCGGGCGAGTGGCTGGCGGCAAGAGCTGCCTGCAACTGCTCCACAGCGGCGGGGTGTTCCAGGACCATGCCGTGCTGGGACATGATCTGCAGCTCGTAAGCGCTCAGGTTCTCTACGCGCACCGCTGGCAGCAGCTGCATGAACGCCTCCGCCCCGTTGTGATTGCACCACACCGTGATCGCCGTCAGAACCTGCACGCCGGCCCCCCAACATGTAAATTTCTCCTCATCATACCCCTCCTTGTGCAATCATTTTCATGATGCGTGCACAAGAGATGGCGCGGGCTGAGCACGGTTCCTGCCAGTCCTTGTCAGCTCAGGAAACATCAATGATACAACATGCTGCTGCAAAGAACCATACCTCACTTGACAATACACAATCTAGTGAATTCATGCACATAGAAACATGAACTGCTGAAACATGCTTGGAGCAGTCAGGTAGGAGCAGAAGGCATGGCGTGGGTGGAGGCAGCCGGACCTGCAGCTCGCTGTGGAGGGAGAGGTCGTCGCGGGAGATGAGGTCCCACAGGACGGCGCGCGTGCACTCCTTCAGCGCATCAGGCCGCATGGAGTGGAATTTGGCCACGATGTACTGCTGCGTGTGCGCCTGCAGGCCGTCGCAGGAGTACTTGGCCGCCAATGATAGCGTGGCTGCGGCGCTGTCCTCGTCCAGGCAGTCGCTCATGTACAGGCAGCACGCGTCCTTCACCGCCGACAGCTGCACCCCCACCCACATGCAGCCCCTCACTCTGACAGTTGATATTTGTACGAGCACATTCACAGCCGCTGGGGTAACGCATGATGTGAAGTGAACTTTCTGTAGAAGAGATTAGGGTCAAAAAATTGTGTTCTCCTCAGACACGTCCACTGCCGCTCTATCGTGCGTGGAACAAGATGAATCTCGGCAAAAGTTTTGGTCATAATTTGTATATACCTGCCAAGCATCCAATACAGCACTCGTTCCTGAGCATGACCATCAAATGAGGCTCTGAGAGGTCATGCACGGGGATGGTGCTGTGCTGCAGCTTGAGGGGGCGTGAGCTGGGTCACAAGGAGTATGGTCAATTGTGTTGAGGGCTGGACTTGCCTGGAGCATGTCAGCGCAGTGCAGGAAGCGCTCGATGTTGTCCCGGTCCAGCTTGATGGTGGCAGTGAGCAGCGCTGCCACCACAGTCTCCAGCGTATCTCCATCCACGTCCTGCAGCTCCACCAGCCTCGAGGATCCCCCAAAGTCCGGGTTTGAGAACTTGGCAGTGAAGAAAACGCTCTCCTCTGCCAGCAGCAGCGAGTTGCAGTCCACCTGTGACAGACGAAAGCACATTCTTGGGAGTCATATATATATATATATAGGTGTATTGCTTGTGCGGAAGGTTGAGCACATCTTGAGATATGATGCGCTTGTCTGGTGGTCCAGGGAGATAAGAGGTCACATCCGCGATGAAAATGATTGCTGTTATCCTTGCGCACCTCTCGATCACTTGCCCTCAGGCAGACGTCAAACAAGGTCTTGTTGGATGACAGAGACTCCCATAACTGCAATCTGCGTGGGTTGGCCACACGACCAGGAAGCTTGACCACCTGGGATTGAACTGCAAGCCGTTGATCAAGCAAATTAATTACCTGACTTATCAAGACAACATCAACACTTGCCCCTGACTGTTGCTTTGGACAGGCAAAGGCACCTTCTCATGCTTCCCTCCTGCTCCAGTCACAGCATCCATCTGATTCTCCTGATCGACCTTGGGTTTTGGCAGATTCCGGACATGAAAATGTGCGTTCACGAATGCAACGGGATTTGGTGATGCTCTGGCTCGTGCCAGCATCTGGCTCTCATACATAGGCTGGTCCCTGTCCATGTCCCCTCTTTGGGGAGCAGTCCCTTACACGTAACAGAATAGCACCGATATCGTGATTCAGCTTATGGTTAAACCATAAAAATGTTTTTCTATGAGCGCCCGCTGGTGCTGCAGATCTAAGTCAATGCAAACAGATGATATAGGCCACAGCTTTCACCCTTCTCAAGGAGACTACAGCGGTCTGCGATTTATTTCTTTCATGAAGCGGCCTTTCCCCAGAGTCTGTGTCTGGGTCGATGTACGGAAGGACCTTTCCAAGACACTAAGTTAAGGATGTAGCTAGAGCATGAGGTGGCGTTCCGTCATGCATGGGAAGCTTCTACCTCACCTTCTACCCCCATTTACTTGCTGTGGATTCTGAGCTTTGATTCGCAGATCCTGCTCCAATCTGACGACATAGCTGGTAAATTTCTACTCTTCACTATTTTATAGAATTGTGCAAAATGTACTTGTCCAGTTGCATTTGGGGGGAGTGGGGAAAACCGTTTTCTTGCTTACCTTGACTATCTTCTACCCCCATTCCGCCCTCAATACTAGCAGCTCCGCATCCATCTTCTGCAGTGTTGTGTTGGAAACATTACAACGACATGCAAGTCCCTGGGCCCGTGCGCCGTGTATGCAGACATATTCAGGACAATACTGCTCATATATATGGTGATCTTGCAAGCACAAGAATTGACAGGAAAAGTCCAATCACATCCACGATATACTCTCTACTATGTAAGTTGCAAGACATCTGCTTTGGTCTGGTCAGGAGCCTATTTACAGATCTTACTAATGCTGCATACTGCACAGCGCCGGATTCCTGGGAACAATTCACAATGGCACATCACACTATGTTTGGTGTCCTCTCTCAGTCGTTTTCAAGCTCACAAGTTTCTATAATCATGACTTTGCATAACTTCACCTTCACACTCATATATTCCGTGCAGGCTCTTGACAAGGCAGCCTGCTGGGGATAGTGCGCGCACACAGAAGAAAACAAAAGGAAAGCTGCTCTGCATCATCTTATTCAGCAATAATGGTACAAGTCTACCGGACATACTTTCTACAAGGGTGTTCTACAAGCCGACTCCCTTCAGGAGCAGGACATAAACACTGACAAAATGTGTTATTTGTCTTCACGGTCCGGAGCCAGCTTCCTGGGTAGTGTACCGGCCAGCTGCGCTCCTGACATCTCCATCTGTGCCACCCACAACAAACCAACATGTCAGCTCCATGGCCTCATAAGCATTGCAGGCACTCTTGAGCGCAAGGGGACATCTTTGGCCCCTGGACAACCTGCCCCAAGGTCTCTTCTTGTGGGCTGCCTGCTCTCCCTCCTCTCCTTGAACCTTGATGAGCAACAAGGAGGAGGCGCAGGCGGCGAATCAGCGAGGCGCTTTGGGACGAGGCCAAGCACCCTAGTGGTGTGATGCACAGTATTCAATGGATGTGGGAGGAACTTCCCCAGCCAATCGACCACTTGGTAAGCAGCCCGTAATGCTACAGGAGAGTGAGAGCTGGGACACATTGACATGAAAAATCGGCGCGGGAGCAAGCTTTGTGGGCGTACACCTCTTCGTGGACGTCTGGCAGGGAGCCCTGGTAGCTGCGCTCTCTGGAGCACACCTCAACAGGTGCATCCTTGGACGAGCTGCTCAGCGGAGCCGAGGACAGCCCCATCCGGTCCCTCCATGTGATGCTGCGCTTCCTGCCTAACGCCTCAACCTGCAACCCCCATGCGATTAATTTTCAAAATCTCACCCAAATCAATTGCTGAGGATGCTGAGAAGAGTCACCAGACAGACAGGCCGCCAAAAGTGCCAAAAATATCTCAGGGCTTTACATCATATCAACTTAATAATATTCACTTACAGAAGTCTATTGTAATCAAGACAGAATGCAAGACACACACACCAATGCGAGTGCCAACAAGGGAGGAAGGGCTGCCTTGCGGTGTGAACATAGTGCATGGACAAAATCAACATCTCTAGAGTGAGATATCCTATTGCTACGCGATGATTAATAAAAAAAGTGAGGGGAATGCGCTCTCGAGAGAATGCAGTCATGGACATTGGCAGTGAGCACAAGGGGCATGCGATGGGGGGGAATTTCAGCTGCAATCCATGCATTAAGGGCAACTGGCATGCAGTGGTGGAACGCACCTCCACAGATTTGGATCTAGGACCCGACAGCGCCTGCTCAGCTGCGGCCAGCTCCTCTCGCTTTATCGCCCCCGTGCTGAAGCTCCTGGGATGCTGCTGCTGCCGCAACAACTGGGTATCCTGCATGCCACCGCTCAATTTCACCGTGGTGTTCCTTGTAAAAGGCCTCCTAGAAGATCTGGAGTACACTAGTGCTGCCTTTGGGGCACAGGATAAAACACAATAAGAACCCAGAGCAGGCTGTACTGGCACTGATGTGCTCTGTCAAGGCGTTCATGCTAAAGTCTGTATAAGATCCATATCAATAGCCTTATAATTGTGTGTCAGGATGGTATGTGGGAGCTCGACAGAGAGCCTGGGGGCTCAGGAATGTGTCTCTGCATCGACGAGTCTCAGCAATTAAAACAAAAGCATCACTGCCCCCAGTGGAATCCCTTGGGCATCAAACCAACCCAGAACAGCAGCAGCCAGCATCTTGCTGTGTGTCATGCATGCATGCGCCCCCAGCAGTGCATCACAACTATTCAATTGACCTATCAGTCACAACAAAGCTCGACTGCAAACAGGTTTGTACAATCTGGGACAACACAGGCGGAAGGGCAAAATTTTAGGTTTGGTCCAAAAATGCACGTATCACATTCAAGACACATCCTGCGCGCTTGGCGTGCACACCTCTTTTGTGCACACCTCTTCATGATCTCCTCCATGGTTATATTCAAGGTATAGATTCAATTGGTGGTCCGCATTTTGCGCGCACCAGGGACTGCGGGGCGGCCGCGCCGGCCGGGGGGCCGGTGCTGGCCGAGCGTGCCCGCGCAAAGGCGCTGACACCGGGTGCGCTGGTGAATGAGCCGGAAGCGGAGCGCGCGGCTGCGTCGAGCTGCGCGGGGCTGATGCTGCGGCGGCTGGACACAAACAGCTCAGCCACCTCGCGCGCGTACGCCGCATTCTCCACCTGCGCGCGGCTCGTGTCCTGCCCCCGCGCAGCAACCTTTTTTGATTTCACTTGAGAGGAGAAACCCAGCAAGAACTCTGTGGTTACTTGCGAGCAGCGGGCTCGCGCCCTGCAGTCATTCCCACATCAGGATCTCAGATCTGCAGCACGCCACCAGCTGAGTAGAGTAGCAGCTCTGGCGGCCTCTTGGCGCATGGCCCCACTTTGCACCGTGGAAACTGTCATCGGCTGCCAACACAATTTGAGGGCCACGGAAGCTACGGAATTTGCATCGATACAAGCTTGAGAATAGCATGCGCTGCAGGGCGCGATGCAGAGGTTGAGCGAATTTGCAATGGAGGGAAGCGGGCAGCGTCGAGCTGGGGACAATGCATGGTCATGTACAAACTGTACGAGCGCGCACCACTGTTGTGAAGCTGTTGCCGGCAGAGGATGGGTGCATGGGCGGCCGCTCGGGGTCGTTCGACTGGCGGCCGCCTCGCAGACGCTCTGGTTCGACCCCGTACATTGGCGCTGACAGCGACGTCTGCACGCCACCTGTTGCCAGCGCACCATACGTATTTCAAAACTAGGGCCTTTGGAAAAAGAAGAGGAATCTATAGGAGCACCCTTAATACAATAAATTTCAGGCACCGATGTGACTGTCTGCCAACAGAGCTGCTTCCTGCCAGCGATGTCAGGACATGGCCTGTTGGCAGAATAGACAGCAAACAGCGGTCATCTCACCGGTGGCCCCGGAGGAACTCACCGGAATTTCATCGCCGTGCACAACAAGAGGGGCCTGAAGTAAGCAACTTCCTTGGGAGCTACAATTCCAGGGCATAGCCAAGCACTGGCGATAGTGTCAAATGAGGTACATTCTACAATCCTGCAGAAGCACTGTAGGATATTACAGGGAGGTGGGTGTGCACCGGAGGGTCCGCTGGCCTCGGAGAGCGGGGATGGGCCGGCACGGTCAGACGCGCTCCAGGAGCGGTTGAGTGGATGCCCGGCCCCCGAGCGCTGCACGGCCATGCGCGCAACCAGACCCGATGCCGGCCCCGCCGCAGCCGCCGGCGCAGCTTCGTCAAAGCTGCTGCTGGCTGACGGCTCCTCCCACTCCGCCCGCCTCGTCCGCATGAACGACCCTGCGGCCCCAGCATCAAAGCGTCAGAAATTTCCACAAAGACAACAAGGAGTGACGAACCCCCATTGCCTTTTCACATCCTTCCAAGTGCAGCACAATGGCAATGCAAGACCTTAGCAGAACACTACATATTTGTGCTTTCATGCAAATGCCAGTCATGATTGGTGAGAAGTCACCAAGCAGTAAGCTGTGCATGATGGCGTTTGGAAACGTCATGATCATTTGCAGCAGGTCTTCTTCTTCTGGCGTGCTACAATGCGTCCATCTGAGTCCTCCCAGCTGCGCTTCAACAGTGTACCAAGCAGCAGGGCCCTCACCAGGTTGCCGCACAGAGCCAGACGGCGAGGATGCCTCGGCGTAGTGCAGGAAGCCGGAGGGCGAGGGAGATATCATGGGCGACCCTTCCTCAGACGCCGCCTCTAGCGCCACAGGCACCAGCACATCATCCGCCGACATCTGCCTCTCTTGCGCTGAGTGCCGCCGTGCTGTATAGCCCGGCAAGGCATCCCTCACCTGGCACACAAGAAGCTCAGCGCTCAATGCCCCAAATTTGTCTGCAAATCTGAATGCTCTGGCGCTTGACATGCCTGTATGTCTGCAATTCTCTTGCTCACCTCTGAGAGCTTGCATTCTTCTCTTGGGTAGCCCTGCAAGTCTCCCGGGCGGTTGTAGAGGGCCGCGTAAAAGTGCTGGGGTCATCACATGGAGGAGGGATTTGATGCACGAGTAAGACATGTCGTGGTTATTGGAGACAGCTGGAGGGATGTTGCAGCAAGATGCTGCGGCCTCCAACGGTACTATGAACCCACTGTCCTGCTCTGGGGCAAGTTTGGAGCCTGGGAGCGGAGAGAGAACCTCTCCGCATGACAGAAGCATTGGAAGGGCGCTGACGCGACTTCTGCCCATGGCTAAACTTGCCCAATAATGTCATGTCGTCCTTGAAAACTTCTGAGCATGATCGCTTGTGCTTGCGGAATTCCTCTCTGATCCAACAGAGGGATCCCATGGGTCACAATACCAGAAAAATAGTACACAAGCGAGGCAGCTCTCTCCTGAGATAAGCGCTATCTTGTTGCTTGAAGACAACAATATGCTCCGCAGTCCACCAACACCCAACATTTCAGTGCCAAGCGCGCTGGTAGGATGTAAAATCAAAGTCCCCGGCCGGTTTTGGGGTGAAAGGGGCAGCGCACCGCAGCGTCGTCGAAGGGGCTGCCGAGCTCGAGGTCCTGACTGATGCGGCCGCGGCGCGGGCGGCCGGCCGCCGAGGGGGATCGCGGCTGCCCCAGGCTGCGCACTCGCCGGAACATTGCCTCCGCAAAGCTGCCCCACGGCGACGCGCTGCTAGGATGCGACCTGCACCAGCAGACAAGCTTGAACTCAAATGTGATTTGAATTGGTTTTTGGGTTTGAATCAACCATCATGCTGAAAGTTGTATGATCCTGAGGATTGTGCGCATTCCACTGCAAAGAGTGCGGAACAGTCCAGAACGGAAATAGGCATTTAAGGGACGCTCCTGAACAACCAAGAAACTTTATGCCGTCCTGCATGCAGCATGAAGAAACAGTGAGAGGGAGAGATGGAGCAGAATTGCACACCGGTGGATGACAAGCTCGGAGGGGGCGGACTGCTCCGCGCCTCGGAAGGAGCGCGTGCGCAGCGCTGATTGCGACTTGGCCGCCCTCTTCACCTTGCAGGAATGCTGCACCACAGCCAACACGGTCTTTCCGGCGCCACCCATCAGATGTGCAAGAGCAAGGTGCGTACTTAGTTTTAGTTTTCTGGTACGTCTTGCTCATCACGTGAGCTTTATCATAGCAAACACATACAGTTTGCAAGTAGAGCTTTGTTGAGAACAGGACCTCTCATGAGACCATGTGAAGCAACATGATGCTGGAAAGCACTCCGCAAATCATGCTTTTGGCAGGATAGAATCCAAGCACAGGCACAGCCATGACGAAGAGGAGGTGTAGGGGACGCACAGAGGAGGAGCGGGCGGGCAGCCGCAGCATGTGCCCAATTTTGGTGGGGAACAGGAGCCCCGAGGAGTGGCCCGAGTCGCCGGAGCCGCTGGTGCCGGAAACGAAAGAGGACGTAACGGAGAAGCGCATGCGGTTGCGTGGAATGTACGACACGCGCATGGCTGCGCTCGGCGGCGCGAAGTTGCGCCCGCTCAGGCCGGCCGGCGCCGCCTGGAAGATCAGCTTTGCGTCGTCCATGCCCTGCATGCATGCAAAAGCCATGTTCAATGTGCTGTATGCTGCTGATGCGCACTAACAGGTCCTGTGGTGTTCTACGACCTGCACAAGTATGGGGAATCTGAAGTGTTTTCACGCTCTATCTTCTTCAATTACAAATAGCTACAGCTCTTGTTCTCCTCGATGACTGCCGCTGGAGTCACCAAAATATGTAGTCTCCAGCGCTGTCTTTCCCTGGGATCTGCCTTCACATTGCAGGAAGGTACAGCTGATCACCCTTTTTGCTGACCGCATCAACAGCCAACAACAAAACCTGAACTCCCAGAATTATGCCGGCGAACACTTGCCTTGAGCATGTAGTAGCCGAGCTGTTCGAGCTCGATGGGCACATCCGCGATTGCCTCGTCCTTGGGCCGGTCCGGCCGCGGCAGCAGCGCCCAGCCGTCATCCCGGCGCTGCCAGGCGGCTTCGTTGCGGAACCCCGCACTGCCCTCCACCAGGATCTGCCCCGGAGCCGCCAGCGCTGACACGCGCGCCGCCAGATTTGCCAGCGCGCCGTAGTAATCCGCCCTCCCTGCGTAGGCACTCCCATTTATCGTTACACGCTGCCTGCCTGTGCTCACCATCAAGTACCTCCTCCCTCTTGATACATTATCAAAGAACAATTTCGAATGCCGCACACCCAAAGAAATCTTGTGCAGACTCTTGCACCGGTTGAGCCATCCTTGGCTTGCTCACCGTCCAGTGCCACAGCAAATTCTGACAGACACCTGCTCAGACACTACATGACAGGCCAGGCTGTCGGCAAGAACAAGCGGGAATAAATTTTTTTATTTAGCAGAGTTCAGCAGAGAGCAGTGTGTCATGTGCCAGGCAGCAGCCTCACCGGTGTTGAGGGGCTTGCGGTGCTGAGCGCGGCCGAAGGCCATGCCCATGCGCACGCGCAGGCCGCGGAAGAGCAGGCCGCCGGTGGAAGCGTCGGCCTCTGGGGCGCAGTCGGGCCACCGCAGTATTGACTCTGGCCAATCCAGGTCCAGCAACGCCAGCTGCAGCTCCGCACACCACCGCACTGCCGCCTCCAGAGTCCTGGGGCGTCCATATTCTCAAAAATCAAATGGGGTTTATGTTCTGCAAATTCTCTATCAGTACAAAACGCAAGAGGCACACCCTGATCTTCACAGCCCTGATGTCTGTTTCTCTGGAAGCGCCGTCAGGTTATACAATGAGGCCGAAATTGCAATATATCATCGAATCGTACAAGTGCGGCCTCCCGTGTAGGGCCTGATGGGGTCTCCTTCCCAAAAACAGGTTTATACTGTGAGCTGCTTGGCAAGACAAGCTCTGATAAAACTGATCAAGAGGTTTCTTTGGTGCACGCACGGGAAGGCAAGGGTGAATTTGCCGGGCTCGGGCTCCTTGCACTCGTAGCCGCCATGGTGCGGCAGCGTCGCGCGCACAGTGCGCGTGTAGCGGCCCAGCGCCAGGTTGTATGCCTCTATTGTGGCCACCACATCCCCCTCCACCTCCGCTGCGCTGCTCTCAGCCGCCACCACCGTCGCTGGCTTGGCCGCCTGCGCCCACACCACTGCTGTTCAGCGCCAACAACTTGTACACAGGCTGTGCATGATAACTTTACAGGCCTGGTATGCTCGCCTGTGACTTATTTTGGACGGTGGCGGCAGAATCAGACTGGACCCTCTTTATCGCAGTAAAGGGCGCTTCTTGCTCGTGGGGAATCTGTTTGATGAACTCGAGGGAGGTGGGAAGGGTTGTGCTCATGGTTGTGCCTGTTGAGAGGGCCGGAAACACACGAGCAGGATTAACTATGAGCTAGAGAGCATGGACAGATTATTGAGATGCAGGGAGGGCCCACCCTGACGAACACGAGGGCGACGGCTGAGGGGTGGGGCGAGTCGCGGAAGCCCGGCTCGAGGCAGTGCTGGGTGGCCGGCCGCGGGAAGGAGCGCCGCGCCAGCAGCGACGGCATCAGCTCCATCAGCAGCATCGCGCTAGGGAACGCCTCATGCACCACGTGCACCCCCAGGCTGATCACCTGTCGCACACAGCACACGTGTTAGAGATTATGCACTGTGCTCTTGGGAGCAGCAAGCGCAGGTGTACCCATGAATCCCAGATATGCATATTGATGTCTAGGGTGCATCGACATGAAAGTGAGACAGTGCTTGCACCCTAGAGGCAGGAGCAGAGCAGGCAATTGCCTAATGGACAGCTGCAAGCAGCCAAATTACTTGTGTCTCAAAATGCTTGAAAGTCCCAAAAGGCAAAGAGCCGGTGGTGACGGAATCATACTCCGGAATCTACTCCAATCAACATAAGGACAGGATCTGGTGCTTGCCTGGGATTGGCCGGGGATCTGGTCCTGTATGGCGGACCAGGTGGTCTCTGACAGCACCACCTGACCGCCGCACACCACGTCCGCCAGGCGCTCTGTGAAAATTTCCCCGCTGCCGTCCAAGCCCGCGTCGGCAACCTCTGGGCCCTTCAGCGGCTTTGATGCCAGATCCTCCCTGCACACCACAACAAGACGTCAGCTCCTCCTCAAAAAAGTCCCAATCATCCCCTCAGCCTGCACACCTATCGCTTCCATACAACATATTGCACACATCCACCTCTCTTTCTTTCTGTCTATTCAAAGGTTGGATCAAGCTGGATCAAGAGCACAATACTGCATCCTGATGCACTTGGTTGTCCTGCGCACAGAGCAGATTGGGCGGCCACACAAGAGCCTCACAAATTGCCAAACATGCTTCTGTCAACATCTTCCAGGGCTGGCAGTGGCGCACTCGTGGGCGGGTGTGGTGTGGACGGCCATGGCGACGCGCGGCCCGGCGAAGAGCGGCCGATTGTCGGGGGTGAGCTGCGTGGGGCCGACAACGGCTGTGCAGTCGGAGGGCCAGCGCTGGAAGAGCAGCGCCACCTGTGCCGCGTGGCAGAAGCGCACCGCGTCCAACGCGGCGCCAAAGCACACCATGCAGCGCCCCTGTGACACATGAAACTTATAGTTGAATGAATGAATGAATGACGTTTTTCTGGTCAGGTGGCTAGGTGCAATTGACAGGAAAACCTTGAGTGCTTCCGACAAGTCAATCCATCTGGACCCTGCAAAAAAGATGAGCGCTATGTCCTGTGGCATGTCATTATGCAAGCCTAAACAAAAATTTCTTCGGCTCAATGAAGATGCAGTGCTGCTTTGCGCAGCCATGTCATGTACAAAATAGGGACAAGGAAGACTTTGCCATTTTGCACAACAAAAAGCTCTGCCTAGCGAGCTTTGGCATCTAAATGTAACTATTCACTAGTGCTTGTCAGCTGTGCAAGGTAAGGGGCTGAAGCTGACCTCTCCCGGTTGCAGGTTGAAGACATAGCCGTTGAACTGCTGCGCCACGATGGCCACGATGTCCTGCAGCTTCCTGGCCGTCGCCGGCGCAGCGTCCAGCAGGTCGTGCGGACGCCCTCCCGAGCTCAGCTTTAGTCGTGATGACGTCGGCGGCGCCATCAGCTTCTCCCGCTGCTGCTCCGTCAGCGCCAGTCGCACCGCCACAAAGGTCACCACCTGCCACAGCTCCCGCTATAAATCTCATGCTCGGTGCCAAGTTCCTCGGCAATCCTTCACATCCATCAGAAGGACTGCATGGAGTTGCTCACAGTAAATTGGTGGAGAAGCTGTAGGACGTGTTCAATAACAAGTCACATACCTCAGGTCTTCCTCTTTCCATTCTGGGCCCGAGCATTTCTGCATGCGCTCTTCATTCTACAAGTTGCATGGCGGGACAGAAGGTGGTTGCATTTAAAATGGAGTCAACAGGACTGTACCTTGGCTTCGCCCAGGTGGGGTGGCGGCGTGACATTGAAGCCGGCCCCCGGCTCGACGAGCTCAAGCTTGCGCAGCGGCCCAAATGTCCGGGACAGCGGCCGAGTCATCAGCTGCCTGACCTACAGTTACAGTAATGGGCACATCTCATTGACGTTGCTCTGGCACAGAGACTTCCATGTCTATGTGCAGCGACTCCACCCACTCACTGATTTAGAACCACAGGATTTACTTGACACAAGGACGCACCAGATTTGCAGTGTTGCCAACACAAAAATTGCCTCAATTTGCAGATTCCTAGGCTTTTGCAGTATGGATACTGGCAAGCTTGGTCAGCTACAGGACACCCCTAAGCCTCTGCAGGCCTGCGTGACTCAGTGACAAGTGAATACCTGGTACACCCAGATGGGCACTGGCCAGGCGTTGAGCTTGTAGAGGCCGAGCTGGTCCACAACAGGGAAGCCCGCGGCAAACATGCTGCCGCGCAGCCGCACCCAGGCCTCCTGTGACAGCAGCACCTGGCCCCCATTGGCTGCCTCGCCCAACTCCTGTGCCAGCTGGAAGCCCGGGCCGCTGAACACCCGGTGCTTTGTCAGCAGGTGCAGCCTGCACCCACACACTCTGGCACATCAGCTTGGTTTATTACTACGGCAAGCACTGTTCCTGCCACATGATAAAGAGGATTATGCCCTTGGCTGTGGACAGGAAGGTGGGTACTCTGGGACAGTATTGGGCACTTGAGCAAATACAGCTCAAGTGTCTGTATTGCCCGTTTGCCCAAGCCAGGCCGGTCTTGTACGCATCCCTGCTATGCATGATATAATAGGGCGTCCCATCTAGAGGTTGCTTGGTTTGCGATCAGAGGAATACATACAGGGGCACAAGAGGGAGGGGTGTCTGGTGAGGCGTGCCTGTGAGCGACGGTGCCCTCGGCAGCAAAGTGGACGCCCATGCGCAGGCGCGGCCCCCGGAATGCCACCACGCCGTCAGCCGACACAACCTCCCTACGCAGCCAAAGCAGCCAGATCAGCAGCCATCACACAAGCTTCCCTTCATCACATTAACTTTCCACACCATCCCAGCTCCTGCAAAGGTCTTGTGTGGGCATGACACGGGCTACCAGAGTCACAATTGGCAAGTCAGGTGAGCAAGGGAGCAACTTTACTACTGTACTTGCATTCTTACAACATTTGAAAATCACAATGAGCATTGACAGGGCAGGGAGTGGGAAGCTGGGCGGAAGGTGCAGGCAGGTGCATGCACCTGCAGGTGGGCAGTCGGAGGACATCGCGGGTCCAGGGCGTCTCTAACAACTTGTACTGGGCGTCCATGCAGAAGCCGACCGCCTCCACCACGCTCTTGAATGCGACGTGGAAAGAGTCTCCCTCCGTGTTTATCTCATACCCGCCGTGCTTTGCAATCGCTTCCCGCAACACCTGCGCAGCAACACCCACATCCTTTTTGGCATTCTCTGCAATGAAGCAGGCCAGAGAGCTGGCTCTGGACCTGAGAGAGGTACACCGGAGATATAAAGTCACCCTGCCTGTCAGGCGGAGGATTGTTGCCCCTTGCACCAGCCCAGTACAGATACTGCAGAACAGAGAAGCCGCTCCAGTACATCCAGCCGCTTGCTCCAATGCACAGCAGATCCAAAGTCTCAATGCTCAAACACACTTCAAACAGCGCGCAGGACATGCCAGCGTTCACAGCAGACGACGTTTTAGGCCATGAAAGACTTGTTTATTAGGGAAAGGGATGGGTGCGCACCGTGTCGTGGATCTCCTGCACTTTGGCGAAGGCGGCGGCACTGGCGGAGGCCTGCGCGGTGGAGCTCTCCAGGTCGGTGACCACGAAGGCCATCTCGCGCGCGTTGCACAGGTCGTCTATGGCGCGCTTGCTGCCGTCGCCCATGTGCGCCATCAGCCCGTACATCAGGCTCTTCAGCTGCTTCGCCCTGTCACGTGCCTGTCGCCTCTGCAGCCAACTGGCTTGCGTCCTGCAACCCCCCAAATTCACATTTTTACAAGCGCTCTTGACCGTGCATTCAAAATTGATGATAAAGAAGTCTGTCATGGGATACAAGGTATTTGATTGTCAGCAACCTTGGCCCTCTGTCCTCTCTTTGTCCTTTCTCCGCTTTGTCCTTTTTCCGCCTTCCATGCGATGTTGTAAGAGGGGGGGAAAAGACAATGCAGAGCACAAGAGCCTTTTCTGTAGCAAGCATGTGGGACGCACCAGCTGCGAGTGAGGTAGATGGTGAGGGCAGCCACGAGGATCCCCGTGCCAAAGACAGCACCGAGGACGATGCCGGCCACCTTCTCTGGCGGCAGGCTGCGGCTCTGCTCCTCAATCTTGATCGGCTGTGAATCCTCAAACCCCTCTAGCCCGGCAGCGTTTAACGCACGCACCCTTGCATAGTAAGAGCTGCCCACCTGCATTGTCAGCAAGCCAGACTCAAAGGGCAGCATGTCTCACCAGATTGACCCACTATCTTGCCGATCACTCGAGGAGGTATGTGCACATGCAAGTTCGCAACATCCAGGCCATCAAGGTATGCAAACTGAGGGCATCTGTGTAGGCAAGTTTGAGGAGTGCGTTGGCATTAAGGTAGAGGGTCACCTTGAGCTGCAGGCCAATCACCACCGCTTCCATGGTAGAAAGGCTGACCGGGACGGAAGATGTGATTGGCATGTCCTCGTCACTCCCAGACTTGTTGCCGACAAGATTATAGACTTGATAAGAGTAGGAGGTGATGGGAGACTCCTTGTCCACAAATGGGTCCCAGCATATCCTGCAGATTGAAGGGCCAAACGTCATGCTATCAAATCCGTATGTTGGCAGCTACAAGCAGCCTGCCTGGGACTCACTTGGGGACAAGGACATAGGTTTATGCTCAAGATCTCACCAGAACTTTATGGTGTCAGTCTGTGTCAAGGAGGTCTTGCAGTCTAGAGAGTTGTAGACATGGCCCTGGTTCTCCATCATGGGCGCTGTCTGGTCCACCTGCAGATACCAGCAGCTGCAGCTGAGAAGAATGCAACTCACATCCACTTGCAACCTGTGTTGGCAACCTGCGTATGCAACTCCTTGTCTGCAGAAAGTCAGTGCAGGCACCTTGACTGCGGCGCTGGTGGTGATTGCAGTCAGGCGCTGCGCGCCATTGTTGGTGGCTCTCACAGAGACGAAGTAGCTCATGCCATTCAGCAGGCTCTGAAAGGGCGTTGAAACATTCTGTGTTCGCAGCGTCAAGTTGCTGAACACCTTGCCTGCTATGCCCACCTCTGGCACCACCTGGAACATGCACAACCCTTCTCATGTTGAGGTACCAAGGCAAGACATGTGCATTAGCATGCCGGCATCACAAGCTTCACCATTGTGCGCAAGATGAAAATTAGGGATGACAGGGTGCATGAAGGCTTTAAGAAAGGGAGATGCTGGTGGGAGGTTCACCATTGTGGTGCCATTGAAAGGTTTGAAAGGGATGACATTATCAAGGCCAGCTTGTGAGCCCAAGCCCCACTCATATTCCCTGATGCCTGACGCATTGTCTGTGAAGGGTGTGAAGGAGAATGCCACAGCCATGACGCTTGTCCAGTACGGAGGCACCAAGATCCTGCACAATGCAGATGGCGCCCATCAATCAGGATTCAACAAATCTCATGGGCAAATACTGCTAGATATAGACGCTACACGTTTCAGACAAACAGGCACGGGACATGACAGCTACAGTGGCCACTACAAAAACTGCAAGATGTGACGGTGTTTGAGATATTTCCATGGAAGTTATATATATTCGGTGGCTCACCCACAGCCCATGGCAGGGTCACACTCCGGGGGTGCATCATCGCAGAAACCGCCATTTGCATTCCTGGATGTGTTTGTTGGGTCCATAAGGGATGTGCCACTCAGGTCGGGTATGCGTGACAGCAGGCAGCCAGGGATGTTGCCACACATTCCTGCATTTCCCTGCATTTCCCATCATCAAACACACATCACCAATTTGGCAACCAGCAATGCAGCGAGAGAGATTGGCACCAGCTCCAACTTGAATTACACGACTTGCACGATGAGCGGCAACATTTGACAGAGCAAAGTAAGACGTGGATATAAGCCATCCACCCAGTACACACATTTGAGCAATACTCGCAACTTGCCTGAATATGGATGGTGTCCCTCCCAGCAGGATTGCTGCAGAGGCCATCGGTGAGCTGTCCACTCAGGCTGTTCCGGCTGAGCCAGGCCTCTTCAACTCCAGGGTAGGTCCCCACATAGGCTGGCAGGCTACCAACGAGAGCATTGCCTGACAGGATGAACTGCCTCAGATTCGTCAGCTTTCCCAGAGCCTCCGGCAGCGTCCCCTGAACATGCAGCCTACTTCACCTCTGCTATGCTGAAAGCTGCAGCTCACAATATCATCCTTGCACACCAACACTGAGCACATGCACGGTGTTGCATGGGTGACAGCTCACCCCGAGGTTGTTGCCATGGAGGTCAAGTGTGCGCAGTTCTGTGAGGTTCCCCAGAGCATCTGGGATGGAGCCTTGAAGCTGGCGTCCCTGGGTTCTGACAATGGGGCCGATCTCTAGCACAAGCACCCGCCGGCTACTGGGGTCCAATGTGACTCTGCTGCACTCTGCTGCGCTGAGGGCAGGATACACAGAGGAGCAGTTGCAGGACAAAAATGCCCACTCATTGTCACAGGGATCAGAGGCGGCAGTCCAGCTTGAGAGGAGGCCCTGCGCAGGACAAGCACCCTCGAGGATTTGACGGCTTAATCCTTGCAGTCACGCTTGATAAAGAGGGCAGAACAGGGACCATCGCCAGCTCATGCATGCTGAATTTTATACAAGAACAATTTGGAAATGTGGCACGTACAGCATCAGTCTGTAAGCCGTCCTTGAATGCCAGGAGAGCCTGCTTGTCTCCTGGCAGAGTCACGCAGCTCACGTGGGCTCCTGTATCGAAACCCACCAAGAGAAGCACTACCACATGCAGAAGAAAGCACTTCTGCACATGCTTTTGGGCCATGTATTGATAAATACATGCCCTACGCTCTGCACGACGGCATCGTCTACTAAGCTAGGCTTCGGCGTTGGAAGGAAATAAAATATACTCGGACACACAAGCCCTTTAAATTCTGCAGTGACTCTCTCGGGGACGATGCGACACCACACTCAAGCAAGGGGCCAGGATAGTGGAATTCAGCACCTTGAACAAAAACTTCAAACGCTATCCCTCAACAGAAAACACCAGGATTTCTGTTCTTAAGCTTGATGAGTATAAGGAGAATTAACGTGTGCTCATTGCGTCAATGTAAGTGCTGGTCTGTACCACCTCGATCCATGCCCTCGATGCACAAATCTTGCTAGCTGAGGTACGGCTTGTCGAGACATTGCATGTCCATCTGGTCTCCAGTGGAGCTAAATACCTATCTGATGAATACTTCGACTGAAACCAGTGTGCGTCTGCCACAATCTTACATAGCAATCCCGATATTACTATACCTATGACTCATTAAGCCAAGGTGGCATTTGCATTTCGGAAGTCTCTTCCCCAGGGCTCTAAATCAAAACCGTATCTGATCAAAAATCCCCATCAGGAGGCTAGACATTGAGGGTCATTTGAGAGGATCTGCCGCGATCTACCAGAATCATAAGAGCCAGAAGGGTTCGAATGGCCTGATCAGCAATATGGGGGAAAAGGAATTTAATCGTCAGCTCAGGAAGCTGACCACAGGCACTAAATTGAGCACTCTTCTTCGAGAGCGGCCTCTCGTGGTGCTCAAACAAGAAACAACTGTCGAGCTTACCTTGCAGGTCACCACTCCATTTCAGTACTTGTCTTGTCATTGAACGTCCATGATTGACCTTCTTCTTTTAAAAGCTGTATAACTCTGCACCCGATCTCCCTGCCATCAGTTGCACTGCCCGCGAGTTGCTGCGGGACCTGACCTTTTTTGCAGATGAGCCTTTCCGACTGTGTTCATATTCAGAGCCCGTCTTGTTCTGCTTGCAGACCCTCGCAGGGCGAAAGATACTCTCAGCGCCAGTTGTTGGACCTCCTGAAGGCGTAGATCCGTCGACATTCACAACCAACACAGCAGGCCAAGACGTTGTCTGCTTTGTGGACATCAGAGACGTACGTTCCTAATCTGCTGTCTACATTGTGGTGTACTTCATAGGATTTCTGCAAGTCTTGCTGTCACAGTCAAGAGCAAGTTTCTGAATCATTGTTGCTGTGTGGTGTGTGCAGATCTTGGTGTCCTTCCTGAAAGGTAAACTCCACCTATGCACCCCACTTCCAAATCAGAGCGACACAAATCTATAGCAACCTTCTGCCAATCGACAGGCAATGCATGTACATTCTTCACCAGGAATTCCAAACACGTTATTGTCTCTACTGCCGTTCAAGGGAGTGACTCAGGGATGCTGTCTGCAGAGCTTGATGATGACATTGTCCACAATGCAAAGATGCTCAAACGCATGCAAGTCCTGGAGGAGAAGGGCACTGACTTTGCCACACGACCCCTGCGGTCCCTGCCAGTCATAGGTGACTTTCCCATCCTGATGTGAAACAATCAATTTCAACAGGCTGGTGAGACACACAGAAGGCCCTTGCTTCAGGCATGGTGAAATTCGGGCCCTCACACTGATAGATGCCTGTGAAGCACAGGTGGTGATGGTACCTTCTTCCAAAACCGCGCAGCTGCAATGACCCTGCATGAGCTCATCCATGACACCTTCCTATACCCAAAGGAGACCAAGTGCGTCATGTCTGCTGGCTGTCATGATCTGCACTTTGTCGCCAGCACTCTAAAGGCTCTGGTCATTGGAAGGGGACTCAAATGCTAAAGCAAATTCCCTCGCACTTACTGTGCGATTCTTTTTCCGCCTGCAGGGCTATCTTTGGGGGCTCCAAAACGCAGAGAGTGGTGCACCGGGCGGCTCTGTTTGACAAGGAGGGCAAGATCACCCATATCATCAGCCAATCAGACATCGCCAGGCAATCATCTGCTCCGTGAACATGTTGCACATGCGCACCTCTCCGATGCAACCTGCAGTTAAGTTGCATGCAAAGAAGACGCGCTGCTCCATGTTGAAGAGTGGCTGTGCATGCAGCTTCCTGTACGAGCACAGGGACCTCCTGGGGGACCTGGGGAACAAGACAGCGAAGGAGCTGGGCTGGGCCAAGCTGAATGTCATCACAGTGAAGGCAGACACGGCCGCGCTAGAGGCGCTGGCGCTGATGGCTGACAAGGACATTGCAGGAGTGGGTGTTGTCAGCGATGAAGGGGCCCTTATCGGCAACTTCAGCTTCTCAGACCTCAGGCAAGCCACCATTCAAGTTCTCTAAAGAAGTAGAACAGTGCAGCCAGCAAAACAACACCAGAGGATACCTTCACCTGCTGGACAGCTATCAGGCATTGCTCTGCAATTGGCAGGCCGGATAAAAGAAGGTTCAGCAAGTTTGGGGTTAAGGGCATTGCTGCTTGATGCATGCATGCAATCTAGACACCCTTTCAGGACATAAAAGCTTGTCTTGCAAGTGCTCATGTGTGATTGCTGTCTGCGCAGGGCGCTGTGTGCTGAGCATTTTAGCTCGATGGCGCTGCCAGTGGCTGAGTTTCTGGCGCTGGAGCATGGCACAGAGTACTGGGGAGCGGCCGCCGGTGTCAAGCAGACATCAGACGCAGAGGTGCTTGTTTTCTCACAAACCCACGGGACATTGCATGCCATTCAATTCAAGAGGTCCAAATCAGCCTCATGCGGCCAGCAGCTTTCACCAAATGCATCCCCCGTGAGATTGCACAAGAGGAGGCCTGTTGTATTTGTACTGATGAATGCATTGGTGCATTGCAGCCTGGATCACCAGCAGCCAGATTTGCACACAACGGGGAGCTGAGGCAGAGGTCGCCCTCTGTGGGCCACAAGGTCGGACAGGCCTTGGTGCTTGCCACACCCAATGACACATTTGCGGAGGCATGTCTTCCCCCCCCATGATACTGTGCTTCCTTCTCTGTACTACAGAGTCTGCAGAACCGGCACTTGACGGGAACCTCCCATTTAGTCATTTCCAACTTCAAATGATTGCAACACCTCATGATTGGAGCACAATCTGCATGCATGGCTCAGCAGGGACCTCACGGAAAGCAGATGACAAAATTTGGCCCAAGTGAGTGTGTTCATGGTGCATGCAGATCCTGGAGAAGCTGGTGACAAAGCACCTGCACCGCTTGTATGTGGTAGATGACATGGCGCGGCCCATTGGCATTGTGACCCTCACGGACATCCTGCGGATGGTCATGCAACAAAGCCGGTAGATGATCGTCCAACAGCTGCTTTTGCTCATTGCCATGCTATGCGGAGGCATGCCCCTCCTGAGATGCATCCATACGGTAGCTTGGTTTACTGTTTGTCTTTTCCTTCGGGATGCTGAGATTTTAAGGTGCTAACCCTAAACCCTAAAATAAAGTGATTATGAAAAAGATGATGCCCATGGGTTAGGCACAGGGCCAAAGCTGTGGGGACCCCACATGGGTCTTTTCACGTGTGAAATGAAGACCCATGGTCAAATGGTGTTGGCTGAATGGATATGAAGTGTAAGCTGCCCGCGTATGCACATATTGTGTTGCAGCTTCTGACATGGACATGCCTTGATGAATGCGGCATAGTGTTTTACCATGAGTGGCCGTGTTTGTGACCATCGCCTGTGCACTGAACGTGCGCATGACTGCTATTGTTCATTGTAAAGCAGTTTTGCAAGAGGTTACAGCTTTCCCTGCAGGGACATATATATTAGCTCGCTGAGCTCAGCTTTGTCTGTATGGAAGCATCAGAAGATCTGTATATATTTGTGTAGAACAGCTGGGGCAAATGTTCCTGCTGCTTTACTGCATCACCAATACAACCTTGGGCCAATCATGATCTAAGCAAATTCTACCTTGTTTCATGCCCTAATTCAGAATGTGGCTATACAGTATACTATATAGCTACGTAGCTAGGAGTTCTGGTGCTGTGCACCTTTCATTTCGAGACCTTCCAAGCAAACAAACAGCAGACAACCAGGAAAATCAATAAACAAAAGAAAAGGAACAAAAAGGGGGCAACAGAGACTCTGATAGGCACTTCAATGTGTCATGCATTCAACTTCAGTCTGGCAGAGACTGTCTCATCCAACTGCGCCTGCACTATCGAGGCCATCTGATTTGACACCTGCACACAGGACCCGCCGATACTCAGTAGTTCCCAAAACTGACGTCACACCCCACCTCGTGCACACATATCAGTCACCAATGATCACATCAAGGGATCTTACAGAGGAATGGAAGAAGAGGCTGGCTCACCTCCGTGACAAGCTGTTGCGCGCACAAGGCAACGGCATTGTCCGCTGCAATGGCGGCGGCTGCTCCGATGACAACAGGAGTCCAAGACGGGAGCGCAAGTGCGGCCACTGCCTGTACCGCACTGGCCTCTGCATGACAAACTGCACTCGTGCATGCAGCTCTGACAGCCTGCAACCCACCAGACACATCACAGTTCAGCAGTGCAAATAAATCTTTGCAAGCCTCTGTACCACATTACTGAGAGACCATGCCAGATGATGACGGGCGTGCCACGGACAACCCACCTTCTTGAGGGTTTTTTTCCTTATTCCTGGGATCTGCAGCTGCAGCGACGCCTTGACGGCCTCCGCTGTGACCGGCTGACCAGCTGTGCGGAGCGCCTCTGCAGAGCTTTGGACCAGGGGATGCAGCTGCCGCGCAGCTTCCTCGCTTGCGGCTGCAGCTGATACCTTCAGGGCAGCCGCTTTTACTGTTTGCCCCAGCATGTCGCCCACAAAGTCCACCACAGTCTTCAGGCGCACCTGCCAGGCAACCCCATCTTACACCATGATTGCAGAAATCTGACTCTTTGCAAAAGTGTGCTGTAGGTCAATGACATTTGCACAACACATGCATTCATCAAAGAATTCCCACCTCAGCACTGTTAGTGTATCCAACTATGCTGATGAGCAAACGCTTGACTCCAGCATGTGCAATGCATCTCTCACTTTTGTTTCAGTCACAAGCTGCCTTGTCAGACGGCTCTGGTTGCTTCACAAGCCCGGGCAAGCAGCGCACCTTGGACTCGGGATTGCTGTACATCCCAAGGAAGGCGCTCTGCAGCTGGCGCTGGTCGGGGTCGGCCGAGCGCGCCACCGCAGCGGCCATTTCCGGCGGCAGGTCCGGTGGCGGCGCCGCAACCGCGGCCGTGGGCCGGAACGGTGCCGTCGGCGTGATCTTGCGCAGGCCCTTGGGCATCGGCGCGCTCACCCTCGGCGCTGCAGTGGCTGACCCAGCCTGCAGCCACTATAATAGATCATACGTAGTCTAGCAATTTGGCGCTACCTTGTAGGGATTGGGTCTTGAAGGCGTGAAATGTGAGCTTCCTGTGTGGCACAATGGACAGGATTGCATTGCTGTTGGTCCATGCATACCGCAGACTGGCCATCTCAGCAGCGTGGACATATGCATCACGCTGACAAGATAGCCCGGCTGCAGCCCAACATGGCCCAACAGCAGCAGCTCATGCAAAATTCAAAGCAAATGCATCCGAAACCAGCCTTGAAGATCCCGCAGAGCGAAGCCATGCTCAATCCAGAAGTATCTCATGGAAGAGTAACATGGCCCAGGTGTCCCTAGAACTCAAAGGTGCTGGTAAAGGAGGAATGGGATGATGCATGCCTGGAGAGCGTGGCGGGCCTGCTCCAGCTGGGGAGTGCAGAGCAGCAGGAATCGCGCATCCAGCTCGCCCTCGATCGACAGGCTGCTCTCAAAAGCCTCACCCGGCACCTGATCCAGCACACACACAAACCACCATGAGCGCTGTGTACCCACACAGGCACAGCATGTGCAAATTGTCTACATCCAGAATGATGGCATCGATATCGATGTATAAAACTTGCGTTACATGACATCACATGGAGGTGTTGACGGTGGAGCATCAAACGCACCAGTTCAAGGAGGTCTGGCCCTGTGCTGCTGTCAGCAGGAGGTGCGCCCGCTCGCTCCAGCAGCTCATCCAGGAGGCACCTCATGCACAGCGCTGCCGGCCCAAACGCTTCATGCGACGGCTTCAAAGCTGCTGCGGCCCTGCGAGCACTTCCAAGTATTTGCTTAGGATTGCATTCCCAACTGCATTGCAGATGCTGTACCGCACAGTGCGCCATGATCTAGCATGCCAGGCAGAAGTATTCTTCCCTGCAACCCAGCAGCACTGCCGATGCCATGGTGGATAATGCGTAATGCTACTTTTACCCAGGAAAAGAACCCACAGCTGGCCGCCTGCTGTTTTCCTGCAGTTGCCACAGGAGGAGATGTTCCTGCAGAAAGGCAGCCCACCTGAGCTGCGACATCTGCGTGAGCAGGCGCGGGCTGAGAGGGGCGGGTGTCTGTTCTGCCGGCTGCAGGAACCACAGGTAGCAGTTGACCCAGGGCAGCGTCCACAACAGCGCCCCCTTCTGGGCCGCTGCCCGCACTGGTCCTTCCACATCCAGCACCTGATAAGCGCTGCTGCCACCCGCCGTGCCTGCAGCACCCATAGGCCCCTTGAGCTTCTAATGACATCTTTACCGTATGCAATTATGTTATTCCATCACATAGTTCCTGCCAAAGGCAAGGTGCGCCTGCAGACAAGCTGCAGGTAAGGGCTACCACACATCTCACCCCTTGATGGCATCGCCAAATCCATGCAAGACCCGATCAACATTGGGCACAGTGCTCAGATGATATTTTGCAACACAGCAAGTGGCACGCAGTCATACCCTGCATGACTCTCACCGAGCATCAGACTTCGAAACATTTGCCAGAAAGCCCAAATGATGGGTGCTGCTACCAGCCAGCAGGGCAGGGAGACCTGTGATGAGATGATGGCCAGCACGAGCCGTAAACAGTGCAAAGTGGAGTACGGATCTAGGGGGGATGGCGCGCACCAAAGATGAGGTAGGAGAGGTAGGCGGCGAGCGTGGCGAGTGCGAGGGCTTGCTCGCACTTGGCAGCGGTGCGCGACCCCCTCTCCGTCAGCGCCTCAGCCATCAGCTCCTGCATCCGCTCCTGCATGCACCTGCGCATTCCCACCACCCTCATCAGCATCCCTCAAAAGGAGCGGCAGTTTGCTCATTCGTGAGGGGAAGCCATTGCCACATTTGCTTCCTCGAATGCACAGCAGTGCTCATGCCTGCAATCTCCCCATTGTTGTCAGATTCTCACGTCATGTCTGTGCACCACAGTCCTCACTCAGCTGTCATCCGTGACGTGCAATTAGGTGGCTTCGATAGAAGAGTCCCCACGCATGCCCAGCAGCAGACGCCATGTGTTACTCTCTTCCACTGTTATTCAGGTGCGCTTGTCTCAGCAAGCTAGCTTAATAAATTGACAGTCCTGCAGCGCTGTTCAACAGGCTGCATTTGATTCGTCAGGGTATTGCTTGTAAGAGAGGGGGGCGCACGCAGCAAGATGGGTGTTGAAGCGGTGGCTGTCAGCGGCCTCCAGGAAGAGCACGAAGAGGCGCTGTGCGGGAGGGAACATCGTAGCCACCTCCAGCGAGGCAGCAGAGCCGTCATCCAGGCCCTTGGCTGCTTTCTTCCTGGGGTGCTGCTGCTGCGGCCTGCTCTGGCTCCACCCGGCCTCTGACGTGGCGCTATGCTGTGACGCTGCAGGGCTGCGCGAGCGGTACAGCGGCGGCTGCATGCGCGGCGCGCCCCTTGATGCCCCCGACTGTCCCTGCATACGTTGCTATTGGTCTTCAGCATATTGTGGCATTCACACATGTGCATCTTCTCCTTTGCCGCATGGCTATCAATTGGTAAGAAGGTCTATCACAGTGAGACAGAGTTGCAGCAAGCAACACAATCTACTGGCAGACAGATACTGGGATAAACTGAGCTTGATTTCATTGCACTGCATCAAACAGCACTGATCTCTACTACTCCTTCAGGTACTGCAGAGACACCGGTGAGCATCTCACGGGCAGCTTAGCAGCCAAGTATAGGGGCAGACCGGCATCTTCCCAAGCCGATGAACTTGACACACCTGCAGGCGCTGGTTGAGGCGGGAGAAGCGCGAGGGGTTGCGAGCGGCGAGAGCGCCGAGCTCGCTGTCCAGCAGCGCCTCGCCCGTGGCGGCCGCCTGAAGCACGGCCGCGCAGAACAGCCGCGCGAACGCGCGCAGATTGCCGGAGGCAACGCCGCGCAGCAGCCGCCCCGCTCCCTCCACCAATACCCCCAGCACTGCAGCCTCGCTGTCTGCGCACACGGTGGCACTATGCTCGTTAGTCTATGCAGGGTTCGCACCATTCTCGTACAAAAGTGACAGAGAAGAAGGCCCGTCTGGCTAAAAGAAGCGCAGGTAACAACCCCAAGTGTACACCCTGGTGCACAGTCCGCGGAAGTGAGCCTAAATCTGATAGGAGCTTGGTGGAGTGTGCTTCCATTCACGCAGTAGAATGACCATGCACCCAGATAGTCTACCACAGCCCCATTAAGATTTGACTAATAGAAACTCATGTAGAGAGACTGTGAGAGGCTATTGTGTGGCGCGCCTTTGTCCATGAGGGCATGCCCGCTGCGGCTCTGCATGCCGGACTGCTCCTGCGGCCGCCCCAACGGGCTGGCGCTGGCCAGCGCTGCTTTGAGCAGGCAGAACCACTCGTCCCTCACCGCCTCCTGGTTCGTCACCCTCTGCTGCTCCTCCTGCCATGAAATTGAAGTCACCCTCCATTGCCTCACAGCACTCACAGGCTCCTGAACATACCCTGAGATTCCCTTAGGCCTCGGGGAATTAGAATTTGCCGCAAATGGGTTGATTCGTTATCATGGGCTTGATCTGAAACTGTGCTGCATATCGACCAAGGATGACTTGTCAAGATGGGACTACAATGGGATCGTCACTTCAAAATCACTAACCGATTCATATTCAGACATTGTAATATTATCAAACCATGCATTGAGCAGTGTGGCTCTGCAACAGGGCCTTACTTGACCCTCGAGCCTAAAAGAAAAAAGATGCCCATGAGATGTGCTGGTTGCAGTCTGAACAAGAGATCATCTGGCGATGTGCTTCACCCCTTGAAGCTAGCAGGAGACTACGGTATATCTACCTTGCTGCGCTTCTGCAGCCCGTCACTGGTGAAGGCGTGCAGCTCGAATGCGCTGCCAGCGATGCCCTGCTCGTAGGCGCGGCTCGCGCCGCCGTTTCCTTGTCGTCTGCGATCCAGAACTGCTCGCAGCCGGGATGCCAGATCTGGCGCTTGCTGCGCCACCTGGCGGCTGCCCACAAGCGCGTCCAAGACAGGCACGCTCAGGGCCTCCACCGCATGACCTGCGCACCATAATGGATGTTGGGTCACTTGACATGTCACAACGGAATTTAGTCAAGAAGATCTTTTCGCTGCTGAGAATGCGCTGCTGTCTGACGCTTAGACCTGGCCTTGCCGCACGGTCCAGAGCCTCTCAGGTTGCATGAACCGAACACTTGTTTGTCAACAGGTGCTTTGGCGTTCGCTGGCGCTTAGCCTAACAGCAAAACAACGACTCTTCACGACGCGGCGGACACTTATAGAGTTGCTCCTTGAAGGCAAGAGGGAGGCGCACCGGCATCTTGGAGGACGGCGCAGGCGTAGCTGGCTGCCTCAGCGCCTGACGAGAACAACGGCTGCGGCTCCTCAGGCTTCGCCTGTACTTGAACCTCAGCCGGCACCGCTAGCAGATGCATCAGGACCTCCAGCTCAGCGCCCAGCGAGCATGTGCCTGCAATGCTCAGCAGCACGGCATGAATCGCCGCCGTGCGACGAGCGTGCGGCGCCAGCGCGGCAGGCCCTTCGTTGATGTCAGTAGCAGTGACGCCACCGTCATCGCGCGCGGCGCTGACATCACCATTTCTTAAAGCCCCCTTGGGCAGGTCTTCGGCAGGCTGATTGGTAGCAGCAGGCAAGCCGGGCTCCTGGGGCGTCTCCGCAAATGTTAGCGAGCTGCCGCTGCACTGCGTGGCGGGGCTATCAAGCTGACCATGCGCATGAATCGCTGCACCGTCCGTTCTTGCGAGCCTGCTCGTGACGCTTGCTGCTGAGCCGGGAGTGGCAGGCGCCGCGTGGGACCGGCTCATGAGCAAATCGTTACTGCCCACGCAGCTCTGCGCTGACACCGGTGTCCCGAGCTGCTCTGCGCGGCCTGAGAAGTTGGTTCCCACGTTGCTGCTGCTGCCAGCAGGGCGCGCAGAGCCATGCGTCGCCTGCTCTGAGAAGCCCTCCGAGTAGCTGACGAACGGTTTTTGCTGCCCCCACGGCGATGCTGAGTTCTGCCGGGACTTGCTGAGCGCTGGGGATGACAGTCCCAAGCCAGCCATGCGCCTGGAAAGGACATCCTCTTTCGTGCCAGATTGCCCCCCCTCTGGCGGGGTGCTCCATGCATTTTGTTGTTCACCGTTTGGCGTGTGCTGCTTGGCCTGCCCTCCTGTGCTGCGCTGCATGGATGAGCCACTCGGCGTGGCCGGGCCATGCCGCTTTGTTGCCTGCTGGCCGGCGAGGCCAGTCGGGGAAGACATGGCGCTAGCATACGACGCCTTTGCAGGCGTCTGCAGGCTGCCTGATCCAGCGGCAGAGGCCGCTGAGAATCCGTTTTCTGCGTTTCTTTTCTGCTGTGGCTGGCTCGCGGCAGAGGCAAAGGACACGGCACTGCTGAAGCTCTTTTCGGGCGCAGGCGCCGTCACCGGTGTCGGTGCGAGCTTGCGGGGCGGGCCTTTCTTTTTCTCGGTGGCCGCCTGCTGCTGGGCGGCAAAGTTCTGGTCCCGAGCCACCTGCGCCACTGGCGTGGGCGCCAGCCTGCGCTTGGACCCTCCTGCGCCGCTGCCTGCTGACCTGTCGGCCCCCTGCAGCGGCGCCTGACTGACGATCCGCATGAGCGCTCCAGCTGGCACCTTTGTATGCGCCTGCAGGGGGCGGATACAATTATTTCACATTGAGGCACTGGTTCAGCCGGAGCACTGAGCCAGCCACTGGGCGCCTCAGAGCAATGCCATGACGCACAGAATGATTGTCAAGGGAAGAAAAATGCTAAAACTTACCTTGCCATGCTTGGCGCTCTGGGCCGAGCTGCTCCCAAGGGCTGGGAAGCTGTCATTGTCCAAGGCTGGTGGATCTGCTGCTGGGTGTGGTGCTGCTTGATGAGCATTGCTGTTGGGTCTCCTGTGACCATTGCGGACCTCAGTGGTCGTTTCATCAGGCCAACCAGAGGGCAGCTTCCCACTGGGCTTGCTGGTCAACTTCTGAGCTTTCTGCTGCTCCTGATCCCATACGATTTGTGCTGCGGCTAGGATGCCCTGAGCCTGGGCCCTGATATGGTTGAGAAAGAATGTGGCGAATTCTGCCGACGAACATGAAGGCTCTGACAGGAAAAACTCTGGCCTTTTGTCCTGCTTATCAAGCTGCGCATCTGAGTTGGTCTCACATTGATTCAACAGTTTATTTGCCAGGTAGTCTATAGTCTCTTTTGTACTTTCATCGTTCGCCACGGCGGCCTGCAAGAGGGAACTTATGGTATGCATCGGAATGGTGCATGCGTCCAACTGGTTTCATTTTTAATAGCAGAGCAACGTGGGATAAGTACAATTCATTACATCAACCTGAACGAATTACTGCTCCATGTATTATGCCAAAGGAAATATGATAATGATTTAGGAACCTCGAGTTTATGACTTCACCCCATGCATGACTCATCATCTACTGAGATGGTATGGAAGCATGGATGTGAACTGATCAAATGCATTACAGGGCGATTTCAGAAGTCAGCACTGCGATTGATGTCGTTTGCGACAAGCCAAGGTGAGTTGTGGGTCATATTGACATAGTTTACAGACTGGAAAAGAAGGCCATCCCATGGAGCAATTACGAGCACGAACCTGAGGAGATACAGTAATACTCAAAATAAATCTCGAAGATCCGAGCTCCCCTCATAGTTGAATATGGTGCCGTTGTACTCATGTGATGGGACGAGAATTTAGTTGACTTATCAGGGTCAACAGACATTTGATCGCTGTTACGAAACGTACGACGATTTTTTGGCCTTGCAGAGAATAGGCAGCAACAACAGGAAGAGGTCTTTGCCCTTCAGGCCATTTTTGGAGATAGCTGCGAAGTCCTTTCTGAAGAACGTCTGCAGGTGTGCCCTGCGCAGGGCCAATTGCTGCACCCTTGCTGCCCTTCTACTCTGTTACACCTGAAAACCCCTAACGTATGGCAATCTGCTAGGTCCACGTCCCAGACAAGGACGATCCCCACAGATTGACTCTGCGGGTTCACTTCCCAGAGACCTATCCCTCCAGTGCCGCGCCTGTCTTTGAGCTGTATGGTGGCTGTGCATCTGACGATGAGCGTCAGGTGGCAGCGCAAGAGCTGGAAAGGATGTTTGAGCCAGGTGAGGTGAGTGCACAGACAGGGTACACCGGTTGCGCAATTGGGAGGATCATGGAAAGAGCAACGATGCATATGCACCCCAACTTGGCATTGATGTCCCGATTTCCACATGAAGTGAAGGAGATGATCAAAGTGATTAGGTGGGTGAAAATCTGTGACAGGAGAGGTGGTGCTGTATTCATGGGCATCAAAATTGCTAGAGCAGCCACACCTGTGGGAAGCTCCGCCAGTTGAAGAGACACCCGTTAAGGCAGAGAAAGAGCCAGACTGGCGTCAAGCAGCAGCTCGCGCAAGGGAAGCTGCAGAATATGCTGAGGCGGAGAGGCGAGCGCAGGTGAGTCGATTGCACTCAAAACGCACAGCTGGAAGGCTCTTCAGTGCTGCATTTAGCTGACTTTATTTGCCCTGCCACTCTGCCCAGGAGACTTGGGACATCATCAAGAGTGCGGAGCCTTTTACAGAACGCAAATCCACGTTCCAGGTAAGCATTATCAGTGGAACGTGGATATATTATTCCACGAACTGCTAATCACAACTCTTAGGATCATCACACATCTGCCATGCAGGCGCACCTGGCCCCTGTAAGGTCAATGCAGGATGTTGAAGCGGTGATGTCTGCCCTACTCACCAACAACAAAATCCAGCGCGCCACTCACAATATCATGGCATACCGGATACATGTGCCCGACAGCAACACCCACCTGCAGGTGTGCACAACTTCCATAATTTTGCAATATTTTGCACTCGTCAGCTTCATTGTATGCATGAGCCACATTCCAAGTCAGCAAGGGTGTCAGGCATGCTGCGGCTGCAGGACTTTGATGATGATGGTGAGAGCGCAGCGGGGAGCCGCTTGTTGAAGCTGCTGACGATTGTGGGAGCTGAGAATGTGATAGTGGTGGTGTCTCGCTGGTTTGGGGGAGTCCTGTTGGGTCCTTCCCGCTTCACGCACATCAACAATGCTGCACGAGCAATCCTGGACGAGTTTGGGTACATAAAGAAGGCGGATGGCAAGGGCACAGGGCGTGCTAAGCGGGCTATGTAGCCCTGTCAAGTCACATCCTTTGTGCTCTCCGCTGTTGACAGTGCATGGTACTGAATATTGGGATGTGAGTATTCTGAATGGAGCAAGCCCTTCAAATGATGTTGCAACATTAATTTAATCATGGTAGTGCAAGATTTGGCACTTTCCAAGTACGCACTGCAGCGGGAAGTCAGTTGCTTCTGGCTAGAATCGCCAGCGTGAATATAGCTGGATACGACCTCGACCTGCACTAACTTGCTGATTTCGTGTACGGTGATTCTCGATGTTCTGATCGGCTTCTATCTCCAACTAGGTTGAGTAATTTGAAGCTTGCCAAGTGGCTTTTGTGACAGAACACAGCCTGAGCAAACGTGTGCCGGTGGCGAGCTCGCCTTAATAGTGCGAACATATGCATGATGCACTTACAGTACACACACTATGCATAGAATGACACATTGAACACACTAAAATTTGCTAAAATTGTGAGGGATGAAGAGCACGTGAGAGATTCCTCTCGCCACGTGTGACCATGTGCGCTTAACTGAAGATGCTGACCTCGATGTGGCTTCCTGCACGATCAAGAGCTGAATTGCATCGTTGCTGTTGTATTGTGGAAGTTATTCGGCGGCTTATATTGACGGCAGGGCTGGAGGCGATCGCATCCAAGGTCCCTGGTGGCCATGGGCGATCAAGAGTCAAATGCTGCCCCCAGCCTTGCATACATCTATGTTCTGGACAAGAAAGCTGAGTTGGATACTCAGTCGACAGATATTGCGACTAAGGGCTTCACAAGGGTGGAGAGCAACCAGCATGCAAGCTGTCCTGGGCGAGAAACGAACGGTAACGGACTCAGGAGAGAAGAAGAGCCTCAGCAGCAACCTGCTGCCCGTTACACTGCCGCTCTGCTCAAAAGCACTCTTCTATTGATGGGGTGCAAACCCAGGGTTGCTCACAAGGTGAGTCTGGCAAACACTAGAAGAGGGCAACTTTTTCTTGTTGGAGCACCCAGGGTCCAAGAGCAGAAGGGACGTTCTTTGAGTACAGAAGTGTCTATGGATGGAACGAAAGTTGTTAAAGCATCCTCTTTCCATGTTCCACAGGCAAGCAAAAGTCTCTTCGAGAGTATGGCCAAGAAGCTGAGAGGAGCTGCAGCAGACGATGGATATGACACAACAAAAGCAACAATAGATGCCACTGCTGGATCAAACGGGACCAAAGACATGCTACATAGCAAGGATGGCCTGATCTGGACCCATGCCCTTCAAATACTCAACCTGGACGGCCGAGTCGGGGTTCTCCCTGGCAGGTTGGTGCACTGTCTGCGATGTGTTGGCTGACTTTCTTCCCTGCCATTATACTAATCGTTATCATGCAGCTACAATGATACTACTGGTCGTCGCTGCAGCGTGTTCTCTGTGCATGTCATGCAGGAAAGCCACGGTGAGCTTGTACAGGGAGGAGTGGGAGCGGCTGGTTATGGAGCAGATCAGGGAGTACACCGACAAGCTGCTCGCCAGTGAAGATTTCAGCCTGGCATGCAGGTCTGCATGCATTGGAATACTCTCAGGACAGCGCGCTGCTGTGTGCTTGCTTGCCCTTGGCAGCTCAGCCGTGTGCATCGTAGGACCTGTTTGATGCCAAGCATATAGGCCGGAGCGAGCATAGTTCAGCACATCACTCAACACACCCTGAAGTGTGCATGGAAAGTGACAAGGGGTGTCACATGTGTGCGCAGTATCCGGGAGCAGAGGCGGAGTGTGACTGTGCTGCTGGCGGGAACGAGCGGGACAGGGAAGAGCACGCTGGCAGGGCTGCTGGCAGCCAGGCTGGGCATCAGCACCATCGTGTCCACCGACTCGGTGCGCAACATGATGCGCAGCTTCACGCCGCAGGAGGCCAACCCTCTGCTCTGGGCCTCCACCTACGAGGCACGCCCCACCCAACATGGCTCCGTTGAAGCAGGCTTGTACTAAGAATTGCTTACTGCTTTGCATGCCTGTGCATATTCTCTGGTTTAAAACAACCACAATTGGACCTGCATGTGGTGCTGGGAGCGCCTGGCCATGGAGCCTGGATCAGACGCGGACATTCTGTCAGTTATTGCATGATATGACTCTGGTGTTGAATGCTTTTGGTCCAGCAATCGAAATTTAACCAACCTTGATGTGCATTGTCAAATTTTCTGCTAGTAGCCACTGGCAGAGCATAGAAGCAGAGGGCAAATCCTGCCTTGCTTTTGAGTAACTCACTGAGTGGAACCGGTGAGCAGGCGGGCCAGCATGTGGGGGAGTTGGAGGAGGTGCGGCCGGCGGCGGCTGCCCCGGTGGACCTGCCCGGCAAGGCATCCACCCCACCCCCGCGCAGCAGCAGCCTCAACCAGGCCGTGAAGCAGCGCACCATCAAGGTCACCTCACTTGCTAGTCAATCTCTCTTCGAGCGCCTCACGGAGTCCTGCCTGGATCTTGTGTAGCGCTTGCAATACTTTGCATTTCTGATGTAGTCTAAAAATCGCAATGTGCTGACAGCAGATAAGCCCTGAATGTGCGCTCATCTTTTGTATGACGTTAGGTGCCTTGATAATCTGGAGGTCACCTGTTTCCTAGGCTGCAGTATGCTTAAGGCAAGAGCCATGCCGTGCGTAGGGGTACAAGGCGCAGAGCGAGATGGTGCTGGAGAGCTTGGATCGGCTGATCGGCGCGTACGAGGGGAGGAAGGAGAGCCTGGTGGTGGAGGGCGTGCACCTGTCGCTGAACAGCGTGGTGCGCCTGATGCAGCGCCACCCCTCCATCCTCCCCTTCCTCATCCACATCTCCAACGAGGCCAAGCACCGCGAGCGCTTTGCGGTACCGCCCCTTGACCACATCCTACCAGCACTGCTTTCCCACCCCTTGTCCGGTGCAGCAATCATCCGTTCCCATCATTGGTATATATGTATTCCTATCCTATGCCTGGCTTATTGTATTCTGGCTACAGCACGTTCAATAAGGCAGGATCACTAGAAATTTGTACAAAATTGCTGCGATGTGTAAGGCCATTTCATGACTGCATGCGCAGTGCCGAGCTTTGTGTGTGAGGTCGTTTTTACTGCTCTGTTGGCTGTTAAGGCACAGCTCCTTGCTGAGGACCAGGAAACAGCAGCGTTGCCATGCCATTGATGTTAGCTTTTGTAGTCCATTTTTACTGCCTTGCCTGACAATGTGCTGCCGGCAGGTGCGCGCCAAGTACATGGCGCTGGAGCCGAGCAAGAACCGGTACGTAAAGTACATGCGTGCGATCCGTGCGATCCAGGAGTACCTGGTGGCGCGCGCGCAGCGACACGCCGTTCCCTCCGTCAACAACACCAATGTCGACCGCTCCGTCGCCACCATCCACGCCACCGTCATCGGCTGCCTCCGCCGCCAGGCCCGGGTGAGCCTTCTCCTGCAGTCCTCAGACTCAATTGTTCACTACGTGTCCGCCTGACGCCGTCATTGGCCCCCTATTCGCTTCCTTACTGTCCTCTGAAATATCCTGCAAGGAGTATTTCCAATGTCATGAGTTGATGTGAAATGCCGCCCATCATGGAAAGCTCCTGGACTCTTAAAAGATAGACAGGGTGTCTCAAGGCCCCTGCTGCTCAGTCAGGAAAGTGGCCATTTATTGCAATATGGCAGGAGGACCTGCTGTGCTCTGTGCTTACTGTGTGCACGTTGGCGTCCAAAATCTCTCTCGCAAGGCTTCTGAGAAGGATGCCACAGATGGGCAGCTCCTTGCGACTGTAGGAACCCTTTGTTGGGTAGCCCGTCACAAGATTTCAATGGTAAATATGAAGTTTTTTCCCGGTGCCAAGGAACAACTGGTGTGTGGCGGTGCAGGGGGAGAGTCTGCTGGACGTGGCGAGCAAGACGACGCGGGCGGTTGCCGCGGAGTACGCGCAGTACACCGAGGCCACCTGGAGCAGCAAGGGGATGCTGGAGGTCATCCGCCGCAAAATGTCCGCCGCCGCGCTCGACTCCCCCGACCGACCCTCCACATCCACCTCATCTCCCCTCGGTGACCCTCTGATCCCTCCCCCTAGTCCTGATCTGGTCCGACCCCGAATGGCCCCTTGCAGAACAGGGTGATCATGTGCTCTTGCATCTGCGCCCCGTGCTAGCAACACTGCCGCTCGTTGCGGTTGTGGTGCAGATATGGCATGAGGGACCTGAGTGTTATGAACAGACGCTACGCAACTTGCTTAGCAGTATGAAGGGGCACCGGGGTGGACCCGTGAGGTGTCAGTGGGTGGCAGCGGCATGTGACTGTACCTCGAGCATGCATGTCATGTTGAGCAGACAGGTCAGAACATTGTAAGATGGGAACTCTTAGCGGTACATTGTGCGTGCAGGGCCGCTGTCGGAGGTGGAGGAGTTCAGGGAGGCTGATGCAGACATCCACAGCGTCTACGATGTGGCTGACAGTGACCTCATGTCCTCAGACGGCGCCGAGCAGGTGCACTCCCCCCTCGTTGCTACCACCCCCAATCATATTTTCTCTCTGCCCCTCTGTTTGCTTGTCCGTGTCTGCGTGGCATGAGGTGCGTATGATGTGCATGTTTTGAAAGTAAGGCCTAGGTTAGTGCCTAGCACAGATAAAAACGGTGTGGCCACGGCTGGGCGGAGGCAGTACAAATACTGACCACGGTTGATTGGGTCTTGCTTGGCGAGTCTAACAAGGGTAGAATGTTGGCAGCCTTGCGTGCAGCTTGTCTGCAGACGTCTCTGCCTCTGGGAGGAAAAGCGTGGAATAACAGGGTTTTGGCCTAGCACAACAAATTTTCTAGCGGAGGTTTGAGAAAATATCGTGATGGGTTCAGGTGGGCGGTAGCAGCGATGATGGTGATGACAGCGATGTGGGCGGGCTGCAAATGGAGGAAGGCTCTGTGGCAGACTCTGATGCTGAAGAGCACGAGTTTGAGGAGACGCCCTGCCATGCAGATGAATAACTTCGGTGCTCAAAGGCATCAAGGATCCTAAAGAATGGCAGAGCGGCGTGGAGTGGTACTGTGGACTTGACAGGGCATCTTGGAACCAGAGCCACACATCAAGGCAGCATTCCCCTTGTTGGCCTGCAATTGGCAGCTGTCAAAATAGGAAACTCAAAATGGTTTTCCAGGTTTTTTCCCTTCGGCGTCTTGGCACCAAAGATTGAAGAAGTTCTGGTGTGCCGTGTATCTGTCGATGTCCAATAATGGAGCTCTTGCCTCCTGCGATACTGTCAACATTCATCCTCTTCCAACACTTTGAGGACACCTGCAGTGCGCCCTTGGGATCAATTGGGTATCCATTCTGGCTGCATCTTGTGTATATAGACCTGGCCAGTATGCTCATTTTCGTCTCTTCACAATTGACAGCATCCTGTGCCAGTTCTTTCATTCTGCGCAGGTCTTTTTCTTTCCAACAGCGTCCGAACTCTCTGGCAAGAGGACTTTGTACTGATGATGAGAGATTACTTCCCCTGTGGGGTGTCACTGTGGTGAATTGATCCCAATCCTGTCATACCCTCTGTGCATTCGGTGAAGCACTTAGGCCTGCAAGGCAATGGCGTCATTACGACAATCTTGCCCGCATGCATGATAATGCATGCTTATTCCTTTTTAGGGGCGATATCTGTGCAGATGCTGGTTGAGACTTGGTAAGTATAATGAGGTTTATCTTACAACTCCGGTATGCATATGGCAGTATGCACTTGCTCATGCCAGCTCCTGGGTCCGTAATCTGTGTAAATAAACTTGCATGATCAGGAGCTCAGAACTGCCTCACGTGTTTGATCTACATTCATTTTACTGGTGGCATTGAAACCTGCTCACCAATTGCATTTCAATTGCATTCAGAAAGTTCACAAAGTTCCATGTATTCAAGCAAGTTCACAAAGTTCCATGTCTTCAAGCAAGTGCAACTCACTTCTCACATAATTGTAATTTCTGCACGAGTGCTTGAGTCAGCTCAACAGTGATCACTCCAATGAAATCCACATGAATTATGTTATTGACACGTTAGCTCCTAATTCCTTTGTGGCTGTACACATGAGCAGCCAGTTCTGGCAGCCAGTGCGGCTCGACGGCAGTGACTTCCTGCATCTCAAACCAGCCGCTGGAGCTCTGCTGCATCTGCCAGAACACCAGCCACTGCGGCCGCGTGCGCGCTAGCACCGACGATGCATGTATCCGCAGCTTGGGCGGCGGGCCTGCAGCCACCATCCGGTAGAGAAAATCACCCAAACAACCCTTGAGACAAAGCCAGGCTGCACTGCATATACAGCAGCAACCGAAGGTGATCAGTTGCACTAGGTTGCACTGCATACTCCTCATTTGCGGCAAGATGCCATCACAGCAGTGTATGAGGAAGGACAGACTTGGACAAAGACGCTATTCCGGCTAAGCAGAGATGGCCACGAATTGCAAGCTTCTAAGCATGCATGTGCGCAAACACAGCACAAGACTCCATAAGGAAAGCAAGCGCAAGTGCTTGTGCAAGTAATCTCTGGCTGAGACAAAGCCGTGGTGCACAAGGCAAGCCAAGCAAGCATGGCTGCGCCTGCCGACTCTGAAGCATGCATGCATATATGAGCACGCCACACGAGGTTTCATGAGCAAGCAGAGGCTGAGGCACAGTCTCAGGGGCACCTACCCGGTCCCGTGCTGCGCAGGATGTGGTAGACATTGATACCGGCGGAAGCTGGGTCGCTGATGTCATTGGCGGTGTCCACCAGCTGCACCGCGTTCATGAGCAGGCCGGCCGTCAGCGCTTTGCGCAGCAGCGACACCTCAGCATCGCATGACTCCAGCGCTATGCGCAGCCGCCTGCACGGAGCCGCACGTCAAAAGCTGCCATCATCGATCCTGCAAATTCGCCTGCTGAAAGGCATGTTGCATCTGCAAAAATGCCGGAGGCGATCAGCACTGAACCACTGATGCCTCCTTGAGACAGTCAATCTTGCTATAATCCAGCTCATAATGCACGCCTGAAATGCACGCCTAAAATGCACGCCAAGCAACACCTTGAGCAAATTTAAGAAAACAGCTGCAAGGTACACAAGGCAAGAGCAGGCTCGGTGGATAGGACAGGTGGGTAAGCTCGGGAGCCACCCCAATTGAGAGCACCCAACCACTCTCATAAAACTTGCAGCCGGCATCCAGAGTCCAGGGCGCAGAGGGAATCAGGAGAGCGGCTGTGGCCGCACCTGAGGTGGTGGCAGAGCTGGCTGCGGATGTCAGCGGCGCGCAGGAGGGTGCGGTGGTTGACAAAGTTGCGCGCGGCCCACTTTCGGTCGCGGCCCGAGTCGTGCCACGCCTTCCACACGTTCAGGTAGGTCACCAGGTCCCCCTCCCCCACCGCAAACCTGCGCCCCATGATTTGAGCCTCAATCCTGACAGAGTTGAAATCCATGCGGCAAGTAATGTATCACAGCGACAAGCTCTGATAGCTGCTGACATGCTATCTCACCGCTCTTTTGCTGATGGCAGGTTGGGACACAGGGGCACAGCATTTCAGCCCAGCCATCAGCCATTGAGAGGCCGAGGAGCATCATCATCACCATCAGGCATCGCTTCACCCAAGAACGCGCAAGACAGGTCTCTGATGCGGCACAAGACTCGACGCTGCCGTCAGCGCAGTGACCTTTTCAATCAAGTTTGGGGCGTACTTGGCTTTGGCGGCCTCGAGGGCTTTGCGCTCGCCGTGGGCGCCGGCCCAGACGCTGTGCACGCTGAGCATGGCCACCACGGTGACCGCCTCCTCCGAGCACCCCAGCCGCCCCGACGCCAGCAGCACCGCCCCCAGCCGCGCATCCACCGGCAACTCCGCCAACTGCTGCCCCGTCGGCCTCGACAGCCTGGCGCACCCAATATATTACTCATCATGATGTTGCGCACACAACAAATGCACCCAATAGGCTCGCCCCCAGATATAACATCGCAGGTTGTCCATGCAAGAGCACACCTGATGCACATGTATTATGTACCACACAGCCCCTTTAGCGCGTATGCTCTGCAGTTGTAAAGGAGCAGAAAGTGCTCAAGCAGAAATTATTTTGCATATGAGGCAGGCAAACTGCTGAGCCGTCACCACACAGAACACATCACGAAGCTGTGCATGCAAAAATGCACCCAGCAGGCTCACTCCCTAAACTACCGTATAATGCAGACTGTGAACAGCCCCTTCTCATGACCATGCAGCACACTGGAACCCCATGGATTGAACACCACAAAGGCCACCGTGCTTTCGCTCTGCATTTTGAGCATACTTGCAATTGAAAGTGCATTGCACGTAGGGCAGAGCCCTGGGCCGTCACCACAGTGCAGAGCCCAGTGCCTATCCGCAGACCCAAAATCAATTCCATCGCTTTCTGCGTCGTCCTGTGACTCCGTCCACACTCCCCCAGTCTGGGGCTAAACACTGCCAGTCAGCCAGTGAGTCAAACTTTTTGCTGGAGCAGACCTGGCGGAGGCGTCGAGGGCGCCGAGGGCGTGCAGCAGCTCGAGCGCACGGACCATAGTCTCGGCCGGCGGGGGCGCGAGCCAGTCGAAGGTCATCATGTTGTCCACGCCCAGCGCCTTGAGCCGCAGCACCGTCCCCGACAACTCCGCCCGCTGCATCTCCGGCACCTGCGCACCCCATGCGCATGAGCACTGCCTCTAAAGGGAAATTTAGAACTTTTAGTGCAATGCACCCCTCCACTGCTATTGGGAGTTTAGACACATGCTTTTCCACATGCAACCCTGACCACCTTGCTGCTGGTACTACACTTGTGTTTGCAGGCCACAAATGATGTGCCTCCCAGAACATCTGCAGTGCGCCAGGCACGAGAAATAGATGTGTATCTGCTTGTCTTGGATCAAACATGTGGACATGGCACAATGTCCCGTCGAGCTGCGTTCCACTTGCTGATCAGAACACTGCTCGACAGGACTCCGCCAGCTCCATGGGTTTGAGCCAGAGCTGGATGGCAGGCAGCAGCAGTGAAGGGGATCATTTGCATTGTGGTTGATCATGCTCCTGGGCTGAGGACATCTTGTATGTTTGCACGCATTACACATAAACCGCAAGGCAACCCTTCCTCCTTTCTTTCCGCTCACACTGTCCTGTATGTTTGTGCATTCTCCCTGGACTTATTTGCTGATGGCATGGCGGCGCACCGTGGCATCGTGCAGGGCCTGGAAGTCGGCCTCGGTGCAGAGGCGGAAGCAGTGGCCCGGGCGCACGCGGCCGGCCCGACCCGCCCGCTGCGAGGCGCTCGCCTTTGAGACTGGCGCCACCAGCAGTGACTCCAGCCCTGGCACCAGCAATATCTCGTCCTTATCACAAGTGCGCATCAAACTTCTAGCCATATCCAAACTGTGCTGCAATGTGTGCGGCTTGAAAAGTGCAAAGCCTTTGATGGGAGACAGGGGGCAAGTTGCATGCTTGAAGGATTGCAACTGTATTTCTTAACCCTATATTTTATCGTTGCCCATGGGGCCAAGTGGTGAAGTCAATCGCCATGGTCTTTCTGTTTAGGGTGCTCACCAGTGAGCGGGTTGTATGAGGCCTGCTTTGAATGGCAGCAGTCGATGACATACACCACGCCGTCTATCGTCACCGATGTCTCGGCAATATTTGTTGCCACGACCACCTGCACACAAACACTGCACAGTGACATGCACACCCTGATGGAAGGGGGTTAAATTGAAACATGCTACTTGCCTCCACCTGACAGCAGCTACTGCACAGTGCAATCAGGAGTTTATAGGGTCCAAGGTGAGAAACACTCGTCAGATACATGGTGATGGAGGTTTGGAGGGTGCCTTGCGGTAGCCGCGGGGTGAGTGTTCAAAGGCGGCCAGCTGTGCGGCGGCTGGCAGCCCGGCGTACAGCGGCACCGGCATCAGCCGAAGAGCGGCCCGCCCCGCACGCACCTTGCGCGCCTCCTCCTCCAGCATGCTCACACAGTCCTCGCACTCCTGCTGCCCTGCGCACACGCACAGATTGCACCGTTTGCATGTAAGGTTGGATTATATGCAGCCTTTCATCCAGTCGATTAATCTCTTGTTACAACAGTAGGTCGAAAGGGCATCTGCCGTAATATCAACAACCTTGCTCTCAGCCCGAGCAAGACAACATAAGTGTTTGTGAAGCAGAGGTACACATTTGCCAATGCCAGCACACTCTGCGCTCACATGCAACTCTCCCACTGCAGCCTGTCGCTGAAAGTTTGTGGGGTGGAGGGAAAGCACCTGTGAGGAAGATGAGGATGTCGCCGGGCATGTCCTCTCGGTGGATGTCCGCAGCCGCCTGCACCGCCGCGCGCACATAGTCCGAGCAGGGCTTCTCCAGGTAGTGGATCTGCGGCAGTCAGCACAACACAGTTGCATGCTAGCTGTTGCAGGATTTGCAAAAGTAGTGCGGGATGACCCAGGCCATCATTTGTCATCCTATGAGCAATCAGGCAGACCTGCTGTTCCACTGTTAAAATTACAGTCGCAGGAGCGAAATTTTCAGACAAAAGAATTCCTGCTGAACACCAACACCAAATAGATGCTTTGAGCCACTTCCATATGTGCAGGCAATCGATGGTCATTCAGGAGCATGTGAGCAGAGGCTGCGCACCTGGACGCTGTGTGTCCGGCCCTCCACAGAGAGGATGGCGGGCTGCTTGCTGAGGTCGCCAGCTTTGGCAGCGGCCCCCCGCACGGTGCTGGCGTCGAAAAAAGCCGCCACGCGCTCAGCTTCCAGCGTGGCGGAAGCTACGATGACTCGCAGGTCCGGTCGCCGCCGCTGCACCTTCTTTAGCAGGCCCAGCAGCGTGTCTGTCGCCAGGCTGCGCTCGTGCGCCTCGTCCACCATTATCACACTGCGCAGCACAGCCGCGCCTCAGATACAGACAAGTCATGTCTTGGAAAGACGAGAACATCAGTTGCAAAGGAGAGCCAGTCGCAAAGGAGAGCCAGTCCTTCTCCGCACCTTTCTCAACACTTTCAGCCTCACAGGCAGACTGTTGAACCTTGCAGCGGCATCCCGGCCACTGACAAGGCCAAAGACATGAAGATGTCCCCAACCTTTTGCCCCAATCATTGGCATGAGAAACATCACCCTCACTCACAAGCACTGAGAGAAGGGAATGTTGGCAAGCCTATGTGCTATGCACCGCAGCAGGTCACTCAGGAGTTTAGACTCGACTCGCTGTGCCGTCGCACCTGTAAGCTGTCAGCAGCGGGTCCTGCAGCATCTCTTGCAGCAGCACGCCGTCCGTGCAGAACCGGATCTGCGTCGTCCCCTGCATGCATGCGCGTGTGCACACCATCACCTTACCAGGACATGACAATGACTGAATCCTGCACTCGCTTGGGCCCACAATCATAGTGACAAGTCAGCACGGATGCCTCCGGCAAGGAGTCTGAGGTTGAAATTGAGGCTGATGAGATTTCCTTGCAAGGGGGTGATAAAAAGCGCAGGGGTGTGACAGGCCGCACTGGAGTGGAAACGTCCTCGAAACGGATCCCATAGCCGACGGCCTGGCCCAGGGGACTGCCGGTCTCCTCGGCCACACGCGCCGCCACCGTCATGGCCGCCACTCTGCGCGGCTGCGTGCACGCCACCATTCGCCCATCTGCGCCAGATCCAATGCTTTCATTTCCGGCGTTGCCGCATGCATTGTTGACGGAAATATTGATGGTTGAGCATTTGACGAGTGTGGAAGATGCACGGCTGTAAGCTGGAATGGCAGTTGCCTGCATGGGCCAGCAGGAGACTGCAGCGCAACTCTGCGCTGCTGCCAGTGGAATGCCCATGCATGATAGAGCATGAGCATAGGCAGGGCGCACGTGAGCACCAGCCTGCCTCGAGCAGGTACTGGGGGATCTGAGTGGTCTTGCCACTGCCTGTCTCGCCCACGATGATGACTGTGGCATGATGCTCTACCAGGTACAGGATCTCGCGCCTGGCACATCAGGCATTCAGGAGCTCAGTTCAACCCTGACGATCTGCACAGGAGGTTGGCATCTCAGATTGTAAAGGTGAGCATTTTTATGTCTATTTACACATGTTATACAAGGTCCAATACAATCGTACCTGTGCTGGAACACAGGAAGCCTTCTCCTTTGCTCCTGCAGGGCGAGCTTCTCATTGCGGTTGAAGGTCGGCACGACAGCAGCATTTTTGTCTCGATCGCAGTCGAAAGAGATGCCGAATGCACCAGGCTGCCTTTCTCCTGGCCTGAGGAATGCTCCCATGGGCAGATCATGCCGATGTGCACATGCTTCTTGACCATTCCAACTTCATCTTGTGGATCTAAGTACGATTAAAGGAATTTTTCGCGTAGTACTATATAGGATCAGATTTGCTCAAGTGTTTTCAAGTGGCTGCATTTGCATGTCTGTCTTGACTCGCATGGGTCCCAATCAAAACAATCTAAAAAGGGTTAAAGCGAGGCTCAACGTGGGGTCTGAAGCGGCGGTGCCTGAACAGGACGGGTCAGTATCTGCCAGTCATTCGACGGTTGTATCTTGGGCACATGGCACTCCAACACGCTTGTGTTGGGGAGGTATGAGAGGGCCTATACCTCCTCCATGCCTTGCACCCGCAAGGAGAAGCCCGTGAAGGGCATGCTATGGGGGAAGGCCAGTTCCTGTGCGTCTGCTCGCGGGGTTGTTCGCCTGAAACCGGTGACTGGGCTAGCTATGAACCAGAGCTGGACAGACAGCTCAGAGAAGTCCACCCGGTCGGATCCAGCGGTCAAGTCATTCTGTGTCAGAGTGCCGGCCTCGCCGTGCTAGATGCCGGAACCACTGGCGTCGTCACCCTGTCCCAAGATGGCTGTATGGCTGCTTTTCTCGGGTGAGCGCTTGCCTGCCAGTCATTTGAACAGAATTACGGGCTGTAGATCGGGTGATTTTAGCAAAGGAATTTGGATAAGTTGGTCATTCCTGAGCAGGATTACGCAGACACCCGTTCGTTGTGCAGGGTACTGCGAAATGCGCGTGCAATCCAGCAGATGCTGGAGCGCATGGATTCCTCCGCCTGCACGACCAGCGGCACTGACGAAGTAACCAGCGATGCAGCACATCAGGTGCCTTTAGTTAACATGGCTAGTCCACGCCAAGGCTGCCACGCACCAGAACCACAACTTTCACGAATGGGAGGCAGTACACGTTCGTTAGCTGCATTTAGCCTTATCCATCTTCCTGCCGGAATTAGGACCTGATTCGGTCGATAAATAGTCTCATTGACATGTGTGTAACCGTTTATACTCAGCCCCTTTGCTAGTGCGTTGTGTGAGTGGGATCCTGTGCTTCTATGCAGGAGGCCTACCTGATCTACAAGCTCTACAAGAAGCTTGGCCCCTGCATGGTATCCAGGCTGCAAGGAGACTTCGTCTTCGTGTTGCATGACTCTCAAATGGTGCGCATTGCTCAAGATCACCTATGCAGTCTGCCCCTGGTCAGATAGGCGCCTCTGAAGGTCTAGTTTTCTCATTCCCTGATCTCTGGCGCTCACATGCCGGCATGTGTCTTACATAGGGACAGGTAGCAGCTGCGCGCTCAGCCGGCTCCAGTCACCAGTTGCTGCATGGGCGCACAGCGGATGGCAAGCTGGCGATTGTGGGGGGAATGGCGGCAGGCAGCAGCAATGGCCACAGCAGCAGCAGCGGCAGCGGTGGCAGCAGCCAGCAGAAAGGGCCTCCCCGGATACAGGGCCTGAAGCTGCCGAGCAGTTGGCGGGACTTTGAGGAGGTCCCACAAGGCAGCTACATCTATGGGCAGGACGGGCGGATACAGCAGTATGAGTACCTCACGGAGGCAGACGGCAGTGATGAAGTGAGGAGCACTGAACATTTGTCTGCGATTGCAGCGCTATACACAGTGGCAACACCCCACTGTCTGACCAGCGTGGTTCAGGATATAACAAGTCTGGTGCTGTACTGAAGCAATGATGCATGTGTGGCCTGCAGGGTGCCCAGCGATTTAAAGCAGAGGACCAGCTGCTGCTGAACATGATGGCCAGCACAGGAATCGCGAGCAACAACTTATCTGACTTGGCGCAGTCCTTGGACGGCTCTGCCGGGGTACATTCCATGTCCCCCTCTTTTTCTCTTGCCCACTGTCGTCCTTGCCCAAGATTGCCTTGCTGGCATAGCTGCATACCATGCATATATCCCAAACCGATAGGAAGTTCTTTTCCGGTGTGCAGGTGAAGAAGACACGGCGGGGAAAGCGGGCTGGGAGAAATCTGAAGGACCGGCCGTCGTTCGAGGGGCGGCGCGTATCTACGGACAGCCGGAGGATATCCGTGGAGGGGCGTCCCTCCTTCGAGATGCCCATGGGCCCCATCGATGGCCGCGCCTCTATCGACTCCCAGCGGCCCTCCTTCGAACTGCAGGTTCAAATCATTACAAATTCGTCCAGTAGCCGCCAGTCTTGCGATAGAGCAAGCGGCCCTGTTTCAGTGACTGCTCAAACTCTGCTGGTGTCCCGTCAGGTGAGCCATGTGAGGCGTTGCTTGTTGATTGATCTACAGTGGAGAATGCCGTGCTGCACAGCTGTGGGTGACGGTGGATGCGCGCTGCCAAAGGTGACAAGAGTCTGAGCGAATGTGATTGTGCGGCAGCCCGGCGAGAATTCTCGGGCGGACAGCGACAGCTGGTGGCGGCGGAGCACAGACGGGACGTCGCCCTTCGCAGCGCCGGGGGTCAATACACTGCAGGAGGGAACACCGGGGGCGGGCTACAGCCACTGCAGCGCGCGGCGTACCTCCTCCCTGCCGGACACCCTGGCAGTCGCACCCCCCAAGGACCTCACCATCCCCGAGCACCCCGGCCAGATGGAGTCTGGCGCCGATGAGGCCTACATTCAGCGCAAGGCCGTGCAGCAGGGGATCTCAAAGGGGCACGACGCCGTCCAGGTGATCTTCAACATTGTGATCCTCTGGACTGCCAAATATATTAAGCTTGCCAGCTTCACCTGGTGTTGCAGCTTGGCCTGCTGCGCCTGGAGGCACCTGATAGGCAAGGCAGCGATGCACAGGCAAGCCTGGCTTAGACCTTTAGGCTTGTGACAGTCCAGCTTTCATTCATGGACATAAATTGCAGGTCTGTTAATTGCATGTGGGCACGTGGGCGGGTCATGACGTGGGCATGCCGCATCATGCAAGTGAGACAATGCTTTCTGGTGCAGGTGCATGCACAGACGCCGGGGTACGGCCGGGCGGGCGGCAGCGGCGGCGGTGCGGGCGCGCCGCCGCGGCGCTTCGTACCGGGGCCGGCCGGCGCGGCCTCGGAAGCGGCCGCCGCTGCAGCCGCCGCCGCGGCCGCTCTTTCCTTAGGGCCCTCTTCCAGACGCTTCCTGGAATATTCAAGCAGCTCCCTTGGCAGGGTCCAGGGTCCGCGGAGGAGCCAGGATGGGGGCAGCAGCAGCAGGGTGCATCATGGTGAACCGAAAACAGCAGCAGGTGCAGCGACACAGGGTCCGCGAAGGAGCCAGGAGGGGGGCAGCAGTAGCAAGGGGCATCATGGCGAGCAGAGACCAGCGGCCGGTGCAGTGACCCAGGAGGGCAAGGGTGGAGCGTACAGCGTCCTCCAGAAGAGGAGAAACCTTGAACAGCGAGTCTTGTAAGATATGTACCTTTGCTCAAGAGTTGAAGATAGAATAGAGCATGACTGATATTTTGTCTTGTTTGACATGCATAAGATTGGTCAGGTCAAGAATAGTTTGGATGAGTGAGACTCCTGGCAAGCACTGGAATCTCTTAATGACAGCACTCATTGCCGCCTAGTGCCATGTCACTGTCACTCGATATTTGTAGTCAGCGACAGGCACAAGGCCAATGACGCCTGAATGCGAGACTTTGAACCTGTCAACCAACACCAACAAATGGTTGTCTGGTGGATCATTGCCTTTTATTTCTTATAAAAATTTGGTACAGCAATCTGTTGAGGAGTTTGTTGGATGGGTGAATGAGCAGGAGTGGATGTTTTAGGGTGACTGATCAGTAGTATGGCTCAGTGGAACTGATCTGAGTGGTATTACCCGTCACAGAGGCCTGACACAATTGGATGACAATTTTATTTGATCATGCAATTGGCTTGTGGGCGATGCCAATTTTGCAAGTTGCCTGCAGTAAAGAAATGATGCAAGTCTTGCCGTGAAGCTAAAGTTTTGATCAAACGACTCGGAGCTCGGAGGTCTTTACCTCATCTTTGTGGCCGGTGCAAACATGGTGGTCACTCAGGCTACCTCTTTATTCACTGTAAATTGCTCATGTGAGCACATTGTGCAGGCCACCATCTGACATCATGATCATAATCATGACGAATTATATGGTAACAATCTTTGGAAGGCCCATCTTACCACTGATAAAATAGGTGCCGCGTGAGCGCTCAAGTTGGAGTGGCATGCCACTCCAACTTGGCATGCGCATGCCAAGTCACGGTGCATGCAAAGCTCACACAACACAGCTGATGACCCCAAAGGGACAGGGTTTTGAATGATCGGACAACCAATGCTACACAACTATGATTGGCTGACGATCTGAGCTTGTCTTATGGGTTGGGATCTGTGCATGCATGGGAAGCATTCCTTCCTGATCCTAAATTGGTGGGACCTCCAGCTTCCCCAATGTGGGAAGTTAACGCAGCCCCCTCTCACAGTCTTCTGAGATGTATAGTAACTGGCGCCTAACTATTGCTAATTACTCTGATATCAATAGTAATTGGAAAAGGTTAGACATTGTTGCGTGTCATGCTGGGGAGTGCTTTCCTCTCACAATCTATAAAACAAGTCCTGTGCCCTGACGCCCACCTCTGCAGATATGATTACGGGCGCACAGGCCTCCTAGCTGTCCATAGATGTCCTCTGTCATTGCATAGTAATGTTAACAGACGGAGAACGCTCACCATCGTAGCTGGTGAACGACGTTCTGCCAACCGAACACACTGGTCTCAGAGCGAACTTTCCAGTGCAGATGCTGCGGCGACATCATCTGAATCCCGAGCAGCAGCCCATGTTGTACGTGTCACTGCCCAGAAGGCATCCTAGCAGTCTAGGCTCTCATCTCATGGACTCTTTCTGCAACACATTGCGAGAAGATGCTGCCAATGCCTGCCTCAGGTGTGGGAGAAGATGCTGCCAATGCCTGCCTCAGGTGTGGGATGCAGCAGCAGATCTGGCCCCGACCTTCAGCCAGATAGATAATGAACTTGTAGCGCACAACTTGAGGCGGGCGCAGGCAGCCATGAGGGGGGCCCGCCTGGGGCCCCACCACTTCAGCGGCTCCACTGGATATGGCCATGGCGACCTGGGCCGCGCAGCTCTGGATGATGTAAGACTCTTAATGTTCCTGCCTGCATCGTGCTCACCCAGCCCTCATCTGTTGACGTTAGTAAAGAGTGTTGCCCTTGGAGCAACCATCCAGACATGGAGCAATGGTCCTGCGCATCAGTCAGTCAGTCAGCCTCCAGCCAATTCAGGGCTGATCGAATGCCTGACTCTCCTTGTCAGAGTCAGCGCCAAGCATGACATCCGGATGACAATTGCCTGGGGGATGCAGATTATGGCGGAGGTGATGGGGGCAGAGGCGGCGATCGTGCGCATACAGTTTGTGTCAGGCACGCATGCAATCTCCACGGCGCTCTTTGCAGCGCTGCGCCCGGGGGATGAGCTGCTGGCGGTGGCAGGCAAGCCGTATGACACTCTGGAAGAGGTGTGCCTTGCCTTCTTCCTGGAAGATTTTCTTCTCAGTCAGATTGCTGGTGTCAAGCAATTGGATAACTTTTGATTCTTTGGGCACTTGCCCATGTCAGCATGCCCTGCGTGCAGGAGACAAGGCTAAGGGGGCCGCCTCCTGCCATTCTCAGAGAGAAAACCACTGCTCATGTCTCAACACAAGAGCAGCAGATGCGTTGCTGTTCATGCTTGGTCGTTTCACCCTAAACGAGCTCATACGGGCATGTCCTGGGTGCAGGTAATAGGGCTAAGGGGGACGTCTGGGCATGGCAGCCTGAGGGAATGGGGCGTCGCCTACAGGGAATTGCCCCTTGCTGAGGGCGGCGATATTGACTGGGCAGCCCTTGCATCAGCCATCACTCCGAGTGAGTTTGCAGCGGTGCAGTCATGCACCGCTGTCAAATGCAAGCACTCCTTGTTTAATCATGAAGAAATTGTCGGCTTGCTGACAGGCTCTATGCACTGCTGTGAGCAGAGACGAAGGTGGCGTCGATTCAGAGGTCCTGCGGCTATGCGCTGAGACCCACTCTCAGCATCGCGGCCATAGAGCGAGCCGTGCGCATCATCAAGGAGCAGAGCCCTGACTGCATCGTGGCCGTGGACAACTGCTACGGAGAGTTCACTGAGGACAGGGAGCCATGCGCAGTGAGCCTCAACCACTGACTCTGATGTCACACTTTTATTGTGTCAGACTACAACACCTGAGCTCATGCATGTGTTTGACTAAGAACAGGAGACTGTACGAGCACGACTTGGTACTGAACACTAGAGCAATAGAACCAACACTTCACCAATGCCCTGCATAGGTTCCTCCTCTGCAGTGTTACTCATCCTGCTGGCCTGTAGGTTTTTGCTCTCCGAATCTGGTGATGTGGGTGTCAGGTGGGCGCTGATCTGGTGATGGGCAGCCTGATCAAGAGCCCGGGGGGCACGATCGTGCCGGGTGGCGGCTACATTGCCGGCCGCGCGGATCTGGTGGCGGCTGCGTCCGCTCGGCTGACCGCGCCCGGCGTTGGCACCGATGCCGGCGGAGTCTCCGGCTCCACCCTGCGCCTCATGGCCCAAGGTTGCTGTTCTTCTATTCGCCAATCTTCTCAAGTGACGGCTGTTTAGCCCTCTCCCTCCTTCTCTGCGCCTTGCCTGGCAGATTGATCAGTTTGCCCAATATAAAACCAGGCATCCCAGAAAATACTGCTGCTGCGTGTTCCCGTCATACCAGTAAATGTTGAACACCAGTAAATGCCGAACAAAGCAGAAGAATGGGACTACACATAGTTTAGACTTGATTGTTCCAATGTGGGGGTGTCTTCTGAAGCGTGCCATTTCTTGCTGGAGGGTTTTGTCATGGCTGTGCTGACGTCTGGAACCGCCTGTGCAGGCCTATTTTTGGCGCCTCAGATGGTGGGCGAGGCGCTGAAAGGCGGCCGACTAGTGGCCGAGGTGATGAGTCGCGAGGGGTACGCGGTGGCACCGGCAGGGCGCGTTCCCTCCCCGGCCTCCTTCATCACCGCGGTGCAGGTCGGCAGCGCCGCGCGCATGTGCGCCTTCTGCCGCGCCGTGCAGCGCGCCTCCCCGGTCGGCTCATACATCGAGCCCGTGCCCGGTGAGTCATGCCTGACACTTTGAAAGCCTTGGTCAACTGTTACAAGCCGGTGAGCTGGTGTCTCTAGATGGGTGAACATACCTGTACCGCATGATATCTTGCCAGCCTTTGTTGACTGTTGAAAGCTGGTGAGCTAGTGTCTTTTGATGGATGGACCTGGTGAGCTGTGCCTATCCCATCATGATATTTTTGCCAGCCGTTGTTGACTGTTGGAAGTCGGTGAGCTACTGTCTCTTGATGATGGAAGAGGCGCGCAGCACCTGTGGCCATCGGCGCTGTCGATGACATCACACTGCAGCTCGTGTACCTGGCTGGTGCCGGCCATAAATCTCTAAGCACACATGTATAAACCATCTACTGCTGCAATATAAGCCGCCCTCTTCATTGGGGTTGAGGCTGACCTGTCCGACAGAGCTTGGAAGCGCCTTTCCTTGTTTATCGTACTGCCGCACCTCCAGGTGCTGGTTCTGAAAATTCAGGGAAGATTTGCATGCAGCAAGAGCAGTGTGTGGTTCATCGAGGGAAAGGGGTGCTGGATGGGTGTACAGGGGTCACGCCGGGGTACGATGATGAGGTGATCTTTGGGGATGGGACGTTCATTGACGGTAGCACAGCAGAGTTAAGCGCGGATGGGCCGCTGCGGCCGCCGTATGTGGTGTACTGCCAGGGAGGCACCCACTGGACGCATTGGGCTATTGCCCTGGAGTCCATTGTGGAGGACATGCGCGCTTGTGCTTGACGATATAACTCATCGTGTAATCTTGACAAGCCACGGTCCCTTGCCTCCTCGCAAGCTAGTATGGACTTACATTTGGACCTAGCAATTGCTGAAAGATCCAAATATTCCATTTGGATTGGTATTAAGGCTTTCATCTGTGCAAGTTTGACCAAGCAAAATCCAATTTCTGCATTCAAAAGCCTCCTCTTAGTAAAATCGTCGCATGTGCGCAGTGTGAATAAACACAATTTTGTCCGAAACCCTTTCCTGACCACTACCTGGTTCATTATCAACTGAAGTACAAGCCATTCAAAGGATTGAGAAAAAACAGTGTACAATGCACTTCACATCAAGCTTTTAGTAATCAGATCTGTGGACATTTGACACTCCTCGATTGTAAGCCAAAAGAGCCATGCTCTCTTCGAAGAACAGGAACGCTGTCCACTAAAGGGTCCTCGTTCGTGGGGACAAACTGATCCTAACAGACAGGCAATCTGCAGAACAACAGGTGAGCATGCGGACGTGCCGATGTTGGCCGCCTATCCAAAGATGCTACTGATGGACTTGTAGCCGCTGCCAGGTTGGCGGCCCGCGGCGGTGGCCGGCCCGGGGGCGGCCGCCGGCGCTAGCGCAGGCGCAGCCGCCGGCCGCTTGGCGGGCGTCTTGGAGGGAGCTGCGGCCGGCGCTGAGGTCCCCCCGACAGAGTAGCTGCTGACTGGCTTGTCTGAGGCCCCCCTCTGAGAGTGGGAGGACCTCGGCGCCGGTGCCGGCCGGAACGCTGCCGCCACGCCGCCGAGCCCCGGAGCTGGCGCGAACGCGGGCGCTCCTGCACCCTTGCCCCCTGCATTGCGTACCACTTCAACTGTCAGACTCTATCAAAAAGTACACCGCAGTAGCGTACTAGTATTTTCCTGTTCTGGACAACACCTCACTTGTCAGATGCCACTAAAACAATGCACCGCACACCTGATCATGTGCATTGGATTCACCATATCATCCTGGCACTCAGCAATGCGCACTCTTGTAGGACAACTTTGGGCTTGAATGAGTGCAGCAAAAATTTGATTCAGTACAACCATGCCTCGACAAGTCTTGATAGGTGGGGAGCACACCTCTGGTGCCGGCATTTCGCTTCAGAGCAGTCATAGCCTTTGCTGGACTGGGCGCCGGTGCACCGATCTTCCTGCCCGGCTTGCTGACCTTCTTTGCTGCTACAACAAAGAGAAAACACAATCAGCCAAGTCTCTCAGAACGTTTGAGGTCTATTCCTCCCTGGGAAGCAGCTATTCACCCTATACATGCGCCTCAAGCCCACGGTGTGACACATCAGCATCCATCCAAGGGGGAACATGTGAGCACTGTGGTACTCATAATAACTGTTTTCGGCCAAGAAGGGTGGAAGACCCTTTCTCCCAAGATTCAACCCCAATGAAAATTTGAGACCCGACTCAGAAAGTTCTCGACAAGCCGTATCCATTGGAGCATGAACCTGGTGTTTTTAAAACCTCTGAAGATTGTTTTGAAAAGTTTCTTGCACCGCAGGCCGTGCGGTTTTTCCCTTTGAGTACTACAGTATGGGCAAAATTCAGCAATCTCAGAGGGTCAGGGGCTCACCAGCTGGGCCTGGCACAGGTGCAGTTCCCAAGAGGCCGCCCGCCGTTTTCACCTTCTCACTCGCAGCCGGAACTGGTGCGGGCGCCATTGCGAGCCCCCCCTTCAGCTTCATTGGGGCCTTGGCGGAGGGCGCGGGAGCAGGGGCCTTCACAGCGATTGTCAAGGCCGGTTTGCTTGGGGTTATACCTGCAGCCCATTTAACAATCAGCATCCAGCCAAGCGCGTGCGCACACACAGAGAGTGAAGGGCAAACTCTCTCGGTCAAGGCATTGTGCGTCGCCTTTGCCTGCGATCCGTGCAGGTGCATGCCTTGTGCCACAGTGTATCGGACGCCGAAATGCAGAGGCATGATGCGCGCATTTGGTGTGTGATATGTGCAGCAATGACTCACCGACTGCGCCGACGTCCAGCGCTCGTGATGTAGGGACTGCTGTTTTACGCAAGGGAAGAGGTGCAGGTGTGGGCGCTGTGACTGGGGCAACAGCTGGCGTGGAGGCTGCAGGTGACCCAGACTACTCTCAATCTTTGTTGACAGAAAGTAAGTCTACGATGAAAGGTGGACATGCTGGGCAAGATGTATGGGAGAAAGGCATTACCTGCAAGATCTCGTCTAGAGAAGAAATGGACTGAGGATGTGGTCGCCTTGTGCCGCTCATGATGTCCTACAGCCAAAATCAAAGTGTTCAGGTCCTGTAAATGCATGCATCTCGACATGCATGCAAAGATTGATATCACCTTTAAAGGCATCACAATGAACAATCGCTGGGTGGCACACTCTGAAAAAGGGATGTGGCGAGTGGCTCACCTGCTACCATTAGAAGGATCATGCCGAGAAGAGAAGTCGCTGCCAATAGCCGTAGGTACTGCACCAAAACAAACAATCTCAGGAGACTTTCAGGATGCCATGAGCGGTGAAGGTGCATTAGATTGTGCTCTGACAAGCAGCGCTGAGAAGCTGTCTGAGGGCACCCACCACATAGCTGCGAGCCTGTGAGTCCTGCACAATGCTGGAAGATGTGCTGCGAGGTCGCACGACCTGTCCATGGTAGTCGTCCAGTGACCCCAACAAGATACCCCCACTCCTTTGCCTGGAGGTCATGCCTGGTGATGGCTGCCCACCTCCTGCAAGCCAAAGCCCCTTTATGCTGTCTTGGGTAGAAAGATTTGCCCCAATTATATTGACCTAATATGCTTGTCACTTTTTTATAGGTGCGAGTGAGATAGGTATGCTACAGGCGCATCAAGTACAGAAGGTCGGCTGACCCAGCAGAATGTCAGTACAGTGCACCCCAAAATCGCAAAACCTACCAGAACACACCATCAAATAAGGAAACAAACAAGATAATGCATTTAATTTGGCAGCATAAGCGCATGGCAAAGGGGTGCCCAAGTTTGTGCAAGTTTCGATAACGAACGTCAGCCTGGATGGCGCAGTACGCATTCATCAGACGCTCAAAAGCTCACTTATATCGAAAACCCACCTGGGATCAGCAGTTCGACTGAGACCACGGTCTTCCTTCGAGCCAGGATCTTCTCTCAGCGCGTCGTTGATGCTACGGGTCCGCTAGTTGTCTATCTCTAAGGCAGCGGTAGTTGATCAAGGTGGACGCTGCAATTATCTTTCGAGAAATCTGCGCTGGTAGGCAACCACCACGAGACGAGGAAGAAGTGCACTCGATCTAACGACGCCTTGATCTCCGCACGGTAGTCATCCGGGCGATGACCTCACTCGAGTATACGCGAGATCGTGCACGTGCTTCGCGTGCTTCCTTACAAATCTCTACAAATCCTTACAAACCCGATCTGTCCGCTAGCTCCCATCGGAGTGTCGTATTTCCAACATACTGTCCTGAGAACCCCTGCACTGAGTAGCTCAACCTATGTGATGTGTCAAAGTGTACTCTGTTAGGTACGACGAGAAGTGTAACGGGTCAGCCTTGATATCTCCCAAAAGGTGCAGCGGTTGACCTCTTGGATATTGCGGGGTTTCTCTTCTTGCTACGACTGTACTGTCCCTGAATAAGGAGAAAATGACAGTGAAATCACGTCAAGCGATCTTCGATGAGATCATAGCACAGGTGAAGGCCGAGGTGAGGAATCTATTAGCATAATCTCTGCTATTTCACGGCAGAAAAATTCCATGCCTGTCTGAAAGGTGTATCGCAGGAGTACTGGTACTCTGCTCGAGGTGAAGGGGGCACTGTCTGATTACTCTGAATAATGTCCGCTCTTCTCATGGGCAGGGGCCAAGCAAGTTTCAGCGCAAGTATGTGTGGAGGCCAGATTTACAAATAAGGGTGTGCGATACTTGCAAGTCAATCCTACCATTCAAAACCTATCAAGCACTTTACTATCAAGAGCCCTTCTATCCTAATGAAAGGGTGCGCACTCAGAGCACGCCGTTTTCTTCTGTGCTTCTGCCAACTCTCACTGTCGTTATCACTGGCCGCTGGAACTGGGAACATGATGTGAGTGCACACAAGTTGAATATAACAAGTCTTGAAGTTCAGAGTGTCTGAGTGTGGCCTTTGTGACTGCAGTTTCGGAAACTTTGCGAGGCCTGCTTTCTTGCGGAGTTCCCGAACGCTCGCAACGTCCCAAGTGTATGGTCTCTGCCTCCTTGCTAGCCATGGACATGCACTCGCAATGCCTGATGTCCGAGGTCTTATGCATGTGATGTGCAGCAGACACTGAATTCGCAAGCATCAACAATTTATATACCTGTGCAGGATGGCAAGGTACCTTTCTCCTTTGGATTTGGATGCTGTGATCATGACTACAATTGTGGACATGACGGTGACTATCTTCATGATGATGAGGTGAGCACGATGGATGTCATGGTTCACTGTCGAAGAATTTTTGTTGCGCCTTCACCATTAGGATGAGCGACCTGTAACATTTCTTTCAGGCTTTTGAGGTTGCAATCTGAGCCATTAGATGCACAATAGCTAGAACATCACCTGAGGGAATGACAATGTTCGTCCACAGGAGCAGTACAACGAGGAACAAGAAGTGGAAGGACCTAAAGATGAGAAAAATCATGATGACAAGTATGCTGAGGCAGAGGCACAAGAAAAGGAAGAAGGTGATGAAGAGACTACCGCCAACACAAAAGCTGTTGAGGCCTCCAAAAGGCAGCGCCCAAGGTATCTCACCTGCAACGCAGCACCCGGCACAAAATGCTCCGTTGTTGTTGCCACCACTAAAAGACAACAAGAATTCTAGATTGAGCATGGACTGTGCATGAGTACACTGTAGACTAACAGTGGATGTTTGACATCTTTGCGGTGCAGGACCCCCCCCGCACGCACCCAGGCAGATTTAGAGGTAAAGCGCAAGGCAGAGCGCAAGGCAAGGGGCAAGGCAAAGCAAAAGGCAGAGCGACATGCAAAGCGTGAGGCAATATTGAAGTTAAGGCGCGACAAAGAAGAAAAAGCTTTGCTCAAAGCGAAGCGCGAGGTGAATAGGGAGGCAATGCACAAGGCGGAGCACAAGGCAAAACGCGAGCCAAAGCGCGAGGCAAAGCGCGCATGTCAAAACTGATTTTGGGCGTCGGAGAGCCACAGCTGCCAAGGTCAGCAGTGTGAGCTTGCATGCACCTATCTGCGATGGCACGGCTTCATGCCGCGCTGCGGTTGCCGCAAATTTTTCCTTGCAACAGCACCTGTGGCTGTTACTCATGGTCTGATATGTGTACAGTTGGACAACAATTGCTGCATGTGCTGGCCTGACAAATGCAGCTCTTCAATGAAGGGGAAGGGTGCGTTAACTTACAGCAAGGCTGATGATGATGATGTTGTTCAATGAAGTTCATGTTAGGAGTTGGCCTCCTCATTGTGCTCAGGCAGTGCGTGACTTCTTGTACACATGTGACTCACTCGGAGGTCAAACACCTCAGGTGATCAACGATTTCATTATCCTTATCATATGATCTTTATCCTTGAAAAATATACTGGGAAGCACAGAATCAACTCATAAACCCTCAAGACTGATAGGAGCTTTGAAACATAACAGGTTGTGCCATGAAAGATTCCATTTTGACCTAGGCCAATCCTGAGACCCTTGGAATTGGGCCAGCACCATGCTCTCCGAGAGTCAAAGTCAGCGATGGGCACAGCCATCTGTGCTATTTCAAGCTTCTCTGACTTAGGCACGCGTCAGGGTTCTCAGACCAATTTCTAACTGTTGCTGGGATCTGAGTCGGAGGAGAACCGATCACGATCTTCGATATTTGACTCCCCTCCGGAACCGACCGGATGTCTCATAGGAAATTTCCTGGTAAATCTGATCATGACTTCCAATATCTCCACAGATGCTAGCACTAAAAGTATCATATTACGGCATGCAGCACTTGCAAACACATTCCATGGCAGCCTGCCCTAGGTCGCACCACTGAAATCAGACAACCTTGGAAAGTTGTGGAAATTGGTACTTTCTTCTGTGGCATCCTGCATTCCTGCTCATCGTCAGCACTTCTGGACACATCGATCAAACAAATCCTGCAATGGGCGATAACAGATTTTTTGTGGATCTCACCGGGACGCAACCAGATGTACACCCACAGAACACTTCTGGGGCAGATCCAATATATCTTGATCTGACTCAGGAGCAGATTGCATTGGTAGGAAGAGATCAAGCATCACATTACGGCCCCGAAGTAAACGAAAGGGGGGAGGAAGATCACGTTCAGGTGCAACAGCTCGCACCCGTTGACGACCACTGCTCTTCTTTCTGACATGCCTTTTGTGAAGAAGCTTCAAGCAGAAGTTCCTCGACATTACTGAGTTTACTCAAGTGTTCCTTCAGACTACTGCTGCGAACTTGGGATCATGCTATGTTCGACTTCTTGACGAGAATTTGGCCTAGGGAAGTTCTGAACCTGCTCCTGTGCAGGCTCCCAGCGATTTTGAGCGGAAAATTGTGAGAGCCTCTCACACAAGGCCATGTGACGAGTGTGGAGAGCTGGACCCCTTTTCGATGGGGGCGGTTTTCTGGGAGGAGCCATATAGCTTGGGCACGGTGGGCTGAAATAAGATTGATCTTTTCAGTTTTTCTACTTTAGACTGTACTAATGTTTAAAAAATCCACAGCAATGAGTGCAGTGACGATTCTGTGTGTGTGCTGTAGGCAAAATTGTGCAACGGATGCTTCAGTGCCAAATTCCCTGGACATGTGAGCCTCACCCTTCAGCCTGTCCTGTCCCCAATTATCCGAAATATTTATCTTGCATCGATATGTCCCGTGCTTACAATGAGATCCCTTTCAGCCATGTTCTCTAATGCTTCAGTCCAGTGTAATGCTTGTTGAGTCCTACCGCCAGTCTCAAATATCCTGCTACTTCGTTGGGCAGGGTAAGAGCAACTTCATGCGCAAGTCTGTCTGGAAGCCAGGCCAGCACACAAGGCCATGCGACATGTGCCGGTCATGTGCCCCATTCAGGAACTACAGGGCAACTTTCTATGAAGAGCCCTATGATGATGGCAAGGTGTGCACACGCCACCCACCAATGGGCAGTTCACCTAAATCACTATCTTCACATCGTTTAATGCACAGCTCTGAACATCGGATGAGCAATTGTTTGGTGCTTGCAGCAACGGAAACTCTGCGAAGACTGCTTCCTGGCAGCATTCCCACACGCCAATTACGTCCCATATGTGAGGCCCATTTTCCCTGCCCATGTCAGAAGATCACCCTGTCATATGATTGGCCAAGGCAGCACAGAATCATATGCAAGCTGCTGAGGTGCTCATCTGCGAGGAAGGAAGTGGATGTACATGTGCAGGACACGCAGTACACCTATGGCTTTGAGCCCACGTGGGACAACGGTTGCTACTCTGCGGGCGAGTACTGTGATGAAGATCCAGATGTCGAAGAACCGGAGGTGAGCAGCAGACTATGATCTTGAATAGTCTGCCATGGCCTCAGCTTTCAAACCAAAGATGTTAAGGAGATCTTGAAAGCCTTGTTGATGGTCACTGTTTAGTGTCCAGTATACTATCAAAAAAATCATCCTACACACGCAATGAGTCTGTTCGTTTGGAAATTGCAGTACGATTCTGGAGTGTCGAGGCAGCAGACGAGAGGGATGGAGAGGACAATGAAGAAACTAGCGATGAGGAAGAGGTAAGCGATCACTCAGTCTCAGAGGATGGCTCAGTAGATGAGGAGGGTGCAGAAGGGCAGCCTGGCGCTCAGGCAAGGCCACCCCTTTGCAGCAAGCAAACGAAGCAGCAATTTGCAAGCAAGGACCTCATGCATTGACATCAGTGCATTGTTCAAACAGCTGCAATTGAGATGCAATGTGCAGGAGTCACAATCGAACCGCTGATTTTGCTACTCTGAGCCAGAGGAGCAAGGTGAAAGGTACACATGGATGAGTAACGGATTGTGAGATTGTTTGGTATTCCTCAGCTTCACTAAATGTCTTGCTGGTGCAGCAGGTGAATGTGTGCATCGATTTGGCGCTGGTGCCGGGGCAGTCGGTGACCACACTGTTGCCTTTCTACCGCGACGTGCGCAGGGGCCGCGCTCCACCCATCGCACCAGCTACACCGCAGCCTCAGGTGCGCCCTCTTGCAACGGGAAGCTTTTTGTTGCAGACTGCTTGGTGGTTAGAACTGGGGACACAGATAGATAAGGCACGCTGGGTTTGCCTGTTTAAAGATTTACAAATGCCATATGGAAGTGCGTGTGGGGAGTGCAGCTTGGGAATATGGCGCTGTGCAGTCTCCTGCACACATTGGCAAATGATGGAAGTCATTCATGCTTGCACTATTTTTTTCCCAGCTTGCCAAGGGATTCTTAGCGCTGATGCCTTTGCCGTTCAAAGTCATCACGCTGGCATGCATGGACGCCTTTTACTGTGCATGGGGATCTGACAGTTGTGTGTTGGGTGGGGTGCGCCAGGTGCAGCAGAGGAGCTCCTCGCATGCTGCGCTCAGCCCTGGGGCGATGCCTCGGCCGGTGCAGCAGCGCGTGCCCCCTACAACCCCACAGCCCACAACTCAGGCTGGGCAGGCCAGAGGTTGCAGTTGTCAGCCCACAGCTGGGACACGCAAGCGTAAGGCAGCCTGATGATCATGTCTCAGGCAGAGAGTCCGCCAGAGAGTCCGCCAGGCCTTTCGGTGAGGCCTGTTTTCTGGCAAGCGCCGCTGACAGAGATGCAATTGCGCAGGAAAGAGCAGCATGCGATTTACAGGGTGGGGTGCAGGAGGCACATATGGGTACTTGAATCCTTTCTTTCCTCTGGGGCAGCTGCTATGTGACGCAGGATCTTGATGATGGGAAGAACATTTGTGAGCAATAGATAAGAAATATGTGTGATCCTTCAAGAGCTGGGGGTTGGGTTGAGTGGGGGTCCCCACTGGGGGAGGTGTTGACAGGGTTTGGGATCATTGCAACATTCCTTTGTATAAGAAAGAGAAATTTCAGGCCCCTCTGGTTTCTCAGCTGTGGTGGCATGCGTTGCACATCCCTGTTGTGGCATGCCACCCATGGTGCGCACCCATGGTACCAAGACGCCAATTTATTGCGTGGACACAAGTCTTTTTTTAGCAATCGCCATGGTTGGAAGTTCCTGTCCTGGTTTCGGTACTTTTCAAGATGGAGTTGCTCTGGAGGATGGAAATATTGCGCAACATGTCATCTAACATCGATATATCTACAAGTGGGTACATGTCCCCTGTGGCTGATCGGGCTCTGAAGTCGAACACGGTCATTTTTTCACAGTATTGTACCGAGTGGCTATTTCCCTGGTAGCTCGGATCACAGCTCTTTGATTACTGGTACGCATTTGCAAAATTTAGCCACAGAGTGCTGCCAGTTGAACGATGCACTCATGTGTAGATGAAAATATTGAGGAAATGCGAGGTGCTTGTCTGAAATGGCTAAAAGGAAATTTCCAGACAATTTCAAGAGCCATCATACTGATTGCTGCGGTGCCACAAGCACTGTAACCTTTTGTAATTGGGACAATCCCCTGCATGCTTGCATGCCAGTCACACCCGGTCTTCCTATGCTGAGCAGTCCTTCATGCTATATACAAATCATGAGATGTCAATTGCTCTTCTATCAGTCTCAATTCCTGTTCAAAAGGCTGCCCAACTCTCCTCTGCTGGCTTGCTCGGTGCAGCAGTGCTTGGGAAACTGCTGAAGGCAGCAAAGTCCGCTGGCTTTCCTGCAGCGAATCAGACAGCAGCAAGTCAAACTTTCCCGCATACATCATGCATCTCGTGTAGATGAGTGGCCTTCGCCATCTTCACATGCATAAGAATTTCAAGTTGTGAAAGGGCATCAGAGACAGCATTGCATGGCACCTGAGGAAGGATCAAAATTGAAAGGAGATGGTCCGAACCTTTGATGGAAGAGGCGGTGTCCCCAAAGTCAACAGCAAATCCGCCGGAGGTTTCAGACTCGAGGGTGTGTGAGGGCGCAGGCGCAGGATGCTCTGATGGCGCAGACTCTGACTCCTGCTGTGCGGAAGCCTGTTCCTGCATCGGCTGCACCTCTGCTGCTGCCTCAGGATGGCCTCCAACCACCTGGAAGCCTGCACTCAGATTGCGAGTCAGCCCTGGCTGCCAGAAATGCCAGCTGGTGAGACTGTTTGATCCTCACATGCATGACTCAGCTGTGGTCGCCAAGGTGAACGCTTCTCTCCTGATGCCTAAAATGTGCCTGACAGAAGAACCAACAGTCTCTGCCTCGCCCTGCCCCAACCCACTTTACAGACAGGAGGACCAACCTCGTCCTTGCACGAGCTTGACTAAATACAAAGTGTTGATGACAGTAATCAGTATTGTGTAATGTGGTCTAGGCACACATAAGAGCCCCTTATGCTGAAGGATTCTTACGAATTGTAGTGATAGTACCGTCTTTGATCAGAGTCTGAGATGAAAGTAGTTCAGACGCATTGAATGACAATTTAAAGCTTCACCTTCGTCCTCGAAGTCTTCCCAGTCCTCTGCGTCGACGGCGGCATAGTCGTTCCACTCCAGCGGCTGGCGTCTGTCTCGCGGCGCGCCCTCCAGCAGCGCGCTGGCCGGCACCGCGATGCCCGCCTTGCGCGCGTTGCCCAGCAGAGTCCGGTACACGTCCGCCGTGCTGCTCAGCAGCGACTGCAGATCCGCCGCCGCCTCGCCGTCCTCCGCCTTCAACTGCGCGCATGCCATTATTATAACTACAAGGCCAAAATTAGGAGCTAACAAAAATAGTTCTGCACCGGCCCCCGAGATTGGAGCATGCAACCTAACTCTTCACCTCTGCCGTGAAGCAGGGTACTGCGGGGCATTTCAAGTTGCAAAGAAGAACAGCGCAGCAGCATACCCAAAGCAAAGCATGCGACCCTTCTTCAGCAGAACCGCCTTATAAGAGCATGCTCAGCTGGAAGCCAGTTTCTGCTTGACAGGACCCTAAGAGAAAAGAGCAAGGTGAAATTTGCAAGGTTTTTGGAGGAAGAAGTCTAGGGGTGCGTGCCTTGGAGTCGAGGGCGGCGAGGTCGCGCTTGAGGGCGGCCACGTCGGCCTGACCAGCCGCGCAGCTGAGCTGGACCTCCTCCAGCTGCCGCTCCAGCGCAGCCTTTTCCGCGCGCGCAGCCGCCGCCTGCATGTCCAGCTTCACCGCGGCTGCCTCCGCCGTCCGGATTTGCTGCAGATCAGGGCAACTGTCAGCCTAGTCATTTAGTCCATGTCCACCCACATGAGCCTGCAAGGACGTCAGTGTGAGAGGTGCACAGAGTACAGAGACTTGTGTGAATCCAGACGCCTAGTGGGTGTTGTGGTTTTTGGCAAGGTACGTTAGAGGAGCTTATTCCTCAACACCGCCAAGCGCGTGATTTCACACAAGGCTACCTCTTGATCGATCTATCTGCCAGCAATCAATGCATGCCTGTCTGTTGCAAGAACAACGCCAGTCCTGTCCTCAATAACACAACCCTGTCTAAAGTTTCTTCCCCAATCATGCATTCGTTCATAGCAATCTTACAGGGCTTCACCTCGTTGAGGGCGCGGGTGGCTTTATTCTCTTCCTCCACCAGATCAGGCGACAGCGATGACAGCTCTGCGATGTCGCGCTGCAGCTGCTCCAGCTTCGTGGTAGCTTCCGCCTTGTGCGCGCGAGCCTGGCACAGAGAACCCGTATCATCACACAAAGTCTTTACTGGCGCTCTCCCATCAGGTTATTGGCAGCCAAATTGGCCAGCTCAATGGCCACATGGCCTGAGCAGCAGGTTTGGGTTTGTCTCTGTGTGAAATGCATGAAAGAGTGAAATGCAAGCAAGATTAAGATGAAGCCCAGACAAGCAAGCGAAATTGTCGAAGAAGGAATAAAATACATCCAGCTGAGTAACATGAAATGGAAATGGGGTTAGTGAGGAGAGGCAGGTGCTTCCCACCTCGCCCTCCATGGGGAAGGCCATGCCGACCTATCATCAGTACACAACAGCGCCCAGTAATAAACATGTATTACCTAAAATTGTCCTTACCGAACAGTATGCTCATTGGTTATCAAGGCAACAACCAGCAGGTCTGGAGTGTCTTTGCGGCAGTGAACCACATGCTCTCATGGATCCAGCATTGATACTCAGCAAGTCGACACTCCCATATCCGTGTAGCAATCTGTTCTCACCTTTGTGAGGGAGTCCAGCAGCTGGCGGCCCTGAGCGTGAGTGGCTTCCGCGCCGGCCCAAGCCGCCTCATATTGCGCCTGCATCGCGTTTGCGTCCGCCGTCTCCTTGTCTGCCCGCTCCTGAGCCTGTGTACGCCACACCCCACATCACCATTGCGACACCTGTGCAGCCTAATTGCTGATCTTAATTTCATACCCAACCTCTTGAGAGATCAGCTGTACATTTGATCTCGAGATATCATGCATGAACAGTGATGGTATATAACCACTCGCCTGCAAGAGGGCGGCGCTGGTGCGGCTCTTGAACAGGGTAAGGTCCTGCAGGGCGGCCCTGTACAGCGCCTCCTTCTGCTTGGCTGCCTGCCCTTCCACCTGGGCCTGCACACAAGCACCCATTCTCTTCACCACTTGCCAACAGCATGCACCATTCCCCTTCCCATAATTTTCTTGTCGCAGAAGCCAGGCTTCCTACGCCATTATTGAAAGTACGGACAGAGCTTGCCTTGTGTTCCGAGTCTTTAATTCCAGCTGCATGTCCAATCAGCATGCGCATGATGCAGGGCTTGCGATGCCATCCTGGGGCAGAAAAGACCCAGGTCAAAAGAAGCATGCACGATAGCTTGCAGATCAGGATGCGCTCACCTGGTAGAGCTGTTGGTCCAGGTCCTGGGCTTGCTTCTGGTCGGCCTGCAGCCGCGACCTTTCCACAGCGCTCAGCGATGAAACGTCCGGCTGGGGCACCCTGGATGCGTACGCCGGCACGGACGGCGCACTGTAGTGCACCTTGCCCGGCAGCTGGGGCAGCGAGGGCTCCTTCGAGAATACATCCTCCTGCATGCATGCACATGTTGCTCTTGCAGCCGACATTTACGTTCCTAAGTGACAACTAGGGCAATTTTGGAGTTATGCATCTGCTCGGGTGCATAACACGGCAGGTGGCTTGATACAGGGCAATCAGGAGCCATGCATGGGTCACTCTGTGCTGCTCTACGCATTTTCTTGAATGTGCACAAAAATGTCTGATCTTTAGGACATGAGAAGGGTCTGCCAGAAAGGCGCACCTGCTGCATGCCGGAGAGCGAGAAGGAGCTCCCGGCGTTGGGCTGCGCGGAGGCACCAGCAATGGGAGGGAACAGCCCCGGAGGCAGGAACTTGGGGGGCAGCGCCCCTCGCTTTGCCAGGTCCATCAGGTAGAGGCAGCCCAGGAAATGGTCCTGGCTGAGGCGGCCCTCATCCCCCGCCACCACCTCCCAGATGTCTCTCAGGACCTCCTTCTGCAGGCCCCATTGCATGAAAAAGCCAGCGCAATCGCCACCCTGCATGACATCACTGGCTGCGTTGAATCTGCCTGCACAGCTTTTTTGCCTGCTTTCTCGAATCACCAAGTCAGATATGAGTTGCATCGCCCAAATTCTCTCTGTTTACTACTCTGTTTCCTCTACTACAGCTTGTCCAAATGGCTATGCGTTTCTGCGCATCAAAGGGCCAATAAAAGCCATGCAGCTTTCACCTCGGTGACAGCGTTAAAGGGCAAATGAGCAGAAGCAAACCTCCACATAACCGTCGCGGTCAGTGTCCAGGCGCGCAAAGACATCCCGGTAGCGCTGCGCATCGGCGGCGGGCATGGGAGGGAATGCGCCAGCAGTCGGGGCCGGGGCGGCCGGACGCGCGCCGGGGATCTGCGGCGCCGATTGCCAGGTCTGCTGCGTTACTGTGGGTCGCGGAACTGGCAGGCCCGCCATCGTTGGCGGCGGTACTGCCGGGCCAATGCCTACCAGCAGAGAGCGCGCCTGCGCCTCAGGCAGCACGCCGCCGCTCCCCTGCGTTGCACAGTAGTTAGTCAGTGATATTGGCAGCCATGGAGAAAGCGACTTTGTTGCGCTGCTATCATTACTTATCCAAAAGTGCATTTTGTAGCCAATCAGTGGGGCTCTCAGGATGCACTTTTGCTCTGGCAGAAGGTCACGGAAGCAAGCAGACTTCAAGCACCTGAGCTAGGGACATGAGTCGGAGCGTGCTGTAGAATTGTTGCTTCGTCAGAGAGCTGTTGTCTCCTGCCACCATCTGCCACACCTGCACGTCCAAGTCAACCCCATGAGCTGTCTGAGTGAGCGCAAAATACCTGCAACTGCTGCCAGGTATTTCGCCGAGTTGAACTTAGCAGGCATGCAAAGCTCTCAGCTTGTGTAAAAAATGCTCCCTCGAAGACAACGCCATGAGTATGACAATTTAATATGGGGCGTTACATGATCATTCTCTTTGCTGAATTAATACATACCTGAAAAAGTGTTTCTTGAGATAGATTCGAGCGTTGGAAGAATTGCACAGCCTCTGCACCAGTAAGTAGCCCATCGTGATCCTGGTCCGCGATTGAAAACCAATTCTCGAATAGATTCGCGTCAGCCATAATCGCTTGCGGTTGTGCAGATTCGCCGATTGCTCAAACTTTAGATTCTTTCGTATATGCCTCGTGCGTTCGGTGGTTGTCAACGCTTGATGGTGCCAGAAGTGACCTCACACCTGGAACCTTAATCTACCTCGGTGAGCCAAACTTGCACCAAGAATATTTTATCCCTTCTTGAGAGAAATACTACGAAGAGATGGCTTCTCGAGGATGTACAAGTTGCAACGTTCATTGTTCTTCTCGAGGTCCAAGTCTACGATCCCCCAAAAGTTTTTGGGGGCCCCTTCAACTGACTTGGGGTTGGATGTCGTAAAGCATTGCGCAACACCGCGCACCAGTCGTTTTCTGGCAATACTTATAGAAGAAGTTTAGAACAGTCCAGTACCTCTGTAGCAATGCCGATCCTTAACATCACCACCAACGGTGCGTGCATGGCATCGAGTCCATGGAATGATCAGTCATAGTGATAGCTTCTTGCAAAGACATGATCCTTGAAGATCGAATGGGAGAATTGGACGATTCCGGTCGAGCCAGATCAGTATGTGTGTGGTATCTCAGTGGACGAAGTGCGCACTAACTGACCAGTCAGACGTTTAATCGATCTGAAAACATTTCCCTTCTTGTTGTGCAGTGCCAGATGATGTTGTCACCAACAGCGATACATTAAAGTTGCTGTCCAAGGCGGTGACCGATGGCGTGGGAAAGCCAGAGCAGGTGCTTTAGACATGCCGATGGCACACTCTAGAGCTCATGGAATGAAGGCTGCATTCCCATGATCTCTTTCTTTGACATTGATATGTTGAGCACTGCTCAACACTGACGCACGCTTTGTATGCAGTACGTGCTTGTGACCCTCAATGCTGGAAAATCAGTCATGTTTGGTGGCACCGAGGCTCCAGCTGCTTATGGAGAGCTGCTGTCCATCGGTGCCATTGGTGGAGAGAAGAACAAGAGTGTGCGTCCTCCTATTGCTCCTGGAGTTGAGATTATTCACTAGCTGCTTGCACAAAGTGTCCCCAGGACACTGATCTTCATGCTGACCGGTGCTCATGGAAGGTTTGGCTTGGCAGATCTCAAAGTTGGTCGCTGACATCTTGGAGAAGAAACTGAGCATCCCATCGGATCGTTTCTACCTGACGGTGAGGAGCCCATCACTCACATCCTCGGTTTGTCTTGCCCTGTGTGTCTGCACTGCACACTCTGCAGCGGATACACTGCATGCATGGCGTTGTCATCATTACCAGTGAACCCTTGCAGGTTAAGGTCTGCTGCGGGATCCCAGTGTGATGCACTTTTCTGTGCTGTGCTGCAGTTTCACGACATGGCACGCTCTGATGTTGGCTGGAAGGGTTCCACTTTCTGATCTGCTGCGCTGCGCAACAGTCTGCCCAGAAGTCAAAGTAATACCGTCATGTCAACGTGCACTTGGAAATTCCGTAGAATAAAGACGATATTGTTTGTTCGCGAGGCAATTGCCACGCCATGTCTAGTGGGCAATAGCCATGGCAGCTCAGGGGAGGACATAAAGAATTCCGCCTTCAAGAAGGAGGAAACAGATATCAGCCACTGCATAAGGGCCTCTCATTGATTTGGAATGTTCCCTGAAGACTTCAAGTTACAATTTGCTGCAAGGCGCATACTGAACTGCAAAGACAGTTCAGCCGGGAGGATTGAATCCGCTGATACCAAACTATACCACAGTGAGATTATTTTTGCCAATGCTATGCAAACCATTCACATTTAACTCTCTTGCCAACCAGTAGATTTGACCAGCAGATTTGACAGATCAATAGCTGCCTGGGGCCCTGTTGATGTTGCTTTGGCCTATTTTTACTTTGCCAGTGGTACTGGGTTGTCGAGTGCTTCCTCTATTCGCATGTCCAGGTTCTCCGCTCTGATCCAGTTCTTGCTCTGCTCCAGCAAGACCTCCCTCCTGATGTGAGCACCACGAAGGGATGAGACTGCCTGCTCACGTGGGGTTTTAATATCGATTGCCTTGATTATCATACCTGACACATACTTGACAATGCATGTTGTTGTCAAACAGAGTTCCTAAGCAGTGGCTCGAACCTCTGCTGCCTGTAATCACCATAGATGCCTTGGAGTGCATTCCGCCACTTGGCTCCCGCTTCAAAAACCAATGCCTGCACATGGGATGACAAGCTGTTAAGCATGCGTAACAAAGCCTTGCAACAAGGATGAAGACATGCTGCGAGCCATCACATGCATCACATGCACCCAGATTACACAACTCATGGCTGTCAGGACTTGCCTGCTTGCCGCGTATCCGCTTGTCAAACTTGGCGCGTGCATCTGCCTGTGCTGCCTGTCGCTCTGTGCGCAGCTTGGACCTCCTCTCCACAAATCGCTCCTGGCGCAGCTTTGCAGCTGCCTGCCTCTGTTTCTGCAGATTGAGTGCTTTCTTTCGCTCCCCTTCCCATTGCCTCCGCAGATCTGCAGCATACATGGCTGAATCATCACCCCACACGCTCCTACGGCAATCCATGCAATCCCTACGTGAAAGTGTCAGGAAGACAGTGTACCAGCAGCGAGCTATCAAGATCCCCCACCTGATAGAGCACTGCCATAACTCTTTTTCGCTAGGAAATGTTCTGTTTCATCCGTCGCCCGTTGACGAGCAAAGCACCGGTGCTGGTCGTCCATCTTCACAGAAGCACCTCTCAGTGAGATCTCTGGCGCAAGCAACCCTGTGGGCACACATTAAGTGATAGGTGAGGTTGAGGCGTATGTTATTGGAACACTCAGCCCACGTCGTTGGTTTCTTAATTAGTCAAGCATGTCGTCAGAGCACTTTCTGTCATAATAAATTCTTATAAGCAAGGGTGAGACAAGATGCACCTCCTCCAAAAAGAGTCCGAGGTGCGCTTGCCAGAGAAGATGCGGCTGTTGGTGCCCTCGCGAAATGGAGCAAGCTGGTGAGCATGCTGTAACCAGCTGATGCACTTTTTCGTACCATTTCCTAAGGAATTCAGGAACAATCAACGCAAGAGAAGACAAGACTGCAGACTAGATCACAAATAAGCTCAGTTGATAAGTGCACCACGCTATCAGCCTATACTCCTCTTATTCAATCTGGAGGCCTTCATTGCTATCCTAAATATCATGATTCTGTCCACAAGGAAGACTCGTTGGGCCTCAAATCCCCACCTGGATGACATGGAGGATTGCCGAATGCCAGCACGTGCGGTTCTTTGCACACAAGGAACGCTGTCGGTGAGGATTGAGGCACTTGCGGACCACTCCATACAGTGCAAAACGATGAAACCGTGGGCTATCGTAGGTCTGTGTGCTGTGCTGTGCCGCATTGTTTCGTGTTCGACGGGTGCCATCGACCATTCCATTGTCAAGTCGAGGGGTGATTTCGGCTATGTGGAAGTACGCAGCGGCGCTCACATGTTCTGGTAAAATCTCTCGCTATATGCAGCCAATTCCACGTGTCTTAATCATGTGCAGCACCTTAATTACTATGCATGTACATCAGTATGCCCGAGAGCTTCCGACAGATGCCTGCTCAATATCAGGATGGCCCATGATAGCCGATATACTTTTCTTCGATTCCTAGGTGGCTGGAGCCATTTGCGGGCGAAAGGAGTGATTTAAATGAAGACACTCCGCTCGTGATCTGGCTCCAGGTGATTCTGCAAATACACACTTTCCATTAGCGATCTGGGCCTGACTTGCTTGATGTTGCATGCCAGATCGTAACCTTCATAATTTGCTGCAGGGAGGTCCAGGCGCGTCTGGGACTGGGTATGGCAACTTCCAGGTATGCCAAATCCTCTACTTTGTATGTGCCTTCCTGACAATCTCACGACAATATGTGCTAAAAGTCGAGCACTCACAAAAACGCCTTTGGTATTTCAGGAAGTTGGCCCATATGATGTGGGTTGGAAGCCCCGGAAGCACAGCTGGGTGCAGAAGGCCAGTATCTTGTTTGTGGACAACCCCGTGGGCACGGGGTTCAGCTACGTGGAGAATGGAACAAATTTCACACACAACAACGCTGAGATTGCCGCCGACCTCCTCACATTCCTCAAGAAGTTTCTGCATGAGAAAACAGAGGTGAGGCAAAGAACAGCTCAAGAATCAAAAGCTATGCATGTGCATGTGATTATTGCCCTAGAAAGGACAGGACTGCCAAGAGGATTCAAGAATTCTTTCATGTGTGTTTGCAGTACATAGACACGCCGCTGCATATTGTGAGCGAGTCCTACGGTGGCAAGATGGCTGCCGGCTTTGCACGAGCCATTGTCGATGCCCAGGCGAGGGAAGACTTAAAGCTCAATTTCAGGTAGCTTCCACTCCCTGCATGTGTTGCTTTGCATGCAGAGGCATACAGAAGACCCTGGTAATCTAAATTGATCACAGGGTTCTCCACCCAGTTGACACTGAAATTCTACCCAATAGCAGGTTACTTCAAAGTTCGGGTCAGTAACAACCACTTTGGCGGTACACATTTTCATGTTTCGGCAGGGGTGTGGCCCTAGGTGACAGCTGGATATCTCCGGTTGACTACGTGCTGGCATGGACGCCGTTCCTGAAGGCCTGGTCCCTACTGGAGGATGCGGCGCTGTCAAATGTGAGCCAGGTGGCGCTTCGCACGCAGCAGGCTGTCGGCAACGGCAACCTCACCGGCGCCACCGCTCTGTGGGCGCTGCTCGAAGAGACCATCTCCAATGCCACCGACAACGTGGTGCGCATCTGCACATTGCCTGCTTTGCAATCATATAAAGTTAGAGAGAATCGCGCACAAGCCTTGACTGCTGTCAGGCCACCACAAAACTGACACACCGCATTAGAACAAGCCTCTCTTGCATGTGATTTGGACAGTCGCATGTCTCCTTCTCAGTGCAGCGCCCCTGCTTCAACAGAATTGAGGAACGAGTATGTCAGTGGCCAAGAGGGCATAATGACTTCTCTAAGTGCAGGCTTGCTGCTGCAAGAATTAGAGCAATGGCTGTTTTTTGTGTCCAGGATTGGTACAACGCCCTGCTGCACAACGTGGACGGTGAGGAAAGCTCGGTGTGGCTGACAGCAGCGCTGCCCGAAAATGGAGTGGCGGCGTCTGCCCGGCGGCTGCTCGCACGCTACCACAACGATGCTCTGGCTGAATTCATGAACGGCAGCGTTCGCAAGCATGTGGGCTTCATTCCCGGCAACGTGTCCTGGGGCGGGCAATCTGCCAAGGTGAGCTCCTTCTGTGCGACGTGTTTCCACGCACATACTTGGAAAGGAGAGCATGCATTGCGTATGACGGCTTGCTTGAACGCTCCCATGCAGGGTCCTGCAGTCTCTCACTGGCACAAGGCAATGGCAGGTGCAAATCCAAGATTTGAGGGAGCAGGGCAGACGAGCACAATTGCCGTTCCTGCAGTGCTTGCTGTCTTCAGCAGCGGTTTGAGTCCTAGTCTTTGCGCGATTGCAGGTTTTTGATGAGCTGAGTGGGGACTTCATGGTGGATGTGGTGGGTGTTGTGGACGGCCTGCTGGAGTCAGGTGATCACTGGTATTTCTGACCGCGCATATTTAGCAGGAAAAGCGTGTAATGATAATAATAATAACAATAATGATAATTCAACCTCTTAGCTCTTGTCATGAGAACCATTTGCCTGACTGTCTTGAGCTCTCAGGAACAAGTGCCTGACATTAAGGCATGTTGTTGTGTGCTGACAGGGGTGCCAGTGACAGTATACAATGGCCAGCTGGACCTCATCTGCTGCACGTTGGGCACGGATGCTTGGATGGACCAGCTGAAGTGGAAGGGGGCTGCCGACTTCAAGGCAGCTTCCTCGCAGCCGTTCTATGTGAAGGGTCATCGGCCGCAGACAGCGGGCTTCTTCAAGGCGCACAAGAACTTGGCAATGTACATAGTCCTAAATGCCGGGCACATGATCCCCTCAGACCAACCTAAGGCAGCGCTCCAAATGCTGGACCATATTTTGCACAGGCAGAGGCGGACGGAGGTGTCAGTGGCCTGAGTAATAAGGCGTGTTGTGTTCCCTGCTCCCATGTGCTGTGTGTACAATAGTGATATGCCTTGATCTGGCTGGAATGCAAATCACTGTACCACTCCTTTGCCATTGCTGTTTGTTATTTACAAACAGGATTCATGAAACATCGGAGTGAGTGAGTTATCCTTGAATGTATCGTTTTGTTATCATTTGTTGCCAGGCAATTGAGAGCGCTGTACCTATATAGGTCTGATGTGAACCACCCAGTAAACTTGTAAAATTGAAACATTGGGAAAGCAACACAAGTCTATTTCAAAATCGCGCAAGGTACTGCGTTATGCAGTCTGCATGTCAGGTGTATGGGTACGCAGGAGGGGGGGCTCCTGAGTACTGCTGCCATTGCTGGTACTCAGCTCCTGGGTACAGCACTGCAGCAGGTGGGGCTGCAGCAACGCCTGGTGGCTGAGGGTATCCTGCATAAGGCGGAGGCTGCTGCCAGTGCCCCGCATGTGGTGGGGCATAGGGGTATGCTGAAGCAGGGTGGGGTGGGTATGCAGGGTAGCTGGTGGAAGCTGCATGTGCCGGCGGCAGAGGGTAGCCGCCACTTGTCGGAGCCATGGGCCTCACTGCAACCACACAACCAAATCTCACCGCATGTTGCACCTCCTGCCAATAATGATCCACCGTGGTGCATGATGTCTCGGGAACGCACAGGATCTGGCTGGCACATCCTCCAGGATTTAGAGGACTCTGAACGGCGTGTTTCCCACCCCGTTGGTTTTATGTCCCCTGTAAGGGTCGCCAAAGAGTGACTTGGTGTGGCAAGGTCAGATGACCACATTATTGCCTCTCTTCAAGATTGTAGTCACCAGGGGCAGGCGGCAAAGGGGCCAGCTTGGGCACAGGCGGCGGCCTCTCAGTCCTGGTGAGCTGCGGCTCGGGTGCTTTCAAGCTGGCAGGCTTTGAGGCGCCCGGCCCGTCATATTTGTAGTGAACCCCAGAGCGAAAATCCCATGCGCCGGCTGCCGCTTGGGCTGCAGTGCTGCCGGCCAGCCTCTTGTTCCGCTCCTCTATTGGCTCCCTTTCTGGCGCAGGCACTGGCTGTGGTACTGGTTGCGGCTCTGCTGTCGCACCATCCTGGCCTGCTTCCTGCTTGGTGCCCAGCCCAGCTCTGCGATAGGGAACTCCATCGGACCTGCAGCATACCAGACACCCCCTCAGCAGCGTTGATTTCCAGTGATGATAACGCAGATAGGTATACCTGTAGCCCAGGACCTGTGACTATAAGTTTACTGGATGAGTCTGTCAGCACAGCAGAGGGGTCAAAGTCATCGAGAAGGTGACTACACCTGCCAGCAGTGCTGGGAAGGTCCCTGAATGTGGTGATGTGATCCAGGGGGTCATGCTGGCGTGGTACAGACTGCCCATCGTCATGCCAGATGTACGAGCTCGATGTCTGCGTGCCCCTGTCACCCCAACCAGCTGATAGCCGCAGTAAACATGCATCAAGTTTTGCTACGACACTGCCAAGTGACTTCTGTGACTCCTGGCAAACTCCTTGGCTCGAGTCCTCACCCGCTCAAAGACACCACCAGTGTCTCCCGCGTCTCCTGGTAGATGTCTTCATGCCCCAAGTCGAGCAGCTCGCTTGCCGCCTCTGTCAGCCGGTCAAAGGTCCCCCTCTTCTCTGCTTCCTCCTCCTCCTGCTCATCCCGGCCTGGAACCAGCAAATCAACTGGAGTGAAATATCTGTTCAGCCCACCGGGATGCAGTACCTCATCCATCGGCATGCGCTGCTTGCAACCCAGGATGTTGGGTGCTGTGTTGACACGAAGAGCAGATAATTCGGCAAGTCTTTAAGGTCAGTATCGCGCAATTTGTCCCCAACACAAAAGCCTTCTGACAAGAAGTTGTGTTCCTCAGCTGACCTGCTTCGCCCTGCATCTCTGCAATGAAGTCGGCGGCAGCCTTCGAATTGTCTTCTGCTTCTTGAGCACTGCATGTTGAGAGAGCAGTCTAAGTCATCATTATTTGAAGGCTGACATATATACCACCAAGTGCCCTCTTACATTTTGTACGGGCACAGTGCTCACCGTTGCTGCCTGTTGCTTCCGCCAATCTGCCTTCTCCTCTTGTTGCCTCGAGCTTGTTTTGGAGCTGGCCGTAAGCGCTTCAATGCCCTGAAGAAAGGACCAGGAAAGACTACTTTTACTCACTGTCCGGGAATTGCTTTGAAGGAGAAAGGGATGAATTTTGGCCCGTACACCGGATGGGATGTCGATGAGTTGAGTGATGTAATCCCTTCCGATTTTTCTTTTACTCCCAGACTGCCGCACCTGGTGACAGTCTCCCCTTCCTCAAGAATCGACAGCACGACTTGCTTGAGCACATCGCGGCCTGCCCCTCTTATGCTGTCATTCACGGCAAGCTTGCCTCCAGAACTGAAGTGATTGTTGAGAAATTTATCCTGATCAGACCGGCGCCTTTTATCACCCATGACAAGTCGATGTCCTTCTAAGATCACTTAATTTGAAGATCATCAGTGTGAAAGCGGTGACAGCTGCATCCTGAACCTTGCATCTTCATCACCCCTGTGGATATGTGAAACGCTTCCGACAGAAATGTGGGCGAAACATGGCTGGTATTGAATTTGGTGACATGCCAGCACGTGGGGTCAGGTGCTGCATCTCCGGAACGGTAGCTGCGTGAAGCTGCAAGAACTTAGAGTTGTTCAGATGTACTAATATCCCAATCAAGATCAGAAGACAGTCATTCAAGTTTCTGCACGCTGGCAGCGCCGTAAGAAGGGCACAGCTAGTTCATGCTTGATCTGCACTGTCGGCATGATGCAGATGCCCGATGGACCCTCCCCATTCCATCCAGGTGAGCAGAAGATTCAGACACTGGTCGGGGCAAGGGATGTCAGCGAAGCTCTTGGAAGGAGCTGGCATAAAAAGAAGATTCTGCCGGCAACTGCGAATTTTTTTGCCCGTCAGAGCCTGCTTTATTTCGCGTCACGGTGAGGGTCGACCGCTGGGAATGATGCACAATTCTGATGCAAATCAACTTCCACACCAAAAATTTATACAATATTCGCTCAAGCGTTAAACTTGCTGTGCCACAAAGGTGGGACCCTCTTGGTCTAGGATTAGCTTTTCACCTTCAGATCAACACTTGTATGTGCGTATACAGAGATACGGAAGGAAATATCTGGGCGTCAGCTCTTGTGGGAGGGCCTGGGTTTGTGACATCGCCTGACAGCGCTCATCTACATGTTTCACCATTGCGGAGGTATCACGGAGGTATGCTCCAACTGCTGTTTCCGTGAAGCTCAGGTGTGAATGTCATAGTGGTTCACAGACTATCATGCCTTGACTCGAAGTATGTGACAATGATGGAGCAATGTTCGATGGCCAGATCCAGCGCCTCTCAAAAGCGGGGACCCAATCGGCACAACAGCCATCGTGCTGGAGACAAGACAGCGAGAGCGAATTAATGGCACTGTCGAGAGCGTCACCGCGGATGATTTGATCATTGCTGTGCAGACCAGCTTCAGCAGCTGCCCAAAATTCATCCAAGGTACTGCTTGTTGCAAATCATGATCTCTCTATCTCTCACTAGTCTATGTTGATTAGACCTGTGACAGTTCATAATAGCTTTGGGCACTGATTACCTTTGCAACTGCAGCACGCAAGCTGGATCTGCTTACAGAGGAGCTTGGGAAGGTTGGTGGGATCTTCCCAGTGCACAGGGGCGGCCATGAGCTCGGGCCAGAGGAGAGAGCCTTCATCGAACGGTGCTGTCTCCGCCTTTCTTATTGATATGCTTCCAAGTGTCCTTCAAAGCTTTTATCCAGCAGAGCCCTTTAAATATCTCAGCAAGTGGATAGAGTCTTCTGTGTGACTCTCGGTGCCATGCGCAGAGCGGACTTCTTCATGATGGCGACTGGGTATGAGGGGCCACTGCCCAATGGCGACGGCTATGCCGGCCTGGATGTGTCACACAGAGGAGGCCAGCCCGGCTTTGTCCGGGTGGACGGTCCGGGAACCCTCAGATGGCCTGACTACTTGGGCAATCTCACATTCACAACGCTTGGTGAGCCAGCAGCTCCTCAATGCTGCAATATTAGCCAGCTGGCATGCTCACTGTCACATGCAACATGCTCCCCTATTTAGACATGATGAAACTGTCGGCAGGTTGTCGTGGGCTGCCTGTCATGTGCAGGATGCTTCACGGAGTAAATTTTAAGCCCTGACAGACATGTCATTGAACCTATCCCTTTGCTCCAGTCTCAGGCACGCCTTTGCTCACACATCTGGCACACATGCAGGGAATCTGATGGAGGACCCAAGGGCGGGGATCTTCCTGATGGACTTTGCGACAGGGGACACCCTGCAGCTGACCGGCCGGGCGCAGATCCTGTTTGACAACCATGACATGCCGGGGGCCGAGCGCACAATCGAGTTTGTGACAGAGCGCTGGGTGCGCGTGGAGTCTGCGCTTCCCATTCGCGCCCCTGGCCCTGTGGGCTATTCGCCCTTCAACCCCCGCGGACCCTACCAGTTCTCTGAAGACCTCGTGAAGGTGACACTTCATCCTATGCTTGTTTGCAATTGAACCTCTTTCTCAATGACGCGCCTCGATCTGTGTTGCAGCCCCAGCAAACAGCTGTTCCATGGCTTATCCATGGAAGGTGCAATCAGCTGTTGGTGGGCTCATCATTGTGGAGCATACAATCCAATGCAGCAGTTCAAATGGCGTATATGATGCATGCAGGAGCGCATTCATCAGCTGCGCAACAATTATGTGAGCAAGGATTCCGGGGTGGAGTACCTTGCCTGCGTTGATGTGCGGCAGGAGAGCTGGAATGTGAAGACATACACCTTCCAGGCGCCAAGAGAGGGCTTTGTCAAGTTTGTGTTCAAGGCACGCCCTTGTATCCCCCAACAGCCCACTCACCCTTGCCAAAGCTTTCAAGATTTAGAAATGCATACATGAGGCTTGCTTGCTTGCGCGTGGCATCTTGCATCTCTTGATAGATGGCCTGCTGCAGGCTGGGCAGTACTGCACATTTGAGTTTGAGGGCATCGGCGACAGCATTCTCACCAGATCATGGACGCTCAGCTGTCACCCAGATGAAACCATACAGACCAACACCATATCAATCACAGTCAAAAAGGTGTGATTTTCTGCGATTGCACCGTGTGCCGGGAGATCGTTCTGCACAATTTTGAGCTCATGGGCGCCGAACCTTACTGTCAGTGCATCACATTTTTTTGCAGGTCGGCAAGGCATCCAGCTGGCTATGGGACAACATGGGCCAGCTGCGCACAATTGCCTTTAGAGGTTTGGATGGCATCTTCACCTCTGACCTGGTTCTCACAGAGGGTGAGGGTGAGCTATCTCCCTCTACTTTCTCAACCTCATGTTATTACCAGATACTAGCGTGATCTTGGGATTACCTGTTCTTGCCTGTGCTTCTCCCCTCTGTTGTGTGAGCTCAGTGGTGCGCTTGTGACGGTGCATAAGCATGCATGCAGCTGTTGCCCAAGGAGTGCTGCTGATCGCCGGGGGGATTGGTATCACTCCCATGCGCTCCATGCTCCTAGACTTTTTAAATAGGGGCTTGGATGTGATCCTGCTGTACTCTGTCCGCTCCCTGGACGATGCAGTCTTCCTGCCAGAAGTTGCCAAGGTAATCCTGTCTACCCCCCAATAGCCGTAAAAATATGCATTTTGGGAAGCAGAGAGAGCCTCCTTTGCTCTAGGGCTCAAACTGATTGCTCAGAATGTCGATTGCAGACTAAGAAGGGTGAGAGTGCAGGAGGCGCAGAAACGCAGCAAGGGAGATGGAGCGTCCTTGCGCATACATGTGAATGTTACGGGCGATGGCTCATGTGCCTTTGACTCGTCAAAGTCTTGCACACCCAAGGGTGCAGAGGTATCCTGGGTGGGGCGCAAGGGGCGCATCACAGCCGCGCAGATAAAAGAGGTAACGACATAACTTACCGTTTATGAAAACCTGAGCATGCCATGATGAGCCAGATGCTTGACAGAGAGAGCAAGTCTGCAGTACATGTATAATGATGCATGTCTTCTCTGTGATTTGTAGTCACGGGTGTCTGCAATGTGCTCCTGACAGGTGGTGCCAGATCTGAAAGAGCGCATTGCATTTCTGTGTGGGCCCTCAGCTATGATGGACAATATCACAGAAGCCTTGAGCAGCCTGGACTTTCCCTTGCAGCGTTTGCACACCGAGTCCTTCATGTTCTAGTTGTTCGCAGATCATATCTAGTGGCGGACTGGATTTGTGCGCTGTCTTGTCAACATTAATGTCGTCGTTCGCATTGTCCTGGCTCATGGTACTGAAATCCTCTATTGATTATTGATCAATAAAAATTATTTACCGTTCTCTGAGCGGGTCAGTTTGACAGGATACTTTAGTACTTTAGTGGGAGCCCTGTTGGCCTAACTGGGAGGCATACAGAATTGTGGAAAATCGATGAGTTGTGAGCGAGAATCAAACTTATGGTGCCCCTTAGAATAGGATGACAATCGTCCCTAATGCAGGAAGCGCCGCGCTCATGCGGCATGATGCTAGGCTTTGGGCCGGATGCTGATGCTTTCTAGCCGCAATGTTGAACTGCTCAACAATTTAAAACATCTGCACCAGTTGAATCTTTCAAGTTGTCAGCGGATGCAAAGAGTAGTGTTCAGCTAGCACATGGTGCTTTTGTCAAGGAGATGCAGCTGCATGGTTTCACAGCTGTCTGTAGTATTTTGCCTTCTTTCAAGTCATTTCTTTGCTTACAATGTGATAGCCAAGGATGCATGGACTGCAAGCGCTGGTATTCAGCTTCAATTGCACACGTGAGCAACTTGGCATGCTGAGGGCAATTCTTCCAACTTTGAGCATTGGCTCATTTTAAGGCTATGCACAATGTCCACTGGTGTTGCTTTCTCAGATTGCATCTAAGCTAGTGTGAACAGCAATCCTCATACTCATGACATATACAAGCCTGCCCTACAATGGTCAGGGTGATGCAAACTGCATGCCACGACACAACACTGCAGAGCCCACAAATGCCTAAGAGATTTTACAAGCGGTAAACAGGTTGCAAACGGAGCCAAACAACTACTAGGGACAGGTTCTGCTCTAAGATATGATTTGAAAGGCATCTGCCTCACTGTTGCTGTTGCTGAGTTGTTATCAAGAGCCTCGGCTGTCACGTGGTCGAGGGAGGTCTGCCATCCAAGAAGGGAATTGTGGGAGCAGGTGTGCCAACTACAGGTTGCGGCAGCTGTGGTCGCGGCTGCTGCACTTGCTGCTGCTGCTGTTGCTGCTGTCGCTTCAGGTGTTGCTGGTGCTGCAAGGCAGCGACGTACGCATTGAAGTCAATGGGTTGACCTGCAGTGGCCACAAGACACCGCTATCAATAAGAGAACTATCGCAACAATTGTCAATCTGCACACCTGCAAGTACACTGTACTGCAATTAGGAAGAAACTCACTGGTGAGGCCTGGCAAGCCAGGGATGCTGGCGCGTCCGGCCGTGCTCGGTAGAGGACCCAGGACGGCTGCAGCCGCGGGGAAGGCGCCGCGCGCTGCCGTGAAAGCTGCCGTGGACGCGGCAGGCGCCGGGAAGCTGCTCGCAGGCGGCGTCGGCAGAGCGGCCGGCGTTCCGGCAGGCAGCATGCCTGGCGTGGCCATCCAGGGTATGCATTTGGCGGCGGCAATGGGAACCCCGCCTGATGAATGGACAATGTTGCGTGCTGTGTTCAGCGAGCCTGCAGCAGCACAGCATGTCACTTAAGCGGCTGGGGTCCAAACTGCCTCCTTCCTCTGCCTGACAGGTTTCCTGCCAAAGACCGCAGTCAGAACATGGACCCAAGAAGGAGCACTGCCATGTCTTGGCAATACATCGTCCAGTGCTTGCTGGTTGCTATGTCAAGCCTCAACACTGGAGGCTGCACCGCAATGTCATAACAATGAGAGCAGATCACAATGAGTCACCAGCGACATATCTCTGCAATGGAGCATCAACAGCTGCACGAGGCGCACCGGCAGCAGCGGAGGGTGCGCTGGCGGGTGCCAGCTGCACGCGTGCGGGCGCCACGTAGGCCGGCGCAACGGGCGCGGAGAGCAGCCGGGCGGCGCGCGACAGCACGGCCTCGCGCGCGCGGCCACAGACGCCCGCGGCAAAGCGGGCCAGGCTGCGCGCGTAGGTCTCCCCGGAGGGGACGCCCCCAATTGCTCCGCCAGCCTGGCACAGAACGGGCCTGCCGGAGGCGTAGGGAACGCCCTCGGCTGTCGCGCCAAGCGCCAGTCCGCGCAGCGCCTGCCAGGCGGGCTGCCCAAAGCGAACCCGATAGTGCGCGCGAAGAAATTGATCTGTGTACTGCGGCGCCGCCTTGGCCTCCTTGCCCACCTGGCCCACAGCAACCCAGCTTTCACAGTCCTGCACAGACTCCTGTTCTCTTTCTCCCTTGTATTTCCTCTGGCTTGTTGGTATTTGCAAGGCACATGCAGGACCCAGATCACTCTTTCAGGTGCTCAACAGCAAATCAAACAGAGTGATTAGGGCCCAAGGCTGGGAACCAATAGGAATACATCTATGAGGCAAAATGTCCATGTGGCAAACTGCATGCTCGGCAGATGTATGTGAGCTCACCATGGGATGGGCGCCAGCAGGCCTTCCAGGACCAGTGCCCCGGATGGGCTTGCCAGGCCTCTGCCCCAGCTTCCCCCCTCGCCCCGCCTGCTTGGGGATCCTACAGGCCACATCAGAATAATCAACCTGGTCACCACCATGTTGCCGGACAGTGGACTGCCACTTGCCGACAAATGTCATCCGCGTGCGCTGCGTTTTGGAGGCTTGTACTGTATGTGAGCTGTGCTGCTCGGGTGAAGATGATGGTATATGTGCCCATGTCCCTCTCTCTCACTACTCAAATGACTGTGGTGCCTCTTTGACCAGGGCTTGCCTTTTGCACATACCTGCTGCATGCTGGAATAGGTGACCCCACCAGGAGGTCATGTGGTTACTAAGGGCCAGAGATTGACACATGTGAGGATGCACAATCTTCACTCACCTCCCTCGCCGCTTCTCTGGCAGCAGCTGCTGCGGTGCAGCAGGCTGAGAGGGGTCTTTGGGCGGCCCAGGCTGCGCTGGTCTGGCCCCCCTCAAATCCTTCACTCCCTTCCTCTCCTTCTCCAAGATGTGCTGGCTCTCATTCAACAGAATCTTTGCCTGCAACACAACACAAACATGATGACCCTTGCCGTGTTCGCTCTGTCACTCCATCCCGGTATATCCCATGGAGAGCTTCATATCCACTTGATCTTGCTGTAATGCAGTGCACAGTTGAAGTGAAAGGCAGCATATGAAGCGCCGATTATACTTAATTTGTAGTTTCGCACCTTCTTGTGATAGGGGGTAGCGGGCGGGTTGTAGCTCATCGCGTTATTGAAGATAGTCTCCAGGTCTTCCTGCAGCAGGTCCCACGCCGTGTAGTGCCCCCTCTCAAACCGCGCCAGCATTGTCTTGAAATCCATCGGCCGCTTGATGACTGAGGAGTAGCCAGGCGCCTGCAGACACACAACACTTTCAAGGCAAGAGATAGAAATACACTGCCGTTTCCATGCCTGCATTACATGCAAACATCAAAACAAAATCCAGAGGACCCTGAGGCACCAGCTTGATCTCTAGATGGGGCATGCAATCAACGACAATCATTGAGTGCGCTAAATCTCCTCACCAGCTCATCGGTGACAGGGTCCCTGAAGTAGCCATGTGTATCCTTCTTCTGCACCCGCTGTATGATGCGGTGCACAGCTGCAGGAGTGCAGGACACGTCCGGTCGCCCATTAAGACTGGCAAACTTGCCACCTGTTATGTGCGCACCAGCATCAGCCTGCCTGCTATGCACTGAGCGCTGACATTCAGTGGGTTTTCACCAACGCAACACAAAAGTGAGGAGGTTGGCAAAAGGCACCCACCTGCAATTGGTCCGGGGCCCTGCTCTGGCCGTGCAGCAGCTGTGACCGTAGGTGCTGCCGATGGTGCTGCTTCAACTTTGATCTCTGCCTTCTGGGGACTGGGCTCGAGGCTGACTGATGGCTGCGCAAGAGCTGCAGGTGCGCTCTTATGCACATCGTTGAGTCTGAGGGTCAGCGCAGGCTTGAGCCCATCTCTCGGCGATTTAATGCTGCCATCCTGCTTTCTCTTCCCTCCCTGTGAACACAATCAGGAAAACTAAAGAGCAACCCTGGGATGTCAGAGCCTCCAGGATTCTGTGCTCAGGATACTGGAATACAATGTGTGAATATCAAATAACCTTCTTTGATGCTGATCCTTTGCGTGGTCGCTGCACATGCTGACCATCGCTCGGTCCTGGTGCACCACCCGGGGGAGGTCCAAGCGTAGGACTGGGCTTTAGCGCAGGCGACGGCGTCTGCGCTTTTCCATCTGAAGTCGCTACCTTGGATGGCAACCTGCGCCAGTCACACTGTTCAGAACCATAGGTTGTTGACTCCTGCCTGCCACGTACAAGGAGGTCATGGCCTCGCAGGAATGCGGGGTTGTTTCTGTTTCTTGAAAACATGAGCATCTTGGACTCTCGTGCAATTCGCAAACATGTATCTGCCAGTACATGTCTCTCAGATCACACTTTTGCTAATTGACGCTGCTCTGCATACTGCACAGCGCCTAAGCAAGCAAGAAGCTGACAACCTTCGACTGAAATACACTCCTACAGCATATCATATCACCACAACGACCAGCACTGAGGATCACTGAAAGCCCAGGGATGAGCCACACACTTGGGACAAATAGCACCAGGCCCCTACTTGATAGTGAAGCGAGGTTTGATTGATGGTTGCCCCTGAGCCTTGCCATCAGCACTGGCCTGCGCTCCGCTCGGCGCAGAACCAAGCTTCACCACCAACTTGCTCTTCTTTGGGGGATGGACAGCTGCTCCTGCCTCCTGACTGCCGTGTGCTGCGTGTGATGAGTGATGGGGTATTGTCTGGGTAACACCCTGGTCTTGAGGACGCTTGCGCTTCTTTACAGGCTGGGCACTTGCACTGTCGTTGCTTCTGATATCTTGTTGCAGTGACTTTGGAAGTTTTAGGACAAGTTTAAGCTTTCCATTCATGACCTGATCTAAAACCTTTCTTTCCAAAGCGTTGATGACTACAGTAAATCAGGGGCTATTTAAAGAAAACGAAGGGAAGAAGCGCCGCTGGAAACTTGATTTGGCAGGACGTTTTGTTGGGCAGGGAGGGGCCGAGCAAGGAAAATGTGAGGATACGCCGTGTGGTGATGAGGTAAAAGAATCTCCACACCTCGTTTCACAGCTACGCACGCCACAGGAGATTTTCAGAACTGCAAAACTGCTCAATGAATTGAACACAGTTCTATGATGCTGCACGATACATGTACAGCCGCCAGGATTGGAAGCTTCCAGGCAGCACATGTGTGCACTAATTGTACTCTTGACTCACACGGTCACCGATGATCGCATGATGCCGCATGCGCGGCGCATCAGCATGCCACCGTGGCTGTGACAGTGTGCAAACAGTGTATAAACTTAAATTACAAAATCACGACATGGTGAGGAAATCGACATCACGGTCCTCTCAGTCACTTTAAGTGGCAAATATACCATGCAGTGCATGCGTTCAACTTGGGAACTTCCGGTGAAAGTTGAGTAACGTAATTGGAGCCCCCGCCAACCTGAGTCAGCCTGTGTCATGATGCCGCACTTGCGTCAAAACCTTGTGCTTTCAAGGTGGCCAGCACCAGAGGCACCTTGTCCCCAGCCTCATCCCCATACTTCCGCAACAGAGTCTTTCCAGCAAGTCCTGCAAGCTCCTCCACGTCCTTGCTGCTGGGGGCATCCTTCCCCTGGAATCACAAATAACTGTCAGCAGAAGTCATCAGCATGCATGGCACCAAGTTCTTGCAACAGTGACATTAGATCTCCCAAGCAAAACACATCCTTGGTTGGATCATTCATGCATGAGCTTCAAGTGGAGCATTGCCTGGCACGGACAAAGATAAGGGTTGCACCTTGTTTGCGTCCTTCAATGCAGTGAGCTGCGCTGAGGCCGCACACAAGCCGTAGAGGGCACGCGCGTTCTCACCGCCGCTGAGGTCGACAGCTGCCGCGTAGTACGTCCTTGCAGTTCTGTAGTTGCTGGGCCCTCCGATGGTGTACAGCACATCTGCATACTGGACGTGGGATGCTATGGAGGTAGGATTCTGCAGCAGCACCTCTTCGTAGCATGTGGCCGCTTGTGGGTACATCTGAACCTGCAACAGACGCCAAACACACACTTAATATTTATAGAAACCTGTAGAGTACAGTGATGAAGCGCAATTCAGGAGAGCAAGATGTGGGAAACATGCCTGCAGATAGAGCTCGCCCAGCTCTTCCCAGGCCTCCCTGTCTGTCTGGAAAATGTCCACATATTTCCTCAGGGCCTCGATGGCTCCAGCAATGTTGCCCTTGCTCTTCTCCAAGGCCACTTGGCGCTTCAACAGCATCTGTGACTCGGGCGCATCCTCAAGCTGCTCTGTGATCACCTTCTCAGCCTCATCATAAAGGCCCCTTGCTTCAAAGTACATCTCCTGCATGCAAGCAAGGGTAAGGTTATCAGGCATCACTGGACCAGTCTGGGCTAGTAGTGTGGAAGGGGAATGGCAAAGAACAAGCAAAGAACTGGTGGTGACAGACTGTGAGTCTGATGGCGCGCTGGCTCCTGGGAAACTGCCTCTTGATGTCTCCCACTAGCTCAACAGCAAGCTCCACTGCCTTGGTATCCATGGCGGCAACGGCCACCTGTTCTGTTATAAGCCACACTGCATAGAAACACAGTCGATCACACAACGGGAATTGTGCCAAAGCATCCAGCTCAACTTAAGACCATGTCATGAAGATTTGGAATGAGGAACATGTTGAAAGGGATGCTGAGGGGGAGTCCTGGTGCTCACGTTCTTCTTCTCGTAGACGATGCCTGTGCTGTCTGAGCAACTGTGAGCCCAGCAACGTGACATTCTCCGAGTCCCGCACTTTCAACTCACGCACCTGTGGCATGCTATGTTGTTCAACCAGCCAGACAGGTCGAAATATGAAGTGATCTTAGCCATCAGCGTCTTGACAGGTGCAAGCAGAGGTGCTCAAAAGCCACTTCGTTACTTACCAGTTGCAAGTAACGCCTGGCAGGCTCGAAAAACCCACGTTTTCCTGCATGCTCTACCTCTGCCAAGGCAGTTTCAAGCTGCCTTCTTACAGCCATCAGATGACTCGTGTCCAAACAAAATCAACTGCAAGATCTCTGGGTCGATGGCAAGATCGGCTTCCGTATCTTCTAGCTATGACGTCTTCTTCCTTCTGCGTTTGGGCCAAGAAAGCTCAACATTCAAGGAGCAAGGCCCAAAACCCTACAGAAACCCCTGCTGCCTCACTGCCTCTGCTCCTTTCCTTCCTTGATCTGTATGCTTTTTATGAATTGTAATGTTTTTGTTGGGCCGAACATTACTTAGAGAAACAACAAGGCGTTGCGCATCCTCATCGTTGGCTCGAGTCGCACCTGTGTCTTACTTCAGTGTTCAGGATCAAATTGTAAGGGACTCCAAGGACTCCGCATTGAATTTGCGAGACATGGTGACGAACACAAGAAAGTCATTGAGGAAAAATGCTGCAAGTGCCGGCCAAACCACCATGGACATCGATGCTGGCAATCAGGCACGAGTCTATACAAACATGCTTAGATGTTGTTTCTGGGATGGTTGTGTCTAGTAAGATGTACATTATATACATATGCTGTTGTTGGTTTTAGTCTAAATGATCTCCAAGATTCCATCATCAATGCACAGGAATCCTATGTTGCACAGCCCGCAGTTTCTACACATCTGTTTTCTCTATTGAAGTGGCTACTCTCTGTGATCCGAAGGCGGCTGAGGCTTCCACGTCCGAAGAGGCAGCACCAAAGAGCAAAAAGGAGCAGCGTACTTTGCGCGGAAATAGGAGCAGGGAGGACGTGTCACCAGATGTCCATGAAGCGCCTCAGAAGAGCAGGAAAAGGAGGGCCACGCGGCCAGCAGAAAATGGTCTTCCGCCTGTGCACGTTGGAGGTGTGGTCAGGATCTATGCAGTGCAGTCTGTCTTTGCCGGCTTCCCTTCTTGGATGTTTGTGCGTAGCAGCTTGCCCAGTTGAGCCTCTCAAAGCACAGTGTTGCAGAACAATATGAGTGGTTGCTGCTGCAGGCGGGTCAGACATGCTAGCTCCGGGGAGTCCCAGGCATGACACCTTGACTGATCCAGTAGAGTATCCGGCCAGGGATGCTGAGAGGCTAATGGAGACTGTCGTGAAGGTGCGCCATTCCTGAAGCACATTGGACGGATTGTCGGGCTGTTTTAGTAGTGTTACAGTAATTATCTCACAAAATTATCTCCAGCATCAAAGTGGTTCCCGTTCCCACACTGGGTCTGATGCCGGGAAGCATTCTGTGCACAGGTATTCTGCATGCACTCAGAGCCCAACTACTCGCTGCCCTGGCAGCGCAAGCGGCAGTTTAGCAGCACCAGCAGCGGCTTCATCATCTCTGGGAAGCGCATCCTGACCAACGCCCATTCAGTTGACCACCACACGCAGGTACAGGCATCCTGCAGAGGCCACATGCAGCCAAACGAATATGATAAATATATGCAGCTTCTGATATATGCAGTCTGTAGAGCTCTTGATCTGTGCACCTGACAACCTTGTTGCGTGTGTCTCAGGTCAAGGTTAGGCGACGAGGCTCGGACACAAAGTTTGTGGCCGCGGTGCTGGCTGTCGGCACAGAGTGCGATATAGGTGAGTCAGTCTGGGAAAGCTCTTTCATTGGCCACCCACAAGTCTGCATTCCTATGCATGCTTCTGGCATCAGTCAGATGACAAGCAGAGGAGAACTGACCACCCTGTGGTCTGCTGCAGCGATGCTGACAGTGGAGGATGAGGAGTTCTGGGAGGGCCTCTGCCCGGTCAACTTTGGGGAGCTGCCTCGCCTGCAGGACCAGGTCACTGTCATTGGGTGAGCATTATCTCAGAACCACAAGGATCCCTACTCTCATCTTACTGAGTTACAGCCAGAAGGATCACGCTTGTCTGTGTCCGGCTACGCTCTGCTGATGCATGCTGGTCTTGAGTGGGTGAGTCCCTACCGATTTCTGCCTCGATCTTCACAGCTGCAAGAATGATGCCAAATTGTGTGCTGCGGCCCTGTGCCGACGCATGCTGACCTTGAACGGGCGTGTTATGCCGCAGGTTCCCCATCGGCGGGGAGAGCATTTCGGTGACGAGCGGCGTGGTGTCGAGGATAGAGGTGACCAGCTATGTGCACGGAGCGGCTGAGCTGCTGGGGGTGCAGATCGATGCTGCCATAAACAGCGGCAACAGCGGCGGCCCCGCCTTCAACAACCGGGGCCAGTGCGTTGGCATCGCCTTCCAATCCCTCAAGGCATGCCCCACCCTCTTTCCCCCTTCTCTAGTTCTCTGACGTAGTCGGTGCAAAGGGGTGATTATCACAAGTGACCATCGAGTACTGAATGTGATGGTCAGTTGTGTGACCACCTCTTTGCGCTGACTATCGGTCTTTGCTGGTCCCCAGGAATGCTGGTCAATGCAGCTCGCAGTGCAGTCTCGCCACCTTCTAGAATAAAATTGGAATATGACTTCCCAAAAATGGGTTGGTTTAATGCCTGCAGCATGAGGACGCAGAGAACATTGGGTACATTATACCGCCGCCGGTGATCCAGCACTTCATCACGGACTTTGAGCGCAACGGGCGCTACACCGCCTTCCCGGCCCTGGGCATTGAGTGGCAGAAGATGGAGAGCCCCTTCCTGCGCAAGTCCCTGGGCATGAAGGTACGCCTCCCTGTTCCTTGTGACTCATGCTCCCACATGCATGCTGCAGCCCACCTTGTTGTTTGTATGTCCATCATCAGTGACCTAAAACAGCACTTTCATCGGGTGCCTGCGCTGTGGTGTGCAGCAGTTTCACTGAGCAAGGAAGACTGCACGGGTTAAATATCTGCCCTGCTATGCCAAAATAGGAGGGGCAGAAGGGGGTGTACATAAGGCGGGTAGAGCCGACGTCGCCGGCGAGCGAGGTGTTGAGCGAGGGCGACATTCTGATGTCATTTGAGGGCACCGACATCGCCAACGACGGCACTGTGCCCTTCCGCTCCGGCGAGCGCATCTCCTTCTCCTACCTCATCTCCCAGAAGTTCACCGATGAGCAGGTGAGAGGCTTCCTGGCTTTGCATGGGAGGCCCCTGTGTCCCAATGAATTTGCACCCCTCCAAGATCTGCACCCCTGCACCGATGTGTAAGGAAAATCAAGGAACTTCACTTTGATCTGGTGCGTGTGTCTGTGTGACCAGTGTAGCAGAGTCTGACTTTCTGTGAGAAGTGAGCCGCAGCCCAAAGTCATTGGGCTGCGGCCCTGTGCACTGGCGCGGCGTGAGAGAACTCGTTGCAGCATGGCATGCACCGTGTGACAAATACGTGCGGCGAGTCAAGCATGCATGTGGGCTGACAATTTCGGTGGTGTGCAGGCGAAGGTGCGGCTGCTGAAGGATGGGCAGGAGAGAACGCTGAGCGTGAACCTGAGGGCCCCCCACCGCCTCATACCCGTGCACATCGGCGGCCGGCCACCCCCCTACTTCATCCTGGGCGGCCTCGTCTTCACACAGGTGTCTAAGTGAAGCAACTACCTGCAATGTACACTCTTTTGGTACACATACCAGCATTACTCCTGCATGTGGCTGTCCACCAGTGTCGGTCAGGACATGCAGCGACTTGCCATGGCAGGGTCATGACATGATGCTGTGGGATCGTGACATGCAGGAGCAACTTAATGCTGTTCAGGAGGGCATGTTTTGGTCATTGCGTTACGCATGCATGTACACATTTTGCCGCCGAAACCCAAGACTGTCAATTGCGGCTGACTTCTCCTTGATGCACTTCTTGTAATGCAGAAGAACTACGGCAATTGTCTTGCATGCTCAAGGGCAGGTAGTTTAAGGGAAGAAACAAGCATAGCTTGGATGCTGAAGGGGGTTGTATTTCCCTCAGTGAGTTTCTTGTATGGCTGAACCAAGTATGACAAAGTATGACTCAGGCGTTCAAGCAGGTCGTGTGGGTGCGCTTGGCAGGTGACGGTGCCGTACCTGCGCAGCGAGTACGGGAAGGAGTACGACTTTGACGCGCCCGTGAAGCTGCTGGATGCCATGATGCACGAGCAGGCGCTAGGCAAGGGGCAGCACGTGGTCGTCCTGGGGCAGGTGCTCGCAGCCGACATCAACATCGGCTACGAAGACCTCGTCAACATCCGGGTGCGCCCACCGCAGCTACATTTTGTTAATCAAAGCCCCACCAAGCGCACAAATGCATCATGTGCCAGCTCTCTTCTCCGTGCAAATTTTTATGGTGCAGCTTGAGACTTACCTGATCTGCCGCGTGTCTCTTACATGCAATGTCTGTGAGGTCTAGGCAGATTGCAGCATTCAAGATGCATGCATAGGCAAGCACAAGGAAAGAGCAGTATTATCTGGATGTGGGTCTGATCCCAAATGTCCTGGGGAAGAGCAGTTCTTGAGAGCTGGGCAGTGACATTATGTGCTGGTGAAGTCTGGCAGGCGGGCTCTGCAACGGTGCACCTCCAGATGGTTATTCAAGCGCTGCTGTCTTGGAATGCAGGTGAAGGCGGTGAACGGCGTGCCGGTGAAGAACCTGCGGGGGCTGATGGAGGCGGTGGAGGCGTGCAAGGACAAGTACCTGCGCTTCCAGATGGAGTACAACCAACTGGTCATCATGGAGACGCAGGCCACGCGGAAAGCCACCGAGGACATCCTCACTATGCACTACATTACCCACGACCGCTCCGAAGAGCTCAGGAGCAGCGACGGCCCCGACCCCTTGGATGCGTGATTGGCTGCATAGGCCACTGCTAGGGCGCGGGAACATGTGGAGAAGCTGGCATTGGCATGCTTGGCATCATGATGATGTTGACGTGTGATCAATGCATATCAGCGGTATTGTCAGTTGACAAAACCATTATCATGAACCAACCCAAAGTGCTGGCTCTATGCAAGAGTATTTGACCTCTGTCCTTGCAGACGGTATGGCCAGCTGAGCTTTGCGAGTGCTTAATCTGTTTGCAAGCCCAAATCTTAGCAGCCATGGCCAAAAGTCTAATATTCTGCCCGGTGCCTGCCAGCACATGTATGTATATGAACTGCCTATGGGGCTGCGCTGCCTTTGAGCTTTCCTAGGGCCTGTTTGGACATGGTGAGTGCGAAGGTTATTAATAAGCAATTGTTGTAATTATTGAGGGCCATGTTGTGCTGAATGATATATCCAATCTACAAGTTGATGGGACGGCGCTCTCCTTCAGAGGTTAAAAACCTTACTGAGCAAGGAACTGCTGATAGCTTTCCCAAATATTCTTGACATCTAACCGCAATACGCATTGCACGGTGCGAGGCCGTTAAAATACGATCTAGCAGTAAAAAAACCTGATAGAACCAAAAACCTTAACTTGTTGCTGTGTTTCTGGCCAGTGAGGATTCCAAAAAGCTAACTGTACATGTAATCAATCACAATTGCGTAATTTGATTGTTTGCCGATTGATAAACCACGTGCCAGACATCAATAATAGCTCTGCTTGGCGACAACAACGTTGTTAACATGCTCAGCTGCAGCCGCCAGGGGCGGGCAGATACATGGACCTAGATGGGTAGACTTTGATTATTGGATCACTCTAAAACTAGCGCACTAAATGCCTGGGCCCATGACGCGCTCATGATAACCATTGCACATAGGGTCGAGGCAAGGAATGCCTGCAAACGCATAAACGCTACACACTGCAACATGAGGGACATATATTCTGAACAGTACCAAAATAATTGACCGCTCAATCATGTCTGTCATTTGGACCACCATGTCCAAAGGGAAGCTGGCTCACAAGCTATTCTTTGACGACTCTTTATTTTACTCCAGGACTCCCACAGGCAGGCTGACAAGGGGCTTGTAGACAGGTTCGTACATGTGCTCCTGGATGTAGGCTGCCAGCTCCTCATCGGAGGTCTCCAGAGCTTTCAGCGCTTTGTCGCTGCCCACGTGACCCTCCTCATGAGCTTGCTTGATTACTGCCATCGCCACTTTCAGGCTCACCTCCCTGCAGTATCCCAGTCTCGCCTTTGACTCTTTCTTATGAAGGTCCATGAAAGTGAGAGACATGAACTCCCTTTTACCACGCAGCATGCAAGGGCAGCAGCTGTCCGAGCTCGTGCAGGGATTGCCTCATCCTGCCACAAGCAACTCCTGCTCAACATTCAAAGACATTCAGCACTGAGAGGACACTGCGCCTCTCATCAGGGCCGCACCTGATGTCACAGAGTCTGGGGTAGACAATGTCCTGTTCGAGGTCCTCCTGCAGTATGCAGCTGGGCAGCGCTTCCGCCGCCGCCATCAGCATCTTATCCGTGATCGTCTGCAGCAAAGCAAACAGTGTCACGGTGTTTCTCCAGGGCAATAACTCATAGAATCACTACGCGATTGGCAAGCCCAGGAGGTGCAAATTTAATTGCTGCAAGAGGTTGCAGAGAAAGCTTACCCCTGTTGCTCCCAGATGCGCGCCCAGCGCCAGACCAGGAAAGACCACCATGTTGTTCGCTACAAAGCCAAACCACAGCAATCTCTGAGCACACAGGCTGGTTAGGTCTAGAAGATCTTGCATCAATTCTGCTGTAAGCTGACACCATGCGCAGAGTGGAGAAGTTGCAGTTTCGCAGCAACTGAGGCACACCTTGGGATGATTTGATGGTGCGGCCCTCGTACTGCACATCAGCACAGGGGCTGCCACTGGCGAAAATTGCTCGTCCCCCTGCACAACAGCCTCACCTTTGAACTCACACTCCCCTGCTCAGCTTAAACGACTGTGCCAGCAAGGTGTTATCCAAGTCAAAGCAATCGATCGAAGATGTGGCTCTGGGCTTGATGAGCTACTTGAGGCTCGATGTGGCTTGAAGATTCATCCTCCAGCTTGATGGGTTGATTTTCAAGGAACATCTTGAAAACAGGCATGCATGCATGTGGAGGGGGAGTCCCCTAGACCTGTGGCCTTCTGTGCCTTTTTAACGTTGTACTCCACCTTGTGGGTGAAATTATAAATGTAGAAGGCATGCATGCATGCAGGAGGAGGGTGAGACCAGTGAGACCCATTTAAACGAGCCATGCGTGCGTGCATGAGGAGGGTGAGAGCAGACCTGTGGCCTTCTGGGCCTCTTCAGCGTTGCACTCCATCTTGTGGGTGGGGTTGGACATAGGCATGATGATTGGGCGCTCGTTGTGCTGCCCCATCAGCGTCAGCACCTCCTCTGTGAACAGCTTCCCCGCACCCGCCAGGCCCACCAGCACCGTCGGCTTCACCTGCACTCATAATGCATACATAATCAGTGTCAAAGCTTCCCCTGCAGCCGCAATGCATGCATTATTGATCTCATTCCAAGAATTGCAGTTGCAACACATGAAACCCCTACCAAACGTGCTGTTCCTGCTAGATGTAAGGTGCATCTGCAGACAAGCTGCAGGTAAAGGCTGCCAAGAATTCCTACCCCATGCATGCCTCCTACGAGTAAATCTGAACTTTTATTTATGACTAGCAGCACAGGGATCTTTTTTTTGGTAATAATATTACAAAGGATCACTTGCAAATGGAGTATTACAGAAACAGGTAACATGTAGTAATACATCAAGTTTTTTTCGAATTCTTGATGTGGAAAGTTGAGGCATTCGAAGAGCTGGAACGCACCCGTCTGACAGTCTCCACAAGGCTCTCACCCTCCACATCTTCCTGGGTCTTCCTGGCGAAGGACTTGACTGTGTGGTTGAGGGCGGTGGGGCGCTTGATGGTTATGAGACCGTCCGCATCCAACACCCAGAAATTGCCCAGCGCCTCCTCGTATGAGATCCCCTGCACACGCACAGGTCCTTGCTTGCCTGACTCCCAAGCCAGATGTACCAATAGTGCTATAGTCATGCTGTTCCTGCCACAGGCAAGGTGCATTTGCAGACAAGCTGCAGCCAACATTGTGTGCATAACATATTTGGTAATTTGAGATCAACAACTCAGAGCACAAACATCATGTTTTGCACATTTACCCAGTTCGGCATGTCGCGAGAGGACGTGTCTGACAGGCGGCTGTTTTGATGGGCCTCCCTGTCTTACAACAGCTTTGTAAAGTTTTGTAGCATGAGACAGTGCAAGACATACAACGCAGTGCGGGCGCCAAGCAGGGACTGATGCGGTGAAATGCTTCGAGAGCGATGGTTGTGCAGCAGCACCTGCTTGAGCATGCCGAGGGCCAGCATGCGCGCAACGCCCATGCCCGCGCTGCCGGCCCCGATCAGGACAATGCGCTGCTTTGTGAGCTCGCTGAAGTCCTTACCCTGCACCGCCAGCGCCCCATACACCCCTGCCACTGCAGTCGCCGCGGTACCCTGTATTACCCCCATTCTGATTGTCTTCAGTTTTTGTGCGCTAGCCGGCATCTTGCAGCGACGCTGCAACACTAGTTATACAGGCACCCATCATCAATCCATAAACACACATATAAGGCTTTACAGGCTGGCTCAGGTCCACTACTTCAGCCGGCTGATCCAGGCATGCATGTTACAGACTTGCGAGTTGCAGGCACACTGCACATCACCTGCACGTCATCATTGAAGCACAGGTGGTGCTCGCGGTAGCGTTCCAGCAGGGGCAGCGCGTGGGCCAGATTGAAGTCCTCAAACTGCAGCACCGCATTGGGGTACCGGCTTGACAGGGCCTTCACAAGCTCGTCCACGATCTGCACAACCCAAGTCTATCATCAGACAGCCATTTAACACCATAACTTCAAAATTCCATCACAAGACTGCACCTGCGATTAGCATGCTCAGCGAAAATAATGCCCCCACCGCGTGAAGGCCTCGCAGGCATAATGTATTGACTGTGGCGCCCCCGCACACACAGACGCTGAGCAGTGTCGTTGCATGTGGAGTGTAATGGCATGGGTTGGTTCTTCAACGCAGCGTCGTTGCTACATGGGAGAAGGTGGCACACCTCATAGTACTCGTCGCCATTGAGCCTGTCCTGGTCCAAGCCGATGTACAGGGGGTCTTCGCGTAGGGCCATGTTTTGTGTGCCAACGTCCAGAACCACTGGCAGCACCTTGGATGGGTGGAAGCCAGCCGCCGCCACATACAAGTCCAGCTTGCCTGCACACATCCGACAGCTCAGGAATTAAGCCTGTGCTGACCACCAATGGGCCGCTCCTGTCCGTCTATGCCTTTGCACTGCCATCTGTTGGGAGCCCTCAGGATTGAACAAACGTCAGTGCGAGCGCCAGAGCAGGGATGAAGGGCTGCCTCAGTGCATATACAGGGGTGTATCGACAATACAGACACCATAACGTGTTGAAAAGGCTGTGGGGGATAGTGGAGGGCTGCTCACCGATTGAGATGCCCAGGCCATTGAGGCCCAAGTCTCCAAGGCCCAGGATGCGGCTGCCATCTGTAATGACTATGGCGTCCACCTCATTTGCTGGCCAGTTCCACACCATGGCCGCCTGAGAACACAGTCATCAACTGCATTCACATGCATCGCAGAGAGGGCATAAAATTGTTTGTAGCCAAGCCGCATGCAATTCCAAAAAACAAGGATTACTGCAAGGAGCATTAGGATGGCCCCAGGCAGCCAAGGTTTTCACAGCTTACACAACGCTGTATCTTTAGGACTCATTTCAAGAAATTCAAAGGTCTGCCGTTCTCCGTTATGTTTACAGGACTATGGGTGTTGGCGGGAAGGGGGTCCATACCATCTCTCCCTTGTCAGTGGCATCAAAGTACATGCCTCTTGGCCTCCGGTACAGCTTGTGATAGTTCTGCATGGGTGCACCGAGAGGATTAGGGTGAGGCCATGCACAAGACACTTCAAAAACCGTTAAATCTTGAGCGCACTAGTCACAGCAGGTCGCACCAGGCACGCCCATCCGACTGTAGGAGTGTAGACTATGGGAGCCATCTCTGGAAAGTTGTCCAGCAAGATCCTGTAGAAGAGGGTCTCATTGCGATCCTGCACCACACCAGCTTTTGCCAAGCCCGGAGAACCTTCATGCATGCTCAAACATGTCACAATGATGTTTACAATGTGCGCTCCCACCTGCAACTCCTGGAGAACCTTCCATTTCCTGACATGATCCCTCGTGACACCCCCATCAGTAATGTGGTCTGCTGAGATGTAATCCCTGCCATAGTCGTAGTCCTCCATGAGTCGCTGGACCTGTGCGACACAAGCATGCCATCAGGATGCACAGAAGCAGATCAGAGGTGCCAAGCTATTTCTGACAGCTATAGGCTAGTTTCCCACTGTCACACATTCCATTAGCTTGATCAAGAAGCGGAGAAAGTACCTGTATCTCCATTGACAGCAGCTTCTTTGGCAGAAGGCCTCTCAATTCCAGTCGCTCTCTCTCAGAAACGGAAAATGCAGTGCCCTGCAGCATTCTCAGCATTTCAGATTTGTTTTGACATTTTATTGCATACATCTGACATACGCAGGGAGTGACGCTGAAGGGGGGAGGTGTATGCCTTATTGTAGAGAGGGTCATGGAGCAGATCGATCCCTCTCTTTCGCACAATATCAACTTCTGTTATGTCTGTAGGCTTGTATGGTTTCGTAGGTGTGCAAAATTCCCTGTCCAAACATAATCAACAGCATCAGGACCAGTTGGGAAGAACCCTAACTACCAGAAATGGGCTGGTTGAATTGAGCTTCCCAACAAAGCACTCTGATGCTGTACTGATATTGCGGACTTATATCTGCACTGAAGCACACCAAGCGTGACAGGAAAGGGCACCTGAGGGATTGGAGCCCAAACAAGGGTAGATCATCAACCTGCCGCCGTAGAAAGAAGGAACTTGACAATGCTGCTCTTCTCATAGCTTGCGCCATTCTAAGAAAGAGATCCTGATCCAAGAAAGAAGTGTGCTCGTCCAAGCACGGATCGAATTTACAGCTCGAAAGCATCTGCCGACGATTGCTGACTAGTCGGCACGTGCCATGATGAGGCTTTTGGAAGCTCTTCTGCTTTCCATTGCGACGCGAGGGAACTCTGAGCACACCTACAATACAAAGATTAGAGAGAACGGACTGATCCTGATCCTCGAGCCATGTTTGTCATGAGGAGTATAGTAAAAGATCTAACAACCCATCGACTTCTCTGTACCTTACATGGCACAAATGCATCTTGCAGATCGCTTGCCAGTGTGCTACAATTTTCCAACACTTTCGCATCGTTATGCGAGCCAGGTATTGCACTCAACAGAGATGTTTGGATTGACTCAGAAAGACTAGATCATGAGCCTGCACCTGCCAAGAGATTGACCGGCCACATCAGCCCTTTTGCAAACTTGTCTACGTCAGTATTGTGCAGTAAAATACGGCAATCATCACGAAGGAGCTTCAGCGGCAGCAGTACTGCAGAGGGAGTTAGGTGAGCTTGCCAGCACAGAGTGAGTGCATTTCCATCCATTGCACCAATTAGGATGATTTTTGATGGCTTCAATGTGGAAAACGCAGAACTGCAGATGAAAAGGAGGACTCTGCCATGGGATCATCTATAAGTGCTGCTGAGGTCCGGAAGTTTGAAGAACTGGCAAAAGACTGGTGGGACCCAGAAGGCTCCAGTGGACCACTGCACAGCATGAACCCAGTCAGGACAAAATTCACTCGGGATGCTTTGTGTCTCTGTTTCGGGTGAGCATTCTACTCTCTACTCCAGATCCTGTCCGTGCATGGGAATCTCAATGGGCACATGCCGTCCATTTATTCATTGCCTCTTCTGTTGGGCACTTTTTATTATACCCAGCATGCTCTGTGTCGTGCAAAACTTGTGTCAAAATCAATTTGCACTCTTCTCTCGGAGTTGTCAGCCGATCAGTGGAAGCGGCATCATTGGGGGCAGGCGTGATACCATGTCAGCGCACCCGTTGCAAGGGCTGTCCATCCTGGACGTTGGCTGCGGAGGAGGGCTCTTCAGCGAGGCCCTGGCCAGATTGGGCGCTTCTGTCACAGGCATCGATGCCTCAGAGGGCGCCATATTTGTTGCAAGAGAGCATGCCCGCGCTGATGCAGTCATCCAGGGGAGGACGGCCTATCGCAACATCACTGCAGAGCAGGCTGTGGACAAAGGTCAGCGACATGCAATCAAACGAGCTCTGCACCGTCTGTATCCTGCTGCCATCAGGCAGTGCATGTGATGGCTTGCCCTCTTGAGTCTAGGTGACTTGTGTACCTGCAGGGCTGCAATTTGATGCGGTGGTGGCGTCAGAGGTCATCGAGCATGTGGAGAATGTGCCTGAGTTCTGCAAATCACTGGCCGCCCTGACAAGGGACAGCGGCGCGGTCGTCATTTCCACGATCAATCGCACTGCTGCCTCCTACGCTGTTGCCATTGTAGGTGCCGAGTATCTCGCACAGGTTGTCCCAAAAGGCACCCATGACTGGTCCCGCTTCATCACTCCAGGTAAGCAATGTTGACGAGCTCACGAGCTATGCTAGGCTGTACTGGTGCCAAAGCTACCTGTTTGAAGGGGGGTGGTGATCAGCCGTTGCATGCTACACATTGGGTGTTGAAAAAAATCGCGAGAGCAGTTGTGATGTCTGCAGATGAGCTTGCTCGACTGATGGGACGGGTAGGCCTGCAGCAAGTCAGCATCTCTGGGATGTTCCTCAATCCTGTGACGGGCAGATGGTCCTTGATGAACGACACGGCTGTGAACTATATAACTTATTTCAGGAAGAACAATACAATGCCCAGTCAACTCGAACACGGTTAGGAGATTTTTGTGTTTTGCCCATTCCCGTGTTTTACAGAATGTCCGCTGCTATCGTTGAGTAGATTTAGCTAACGTGTTTTGTAGTTTTTAGTCCTACATTTGACTGGCACTGGACTTAAAATTTCTCTAAGAGGTCCTCTAAATGTATATGGGTTGGCTAGCAGTACTGTGTCAGACTTCGGTGCAAGTTGCGTACTGTGCATCATCTGATCCATGCGCATCTAGTGAACTATTGCTGCCGCCCGCATATGCATGCACAGAGCCACCTGCCAGTGGCTGGGTTTATACTCAAAGTTGCATTCGTGCGGCCCTTGGCTGGGGTCCCAACTGGAAGGCACTGTGGCCTAGCAATGCACACTAGCAAAGAAAGCACCGCTACAGATCTTTAATTTCTTCATGTAACAGACACACTGGAATCAACTCATGCATGGTTGCAGGGCTGCACCAATTTGGCAGGCTAGAGGGGCAGGAGGGAACATTCCCACCAGCTTCCCGCCTGGTGACCAATGCTGAGCATGCAGTTCTTCTTCTCATGATACAACTTACATCTGGTGAATAAGATATTGTCACTTGCGGAGGAATACAATGATGACTGGAAACAGTAAGATTAACTACAGGCAGTCGAAGGCTTATCTCGACCCCCAGCCCCAACGATCTAAGCTGAAAACGACCAGGAGCTCTTCGTCGCAACCTGATGTCAGCACAGGCGTAGAAGCTCGTTCCAGCACTTCTGAGGAACATGCAGGTGGGCAGACTCACGGTGACAGCGAGACTTTTCGCGCAAGCGTCCTAGCAAGTCCAAGAATTATGGGTTTAGCAAGTCTTCAGGGAGGGTACTCGGAGTCGAATCAAACACCACGTTGACAATTTCTGTTTGTCACAGACCTCACGGCCGCGTCCGAAGCTCTCAAAGGCTTCGACTTGGCCATGAAGTATGGCCCTTGCACTGGACTGACACGACTTGCAAGGTAAGATACACTGGTTTCTTTCTGGTTTAGTGTCGCTGCTGGCAGCTCTTGTAATAAATCGCTGGTCAGTAGAGCTGCTTTGTCGAAGCAGCATGTGCAGAAAGCAGCAATCATCATCAGCAGCCTGAATCCATTTAAGGCAGAGCAAAGAGTTGTGCATCTTATTGAGCGCCTTCAGAGATTAAAAGCATGCTGCTGCAAGATTGATCAATTCCTGTCTGTGGGATCAGGTGGCTCAGAGCAGAGAATCTTGGCCTGCAGCCGCCCCTGGACATCAAGCGCATCCTGGAGGGACTGCCAGAGAACCATGCTCTGCAAAACAATATCTGGCATGGGAGGGTCTGACGGGTCTTGCAGTGACACCAGCAGCTTGCGCTTCATACCCAGGCCCGGCTGAGGCCCAAAGCAAACAAACAAAGGAACTCAAGCAGTTGAACTCAAGAAGTCAAGGACAGACTCGAACAAGCGCATAGTGAATTGACTTTCAAGTGACAGCTTTTGTCAATATTAAAATGCTTGTGATGGAGGCCAGGTGCAGAGGCCAGGCTCTGTAGCATTAAGAAAGTCAGCTAAATAATGAACTTGGCTAAGCCTAATTCTACAAGCAGATTTGCGTTGTGTCACGCTTGTGGGGCCACACTGCACTATGCACTCCTATGAAACACTTAGCAAACACTACGAGAGCACTGCACAAACTCCGGCATCCTGTGCGCGAGCTTGACAATCAATTCAGGTTAATATAAGCTGTGAGAAGCTCGCAACTGTGTTGGTTGCTTCCTTACATTTGCCTCACATTAAATCATGTTGTTTCACCGGGACAGCAATCTGAAGCCGACATTGGTACATCTGCGACCGTTGCAATAGCTAGACAACCAGAGCAGATACCAATTGTGTTGGATACAAATAACTCTTGCTGAGGCTGAGCTCCAAGCCCATGCGCAGTAGCCCGCTGCGGCGAGTCAGTGGCATGTCGAAGCCTGCTGCAATCACCGGAGCTGGTGCACTGGCCATGGAACTAGCTGTTTTGCTCACTTCCAAGATTGCACCGATATCCATTGGCTGCACATTGCTATCAATATCATGCTGGTGATAAGATGCGTCCTGTGGACCTAGGGTTGGTGCTGTAGCTGCATCTAGGATGACAAAGGGAGTGAGATATTTCTCAACAGTCAGCACGAGTTTGTGCGTGAGCTTGTCACGCAGCAGAGCCGACACCTTGATGTCTGCAACCACAGAAACTTGCATTAATGAGAAAATGAGACAGGATGCACCACGGTAAAAAAACAAGGAGCAAATGGCAAGCCGCAGGCAGTCAGACAAGCCAAACTTCACAGTCTAAGTGAGCAAGTGGAGGGCAAGTAAGCAGTCCATACCATTAAAAGGCACCGCCGTCACAGTCCCACCAACGCCAGTGACACAGATGTCACGGCCGGGCACTGGGACGAGGTGCAGCTGGTCAGCAATGCTCTGTTGTAGGAGCAGCTCTAGACCACACCTGGTGTCTATCAACAGCTCCTGCTCAATGCTGTCACTCTCATGTTGCAGAGTGCATATGGAGAAGCCAACATGATCACCAACACGCGAAAGCATGCGCGGCGGGGTGTCTGGGCCTGCACAACACAGAAAAAAGTTCAGCCAGCAACACACGTATCCAAAGCCTGTGTTCAGCCCCGATGCAGCCGGTTGGATGCCCTACGGAGCTGCTGCTCGGTTGCAACTTCCGTACACCGCCCAAACTCAACTGAGCCCTTGCATGTTGCATACACCCATAGTGGGTTGCTTAGCGAAAGCATAACGATCACAAGAGCTCAGCATACACTCTACAGCAAGACACCAAGGAAAGGCAAGCAGCCAGACAGCACCAACGATCCTGCATTCAGCTGGTGCTTCTCACCAGCTATGGTGCCCTGATTGAGCTCAACAAGATGCAGTGAAGCCTTGCGTGTAGCGAGAGCTTGCATGCAAACCATCCGACCTGCCACCAGACACCAGCACCAAGCGGAGCACAGCTCAGCCCCAAATCAGATGATGTTGCTGTGAGCGGAAGCCACTATGCGCTGACCAAACTTGATTGAGTTGCTATGAGAGCTTGCATGCAAACCAGCACACTGCAAGGCGCTAAAGAGCGCCAAAGCGGCACAAATCTAGCTAAACTCAATTGGTGCTGATGCCAGTGGAAGCCGCTATGCGCTGATTGAACCCAACTGAGAAACAGTGAGAGCTTGCATGCAAAGCCACGGACTGCAAGCTGCAATAGAAGAGCACCAGCCAACAGCTGCACAATTTCAGCTGAACTCAGCTGGTGCTGCTGCCAGTTGGAACCACTGTAAGCTGATCAAACTGTTTTGAGTTGCAGTGGGAGCTTGCATGTACACCAGCAGATTGCAGGATGAAAGAGCACCAGTCAAAGTGGCACGGTTCTAGCTGAACTCAGCTGGTGCAGCTGCCAGTTGTAGCCACTGTGCGCTGACCGAACTCAACTGAGATGCACGCTGTCCAGCAGGCTGCAAGCTGCAATGCAAGAGCACCAGCCAACGTTGCACAGGTCAAGCTCAGTTCAAGTGGTGCTGCTGCCAGTGGAAGCCGCTGTGCGCTGACCAAGTGAACTGAGTTGCAGTGAGTTCTTGCATGCAAACTAGCAGACTGCAAGCTACAAAGGAAGAGCACCAGCCAGCACAGCACGGATCAAGCTGGCCTCGGCTAGTTGAAGTCAGTGTGCGCTGAAGTAGCTTCAACTGAGAGCAGTGAGAGCTTGCATATATGTCAGCAGGCTGCTTGTTGTACACAGCCAAAGCTGCATAGCTCTAAGCTGAGCTCAGCCGGTGCTGCTGCCTATGGAAGCCACTGTGCACTGACCAAACTGAACAGGCAGCAAGAACACCATAAGAAGCCACCAAGCCCAACTCGGTTGAGTCCAAAAGAGCATACATAGGGTGGCAGCTGCACGTAGCCCGCTGGGTTTGGAGAATGCAACGCTGTTCCGGCTGTACTTTGTCAAAGCTTGGGCATCACCCGCACCTTGTGCTGGGGGCAGCCTCTGCAGCAGCAGCTGCAGCAGCAGCTCCTTCTCCCTCCCGAGCGCAAGGATCGTCTGCTGCAGATACTCGCTGTCGGACGCAGTAGCATCGCTTGGCAGAGCTTCCAGCTGCGCCTCGAGCTGCTCGATCTTGGACGTCGTCTTGTCTATGTCTGCCCGAAGACTCTGCGCCTCCTCTCCCATGTTGGTGGCTCTGCCTGCAGAAATCAAACACTGTCGGGTCTCCCTATGCAGGACGCCCAGAGGGCTGTCAAACGTAATATTGAAAGAGCTTCTGAAGCCAGGTGGCACTCCCTTTGTCAGGGGTCGTTACGTCAAGCGTATCCATTCCCGAAGCTCGGGACTTGTCTTGATTAGGAGCAAGCGCAAAGCTCTTTCAAACTGCAGCCTCATCAGGCTAATCAGGTACCTCAGAAGCTCGCTCGTCAAGCTTGTTGTGGACCGGGAGGACGCAACCTGGATATGGCAGACCAAGGGTTGGGAGGTGGCGGGCCGGTCGAGGTGGGAGCTGGACCTGGCGAAGACCCTCCCCGCAAGCGCCTCAGGCACGAAGACCACGAGGTACGTGACAGCTCGGGGATTTCCTGCTGGCTTGAGCGCAACTATGGCGCTCAGACCCCCTTAGGGGCCAGTGGCTGCCCTGGCAGAAACGGGGAATGACCTGGGATCACGTTGCTCTAGTGGAGTGCAACCAAGAACCCTGTTGCTAGATTTGACCTCTGTCTCACGACTGAAGCTTGCTCTGCTTCACCCCTAAGCTGCCAACTTGTCTGTTCTAGGGCGGATCCTGTCAAAGATGTGTTCTAGTGTGTGGTAAGTACAGAGCCTAATCGTTCAGAAGCCACCCCACAAGCCAAGCTTGATCAAGCTACCAGGAACTAGTGGAGCAGGTTTCGATGTGCTGGTGCAACCATTTGCCTACTGCCCTGCCTGATCCTGCAACCAGGGCCTTGATGCCTTCCCCCGCAGTGCCAGACTCTCACGTCTGTCTGTATGCTGCAGCATGTGACCGCACAGCACATCGCCCATGGCCTGCCGCACTTTGCTGCGTACGGAGCCCCGCCCTACGACGGTCACCTGGAAAACCTGCTGCGTGAGGGAGACTCCGAGGCGCACGCTCAGGTATGCAATACATCTCAAGACCAATCCTGCACTCTCAAATGCTCATACTAAGCACCAGGAGCTAGCTGATGGTGCCCCACAATGACTGCTAATCCGCGAAGTAATTGCTGCCAAGCACACTGCTCCTAAACAACCTTGTGAGCTGCATGCCGTGACGGTAAGCATTCAAGGGATCTTGTTGTCTGCTGTTGTTGTTGGGACTTAAAGAAAATAGTGTGTTATTGGTAGATCCTGAATTGAGTGTGCCATTGCAGGCGCTGGCGCAGGCACAGGCCCAGCTGCAGGCAGCGCACCAAGAGCAGCTGCAGCAGCAGCAGCAGGGGGGCCTGCAGGGTGGCGTGAGTGAGGGTGTCCCCGTTCAGCAGAACCCGGCCACCCCTGGGGTGGACCCCCCCGGCTTCACCTACCGCAACCGCTCCCGCAGGAAGGCCAGCGAGAAGCCTGTGGTGCGCACCCGCAATTCAATTCTTTGTCTTATACTCTACTTGATTTGAGGCGGCTTGCTCCAATTGCTTGGCAGACAAGTGTAAACAGATAGGTACCCATCGGCCACTTTCGGACAAAACATACCCACTCAAATCCTGGGTAAGCGTGTCTCGGTTCTGCGACTGGCCAAGCCAAGGGAGATGGGTCCACGTGGGGATTATGATGCAATGATGATGCATGCATGGATGCCACTTGGTTGCCGCTAATCATCGTGCCATGGCTGCAGGGGTCAAGCCAGGTCAGGCAGTCGTTCTCCAAGCGCAAGCGCGGCATTGCCCAGAAGGCGTACCAGCTCTTCAAGATCACAGACGCAAAGGTATTCCAGTCCACCCTTTCCTCAAGACCTGCATGTTATTCTCTCGCTCGAAAGGGCCGCCCTGCTTCACATGCTGCCTTTTGCAGGTGCAAGTTGACCAGAGGTGCAAGCAGCAGAGCAAAAGGTTTGTCGTGCTGGCTGGCAGGTGTTCCTGTTTGTCGCCAACGACAAGGGCGCCTCGTGGGGGTACGCGACGCCTGGCTTTGGCGCCACGCTGTCTCCGGCACACCTGAAGCAGCTGCGCCAGATGGCCAACCCTGAGGCCGATGATGGCAGCAAGGTGGCAGCCCAATGTCCTGCCTCTCACCTGGCCTACAGCTGACCGTTGACTCATACATGAATGCTCCCTTTCTTTTACATGGCTCAGCAGCGATGACACTGCCTGCTTTGCGAAGCACTGCTCAGAGCTGCTTTGAACATCCTGCACTGCTTTGTGCTGATCGTCTTGAAGACGGCATTGTGAGCAGGCCTGCGCCTAATTGTTGTCATGCAGCATTGTCTTTTGCCTGAACCAAGCTTGCACATGCCTGCTATGCTGCTCTGATAGGTAATACCATCTAGATGTCATCTGCTTACAAAGTTTCAGCCTCGCCTGCTGCAAGACCCTTTGTAGAGACCCTCCAATTATTAAAGAAACTTTGGCACATCGCAGGACGGCGACGCAGCTAACACGGTGATTATGGCGCACCCGCCGGGCTCGGAGAACGATCCGGACGACCGCGATGCGTACGTGCAGGACAATGGTTACGCGGAGGACGCTGACGGCAACATGATCGGCGAGGGCGAGGGCGGCCAGGTGCCCGAGGGCTGGCCCTCCCACGAGGCCGCCACCATCCAGGCACGCACCTGCACCAACCCACAAAGATTGCACATAAGGTCTTGCCGAGCTTGGTGGCATCCCCCAGATTGGTGCCTGGTGTCTGTATCATGTCAGTCGGTCATGGGATGATATGCACCAATTGAGGAGGCCTGCTCGTGTGCACGCTCATAGCAACGCATCTACCCTTGCAATGTCCTTCCTTCCTCTGTCGGTGCTGCGACGTTCTTTGCAGGTTGTCTCTTGCATACACACCATGGCGTGTCAGGCGGGGTGCCAGTGCATGGCAGATCCTGGGGAATCTGAGGGAGTGACATGTTGTGTGGGGTGCAGGCGCTGCACCAAGCGGCCGTAATGAGCGGCGAGCACCAGCATCAGGGCGGCTATGAGCACGTGCCCCCAGTCAGCGTCGCCCAGGAGATGCACCACACCGGAGGTTCGCACCCCGTGCCTTCACCCTCACTTTCCTTTTTCCAACCAGACGCCTGTGAGCCTCAGTCAGCCCAGATGTCCTCCTCCACATACTTGGCAAGGATGTCCATGGGTGCGTCTTGAGTGAGCATCGGGGCTTATTCCAGCTTGCACTGCATGCAGAGAACCTGCACTTCATTGCGGATGCTGCGGCCTCCGCCGCCTTCCTGGGGGAGCACCAGGAGCACGGGGGGCAGCAGGTGGTGCACGGCCAGGAGGCAAGCCAGCACCAGCTGCAGCAGCACCATGACCAGCAGGGCGGCGACTACGCAGGTGACTGATCTTTCTCACTCTCACTAAAAATCTGCTTGTTCTGCCGTGATCTCTGCATTCCTCATTCCTCTTTCCTCTAAAGTGTAGCAGCATTGAGATTTAGGACAGGGTGCCAATTGTCCTTTTCTTGACATAATTTTGTCCAGGGGTCTCTTCAAGCCTCAACTTGTTACTGGCGCTGTGTCTTGAGGACCACATTGATGTGAATGTGATGTTTAAGGATGCTATGCTGTGATCAGGCTCAACAGCGCTTGGAGCGCCAATGGAGGCGCCTGCCAACGGTGTGCCGGCCATCGGAGTGCCATCCCACATCCAGGGGCATGGTGACGGCAAGGGCCACCACTGAACAAGCATTGCAGCCGGCCAGTGAGGATCTATTCTGTGCCGCATCAGGGAGTATGTTTCCTTGCACAAGGAAGCGTTTGTGCATTCGGGGATGAAGCCAACTTGAGCTTTGTGAGATGGGCTGACACAGAAGCGATTTTGAGATGGGCTGACACAGAAGCGATTTTGATTTTGATCTCTCAAATATTGTCGAGATTGCAGCTACAAAAGGTTGGGATTAGGAAGTGTGGCGCAAACTGCAAGCTGCCTGATGGGATGCAGAGCAGTACTTCTCTGCTAGTGTTGTTATTTTGTTTATTCACACTATTACACTTTCGATTGTGGAGCCCTCCTGAAAGCCTGGCAATAGAACATATCAGAAGATCTACCCACGAGCAAGTGATTAAAGGCATGCGTTCAGCAGGGCATATTATTGATGCCCCTTGCTATGGTGCGTCCTTGCAAAGAGGAGCGTATTGAGGAGCGTGTCGAAAATCTGTCTTGAAGCAGGAGTCTTGGGTTTCCTAGCTACAGCATCTCTTGTCGTCATTCGTAATCAGAAGCAATTACTCAGCCCACATATCCCTGCCTGATTTCAAGAAATAAAAAAATGTTTGATGGGTTGTCCGCTAGCGCTGTGTTGTCTGTACAGCTATCTCCTTTACCACATGCAGACAAAGCTTCCACACGGCGGTTTGTAAGAGCTGCCCTCCTCATCAATGTATGTCATTATTGGGCCAATTCTGAAGCGCAATGCAAGGCTTCACAAGCGCAGTGAAGGGCCCAGCAGTCTCTGTAGGGACGCAGAGAACACCTCATAAATGACTGTGAGCGGCTTGCCATTGTGCCAGAAGAAATACTGCCGCCCCCAAAACGGACCAGGCTCCCCAAACTCCCTGCGCATGTGCCATACAATAATTGGACTCGAGGCATTTGGAGAAACAGGTGTGCAGACATCAAGGCAGAGCGAGCGCCAGAAGATGGCAGCCTCTTACACACCTTGCAAACATATTTGTGTAGATGATTTGCAAGCTGCACAGATATGCCAATCATATCTTCGAATCCCAATAAGAGGGAATAAGGGCAGTCCGAGGATGAGTCACCTTTCAAGGAAGGGAGAGCTGCCATAGTAGACGGCCTGAACATCTCTGTACAGCTCAGTGCGCGCCACACTGAGGCTGGCCCAGATGGGCAGCTGCTTGTCCCTCAGGTACTCGTTCACCTGGTCAGCGCTCCACCAGGAGGCTGCATACACCAGAGCACGCCCTTTTTTGCTGGCACCGCAGCCCTCCCCCGGCGGCATCCTCAAAAATACCTGCATTCGAGACACCCCAATGTCCTGGCTGTCAAGAGTGTTGCATGCATCCTCGGTGCAGCCGACCTGTCAAGCTCAGCTGGGAGTCTAGGCTGTCAAGGACATGCGCAGAAAGCACAGTGATTGATGAAGGAAGATCACACTCGATTACAGACACGGTGGCGTGGAGCTTTCACTAATGCTGGGCTTGTGGGGAATAGCTGGCCATTTTCCTGGAATGCATCGGGTTGTGGAAAATCAGGTCACCTGCCGCTGCACCCTGGGCCCAAGGATCTGATCAGCTCCTTCAGGAAGCCCTGCCAAGTCCTCCCCAATGTCCCGCATCTCAAGGCAATCCTGGCGCGGCACAACAAGCGACATAAGGCACCATTGGATAAGTCTAAATAAGGCCTTGCAGCAAAAGGGCGCATGAGAAGGCTGCAGAGCACACAAGGTACTAGGACTGGCAAATCAGGCAATGGCTCACCACTTCAATGTGTTGGCCAGTGAGCAGCTGCAGGTGTCTGGTGACAGACCCGTCGCTGAGCAACATCATTTTCCATGTTGGTGAGATCTGCTCCGGCAGCGGTGTCTTGAACATGGCATTTTCCTCAAGGACCTGAGAACAACATGCAAATGAAAATGTGGATCATTATTTTTCTACAGGTCAATATTGCACCATCGCAGGATGTTCATAAACATTATGGCTGACGAGGGGCATGCACTAGCACCTTCCAGAGGATAGGATCAGAGAGAGGATGCCATCCTGTCTCCGCTGAGCTACTTCCATCATTATGAATTGAGCGCACTTTCGAGCTTGTCTCTTTCAGGACTGCTCTCAGTGAGGAATTCTGCCTGGACGGCTCTCGTGGTAATTTGTCTATCTTATTAAAAAGTGAGCCTAATGCAGCACGTGAGGAACAAGAGACTACTGGCCTGCTGAGCGTTCTGCATCCATTTATGGCATTCGCTAGCCTGCAATTCGTTTTTTGCATCTACCTTGCCTATGCTCCTGAGGAGACCTTATTCAATCGATCGATCTATTCCGGTTGGCAACATTACCCATACTCCCTCTCTTGCCTGAAGAATGAGCAGACTGTCCATCTCTTGCCTTCGAAGGGAGAGCGTTGCTGACGTCTGCATGCAGCCTCGGCAGCTATAGCTAGCTGCACCTGGCTTCTATCTCTCCATTACGAGTCTCTTCGGGATGATGAGGTTCTTGTGAAGGCACGTTCCATGCGTGTGCGCAGCGTATGTACCTCTGGCTTCGCTGTGAGAAAGCCGATTCAAGTGCGTGAGACCACCGTCACCAACAGGGCAGGTGATCAACTTGCATCACCTTGTGCTAGCAAGATTCCTTCAAAGCCCCACATGAGGATGTTTGGCTGTTGTGACAGATCACATCGGTAATTATAGGTGCAATCTACACGGCCCACTCTCAAACCACGACGAGTCCACCTTGTTCTGGCAGGGGCCTCAATATATTGCACTATTAGGACGTACGCGCAGTGGACACAGTTTTTGATTGAGGAGTTGTCGTACCACTGCATCTCAAATGTCAACATGATTATTATTTGCCTGGTTTTGAGCGACTTCTGTCCGATCCGTTTTCAGGACGTCTTGGAACGGCATTACTAGTCAGGATGAGTCCAAGTGCGGACTTGCTCGATGTCAAGTATGGGAAAGCGTTTGCCAACCATTCACTGTACAAATACCTAGTCGACCACAGCTATCGTCCAAATAAGCATCTTGACAAGCTTCACGAGGTGTGGACGGATCTGGACATCAAGCATTGCAGTGCGTGAATTTGTACCAGTAGCAACCCTTAAACCAACAGTGTGACATGGATCCCGTGCTCTCAATATTGCTATGTATGCCTCCCGTATACGCCGACAGAACGGTGATTTCTTGCTTGAGGTTGTGGGGTTTTCTTGGCCACTTGCAGGTCAGCATGAAGCACGCCAGGGCTGGGATGTGCTCCCCACCAGACAGCATTCCCTTGCTGCAACTCATGGTACAGCTCCTCAACGCAAAGAAAATTGTGGAAGTGGGCGTCTTTACCGGTGGGTGAAAATCCTATTCCAATATCCTGAAAATAAGTTTCATGTGCTAGTCACACAGTGTCACTTGTGCAGCTCACAGAGTACCAATCATGATTCTTCGCAGGCTACACAAGCCTTGGCATGGCCCTGGCTCTTCCTGAGGGCGGGAAGGTCTACGCACTTGACATCTCTGATGACTACGCCTCTGTAGGTGGGCCTCCTGTCTCCATGACACATTGAATCCTTCTTGAACGGTTTCTGCCTTGCCCTGGAAGAGAACTGTACGGTTCAGAAAGAGCATGACATCACCTGTCTGTCCGCAGGCAAGCCATTCTGGAGAGCTGCTGGAGTGGAAGACAAGATTGATCTGCTGATCGCACCTGCGTCTGAGACTCTCAGTGGATTCCTGCAGGTCTATTGCCCAAATTCTTTGAATGCTATTGGCCCACAGAGGATAGAGACCCTAAAGCGAGGCAAATGGTGCTCCTGAATTTTCTTACAATTCTTGATTTGACTGCTGTGCAGACTGGGCAAGAAGGAACCTTCGACATGGGTTTCATCGACGCGGACAAGCCTGGATATGACGATTACTACGAGAAACTGCTGAAGCTGCTTCGGCCTGGGGGCGTCATTGTTGTTGACAACACCCTTTGGGACGGCATGGTCATCAAGCCTGAGTGCCAAGATGACAACACCCTGGTGAGAAACCGTGCTCACAGTAATTGATACGGCCTGATGCAGGATTGTTTGCTGCGACAGCACCTGCAAGCTTCAGATCTTTTGGAAAATTTTCAGGGAAGGTCAGAACCTGCGTTTTGTTTGCAGGCCATCAGAGCGCTCAACGACAAGATCCACAAGGATGACAGGTGTGGCTCAAGCACTTTCAAGTTACTGGCCTTGTACTGTTGTGTTGAAACTGCGTTCCTGGATAGTTCACTTGTGTTCATTGCCATGCTATGCTCAGTCATAATATTTTCCTTGCACCGCATACTGCTCTGTTAAATATATGTCCTACAGGATCCTTCATGAGGCAAAGAACTGCTCATGGTGTCTGCAGGGTGACAATCTGCATGCTGCCAGTCTCAGATGGAGTTACCCTTGCACTCAAGAAGTAATGGCAGTCCTCCACCTGGCTGCAGTTGTATACATTCCAATGGGTCTTAGGGACCAGATGATCTCAGAGCTGTAGGCGCAGCACTCCACTGCAAAACAGGCAGACTAGGGAAAGACAGGCTTGGTGCTTGTGCAATCAGCAAATTGAAATTGTGGCTCACGGACAGTATTCGGCATCTTAAGATGAGGAATGGAGCAACAAGGAGTCAGGCTTGGTTGTCAGATTGAGCTCAATGTGAAGGCAATGTAGAGCAGTTCCAGCTGAATCTAATTTGTATACTGCGGACCTGTATAGGTAATCATCCTGATTTTTAAGGTGATTCAACAATCATGATTGAGGGTGATTGGATGTCAAGGTCAAAAGCCTTATGGCTACAGGGATGCGCTTGCATTATAGCCTGTGGCAAAAGCCAAATCGGCTTAGCCGATGATGTCAAAAGAGCCTTTACTGAGGGTAATGCCTTCGTGATATGAATGTGGCCATCATCAGCTGCCAAAGGTTGAAGGTTGAAAGGTTTCGACTCAAATTTTGCCAGATCACCGTACTTACTCACTAGATATGCCCACCCTCTGGATCCAGATTTCTGCCAATGTAACGGCCTCATACTGTGCCTAGATGCTTGACTCGACCCTGCCACTCCCCTCCCTTTATTTGCACTCCCAGGACAGTGCAAAAACTGCAGTGCAGAAGCAACAGAGAGATAGCACGCATGGAGCATTGGCAAACTCATTTTATGGATTCCTGTACAAGCTATAAACAAAATGCGACCACGGAGCTAAAATAGTAGCAGCTAATCAGGTAGCAACGAGGTCTGCAGCTCGTGGGCTGGACTGCTGCTGGTTGTGCCAGGCCAGCACTTCTCCATACGGCAGCTTCCCCCCAAAAATGTCCAGCGCACTGCCGACTGTGATGTCCACGCGCCCACTCCCTGCCGTCTTCACCCGCTCCAGATCATCCTGGCCGGCATATGTAATCACATTTCCAATTTGAGCATCCAGTCTCAGGCACCTTGAGAGGAATGCAGACATCAAGGCATAGTGAGCGCCAGAGGCTCTTGCAAAATGTCCGCATGAAGCCCTCACAGTATTGCGATGGGGAAACATCTAACAGAGCGCTCAGTGGCAGTGGGCTGGCGGGGTGCCTCACCAGAGATCTCACACCACCGGCGTAGGTGACTGGTATGGGAGAAGCCTGGCCCAGCAGATGCACCAGCTCCTCGTCTACACCCAACTGCATCCCCTCCACATCCACCCCATGCACCAGAAACTCTGCGCAGCTCCCCGCTGCACCAACATCCCAAACCTCACACATGCACCCCTAAACATGCAAATTTGGATCCACCTCTTCCTCTTCAGTTCAACAATTGCTGAGCTGAGCAGCAACTTGTTCACAGGGCGAGAATGGATGGATCCCAGCAAGTAAGATGAGGGGCCATGTGCGCATGCTTTCTGGGCGCCTACCGAGGTCATTCAGCGTCCGCTGGTCCACAGCTAGTTCACTGAAGCGCTGCCACCGGTCAGTGACCACATAGTACTGCCCATTGCGCTTCCTGCAGCTCAAATCCAGAACTAGACGCTCCTTCCCCACGAGCTTCACCTGCAGCAGCACACACAGTCTCAATGCGTCCCATGCAATCAGTAGAACTCCAGCAAATTTCCATGCACTTGAGATCTCAGCAACAGCATGCTCAGACGGAGGAGCAGACACCACCCATCTGCGTATTGATGATGAGATTATTAGTCAAGGGGACCCCACCAAGCTTCGTAGGCGCTCCTCTTCAAAGCGCCCTTCCCTGAACACAAATGATGTGACGATGACGTGGGAGGCTCCTGCGTTGAGGTACTCTAAGGCATTATCAGTGGTGACTCCACCCCCAATCTGCAGGCCTCCAGGATATGCCATGAGCGCTTCATACGCCGCATACCTGCCAGCATCCATGTCTGATCACAACGCAACAAACTAACTTTTTCCAAGTGCTGACATATCACCATCAAGACAAACGCAGGACGGTGAAAGTGTTCTTGCCTGCTGGCTTGGTCAGAGCCAAGCATGACGACATGACCGCCTTTCAAGTCACTGTTCTGGTACAATTTGGCAAAGAAGCTGGATCGAAGATCCGTGTCAAAATTGACGACCAAGGCATCCTGTGACGACTGCTCCCTGTGCCTCCAAAATAAATTGCTCAGTGTTCAGCCTCAAGCATAGACAAACAGAAATTGCAAAATGGTCGGCGCATGTATGTACACAGGTAATCTCGTCAGAGACTCAGGAGTCCCACCTCTCTGCAGCAAGGTCTTTCAAGGACGACCCAACAATCTGCTTCACCCTGCCCTGCAAGAAGATAGGAAGCAGGCGTCGGGTTAAAGGAGCACGTAGAACTACATAATTCTCATACTAAGCTTCGCTTACCACAAAAAGAAACAGCACAACCATATTGATTTTCAGCTAAGGGTGGGGCCATGGCCTTGGAAAGGAATATGCGTGTGGCGGTAGCAATACCTGGTGTATATCAATGCATGGCCTGAAGCTGGCAGCTTGAACAATAATCCTGCTGCTGCTGAGGAGCGATCTTCTCCTTGCACCACCGAAAGGGACAACCGTCCGCCTCAAGGAAAGTGGCAAACAAGAAGGGTGTTCCTTGAGTAGACCTTGTGTGCAGTCCACTGGAAAGAAAGTCGTGGTGTTCATACTACTAGCACTTACTACATTCTCTGGGAAACATCGGAGCCTGACAAGTCCCATATGGAGGACAAGCCCAACTTTGCATGGGGCAAACTCCACAATCAGGCTCTTGATGACTCATCATGGTGGGGGAGGAAAGCTTCCTTGGATTAATGGTGTGATCGAGACCTTCTTGTTACTAGTAAAACTGGAAGAAGTACACATTAAAATTCTCTTACAGACATGTTACATTACCATCCATAGAGATCAGTTCCTTAAAGCGATGCATTGTGGTGGGCATGAAGATTGCGGTGTAAAACGTGGCTTGCAGATTCGATTCTTTCTCTACTTTGCACTAAATATGTCAGATTTTAACCGAATTTCACTGCAGATTACATCGAAATATGAAAGAATGCAGGTGCTTGATTTCTGAGATCTGAAGCCCATCTGAGGCCCACCCAGCCAACTCATGGCTGAAGAAGAAGATCCAGCTATTGCTGTGGAGGAACAATTTGAGACGACACGACGATTCCTTGATGAATGGCTGGGCCAGCTTCGAGACACAACCACAAGGCTCAGAAAGCAGGCCAACACAGTGGGAAGCCTGCAGCTGCGGCAGCAGCACTTTGCTCCCTGTCAGGTCATTCCTTGTATCTATTAACGCTACAATGCTCAGCTCGTCATGCAGCATGCACTACTACCACGGATCGACACCATGCACACCGACTTTGCCCGGGCGCTGTGTGACAGGTCACCACCCTGCCAAAGGAGTATGACAATCCATTGGGGCTATTGACCAGCACCAACTCGGCTTTCTCCAAGCTGGCCACCCTGCTGGCATACCTGGTCCTGGACGCCGAGCGGCTTGTTGATCAGGTCAGGTTCATCATCGACCAACATTTTCTCTCCAATTACATTCAGGAGAAGGCTGTTAATGCCTGTGCTCTCCTTTCAGTCACATGCGGTGGTCCCATAGGACATTCAGCCTATTAATGATGCAGCTGAAGAGACGTGCTTGCTGGCTTCAGATTGAGCGGGAGTCGTGCCCAAAGCTGCTGATGTTTGGGGAGGAGTCGCTTGCACCCCAGGGGGATGAGGAGGGGACCATGCAGATCGCTTTGGCTTCCTTCCTACCATCCCTGCACCATCTTCAGGTGAGCAGCACAGGCAACGCCTTAGTGCCAATTTCTCACTACAGCCCATGCTACCAATTTCATTGCTTGGCCAAAGATCGGCCAGGTTTCTCACACCACTGTTGCTGACAGGTGTTATTGGAGCAGCTTGAGAGGGTGACTGTCAATTTGCTGGCCCAACTGGGCGCCCTGTGTGCTGAGCAACTGCGAAAAGCAACTATCTTGCAAGGTATGTCTGTAGTGCTGGTGCAAAGGTGTCGCGTACTTTGTCCATAAAACTGGAAGACTTACGATGGTGTTTTTCACAGGCACACATGCAATCACAGCATTTATGGGCGTGGCACGAGCTCTGGGCATAATGCTAAGTCTTGACTGCATCCTCGCACGCAACCGCCACCTCGTGCCTGCCTTTGCAATGCTTCGCAGGTCAGGATCTGCCCCTCCCTCCTTATGGAATAGCCAGGACCCTATTGCCCTTCTAGCACAAGGGTCGCCCAGGCATTGGCAAATGTCTTTTAACCCATGATCACCTCGGAAGCTGAGTGGAAGGATTGACGGCTTGCGCAGGATGCTGCACACCTCTGTCTCAGAGCCTGACACACTAAGAGGAGAGGTGCCGGCCAATGTGGCGCAGCTCCAGGCGGCTGTGGCGGCTCTGGAGGAGCAGCTGACTGGCAGAGGCATCTTCAGGCGCTTTGTCACCGCCCAGACCTCTCGCGGCAGCCTCAGCCACGAAGCATGCTCCTCTGCCAGCTTCCTCAGCGCAGCAGCTGGCTTCCTGAGGTGCACCTGTCCTCACACCATGATTGCCCATACCTTATTGGTCTGCCCAACCTAGACGAGCGCTAGAGAAAGTGGGGACAGTATTCCTAATGGCCTGCCCAAACCCACATCAGTCTGCAGAAGCACGGGCCGGGGAGCTCGATGCAAACCTACTAAATCAGGAGATGAAGGATACAGACCAAAATTTCTTCTGCAAGTGCCTACGTGCAGACCACTCTTGTTCCGTGCATCACTTCCATCAATAATACATCTGATCGGCTTCCTCATGGAAAGGTGTTGCACTAGAGGCTCTTACAGTTATGCCTTCAATTCTGTGTCTGGTGCTTTATCTGTAGAGATGTCAAAGCCAGACATGAGAGCATGTCAGCATCAGTTTTGATTCTGAAGGGAGTGTTGTAAAGTAAAATAAATTTGTCTGCAGGCGGGAGGTGTCACTGCGCATGTCTAGGATTGATGGGCCCCAGGAGCGGCCGCAGGACCGCAGCGAACTGGTGGACCTGCTGGCCTTCTCGGTCATGTACAGCCGCCTGTGCAGTGACGAGGCGCCCTTTGACAGGAAGACCATGCGCCTGATACTCGACATCCACGGCCGGGTCAGCTCCCTGCTGCTCAACTCATACAGTGCTTCTCTCAGCTGCCATGGCTCCTCCTTGACTTGTGAAGTTTGTACACATTGTGGAGCTTCTTTCCTGGCTGCGCCTGGGAGTGTCATAACCGACTTAAACTTATGTGGCTGGTGCTCAGGTGCCTGTGCTTCCTGTCTTCTCAGACGTCATCCTGCAACCGGCCACCTTCCTCTCTCAGAATCTGCCGCCCTCGTTGGACACAATTGTACCTCCCACCTACGCCCGTCAGGTAATCCTCTGATACACTGTGTTGCATCTCACATCGCTTGTGCGCCAGTTCCAACAATAAAATAACTTTCTTCCGTGGTGAGTGGTAAGTCTGCTGACCGCAGGCAAATGCACAGAGGGAAGCGCAGCTCGCCAAGCTCATGGGAGACTTTGAGCCGCACCTGCAAAGCGCAGCCCTGGCCTCAACTGCCTGGCTTACCCACATAGACGCTCTGCTTGCACCCCAAAAGTACTATTCTCTGCATCCTCCCACTTGACAGCGCCCCTTAGCCAAACCCAACCTGCTCAACAAACGACGATCCCTCAGCATAGATGGTGCAAGATGGATATGTGCTGGTTGTCTTGCAGGAGTCAGGAGGTGTCTCTGACGCGCATGGGGGCAGCGTTGGTGCGGGGCTTGCATCTTGCGGCTGCGCAGAAGGCGCGCCTGCACACGGCCATCTCTCTGCACGCCGTCCTGGGCGCTCCCCTCAACCGCGCCGCCCTGCGCCTGCTCTCGCACAACATCTGCCTGCTCAAGGTCTGCCACCCTTGCTTGAACCATACGCAGCCTCGTCTCCTGCCTTGTGCATGCAGTCTTACAGGGAGTCTCCAATGATGTGTTTGGCATGGTGAAGTGATTGTCTTGGCTTGTCAACTGCAGGGCTTGCAAGATGCGTTCGACCGGCACAGCACGGGCATTGCCGAGATGCTGCCTCAGCTTGTCACGCACATCAAGTCGGCTGCACAGGTAATTCCGTTCTCATCCCTCATGTGCTTTCACCATAAGCTTTTTTGATTTTAGTCTCTGTCGCCATTTGACGCACCATGAATCCCACAACCCTGCGCGGAGAGGAGAAGAACAAGACACACAATATGCTGAAAGAGTGTGCCAATACGGCTGCAGGGTCTGCTGGCGGCGATGGCTGCCGGGCTGCGCGCGAAGCTGCGGCAGATGCAGAGCGTGCAGCCGCGGCTGCAGACGAAGGCGCGCCGCGAGAAGCTGCATGCAGCCATCAGCCACGCCACCACTGCTGTGCAAGCCGCCATGCGCATCATGCAAGGTGACCTCTGCACCCCTGTACATGCACTTTTTCATACCTTTCTGGTGTATCAGTTTGTCTGCTTAAATTCAAAAATATCCTGAAGACCATAAGGCCTCAGATAATTTCTGGTGGGCACCCTGTTGCACAGCAGGGATGCTTGACAGCAGTCTTGGCTCAGTCTATCGTTCACTCATTGTGCACGAATCAAAATACCCTCACATCTCCGGAAGATAAGAGATGTAAGGCAAACAATTATCGCTTGCAAATGCTTTGTTTGTGTTTGCGGGCAATTTGGAAAATTACCATACCGTATAGTGATTGCGGTAGGGAAGACCCGGAATCCCATGGGATTGACATATTATCGGAGGAGGCACTGCCAAGACAGGGAAGGCTGGAGGGGACTTCTTGAGAGGTTCCTGCACCGCACCTAGCCCTGAATGCTAGAACAAGCGTGTAATGATAAGAGTTGTAATACCCCTCAGCTAGCCACACTTGACTGCATGTATGCGATGTGATCTAATGTGCTCCTGGGCCGGAGGTGTCTTGTATGTTTTACATGTTCCACTCACCCTGCGAGGCAGCCCTTCCTCCTTACTTCTGTCGCTCGCTCTGCTTTGATGTCAGCATACGATTTTCTCTAATTTTGATTGAGCGGCGCGTGCAGGGCCGGTGTCTGGTGCGCATCTGGTGTCGCTGGGGCAGTGCGTGGATGCGGTGGAAGCGACTGGGCAGGTGGGCGCGTCGGACCTGCAGCGGCTGGAGGAGACGCTGTACGCGCTGCGCACGCTCGCCTACCTGCAGCCCAACATCAGCCAGGTCAGCTGTCTTGTTAAGTATTCTCCACACAACATCGTGCTGTCCTTCTTTTGTACTGTCACTGCCCGATGCCATCTACCAAAGCCCACCCAGACTCGCGCTGAGGAGATGTGATTTCATACCTGAGGATGAGCGAGAAGTTGTATATCTCACCAAAAGAAGAGCAGTGACACAGAATCGCTCGTAGTCGTTGCCGCGCCAGGGCCCAGCCTGCATGCTGCTGAAAGTGTTTGCACATTGCCCTAAGTGATGGAACACTGCGCTCTAAAGATCTACTGCGCCTACTGACATCCAACCGTCATGTGGCATGCTTGAGCACTGTGGATAAGAGCTTTTCCTTTTTCCTTAGCTACCCCTTCAATTGCCAAACCCTTCGCTTCGCAGCACTTGAAGGACTTGTATGCTTGGTGCGTGGGTGGCTGCAGGCGACGAGCTGCGCGTTCCTGTACTTCCACCGGGAGCTGCTGGGCGCCAGCCTGGCAGAGGTGTGGGCCCACCCCGAGGAGGCCGCCAAGCTGCCATACCTTCTCGCAGCCTTCTCCGACGCCCACGACCTCGTCCGCACCTGCTCCCCTGATCCAGCCTCCGCCCACGAGGCGCGCCACCACTGCTTCCTATGTATATAATTTTTCATCATTGCCTCTTTGTTAACCAGAATCACAACATTACCTGAGGCTTTTATGGGGATTTAAGCTTGGGTATATCACCCATAGATCACCCTTTGTTGGCTCGGCCTCAGCTCCTTGGCAGCAGTGCGGATCGGCAAGAGCCCCAACTTAATATGGAATTCTTGAGGAAACTCAACAGGGGTTAAGGAACCCATGGGAGGTGTCGGCTGCAATTGCAGGCATACGACGACGAGATTCTGGCGACGCTGCAAGAGGCGGTGCTGGCTCCGATGGCGGGCCACATAGAGGGCGACCTGCGCATCCACCTGCACGCCAGCCGCCACACGGGCGCCCACCTGGACCCCGTCAACGACCGCTCCCTGCGCAGCGTGGCGCCCCTTCTGCGGCTGCAGACCCTCCGCCTGCTCACCCGAGCGCTCAGCATCAGGTCGGTCCTTTTCTACCATGCCTTGGCACGCCCACGCCCTGCTCCTGCTTCTGATCTTTCGCAACAAGACTGTTTTAGTAGGTGCCATACAGGAAGTTTGGCCCCGGCTGGCGGGGGGCGGTACAAATACTGAGCACCGTGCACACGATTGATTGGGTCTTGCTTGGATCTGGCGAGTCCAACAAGGGGTAGGATTGCGGCAGCCTTTAACTGCAGCTTGTCTGCAGGACGCACCTTGCCTCTTGGCACAAAAAGCGTGTAATAATACAGGAAGCGAGTGAACAGGAAGAAGTCTTGCATGGGAGAAGCTCTCATGCATCTCCTGTCCTTCTGTTTATGCAGCGCACACAAGATGCTGATGATCAGGAGGACCGGACCTACGTGGTAGATTCCTGAGAACTCAAATTGGACAGGAAAATTTGTTATTCTGCTAACACGTAAGGTTTTCGAGAAGAATTTGCATGCACAGGGAGTACGTGGAGTCCACCATGACATGCTGCTTCCACCGCTTTGCTGGAGTGTCGCCAGGCTCCTGGCAGACGTACGCTCGGCTGGCGTCCCTGGCCAAGGAGAAATATGGGCTCCAGGTGGCAGCGCCCTCCCTGCCAGAGCGCAGCATCAGCCAAGGTGAAGCACGCACGTCTCCGATGCTCCAACATTGATTTTGCTGTAGTGAAGCAGGGGTGACAGAATTGAAAATTCATGGCTTGCATAAGTGGCAACAATACCGCAGTACTGTCACGATGACAACCAGTGTCATGCGTGGCTGGGATAACCCCAGAAAAGGGTCTCTAAAAAAGTATCTATGCTTACTGCGGTGGTGCATGCTTGAATGTGCTGAGGCATGGAGCAGACAACTGACGGTGCACCCGTCAGCGCTTGAGAGCTCAGTGATGTGGATGCTCTTCTCACAGGTGTTGATGTGTTGGAGCTGTTGCGTGGCATCAGGCGCTTTGCCACGTCCTATGCATTCAACTTGCCAGGGCAGGTCTTCATCGAGCGAGTCAGCGCTGCTCGAGAGGTGATTTTCCGATCCACCCTGCTCTCAAGAGGCGCTGTATTGCGTTCTAAGACCTGTTGAGCTTCTGCATCAGGGAAAGGACTGGCCGTGTATGCTTCCCAAAAGTACATTGAGGCAGGAGAGAGCTCAAACGGGCTATCTATTCATTGTGTTGGGGTGATCATCAATGGATGGCGTCTGTGTGCGCAGGTGAAGCACCTGAACACGTTGGGAGTGGAGCAGGTGGCGGCCGCCATCCATACGCAGGGCCTGGGCCTGGCAGACAACGCCGTCAACGCGGCGTACCAGTTCCTCGCCCGCAACTTCACACTCCTGTCGCAGGTAAGTCAGTTGAATTGTCCCAGTGTGGGCTGAAGCTTGTCACAGCCCGCCGCTCTTGCTTGATGAGCTTCAATTCCACGCACCGGTCCTCCTGCAGGGCTGAGACCAGTTACAGGCTAGCGTGTCTGGTTGCATTGCATCACTGGCTGCCCCTGTCCTTGTCAGCAATGTAAATTTGAAATTGTGCACTTCAGACTGAGCCCCCGGCTGCCTTTGTCTCCTTCTGCAATGCAAAACCTTTTGAATCTAGGCTTTGTCTGCTCGTTTGTGAGCCTGCACTGGTATACCATGAGGCTTTTTGAAAGTGGGCAGCCCCTGCTGACACATGGTGGATTGCCTGAAGACTTGCAATTCAGTACTGAGCCCCCGGCTGCCTCCTTTTTTTCAGCAATGTGAACTCGTGTGAAAGTTTGGACTCAAGTTTTGAGCCCACCCCGGCGCGCGCAGTTTCTGTTCCAGGACGCGGTGCGGGCGCGGCTGGGCGTGGAGGCGCGCGCGTTTGCCGAGTCGCGCAGCAGCGGGGAGGCTGGCCCTTATAGGATGGCAACAGCGCAGCGCCTGGCGGCCGACTTTGCGCGCCTGGGCAGCGCCCCCGACGGCCTCTCCTACCTGGACCACCTCCGCAAACTCATCACCGGTGGGGGCCTCACCTTCAGAAAATGGCTTGGCCCTGCAGCAAACTTTCCACTCTCCCTTGCATAAGTGGACTTTGGAGCTGGCAATGTATGTGGAAAATGTTGTGCCTTGTGTGCAAGTATTTCTCTTTGTGCTGTCACCAGCCCTTGTTGACGCCCACACCACCATTGTTCTCCCTGGCTTGTGCTTTTCTATAGGCTACATCCTGACACTGGAGAAGTGCTTGTTCAGACCTGTCCTGGTGGTCAATTTCAAATTTGTCACAATCCTGTCCCACCCTGCTTTCAAGGCAGCGCAAGATTAATAAGTACCAGATGTGTCTGTATTCAACAAGCTGCTGCAAAATTGCAGAGGTGGGCAATGCGATGGGGCTGGTGAGGCTGATGCGCACGGGCAGCATGCACTACTGCGCGACAGCCTTGCGCCAGCTTCCCGCCGAGGAGGAGCCGCACTCCTTCGCGGCAGCCGCCCAGCAGCTGCCGGAGCCGTCCGATGCCCACTTGGCAGCTGCCCACACCCTCGACGATGCCCTGGCACAACTCCGCACCCATGCCTCTGCCGGTGCGCTCCTCAAAATAATAGCAGCTTCAAATCCTGCTGCTTGCATTCACAAGGTATTTTTTACGCCGTATCGCTGCTCACACGTGTTACAACTTCTCGTGGGGAGGCTGCCATCACAACAGTACTGTACCGATACAGCAGACCTGATGAATTTCTTGTCCAAATCTACCTTAATTAACATTTCGGGTTGCTGCGAGGGGTTGGCTCGCCCCAAACTAAATCAATGGGTGTGGCAGGCACGGACTGCTTTGCGATGCTGGTGCGCGTTTTCGCGCGGGAGGTGTTGGACGCGGGGCACGCGCATCTGGCGGGCTTCCATGCGCTGGTGCCGGCGCTGAGCCTGGCTGCGGTGGAGGCGGGGCTGCTGGCCAAGGAGGGCCTCGCGCGCCAACGCCGCGGAGCCGGCCCCGACGCCGCATTCACCGACGACGGCTTCGCGCTCGGCCTCGCCTACCTGCTCAAGGTGCGCCCTGCCTGCCAAACTTCGGGGGCAAAGGGTTGTTTAGGATGTTGTATATTGTGCCACCTATTAAGTCAATTCTGAGGCTCAAGCCTTCAGGAGAATTGTGTTCTCTGTTTAGTCAGAAAGATCAGAAACTGCTGCTCTCAAAATTCTCCAGAAAGGTTGAATTATGAAGGGTAGAGGTCCTGTTTTCAAGTGTCAGCTGCTGCTCATCCCTTCACATATCCTGCACCCTGCAATTTCGACCACGTGGCATCTGCTGATGCATCTCTAAGGTATTGACAAGATGTGTCATGGGCTCGGAGTGCAGGTGTTGCAGCAGGATGCGGAATTTGACGCGCTGCAGTGGTTTGACTCGGTGCGGCATCACTACACGGCGGAGCGGCTGAGCACGAAGAAGGCGGCGGAGCAGGCAGCGCTGGCGAGTGCAGAGCGCACCGGCATCGGCCAGTGGCTCAGCGGCCTCGTACTCGGCGAGGGCAAGGTGTTTTTCAGTATTCTTCTCCGCACAACTGTGTGTGTTTCCTACTGCAGCAATCTGGGTAGCGTGTCCAGCTAGTCCAGAGACAGTCATGCGCCACATGTCATCTGGATCAATTTGAGCTACTGGGAGGTCTTGCAACCTTTGGAAGCTGCTGTTTTTTGGCGTGCTTAGAAAGAAGAGCTGAATATCTAATTGATCATGATACAGGAGGAGGCGCCGGCAGAGGTACAGAATGCGGTGCTGCTCCTAGCCAAGACAGACAGGTACAATGCAGAGTTTGAGCTGCTGCGGAATACCCTGGCATGCGCACGCGTCTGCTTCTGTAGAGCTTGATTGCATGTGTAGCGCATCTGACATGTTATGTGGTGAGGCGAGCTGTTGCTCTAGCGTCTACCAAGATAAAGTGTAAATGTTGAAGCTAGTGACGTTATCACAGTTCAAAGTCAGACATCCAACAGCGTTCTCACTCATTGTGCAAAGCGTTACAGTCATTTATCCCATGTGCTGCTGCAAATGATGGATTACACAGATAGCAATGACCATGGTCTCTGGCAGGCCAGCAATATCCAAACGCTCCTTAAGGATTAAATGCAGATAGCACCTTCTGAAGGCATTTCCAAAAGTTCCACAAGATACAGATCCTGCATGCTCCACAATCTTATAATACTGGGTTCTCGGTCTGTTCAATACAATTGTCATCACACTTCTCTAAGAACATTGACGTCGGCCACCAGGACTGCTACCAATAAGGACAATGCCAGGACTGCAAGTTTCTCTCAAGTAAGAAAGTCAATGGGATCAAGATTCTGCAATGTACCAGCTGGCACATGCGGAGCTAGCAAGAACAGCACAGAGAATTCAGCGTCCATGGCATCTGCAAGCTCTTTGCTGACAGCTTCGGACCCGAGTGAGCTTCCACACTGCGCCTCCAGGCATGTCAACACCTGCACATGGGCATGTATCATTTTTTTACTGCTGAGAATTCACAAGTTCGTAAAACACAGCTATGCAAAATGCTTTGAGCAGGGCAGACACAAAGATGTCACAGCTGTGCTGCCACAGTCATCCATCTACTCTTTAGTAAATTTGTTTGGGTACAAAGCAACCTCGCTACAACATGCGCCACACCTGGTACAGGGTGTTTCCCAGCAGCGGCTGCAGCGGCTGCCGGGTGAGAAGCTCCGCGCATCGCTGCATGCCCTTTTGCACGGCAGGCAGCCAATTACGTTCTTCATCATCCGCAGCACTGCTGAAGAGGGCCGCGGCCGCGTACGGCGCCAGAAGCATGCGCGACAGCGGCGCGAATGCGTCTTGGTGGTGCGTCAGGCCGCCCGGCCAGCTGACCCGGCCGTGCATCTCTGCCAGTCTGCCACACGTCTCCTCCAGATCCTGCAGCAATTGTTTGATTTCTGTTCAGCCGGACATACTCGGTAAAGATTCAAAATCAACGCGCCTTGCTTCCCAGTTTGGCGGCAACGGTGCATTCAGCAGGGCTCCCCATGAAGACGTGTTTCACTCTTGGCGAGGATGTCAAAAAATGAAGAAGTAATTGAAGCCATGTATTTCAAGTATGGTAGAATGCCCCGGCTTAGTAGGTGCAAGAATGTTGATACAGAGAGGGGTTTCACCTGCAGGACCTGCAGCAGCCAGGCCGTGAGGGCGGCACTGAAGGCGGCCAGAGCAGGCCCCTGCAGGCTGGAGCAGAGGGATCGCAGCTGCCAGGCGGCCAGCTGCGCGGCAAGCAGGGGCTCCTCGTGGTGGTTGTCAATCTCTTTGTCAAACAGCTTGCGCACCGCGCCCGGCTGCCACTCCCTCTCCAGCGCCCCCCGCCCCTCCGGCCTGCATGTGACGTTCACAGACTTTTCTTTCGTCTTTATAGTCAATGCAAGATCATGAGCAGCAGTGAAGTCTTCTACCATCACTGGCACACAATGATGGCGCCATCTTGGTGACCAACAGTTGAAGAGACTTCCTGCAAGTGACACTGCTCCACAAACAGTTCAACACAATACATCCAGAAGAACAAAGCCGGTCATTGTAAGTTACAGAAGGGGAAGAGTGTCTGACAGAGGAATGCAGGGCACCTGTAGACCCAGTGCATGAGCTGGTGCTGGAAGGCGGGCAGGTGACCGCAGCAGCGCCCCAGGAATTGGAACGCCTGTCGCTCTATCTGCTCCACGTGCAGCCCCGCGCAGTGCACGCCCGCCACCGCCCCCATCGCATTGCCCGCCGCCGCAGCCGCCGCATCCCTCACCTTCCCAGCCACACAGCCACACAGCCTCAGACACTTCTAGAACTTGCTTCTCCTATTGCTTCGGTCCCTGTTCAGGTTCGCGTACTGGTCAATCATCGTGTCAGAATTGGCCGTTTGCTGAGAATCATTCAGGCACAGCGGATGCCATGAACAACAGCACACACAGCAGTGACACATATTCTCTGAGCGATATCACTGGGGTAGATGGGATGAAGAAAGGGGAAAGGGAGGCCACCTCATCATCTTCGTCCTCCATAAGGTGCAGCGCCACGTACCAGGCCTCCAGGGCCGCGGATTCCAGGTCTGACAGCTCTGCTCACAATTTCACTCTTCAGGCATATGCTTCCACAAATCACCAACAATTTGCAGGACTGGGATTTTTCAATCTTCCTTCACAAGAATGGCTGCCATGGGGGCATCTCCTAAGCAGGTGCATAAACATCAGTTGGGTCTGGGTTTCGCATTGCAGCAAATAATGGTCCAGCGAGAGATGCCCCAACAACACCTGGGGTGGATGTGCATGGCTCCTGCTCCGCAGGCCTGGGCAGAGCTGTGAGGCAGGAAGATGACTGCAGCGCTGTGACAGCTGCCAGCCGCATCTCGCTTGGCAGCGACGCAGCGCTGAAGCTCTTTAATGCTTCCAGGAAATCCGCAAGCGTTGTGCACGGCCCTGGCAGCAGCGCTGCACGCCCGGCCTCGCCGTCCTGCACACGCACAACGGCTGCGTGTCAGCAGATGTTCTGCAGCTTCAACAGCAACAAAGTTGTTAGCCTCTCTGCCAAGTTAGTCTGCAAGTCAGTCTCAGCGTCAAGCTGACTGGTCAAGGAATCACTCATATTCAGTGCCCCGTAGCACAGTCTGCTTCAAAAGGAGATTCTGTAAGAGCCATATACCCACCTTCGGCAAGTATGGTTAGTTATCCATGTCAAACAGGTCTTAAGAGAGCATGCTCAGTGAGTCTGCTCACCTGCGCGATGCTGAGGCGTGCCAGGTCTGCCTCCATGTGGGCGACAGGTGCTTGGCATTGGCTGAGGGCAGCGATGGGGCCGCGCATGGCTGCTCCCAGGCCCCTCAGCGCCCTCTCCTGCACCTGTAAAAGAAGCCACCATTCTCAGACAGCACGCTAGCTTGCCCTGCACCGTTTGACACGGTGTACACTTTCGGTAGAGACACACATCTGATTTGCATCTTTGTATGCATCAAGATTTTGGGCGCAGGGTAGGTGGCAGACCTGTGGATGCTGTGCCTCTGTCAGCCGTCGCTGCAGAGCGTGCACTTCAGCCCATGCCTGCTCCGCCCCAGCGCCCGCATTGCTGTCCGCGCTACTGGGTGCACCTGCAGCATATGAGGAGCTGGCACCCGCTTGGTGCTGTTGTGAGCTGAACTGCTGAAAACGCGCTGAGGGCTCACAGGCATCCGCCACGGGGAGTGTCAGGAGCTGCAGAGCGCGCTGCGTGGCCTTGTGGTGGGTCTCCCAGGTCATGTGGCCCCTCAATAGTTCTGCCAGCCAGCCAGGAACGCCTCCACCTGCCCATCAACGAATCTTCTCATTCTCTACCTTAAGACATGCTGCAAGTTCTGAGACAAATGAATTGCATGCATGGTGTGCACTCACACACTGCTTGTTTGGGCGATGTGAGAGAATCAGGGCCTGCCAAAAGTGGTCTGTGGTGACAAAATACCTGCTGAGAAGCGGCGGAGCAGAGCTTTGAGCGTGGTGGCACGGACGTCGTACAGGGGATGTGCAAGTGCTGAGGCCACATCCTCCTCACGCAAGCCGCTGCATGCCTCTGAGGAACCTCCGCTGCCTGCACAGAAGGACAACAGGATTTACACCCCCTCACTTTTTTGAAGCTTTTTATAGAACCTCTGCAGCGCCATAAATCTGCAGGCCGGGTATCATGCAAGGGCAGGAGTCTAAGAGATCTGGCAGCCCACCATCAGACGGCGTCTCTGCTGCATGCTGTTGTTTGAGCAGGCCATGCAGAGAACCACAAAAGAACAGCAGCGCAGCCTCCTTCAGGAACAGCGAGCGCATCGGGTCGGCCGCGTCCGTGCCAGCGCCCCCCGGCGGGGACCCCCCGGCCACCACCGAGGGCCCCCCGCCCACCACCGCCGCCCTGCAGCACTCCAGTACCGCGGCCGCGAACGCCGCCACAGCCGGGCTGCCCGCGGCGGGCTCGCCGGGCAGCTGCCTCCTGCCCGGTACTGGCTCCTGCTCTGCCCAAGCCTCCATCACCTCCTCGCCCTCTGTGGCGCTCATGGGTGTAGCGTACGGAGGAGAGGGCTTCAAGATGATGTCGACCAGAGCTGCCGCGGTGCGCAGAACCTCGGTTGCTATAGCGGCCGGGATGCGGCCATCGGCGCGCATCAGCTGCCGCCGAGCTGCCAGGGCCGCTGCTGTCTGGTTGATGAGGTCATCACGCTCAGCGGCTGTTGCAGAGGCTGGGTTCCTCTCCAGCAGCAGCCGCGTCTGCAGTAGGCGGCCATGCACCTATATGCCAGAGCAGCAGACAACTTGAGCACAGCAAGCTCCAGGTGATGGAAGACCCACACTTTCTTCGCCGTCCCTATTGCACACAGCACCAATGTGGCTCATTGTACACTGGCTGCACAGTGCGCAGCTTTGATTGTTTGTCAAGCATGAATCGTTGCTTTGGTGAAAAATGGAGTGGCAACAAACCTCGTTGTGGTTTGCAATGGGTGCCTGACAGGGAACACCATCCAGCAGCTCCATCAGTGTTGGGCAGAGTTCCTCAGGGGAAATCAGGGGAGCGAGTGCGCGCGCCGCCAGGTGTCGCACAGCCAGCGGCCGCGCCGATGCAAATGCCTTCACCACTGGGGCGAAGGCTGCTGGCGTCAGTAAATCCATCTGCGCAAAATCCCTGAAGCTCTCAGCACCTGATGTATATTATGCGCATATGCGCACTGATATCGATCCGTGGAGAAGCTATGTTTTCGTTTTTCAGCAACAGGAACTCAAATTGAAAGTGCTGCAAACGTTAAGTTCCGTTGCTCAGCACAGCATGCATGCGCAATAGCTTGCAAGCTTTGCATAGCCTCAAGGGATGAGTGAAAGCCAGAAGAGCTTGGCAGCGCGCCTGAGCGGCGTTGCGGCTGTGCAGGGATGGGCGCAGCCGGGCGAGCAGCACAAGAATGGGGTAGAGCGAGGGGTGCAGCTTCGCAGCGGGAGACTGCATGGCAGCGGCTGCAGCCTTGAGCTGGTCCAGCAGGTAGGAGTGCAGCAGGGGGAACCGATGGAAGAACTCCGCACCTGTGATGGCCCTCTTTGGCGCCTCACCCTGCATGACAGAGACCCTTTACTTAAAATGGCAAGCAAAATGGCAGTTGCAGCCCCTTGAACTGCAATTCAGATCCGAGCGGTACTCGATTCTCCATACCGAGCATTGTGACACATCAATAGTAAGAGGCTTTTTCTAGTTGTGGGCAGTTGGGCATCCAATGACAGACAATGAAAGACACTGAAAATTGTGCATGACAACGATTGGGGTGGGGCTGCAGCACCTTGAGGACGTTTTTGAAGCCCACAGTGCGGACGACCAGGGATGTGAATGTAAGGGAGGCCGAGTTGCGGATCTCCCATTCACTGGCACTCATGCCGCCAATCGCCGCTGCGACGCCTGCATCATGACTCGCCGGTTACTAAACCAGTACATAGCAACACGACACGCTGGCACTCCTCCAGATCAGCAGCAAGCTGGCAGTCAACGCGCCACTATATTTGGTGGTTCTGATGCCACTCGAGCCAGGTTGATTAGGACAGGTGCAAGAACATTTCAGATCAAAATGGGGATAAGAAGGTGAGGCAGCACCTTCAGCGAAGAAGCCAGAGGAGTCGGTGGCCAGGTTCTTGTCGTTGAAGGCCAGGCGCAGGACGTTGAAGGCGTGCACGCGCGGCCACGGCTCCGGCAAGGAAGTGTCATTCGCAATGCGCAGCAGCTCTGTCATGCCCGTGTGCAGCAGCGTCTGCGGTAGCAGAGAAGCACATGATCAGACCTTGATTTGTACTGTGAAATGCTCACACGCATGAGTCCACCATAACTCCCCTTCCATGGAAGCAACATGACCTCTGTTTGCCAGCCACGGTGCCTTGACTGACCCATGACCGGCTTGCTGCCAGTTGGGGGAATCACATCAGGCTGAGGAGAGGGAGATATTCCAGGAAGCAAGGGAGGACATCAGTATGTAAGGGGCAAGATTGCAAAGGGCCAGAGGCTGATGTACACCTTGTGGGAGCCTATGGGCTCTGCGAGGAAGAGGGCGACAAAGGCAAAGGGCAGGCCTCCGGAGCGGCGCACGATGTCGTCGCGTCCCTGACCGGGCGCTCGCACGCGCTCCAGCAGCGCCACCAGCCACCGCCCCGGCAGCCTGTTCAACGCCGGGGCCGGCTCCCGCAGCAGCCTGTATTGGCAAATAATTGTCACCGTAATGAAGTGCTCGGGAGTGTACAATATTATGCCTAATGCGCAATGCTCGTAAAACATGCTTCTCAGCTGCTGATACCATCTTGCTTGGCGGTTCTCGATCAAAGTGACTCCATCGGCAAGACATCCCAGCAGTCACTTGCATGCTGACAAACTCTGATAGTCAAACAGAGACACCAGTGTCCTGCTGACTATAATGAAGCACGGCATAGACCTTCAGTGTCAGTAACACATGCAAGCGATGTGGAGCGTTCTGCTCAATAAGAGGGACTGATCACTGGCAGAGGGCACACCTTTCTGACAGCGCGATGAAGCCGGCCTGTGCCTTCTCGACGGCGCCATTGTGCTTGATGACGCCCATGCAGTGTATGAGGCGCTCGCCCATTCCGCCCAACTGCACCGCGTCAAAGAACGACGACTCCGGCGCCTCGTCACGTGACAGAGGAGCCTCCCGCGCCAAGCAGCCCAGCAGCAACGCCACCTCCTTCAGCGTCAGCCAGCAGCCCGTCACTATCACCTGCGCATCACCATTCCCAGTCAATTGTGCCCCTTTTGACCTACCCTGCAGGGGGTATTTAATAGAAAGGTAGTCACTTGTACGCCCTGCACCCTGATGGCCGGCACCAAGCTGCCCAAGACCAGCATCACTGTGACTGAGTGTTGCTGGTCATGGCTGTACATCATGGGGCAGGCCAGAGTTTTCAATGTGCTGAGACATGGAAAGGACTGCAGCTCTCGACTTTGGGCAAAAAGGGGTTCCCATTGCCGTTGGCAACACTATATGTCTCAGCAGAGGCAATCGATCTGGGGCCCAAGGCAAGGCACAGACACTGAACATCCTGAAGGACTTGCCCCGAGGGCTTTCAAAGAGTGCTCTCTTTGACCAGCCCACCTGTGCTCGAGGTGCCAGCTGGGCATCATTGTTGCTGTCCTCGCCGTCTGAGTCATCCTCCAGGTCCTCAAAGTTCATGTCCGACCCGTCCACGTCCATCGCGCTGACTGCACACCCCACCAGACTCCTCACCATTCCATCAGTATCTCCTTTACAGTCTATAGTTTGAGGCTACAAGAGCAAATCCTCCAAACAGTCACCGCACTGCGGCTCAGCTTTTCTGCAAACCCCATACTCACCTTGGTAAGAATTTACAAACAAATCCCTTCTGCGACGGTGGTTTCACCATGAAGGCTGATTGCTTCTTCGCCTGTGCATTGCCAGGCAGCAGAGCTACCAAAATCAAGGAGCATGGGTGGGGAACAAGATCGCACTGGCCACTGGCCCAGCACATTTAAGCACAGCTTGCTAGTACCCTGAAGAGTTCACGGGGAGCAGGGTCCCACTGGGCATTTGCGCAGCATACAGTCAAGCAGAGCCTGCTGTTTCCATGAAAAGTAACAGGGGAGCAGCAGGGGCGCACTGGCCATGGTCTCCTGGGGTGTGGACAGTGGGTGCTGGGCGGTCTCGGCCGCGCGCAGAAGCAGGGAGAGCACGCGAGCGATCCAGGCCTGCATCTGGCGCAGCCTCGGAGGGTGCGCCTTGGCTGCCTGCCAGGGGATGTCTGGTACCAGGTAGCGCAGCGACAGCAGGTTGCCGTGCGCCAGGCTGTGCCGGCACGCCGCAGCAAAGTCCTCCTCCGATTCCACCACATCCGCCTGCGAGCATCATTGTGTACAAAACACCTCGGAGAGCTCCCAGGGAGCCATGTACTCCTGTCATTGGCACTTTCTGCACTTGACTATGCCTATAGTACTACTTACTCTGTCTCTCTGACAATGCCAGCTGTTGAGTCCTCAGGAATTGGAATCATGGTAGAGCCCGTGCCAGTCGTGCTTGCAAAAGACATGGAAGTGCATGCCCTTAGAGAAGGGGTGTCCATCGTGTCGGCACAGCAGTCACCTCCAAGCAGTTGGCAAGGCTCTGCAGGTGCGCCAGGGCGGCCTGGAAAGACTCCTCCTCTGCGTCAGCCTCCGAGAGCTGCCGCTGGTTGTCCACCGCGGCCGAACCGTCCGGCCTGACCTGCACCCTCCACCGCAGCTGCAGCACATACTTGCGGAATACCAGGCTCTGCAGCCGCGCGCCTGCACATTCACCACGGTCATGCCTCAGTGAGCAAGCCAGTGACGAACGCGGCTCCACAGTGAATTTGGAAAAAAAAAAGTTCAGGGAGAGCATCCAAAGAACCGGTCTTAGTACACAATACAGGGTGGCATCTGAATAACTATGGAGAGGGAGAGGGGCGCACCGGCGTCGCTCTCGCGCACGCGCGGGCTGGCGACGAGCTTGCGCGCCCACTGCAGCAGCGCGGCCACCTGCGCGGGCGCCTCGAGACCCGGCAGCGGCGCCGGCAACGCCATGAGCGCCTCGGTGGCCGTCTCGCGCAGCTTGTCCCAGCTGTCCACAACCGACCCCAGCAGCACCTGCACCACAGTTGTTTCAACAGGACCGCTCATGAGGGCCAAGTTGTCCTTGCATAGAGCAAGCCCAGTCTGACAAGAGTGCAGATAATGACGGGCAGTCATGGCATAACGCGGCATGCTCTATGCAGGAAGGACACTGTAATGACTACGCCGTGCTAGCAGCGCACAAGGGCCGAGTTGTCCATGCATAAGGTATGCCATTTTTGGCAAGAATGATGGAGGACCAGCGTTCATGACCAAAATGGCTCACCCCATGCAAGCTCCACCGCCCAGTAAGTGTTGTCATGCATCCTCGCAAATCAACGTCATGCCTGGCAGCGATGGTCCCACAGTGCAAAACAAAGTTCTGCGGCCGGAAACTTCACCAAAACACACTTGGAAAGTAGAGCGCAGGAGCCTGCCTGCACGGTTTTGGGCCCAAGGAAGCCGGGGCAGAGCAGGTGGACGCCCTGGGCATCGGCCGCGTGCAGGAGATCGGCCAGAGAGCCATCGTTCTGCTGCCCGATGCCGGGAGAGGAACAGCGCACGGCCTTGTCTGGGGTGTTCCACACGGCCAACAGCGTGTTGAGCAGCAGCATGGCCAGGAACTTGCGCTCAAAGGGCGCTCCCGGGTACAGCGAGCCCTGCAGCGCGCGGCTCACCCACCGCGTGAACGCCGCCTGCTGCCTCAGCCCTGCCAGCGTGCATCGCAGACCTCAGCACGTCATTGTTATTAGCATGATTATTGTGCACTTGTTTCAGTCCCTAAAGATCTAGGATGTAGGTACGTCCAGAACATGTGTATCAGATTTCTCCATTTTGTGCGGTCATGGCACCAACTTTTGCAATAGACTCCAAATTCCCCCCACGTAATCAATATTATGTATAGTTGGCACGATGGATATATCTGACCATGGCAGATTGTGTACACAGCCCGCGCTTCTTACTCGACGATGTAACATCTGAGAGAACATAACCTTCTGTCTCGCAATGAGGGTCAAGGCTGCTGAAAGATATACACTGCAAGCATGCGTTTGGGGGATATAACACATGAGGGGCATGCTAGAATGTCAAAACAAGCACACACTGCAAAGAAATGGTCAACGCAGCAAGGCATCGAAGTGCTGTGACCAGGCGGCACCTGCGAGGTCGTGGGCGCGGTCGGCCGGGTCGGCGTTGCCGGGGGCGTCGGGGCGCGAGGCCCAGCGGTGCAGGACGCCGTGCGTGCTGGTCGCCACGCGCCGCAGCAGCTTGCCCACGAGCGTGGTCCACTTGTTTCGCAGCGACGTCGACACGCAGCGCATGCCCAGCAGCAGGCCCCTCGCCACCAGCCGCAGCTCCAGCGGACCTGCGCCAATTGAGGCACATCCAAATAAGTCGGCTAATATGTAAACCGCAAGCTAGCACGTTCTCCTTTTTGTGGCGCTCGCACTGCCTTGCATGGCCTTGATTTCTGCCTGCGTTGAATACTGATGATGTGGACCCTCTTCTGCACTTGAGCGCATTCAAAAGCATGCCCACATCAGCCCAGATGGTGAGTGATTTTTAACAGGAATGCACCGTATATTGTGCCTTTGCAGCATGCCAAACATCTGCAGCTGGTGCGGTAAGTTGCTCCAGACAGCGAGCATGTGCTTTCCAAAAAGCACCATGTCTGTGGCCCCAATCAATTAATTCTTCAAAACTAAAATTCTTTCCAGGTGGGAGCGGGGGGTGTATATCCACGCACCCGGCATGGCGGTGGTTTTGGGGTGCACGCAGGCGAGGGTCATCGCGTCGACGAGGAGGCCCTCGTGCGCGTGGCCGATGGCGCGCTGCAGCAGGGCCTCCGGAATGGGCAGCGCCGCGTGGCCGGGCACCTGCACCGCGTCCAGCTCGCGCACCAGCTGCAGCTGCCGCGCCACCTTCAGCACAGCTACCAGCGCCGCCACCTGCTCGCAGCAAATGTCACATGCCTCAGATCACCTCGTTGTTGCATAAATGCATCTCTCTTACCATGCATTGCGTGCGTTCTGGCACAAACAAGCACAGTGGCATACCACAGCAGATAGGACAGCTCGAAGATTCCCTAAGATAAAGTCACAAGATAAATGCGCGGCAGATGGCGTCAGGCTCACCCGGACCTTATAAGGAAGGGACTATCCTTGGCGCCAATAGCAGGTATTACCAGCTAATGAGACACAGAAGGCATTGAGAGTTGCACAACGTGGATCAATCGCCCATTGGATTTCATCACCTGGCCGTCCGGGGAGGCGCCAGGAGCAGGGGTGGCAAAAGCAGGGTCCAGGATGCGCTGCAGCAGCACCACAAGGCTGCCAGAGTCCATGCACAGCGGCACCGGCAGGCCATACACCGACACGTTCGTCTGCAGCCGCTCGTTCGCTGACGTCAGCGCTCCCAGCACTGCAGGAAGCCAGGCATCCCTCCACTGTCCCATCGCTTCATCCTGGCTGCCTGTTAAAACCAAACTTGACAGTAAAATTGTCGATAAAGCGCAAGACAAGCTGCTGCCTCTCTCAACGTGCGGAAGGGCGATCTGCAAGGCTTCCTCTAAAAGTTTCATAAGAGCAAGGGCCGCGTGGAGGACTGTAATTGTACAGAGCAGTGGCCCACAAAGCTTTGATCCTAACCAAGCCTTGCACATGCCTTGCACATTCGAACTTGCCCTAATCAGCAACTGATACAACACTGGCAAGGAGAAAATCGCCACGGCAGAAATTATTGCCATGAATCATTGTAGCAATCACCACTTGTCCTCACAAGAGGGCTTTCTCAGGAGAAAGGGGGCACCTGATCTAGCGAGGCACTCGTGGCGCAGGCTGCCCAAAACGGCTTCCAGGAGGCCGGCGGCTGCCGGGCAGACAGCATCACCAGCCATGGCGTTGACCGTGTTGCGGATGAGCGCCGGCTGCAGCAACAGCAGCCGCGTCGCTCCCAGCCGCGATGTCAGCGCCCTCAGGGGAATGTACTTGCCCTTGCGGTGTCCGCCTGCCAAGTGTAGCATCGTCAGCATAGGAAATTTAGCACCAACTAGCCGGCAGATGCATAGACGATGCATGCTCAGGCATTGATTATGTGCAGCAAAAATATGGTCAGTCAGCATGCAATATGCGCGATAGCCACGATACAATTATCTCGACTCTGACAGGCATAATCGAGCAGTTGTCAGTCATGCATGTAACACCTGTAGCCTGGTGCAAAGGCTCATGCATTCACAGTGCTGCAAGGTTTCCATAGGAGCAACATCCAAAAAATTGTCAATGCTTGGTGACTCACCGGCGTTCATGATTTCGCGGGCGGTGTCCTCGAGGAAGGCCTGGGTGGCTGCCCCTGCCTGGGCGGACAGGCCCAGCGCAGCAGCCTGCTCCTGTTGCACCTCCTCAATGTCCAGCAGCGCATCAAACGCTGAATGTATCTGCCTCACCGTCTGCTGGAGAGGCTCCTGCAAGCAGAAATGAATCACTGTTGGACACACTGTTGACAATTGCATTCTAACTAGCGCTCACTGTGGGGCGCACTATTCCCTCCTGGGAAGAAGTCACTTGTCAGAAATGAAATGCTGCAGTCTTAGAGAGGCGGGGGAGGGCCTCACCTCCCAATTTGCCCACAAGATGCTCATGACCCGTGACCGAGCGTGGCTGCTCAGCAGAGGCACCAGCAAGTCATCAGGATCTGTAGGAGCCCTGCTGGCAGATGCAAAGGCGCCTGCTGCTCTTGTGGGGCCCTGGTCTGAGGATGTGCTTTCATCACTATCAGATTCCTGCTCGGGCTCACTCCCATTCGACATGACTGCATGCGCAGTTTGAATGTTCGATAACTGTGTTTGGCTGTCTGTTGCTCTGGAGGCCGCTCGGTGAGACCGTGCAGCATCCTGCAAACACAACACATAGACCTCACTCACACATGTGCACTTGTAGCAGCTGGCAACATGCACGCAAGTCACATGCATGCATGAACGGGTGATTCAATGGGTGTAAAAGCAAAGTCCAAAATCCATTGCACAACCATAAACTGTGAAGGTGCCCACCTCCAGGCAGTCTTTCACGCGCTGAAGGCACGTGGTGAGCAGTGCCACAGCATGGAACTTGCTGTGAGCGTCCGGCGCTGTGGCTATGGCAACGCACGCGAATGGCAGTGCGCCATCCACCAAGAAACACCACTGCCCCTCTCTACAAAGTTCGTCGGCATCCCCAGACTGACAGGCATCTCTACCTTCCCGCTCACTGCCTCTGCTGTCAGCAGATCCACGAGCCTGCTTCGGCCCTGTTGTGCTCCGCCCTTCTGCACTGCCTGACTGCAGTGTATCGGTGCGTTCAGACCCTGCCTCTGCTGCAGGCGTCCATATTGCGGTCGCCTCAGAAAACTCCAGCGCTGGCAGAGGCGCGCAGAGGGCTGACCGTGGGAGCATAGAAAGCCAGCCCTTGAGGGCGCACACTCTGCTGAGGGGGCCGAGCCGGCTGAGCTCAGCTGCGAGTGAAGTCCCCCGCGCCCTCAGAGCTGCCTCTGCTATCCCTGTCTCTTTGGACGGCAAGCTGCCATCCTGTTGACAGCTGTCTGCTCCAGAAGAGTGTATTCTCTCGTCTGTCAGTGCGCCCTCAGGCTGCCACAGGCCCGCTGCAATTCGTGCGGCGAGCGCGGCAGGCGGGACTGCAGGGAGCAAGCATGCGCTGCCCAGCAGCACGGCCGCTGATGACAGCGCCTCCCGCGCCACCACATGGGGAGTCTGCATGATATGAAACGTATGAATGCTAGCCTAAATAGCGGTGTAATAAAGTAAATTGGCTGATGACCCAGCATCTGGGCCAACAGGAAAATGCTGCTTGTCTCCGTCTTTCATGACATGGAAGAACAAATAAACATCAATGATTAATTCGAGTCTGCATAATGTACAGGGAAAAGATATTGTAAAGGACTTGTGATAACCCGCAAATTGATCTACAAATTCAGCCTTTTTGCTCTGTGCAGCACGTAGCGCAGCTGCCATGTAGAGCCAGAATAATATGGACGGATGCGAGGCTGTGGTCACCTGCAAGAGCAGCAGCATGGCCTGGGCTGCTGCAGCAACGGCTTCGCGCCCCTTGGGCCCTGCCTCCCCAGCAATGAACCCCCCGTGCATCTGCAGGATGGCGTACATGCCGGACACAGCATCCTGCACCTCCTCTGCTGAGGACTGCATTATGCGCAGTCCAGTGCTTGCTGCTTCCAGCACGTCCAGGATGCCAGCTGCCAGGACAGCTAGCGCCCCCGTGCACACCCTCCTGTGAACAGTACAGTTGCTGAGTTGCCCAGTCTGTCCCAAGAACAACAGGAAAAGCTCACGCTGCATTGAAAGTAACAAATGTAAGACATTGTCAGAAAGGTATGTCATATTTGCCACTGAGGACAACAACCTGAGCTTTGCGCTCATGGGCTTGTACTCCAGCAGTGAGAACATTGTGTCGGCCAGAATGGCGCGGGGCAACTGCACTTCGCTCTGCGCTGATGCAGGAGTGCTCGCAGGTATAGCACCGCTCGCCAGCTTCCTGGCATTGTAATCGCTGACAACAGCCAACACCTGCACAGTCGCACAATGACTGCTTATCACCCACGGCTAGTCACTCGACGGCTTGTTCTTACGTTGAGTTTAATGACAATGCAAGATGTAAAGCAGGCGTGCCATGCAAGGGGCAAGGTTGAGGCTGGGCCTGGCCAGCACCTTGTCAAGTATGGCGTCTTGGATCGCAGCGAAGCGGTTTGACGGTAGGCGCTGCAAGCCGGAGAGCAGCTGACGGTGCACCGGCCGAGAATTCTCCAGGAATAGCAGCTCTGCCAGCAGAGACAGCAGCCTCCTGTCTGCTTCGCATGGGCCTGCCTCGCTGTCTGGAATCGCCACCGTCTTGCTGCATATCCCCTGACCGCCGCAACAATTGTCATGTCAAGTCTGGCTAGAACGCAGGGCCTGTGAGTCCGGTGTGAGCGGGTGAATTGGAGATCAAATTTTGCATGCTTGCAGACACGAGGTGATCTTCAAGGGCACTACCTTTAGAGCGTCCACCTCCTTGAAGGTCGAGTGAAAGCTGATGAGACTGCCTAGCTGCTTCGCAATACCTTGAATGCTTGCTCCTGTGGCTTTTTCATGAGCTAGCCTCTCCACCTAGCCATAGACAGCCAACATCAGGCTCCCCAGATCGATATTTGGTTCATTTTGGCCGGAGGAATGTACATAGCTAGAGCCCAACTACAGAATTTGGTCCAGCCCAGGCTTGGCACCCAGTCCTGAAGGGGTGTCTTTACACCAATGACCCTAATCTTGGAATTGTATGTATGTTTTCCTCACTAAATAAAGGAAGGGTAAGTTTATGTAGGTTCTCAGACAGTGAGCAGCAAGAGCTGCACTGGACCGATCCACGATTTAGATGCCAGACTTACTTCAATGCAAGCTAACAATTGACTCGGCCAACTGTGAGTGGAAATCACACGTCCTGAGATGAGGATACTGTACAAGATTTGATCGCCGATTTGCATCAAGGATACCTCTACAACAAAAGACGAAGGAAAGACGATCCCAGTCTCGGCCCATCGCCTCCTCTTCTGCTGCTTCGCAAATTTAGTTGCCATGGTCGAACACTTATTGTTTCACCGATACAGGGGATATTCTATTGCCAGAGGTTTCTTAATGGAGAAATAGCAATCGCTTGACAGTATGAGTCATCGACGGCTGGGTGCCAGGTGGACGCAGATCAAGGGCCAGTTGCAACTCTTCCATTGTGTGCAGTTGTCAAAGTATGAGCAGACTGGATGCCAAATCTTTACATCACCACTGTCTTCAGGTCAGCAGGTCTGCAAGAAGAACAAATCCACAGCATTCTAGCAAGCAAGGTCAAGAGTTCATTTCAAGCATGCGCACAGCGCCAGATGTCCACAGTTTGCAAATCAAAAATCAATTGATGCTCACATGGCATTAGCAAGCGCGTTAATATGTACCCAAGGCATAGCCTCATATGAAGAAGTAGCAACTAGAGATGCTCTCAGCACACTCCAACAAGTCACGGGTTGCCTTGTTGAACATCGCATGTCAGTCAAAATGGACAGGCCCTTTTCCTTCTTATAGATTACAGGCCTCGTCTTCACTCCTCCATGTAGGCATCCAGGTCCTTGTCCAGGTCAGCCTGAGACACTACGCGTCCACCACGGCGCTCACCGCGATCGGCGCCTGTAACAGTGCACAATTGACCGTTGTTAATCAATGATTACTCAACAGCGCAAGCCTGCCAGTCTCAATTGCAATGTCTAGAACATTCGCAGATCAGCAAATACATATGATAGCAGTAACCATTTTGACAAGTGATGATCAGTCTATCTGAGCATGGAGATGTATCCTATTTCATGAAAACGCACCGCCGCTGCGGAAGCCACCGCCGCCGCCGCGGCCTACGCGCCGGCCGCGAGGGGCCCCCATGGCCCCGGAGGCAGCTCTCTGGAAGGAGCGTGTGAAGGCCACGTTGCTGCGCATGCCCGCGCCGTCCTCTGCTCCACCAGCACCCACCCTGCACCGTCCCAAGCACCGTTACATAAAAATGCGGTACCATATACAACGGAACTGCTGCAAAATCAGCACAAATGACGCCAAATTTCATCTGAATTCTTCATGCACAGCACAATCAAGACTCTGCAGCGTCAACTCCAACGGAAAAAGGGCTCGACTGCACAGGTAAGCTCTGCAGTGGTATGATTTATGCCCACACAGCTAGCTGTGTTTCAAAATGGGAACATTCAGCCTGTCCCTAGTAGCTGCACCTCAAATGACATCACAAAAGGCTTTGTTGACACTGCATGCTTTTCCTGCCACAAGGCAAGGTACGTCCTGCAGACAAGCTGCAGTTGAAGGCTGCCACAATCCTGTCCCTTGTTGAACTCGCCAGATCCAAGTATGACCCAATCAATAACAGTATTAGGCCCACCTGATGCCGCTGGCCAGCACCCGCTCGCCACCCTGGCTCTGGAACAACTCAATGCTCATCGCCTGGCCGTCCAGTGCCACGTTGTCAAACTGGCTCTTGGCCTTGAGCGCATCCGCCTTGTTCTCATACACCACCTCTGCTTCGCCAGTGGAGCGTCCACTGCAATGCACAGGAAATCCCTCATGTCAATGACATCCTTTTATACCAGCCCATGAGACATAGCAAAGGACTCTGCAGAAATGTACTTCAGGAGTTGAGCGGCAAAAATGACGACTCACCTTCTGTCCCAGTGGATGCCTGCATACTTCACCTTCCCACAGCTCTCGAAGAGCTCTTTGATGTCATCATCTGTGACTCCGTCTGCCAGATTCGTCACCATTCTGCAAACAACAAGCACTCCTCAGCTAATCTTTCTCTCCAGGTTGACTGCTTGTGCTCGTCCTTCCAAGACTGATCCACAACTGCCCACTACTGGTGTGACGCACTGCCAGGGAGAAGCTGCCTGTTCGCAGCATTTGGGTCTGTGTTTGCACTCACAATCTGAAGCCATCAGCTGGGCCACGCATGCGATGCTGCAGGTTCCGCCTTGGCGGCCCCTGCTCAAGGTCATCATATAGATCGTGCCTCCACTTCTTGTTGCCATCCAAGACTTCAGGGTCTACAGGAGCCTTAGGTTCCCGTGTTGGCATCGCTTTCCTCGGGCCCTGGCAGATCAAAAAACGAATTAATCAAGTAAGCAGAAGACAGCAGACGGATTTGACTGATTATGGTTTGGCAGCAGTGAACATGCAACACGACAGTCAAACCTGAGGCAACTCTGGGAAAGTATCACAAGCAAATGCAAATCATAGATTAAGGCGGCAATCCCGCTTCCGTGAAAACATTGTGCCTGGCAACGCATTTGCAAAGTGTTGGATCAGAGGCACGAAATTCAGCAGAAAAGCACCTGTCCCCGACCGATCCGTGATCCACCAGCCTTGCTGACGCCAGAGTTCTTCACCACAACTCGGAGGCTGTCAATGGGAAGTGTCCTGCCCTCTCCCCTTGTGCCCGCCTTTGCCGTTTTCCTGCCATTCTTGCGCTCGTCACGGCCTCGCTTGCTACCATCGCTGTCCTTGGCTCTTACATTACCTCCCGTTTTTGACTTGTTCTTGTTGATGATGTCATCGAGCGACATACTCAAGACATCTGCCATGGCTTCTAACTTGCTTCCTACTACCTAAACAAACGCGTTGAGGAGCTGGGTTTTATCGCTGTCACAAAACAAACAACAGGCTCTATGATATCACAAATATTTATTCCTATGTCAATGCATGTGCAAAATGGTCAGAATGGTGAGCAAGGAAGCTCCTAAGGTGCGTTATTGTTCATACCCATCCGGATCCCCCGTTGAAATCGGGGGGCCCGGTGTTTCGCATGCAACCTTGGCCAAGAAAATTACGTGCCATGGATCGCAATCAAGAATAATATTTTAGATCCAGTGTGCATCAAGTTTCTCAAATAGATGTTTAGATAGCGATCTTGGAACCATCGGATCTTCTTCACGTGTATATTTTCCGTAATCGGATGTGTCTGGATCCGAGAAATGGCCCACAAACCCTTCGCCAATCACTTGTCCGACGACGCCCTCCCAGACCTGAAGATTGCCTACTCCAAGCTTATCTCTGCATTGCAGGACAATCTCGTGGTATGTCACTGATCTAGACACAGATTACTTCTCACCCATGACCTTCGAGTCCGATGCTGCTCTGGACCACATGTGAAACTTCTGAGCTTGTTGTACAGCATGGGCACCGTGTTTCATCGCATTGGACAGTATGAGCCAAGCAGATTTTGATGGGGTGACAGGTACTTGAGCAGGGGCTCCAGAAGGGCAGGGGTGTCAGCGGATCAACTGTATATGTTGGCTTGGCAGGCATTGCACTCACATACTTCCGCCTGTATGAGTGCTGCAAGAGACTGAAGCACGCAGACTCGCCTGGGCATGTCAATAGCAGCAGCTTGGCAGGCGAAGATCATGCTGAAGTTTACCTGCAGAGAGCTGCAGCAGTGATCAACGCAGCAGGCACCTCGCCGGTGTGTTTGATGAATGTGCAGGAGCTCCAGAAGCATTATACTTTTGTTCTTAGGGCGCTTTTCTCCGGCCCAATGTTCATCTCATGCCGGGTATGAACGAGCGAATGTGCGCAGAGGCTTACATTCCTTGAGGGCCAAACGGGGATCCATGCTGTCAAGGCTGCCATCTGGCATGCTCAGGGAAATCTGAGAAGCGCCCAAGCAGAGGCTGAGGTAAGAAGCAAGCCCTATTGCATGCATGCCATGCAGTCTACTGAGGTCATTTGCTTTAAAAGCTCATATGCTGTCATGTCAAGTATCCTTATGATTGAGTGCTTCTTGTGTGCCGTGGGCTCCAGAGCCTGCAGGAGCTGGGCCCTGCTGTGCTGCAGATGCCACCTGGCGAGTGTGAACTGCTGTATGGGCGCAGCGGCTATTTATATGCCCTCCTCTTCACTCAGAAATATCTGGGTTCCTCGGCCATCCGCACTGACCTAGTAAGTGGAACTTCTTGGACTCTGCTGTTGTCTGATAAGAGTGTACTTTCACTTAAGCAATGCACTCAAAACGTGCACTCAGCTTACAGCTGAAAAGGGTGTCAAAACAAGCTGATGTGTGCGTTCCAGGTGAAGGCTGTGGTGCAGCAGATTCTGGACGAAGGGCGGCGGGGAGCGAGAAGGGTCAAGAATACACCCCTGATGTGGGCCTGGCACAGCAAATACTACCTTGGCGGTGCGCTCCTGATCGCTACATTTTGTGTGCTTAACACTTCCATAATCAATATGGCCCCAGTGCGGCTGTGAGCAGAGGATGATAACCAGTGATTATGTTATTGCAGCCGCACATGGAGTGAGCGGGATTCTGCACACTTTGTTGCTGGCCTGCAAGATGTATGACCCAGCTGAACTGTACCCTGGCCTGGACGTGCCAAAACTCATAGAGCAAAGCACAGTGGCCCTGGCTGCCAGCCTCCAGGGCAACAACGGCAACCTTCCAAGCACCTGGGGCTATGAAGACGACAGGTGTGCTTCAAAATTCCTCCGACTTTCTGGAAGAGCTGCTCTGCTGCACTTCCTTTTATGAAAAGAGACTTTTACTCTCTTGACAGCAGGCTTGTGCAATGGTGTCATGGAGCGCCTGGCTTCCTCCCGCTGGTGGCAAAGATTTACGCGCAGCACCCACTAGAGCTGCTGGCCACCGCAACCCAGAGGGCTGCAGATGTGACTTGGACACGCGGCTTGCTTGTCAAGGTCAGCAAACAGTTCAATCTGATTGGACTTCATCTCTCAATACTCTAAGCAGATCCTGCAAACTCTGAGCTAAAACACCTGGGAGGTAGACTGGTGCAGGTCTCGTGTTCGATGACAGGCTTAGTGTGATTATCCTGCAGGGTGTGGGGCTGTGCCATGGCATTTCTGGCAATGCATACAACCTTCTGAGCGCATACCGCTCCACGGGTGATGAGCGCTACTTCAACCGCGCTGTCCAGTTTGGAGCTTTCATGGCGGACCACTGGCGGGAGCTGCTGAATGTCCCAGAAAGGCCTCTGTCCCTCTACGAGGTCTGTTCAGCCTTTAACCTCAGCTAGAGATTTATTGCGTTACCGATGATCGTTCTCAATGAATGGGTGGCGCGATGCAAAACGTGCTGGCTATGGCCAGATAGTTGTTGAAGCAAACTCTCTGGCCATGACAGGGTCTTGGAGGGGCAATCTGCTTCTGGGCGGATGTGATGGTACCGGCAAGGTCCACCTTCCCAGGCTATGAGCTCTGAAGCATTACGTTTGCACTGTGAGAGCAGATGAGTCAAGATGACACCATTCCATGCACCTATGCTGAATTACCTGCCTGTATGAACACCTGCGCGGTACTGCACATGCATATGCGGAGATTGCATCTGTTGACATTCCAAGTTGACGAGTTGTGATCAGTGTTGTAATGCAAACCTAGCTATGTACCTGTAGTCATAGACCTGCAGTGGTGCTGGTGAATAATGACAATCAACAATATACATGCGTGCATAGTTGCTAAAGTTGATGATATGACATCGTCTATATGACAAGTCTGTGTCTGCATGTACCGTTGGACTGCCAGTGTGCTGACCTTAGCCAACAATTAATGTTGTAGTTTACAGGTGAACTTATTGCCTCTTTGGTCCTGAATGCTATTCAAGCCTCTGCCCGCTTCACACAAGACACTCCATTCCTGATCATCCAAACAGCCTCAACATGGAGGACTGAGCTAAATCAGCACTGGGTGACAAGTCAGGTATTGACCATCAGACACTTGAAAGAACATTGCCCCGTCCTGCAATGTGTGCTTACTCAAATCCTCAGACTGGGCTCAGCGCCTGGCGCCCTTGGCAGGAGCCCGAGTGCCTTGGAGGTTCTTGGTAGGCTTGCCTCCCTTCTTCACGTCAGCTGCCTTGAGGGCCGCCTTGTCTTGCTTCTGCTTCTTCAGCCTCTCCTTCACCTGAAAACAAAACACAAAGGACTTTGTACTCTCATCCCCATTGGAACCAAACAACCATAGTCATCCATATATGCTCGAAAAGGCAAGGCCATTAGCTCCGTCAGCTCGAAGTTTCTCAGCGCTGCAGCTCACCTCACGCAGTGCAGCCTCACGAGATGCCTTGCGGACCTCGGGCTTCTCAGCCCGCTTCTTGGCGATCACCTACAAAACAAAGAGACACATTATTACGACTCTTACAGTGCAGAGCAGGGGAGCAGACCAGTAGAATGCTCAATGGCAATGATGCAATTCTCATTGATGTTTGCTGATCAAAATGACCATGTCAGAATCCTGAGAAGCGCAACACTGCCTTACCTCCATAGAGGCTCCAGCAATTGAGCGGGTCTGTGTGCGAGCCGTGGTTCTCCTCTTCTTGCGAGCGATCTGTGTTTCTTGGTCCTGGACACAAAGCAATGTGTGCATTCAGTACCATAAGTAGGCAAGCTGAGACAAAGCAGAGAAGTCCCATCCAGTGCTGACGATCTAGTCTGAACGCTCCAGACAAAGTGGCAAATAGCCATAGCATTATCTGCTGATTGCTAATGAAGACCCGGGTACATCCATCTCCAGTTGCTATAGAATTGAAGGGCAGGATGAATATCTAAAAGCTCCCTAACTCTGCCTGCACGTTATACTGTTTGTGCCCCGCGCCACACCTTCTTGTGCTGCTTCCTGTACACCACAGTCCATGCGATCTTGGCAGGACGCTTGCGCTGGGCGAACAGGGACTTGCACTTCTGGTTCAGGAAGAGGTACTGCTGGCCATCAACGCGAACATACAAGATGCCCCTCCCAGGATAGATCCTGAGGCCACTGAAGCGGCACGTCGCTGTCTTGAGCACCATGGCTGCCTTCTTCTGCTGAGCAGCCCCCGCTTCTGCACCTCAGTAGGTGATGCAGGAACTGAGGCGGCGTCTAGATTCATCACGACCCTTGTGGCTCCTGGGGTTGAAATATATCTTGAATGACAAAAGGATTACGAGCATGACTTAACACATTGGTCGGATGTCCAGTTTCCTGCCTAATCATTCGACAGCTGCGACGATCCGTGCTTCTGCCTTCAGCTGGTGTTCAATTGGGCATTAGGTTGTCCGTTGAATGTGCGCGCTTGGCTGAACGAAGCAAAACAAAGGCTACATCTGACAAGGCATTTGATTTTCGTCCTTGGCCTGATCGTGCTCAATTGTCGTGTTTCTGGTGCTGGTATGAGGGCGAAAAACTTCGAGTCAAGAAAATACTGCACACCCTTTGGCAAGGGCCCATTCAGCTTATTGTGACCCTTGCACAGACGCTGGGGCGCCCTGTACGGCTCCTAGTCATTTATTTTTGCGGGACGCCACAGAGGCAACCCGGATCAGGATTCGTTCCAACCGATTTCAACCATCTGGGGGAAAGATCGTGCAGTGATGCCGGGTATACTGGAGACATTGAAGTCCCTGAAGCACCTCAACGTTGACAGAGAAACAGAGGTACGCAGTCGTTAGAGCATTTACTTCTTTCGATGGGGGATTCTTGACAATCACGTCCCCATAGTTATCATCAACCTTCGCAGAGCAAGCATCTTCATTGGGAACTCGTCCATACCGCTGCCATACCCTAGCTGATGCAGTATTGTGTTCTGTTCAGGCGAGCGAGGATGTCCAGCAGACTCCATCGGATCCATCCGTCAGGAAGGCGGAAGCACTGCTTGACGGGCGTGGATCTGGCAGTCCCTCCCACCAGGTACCTCCACGTGCTGTTGTGACCTCCCATTGAGACCTGGCACCTAACATCCTGCTGATACACCGCCACATCTTGCTGGTAACCGGCACCTTTGCACATGGCTTGAGTGATGCATTCTGTCATGCAGGCGTGCCAGGCAGACTGCGACGTGTATCAGACGCCGACCTGCCAGGCAGTGAGGGCTGCGGAGGCTGATGTTGGGGAGCTGCCAGACAGGGGCCGCACCATCAGCTTCATGGCGGCCCTGACCAGCAGGATCTCCAGGGCAGCCTCCTTCCACACCGACCTGCAGAAGCTGGACACCAGCGCCCCCCCTCGCGCGCGCCAGCTGGCCTTCAGCAAGTCGCAACCGGACCTCAAGGCCGCCGCTGCCGTGGGGCCGCCCCCCGCCGGGCTGGTGGTCCTGGGCAAGGAGGCGCGCCGCAGGAGCCGGCGCTACGTGCAGTCCGAGGACGGCACACTCATCACCGCGCACCAGCCAGGTCTGTGTGATGGTCCCCTAGCCATCGGATGCAATGTGCAGATGCAACTGCTGCAGGGATCCATTACCTGTTTGGCAACCTGCGGCAACACATGAGCATGCATGCTTGCCTTTGAGTTCCCCTGTAGAATTGCTACCTGCATCTCAGCCAGCAGATGCTAATTGAAACTCTGATCATCTTCGTAGACGAGTTCTAAGCCAACCTTCTTGAAAGTGAAATGCTCCGCTGCACCTGTGGCTGATGTGCATCTGTGGTGCGGCTGCAGAGGCGTCGGCTGCATCGGCGCCGAGCAGGGGAGTGGAGAGGTCCACTGTGAGCACATCGGGCCTGTACAGGGTGCTGAAGCCCATCAGGTCCCCCTTTGCTGATGGGGCGCTCCAGGAGTGGCAGGGGCCCAGCAACCCCAGCGTAGCGCTGCCAGCCGAGGCCCCACAGGCTGCCCAGCCGGGCAGCCCTGAGCAGCCTGGCAGGGTTCGCCGCCGCATCAGCAGGAAGATCTCTGCCTGCAAGTACGATCCACTGTCCTTGGAAATTTATTCTTCTTCTGTTTGCACAGCCATTAGGGCGGTCTTTATGACATCTGCTAGCATTGACTTAGTACGGCTTCGCCGCAAGGCCTCACGGGAGCAGGCCTCAATCGCTTCCACTTAGATCAGCGTCATTTGCAGCGTGTTGCACTGACAAACATGTTTGGGAAGCTCTGCAAAGGCATCAGAGACTTTGGTGAGATGTAATTTCTGGGGTTTGCAGACTGGTGATCTCAACGGACCCTCTGGAAGAGAAGCCGGGAGACATAATGCTCGATCCTGAAGTGGTGGAGTTTACGTCTGGTGCCCTAGCGGCACTGGGTGGGCACTACACTGGAGAGATTCAGTTCAGCGGCAAGAGCGCGCGCGTAGCACGCCGGCTGTCTCAGAGGGCTACAATGGGTCAGGTGAGATCATTTCTACATTGCTCCCCTGCAGCGGTGAATTTGCCGGCTTATAGGGCACAGAACAGACACAAATAGGCGAATATGCACATGTTAATCTTAGAATTTGCTGCAATTTGTGCAGGGTGTATTGCAGGCATCAAGACGTTCTTTGTGCTGACTCAATTTGTGAATCCAGGATGGGCAGTCAAACGCCTTTGTCGGGGTGACAGCTTGATATGACACGAGCAGCGTGCTCTGGTATTGCCGTGGAGCGTGGTGAGAGCGATCAAGACCTGCACACTTGATCAGGGTGCAGCATTGAGCGCTGGTATTTGTACTATGTAGATACTGTATCTATGATAATAGCATTTGACGATTTTGGCAAGTCTGCACCTGTCATAAATCATCCTTGATGTGATGCACCATGCAGTCATTTGGATTTTGAGACTGAAAGACAGTTTATATCTAATATTCATGCATGGAGAAGTAATGAGGATTCCTCAGCAGAAAGCCTTTGTGCGGGACCGTGTCCATGTCTTGCTTGGGCTGGGGGATGACATCATCAGAGGCGTGAATGTTGACATTAATTAGCGCATTTAGGCATGTATTTCTGGTTTTGGTCTGTAAATTTCTGTAATGAACGACCATTTTGGAAGTTCTCTGAGAAATGCACGTTGCTTACAATATTGTACAAGCTCATTCCTTTTAAGTATGCAACCAAACTGTTGTACACGGAATGCCTCGGTGCAGCAAATGTCGTCAAGAGTGCATCAGTAGTTTGACCCAGCTTTGGGTTGAAAGTCAACAATGATTTGTCATGGTAATCCCCGTTCTGCTCCCCAGGAGTTCGACCTCAGGTGCAGCCTGGTATTGGGTTCTGGGATGCATTTCTAAGAGCAAAGTGCATGATGCCGGCCTAAGCGTTATCCTTGGATCGGCGGCTGGAAATTTTTCGCCAGGCACGGTCAGAAACCTGACCCTCCTCAACATGCTGGCCAGGACGACCAGAGCCTCCATCATTGCAAATCCTGGTATGCAACAAAGACAGAACTGTCAGTAATCAATGTTGGCAGATCAGCCAACACATCGAACAGATGCATGGCTGGAGCAGACATTGGAGGCATGCCCACAAACCACATGAAAGCAGAGGAAGGCTCACCTGTCCCAATGCAATTTCTGGGCCCTGCACCAAAGGGCAGGTAGACCCCATTTGAGCCCATGTTACTGAGCTCTGCCATGGCTGGCTTGGCTGCCAAGAGGTCCAGCCATCGCTCTGGCTGAAATGCCTCCGGCTGTGGCCAATGCTGGGGGTCCCGATGCATCACCCATGGGCTCACCAAAAGAGTCGTTCCTGCACATACTGGCATGCTCAACACGCTGCAACATGGTAGTCGAAGTCACAGGTGTGCTTGTAGCCTTGGCAACCTCCAGAAATAAAGATGTGAAAGACATGCAAGGCAGTGCGAGCGCCAAGGGATAAGGAAAAGGGCTGCCTGGTGGAGTTGAAATCAACAGAAAAGGGTAGGAAGGCATCAGGATCAGATGTGAAGCACTTCTCATAATTTGCATTGGTGAAGTGGAGGGAACAGCAATAGTTATACCTTTTGGCAGCTGGTGGCTTCCAAGAGTGACATCTATGGCAGCGCAGCGGCCGACAATATATGCGGGCGGCCGCAGCCGCAGAGTCTCAAGAACGACAGCTTGCAGGTAGCACATCTCCTGTACATTAGCTGGCGAGGGCTCCGCTCCCTCTAATACCTGCTCCCAAGGTATGTCTTCTTGTCAGCAGCTTGCAGCTGTGGTAAGCTCCGCACCCACACCTATTTTGCTGAACGGTCCATACTCGTGGTAGTCTGTCAGTCAATGATGCAGATGGCATTAGGTGGGAAAGAGTGTTGGGACAGGCAAGCGCACCTGCCCAACTTCCTCAGAAGCTCTAGCTTGGACGTCAGGGTGGTGTGCTAGGTATGCGCAAGTCCAGGCCAGCAGGATGGCAGAGGTCTCTTGGCCAGCCACAAGCAGCGTCATCAGCTCGTCCCTCAGGGCCTCCCTTGACATGCCTCTGCCGAACTCATCCTCTGACATCAGCAGGTTGTCCAGCAGGCACTGCATGGCCACACAAAAGTGACGTCACTGCGCAGTGAAGCGGGGTTCCTGGCATGTTGAAGCTTTGATCCAAGGCGGGCGAGAGGGTACTCAGTATCAAAGTTTTTGGTTATGTTAGCCGTCACCGGCCGTGAAAGGCCTCAAGCTAGTGAGAAAGTCATCATAGCACCCCCCCCTCAACCTGCCTGCAGATGTCAAATACACCCAAACTGCAGCTGTTGCCAACATCTTTTGTCCTCTGAAATGTAATCTGGTTTTCTGTATTCTTTCTAGAAATTTACTGGGCTGATGGAATGCACCTGGGGTGACTGAGCTGAACCAGCTAGCTCTCCCTGTCTGCTGTCGATGATGCCGTACACTGCAGAGTCTAAGCTTGCCACAGCTTCATGGTACAAAAAGTTGTCTGGAGTCGGGAACCACTCTGGTATGATGAAGCCTGTCGATGCCCGACCCGCGAAAAATTCAAATGCTGTCTGTATTGCGCCTGCGCATAAGTTTCTCAGCATATAGTATCATGACTTGGATCTTGAAAAAGCTGGCGAAGAACATGCCACACAGCCTGTTGACATCATCTACGCCAATTGCGAGATGAGGAGCACACCTGTGACTTTGGCACCCTGCTCAGCGGACAGGTTCTTGCCAAAGAGCGCTTCCGTGGTGATCTGGAGGGTTAGCGCATTGAAGTCACTGTATACATCTCTTCGCCCACTCCCAGACCAACTTGTGGCCAGCATCTGCCGCGTGGCACTTCCCATAGCCTGCGCATGCAATTGCCATTCGTCCACTTTCTCTAGAGATACCGCAGAATGCAAGACAATCACTCCCTTTCCAATACTACAAGCCGTGTGGTAAGGCCAGTAGGGCAGTGATGCTTACACACCTGTGCATAAGACTCGATGGCAGTTCGCCTGAAGGCAGGGTTGGACAGCTGACGCTGCCTGCGCCAGAGTGGCCCATCGCTCACAAGAAGCCCATTGCCTGCCAAGCTGCTGCCAGGGAAGAATGCTGTGCCTTCCTGAAAGCCCCATCACCCATCAGGCTGAGGCCCCATGTGGCGTGCCACATGCCAGTGGCATCACAAGATTCAATTCAGTCTGCAACACACGGCTAGCAGTCAATACAGAATCATGGTTGAGTCACCTTGCAGAAGGTGTCGGCCTGGTCGATCAGGACTTGCCTGGAAAGAGCGGGGTCAGTGAGCAAGACCACATGCTCTCCGCCAAGTCTGAGACCTACAGATCCCCCATGTTGTCGAACAATCCTGTCCAGGAAACCGAGTGGACTCCGCAGGAAGTCAAGCACAACATCTCCACCTGGACCTGTTCCATGCATGCCAAGCAACCGTCTCGAGATGCTCTTTAGCGCCAGAAACTTCTGCATCATATTCATAGCAATCAGCTGTGGGATTCTATCAGGAACACACTCTTCCCTGCAAAAGGATTGTATTTCACCTGCTGGGAAGTCGTCGGGCAAGGGTGCAAGGAGGCGGTTGACGCGGGCCAAAGCCTGCTCGGTAGAAGCTATCAGGCCTCGACTAGACCGTAATGCTTCCTGCAGGGCGGTCTCTGCGACCGCAGCCCAAAGATCACCCCCTGTTCTACCTCTGCGCGATGTGGCCTGTTGGGGCGAGCGATCACTCGAAGCGCTCCCTGAAAGCCGAGAAGATTGCAAAACGATTTGCTTTCTTGATGCTTTGTCTGTCTTATGAGTTGCTGTGGACTTATTTACATGCACATCGCTTCTGACATCAATAGAACAAGCAACCAGACTCACGCTCGACTGTTGCCTACATATCACTTCAGACAGCAGTGTAGGGGAATATCTTGTCAACATACTATTTCGTTGCAATGTGCATTATGGCCAGCTCGAAGCGGCTCAAAGTCAAAGAAGGATAAGGCGTGACGTCACTTTCCAGCATGCATGATGAGAGTCTTGGACTTGAAGGTACAAGCTCAGAACCTCACACTCTTCGTTCGAGACAAATTTTTTTACAGTGTACAGTGCACATCATGCAGGGGACACTATCGATCTGTAAATGAACACACACCTAACATAGAGACTAAGTCGGATCCGCATGTCTTGAGACAAACACATCCGATGATGATTCATCAGGGCATATATCCCCAGATTTGCCATCCTGGATTCCGCAGTTGCGGGGCTGAGCAAATCATATTGTGGTACTTACTGATCATCAGCGACCGATGCACACGAAATCATACATGTATGCAGCATGGGTGAAGGGAGGGGAGTCACCTGGTAAGCTGCAGCAGCATCGCTGGGAGGCTAACATCTCTTGACTTGGAGCCATCCTTCTGAGAGGCACTGGTGACCTGACAGCTTCCCTGCCAACTGTGCACCAATGCTGGGAGTTGCCCTGGATGACTCTGAGCTGCACCGCCAGTACAGCTTCCTGGCTGCAAAAGTGTCACAACTGCTCCAATTGGCAAGTATCAGCTGTATGGCAGCTGATGGGCTGTGCTGTGCATGACAAGCTGCTCAGGGACCAAAGCTTACATGACTGTTATGCACAGGGTAGTCTGACAGCGGTCTCACTGGCATCTGCTCAACTGGTGGTCCATCATGACGAAAACAGCTATCAACAATTCCCATACACGTGCCAATATCTGCAGAGCTGCAGCTGCGACTGGTCTCCACAGCTTGGACATGGCATCTCCGCCTTGCTCTCAGCCCTGACGGCAAGACATGCTAGCACAAGACTCACATCACTGCCCAGCTGTCCTGACAAGCCCATGCTGTCCTGGCACACTCTATCTCTGTCTGCTCACAACCACACACGACCTCCAGCTGGGATGCCTCTGGCAGGAGCCTCTGGCTGCCTCTGATTATGACTTTGTCTGGCCTGGTGGTATTCACATCACAGCCACCTGCTCAGGCCAGCAGCGCTCTGGGAGCCTGGCAGGTGCAGGCAGGTGCCGGCAGGTGTCAGCGCGAGCGCGGCGCCTCGCGCGGGGGAGCGCGGCCGGGAGCCTCGCCGCTGCGTTCATACGGCCCGGGCCGGGCGCCGCCACCGTAGCGCGCTGCACCGTAGTCCCTGCATAGCAGACAAATCAGTCCTTACTCAACATGCATCTAAGGATCTTCTCCAATGGGATAAGATTTCTGTGGGGTATATGCTGAGCACCAGCAGCTTCTATATTTCCAGTGTCCTGTGCTTGTTGAGCACGCCTGACGCTCCAGCAGTACAGCGGCACATTGCCAAAGTTGCACACATCCACAAATAGAAAGGACCACACTACTCAGGTGATGTGTGGTGGCTTGTGGCCAGCAGAGGACGAACCTGTCTGGACCTCCCGGTGCACGCGCATAGCGATCAGGGGACCTTTCCGCCGGAGCAGCAGCCCCTGCGCTACCTGAGTACCTGTCTCCTCCATTGTACCTGCACAGGGAGGACTCAGATTTGACAAATGATGTGTGCACAGCACACAAGGAGCTATATCAAGCAACATACGTTGATAAAAATGTCAGTGGATCAAGGGCTTGCCACACATCCATCCAAGATTGCTGCAGTCCAGTTCGGAGTCAGGTGCGGTGCCAAGAGCGTTCCGCCTGCCCAGGACATCATAAAACCAAGAAGATGCACACCTGTCAGTGATGGGGCCCCCGCGGGTGTAAGGGGCAGCATAGCCTCCACGATCGCTGTAGCCATAAGACTGCGGAGCCTCTTCATAGCCATATGCATCCCTGCACGGAGCGGCAGAAGGCACTTCAAGCAAATGCTCCACTTGGCATCACAAAGTAATCACCGTGAGCAATGGAAAAGCCGGGACCTTATCCCAGGAGAGCAGCTTATTACGTACCTGGCATAGGGGTCTTTTGGCGGGTAGGCATATGGGTCGGGATGGCCTCTGTCATATCCACCACCCCTACAATACCCAGAATAAGACACCTGTGAGCTGCCAGAAGGAGATCTTCACGCATGATACCCTTCAACATGATCCATGAAAATCTATGCCAGCTTCTGATGCTGTATAGCAGGTGATGAGGACTCGCCCATAGCCTGAAGGAGCGTAGCCCCTGTCGTAGCCGCGATCATACTCCCCTGCGTAGCCTCGGTCATACCCCCGGTCGCCATAGCCGCGATCGGGGTATGGCGCGCGGTCATAGCCGCCGCCGTAACCACGGTCATAGCCTCTAGGCGGCGGCCGGTCGTATCCGCTCCTGTATCCCCTGTCCGGCCGATCGTAGCGGCTCCCATAGTCCCCCCTGTACCTGCTCAGGCACCACAGCAGTTAAGTCCCTTGCAACACCATCACGAGCGGGATGCCATTGGCTTTACCATGGGATCATTTGGAACAGTGCATGACTGGAAGCATGGCGTTGCATGCCTTGTTAGTCTTGACAGAACTTGACTATCCAGGCGTTTTCTTAAAGAATTTGTGCTGATGCGATGATGAGGCATGCGCGCTGTCGTACCTGTCACGACCACCTCGGGAACCACCGTGGATGGCCGATGCAGGCGCGCCCGGGGCGATATCTGACTGAGGGATGGCCCTAGTCACAGAGATCTTTCGTCCGTCCAGTTCTGTTGCGTGCAGCTTGGCGATGCACTCCTCCATGTCCTCCATGGTATCAAATGTAACGAATCCAAAACCGCGAGAACGGTTGGTGATCCTGTCCAGCATGACCCGTGCATCCACAGGAGCCTGGGCATACTTGCTGAAAGCTGCACCAAGACAAGAATGTCAGCCACACTTCTGATTGCTTTTGATGCCGTGATGAGATAACAAATCTTACAGAAGCAAGATCGTCGAGAAGCTCACTGTCTGCAAGCTCCTGATCGGTGGTGTGCCATGAAATTCCTCCCACAAAGACCTTGAAGTCGCTCTGCTTCTCGGGACTCCTGTCCCGCTCCCGCTCATCCCTGTCCACGCTCATCTTTGATCAAGTTCACCAGGTCGATTAGATGGAGTATCTTGTCCATGATCAGGGTCAGAATGGCTTGAAGGAGTGTTGCTCCATAAGGAACGCCGCCTTACAAATGCCAGATTCAAGTGAAACGCAGCAGCTGCATTTCACAGCTCGTCACGTTTGCTGCCTTCCCATAGGACCGATGTGGACTTAGGCATTAGGTAGCTCCAACTGAATTGCAGGAATATAGGCACAAGCCGTTCTTGTCTTGAGCTTTTGAAGCGCTCATCGCAAGTTGCGTCAGAGTAACAACGAGAAAATATCAACGTAGCTGTCTTTGTGTGCGTTGCGATGGGCTCAGCATCCGTTTGACAGTTTCTCTGTGTGTTCTGAGAGATTCAGAGCATGGTGTCGGTGTCTTCGCATTGCTCAAAAGAGCTTGTCAGCCATACACATTTGGCCTTCACGTGCGCAGAATGTTAATCGCAACTTCTTTACGCTCGTTAGTGTCTCAATTCCATACCATAGATTCCTTATGCTTGAGTCAATTGCGTTCGCGAACATCGACTCGTGGCCTGCGTGGGAGTCAAGCGTTGAGACCCTGACATTGTCATTTGTCAAGCACAATGTGGCCATTGTCAAACTTCCAGAGGGATGCATGTCAGACATTGTCAACACAGGATTGCAAAAGCTGGCTGAGCTGACCTCTGCAGAGGCTTCACCTGGAGCTGCAGCCTTGCCTCAGGAGGAACCCTACCTCTTCAGGGATTCCTCTGCCAGATGCACCTCGTCCAGCCCTGGTGCAGTCACAGCGCATCCAGGAAAGCTAGTGGTCGAGCACAGGTTGGGGGCACCCTACACCTCCCAGCCACATGCCTCTCTTGCACCGGTACGTTGCCAGTCTGCAAGTACCAAGCCTGCTGTGGGTTTGCATGAGAGAACCATGCTGATTTCGATTACAGCATCTTGAGGCACAGGCTCATTCAAATTCTAGAAGTGACAACGCACAGAGCTTTACGCAGCACTTGTGGTCGCAGTGTTTCATGACGCTCGAGCGGGTGGCGCGGTCCGTGCTGCAAGGAATTTGCCGCTCCTGCCACCTGCGCGTCCACACCAGCACCTTCCTGCAGCTCCTGGAGGACATCCCCTTGAGGCAGAACGCGCAGTCATGCTCCACTCTGCAGGTCTGCCCATTTTTAAATGCTCGTCAAATTTTCACCGCCAGTGAGCACATGTCGGCTTGAAATAGTGGAGCGCTGGCGCAGGCCGTGAAGTATGTGCGAGCCGCCTTGGAGCCCGGGGCCAGTGACAGCCCCCCACTGGCATGGCCACAGGAGCGCACTATTGCCCCAGGGGTGGTCACAGTTGTCAGGTCACGGCCGGCCCAGGACCCTGACCGGGGGACCCCCAATTCCAAACTGCAGGTGTGCTGTGCTTACTCCATGTTTCCCAGCTTTGCATCGCATGACTATTCTACCCCATCCCACGATATTTCACACTGCGCTCCTTGTGCCCGATAACATGATCTGAGTATGTGATATGTACGCGCCAGGTCAAGGACAGGACGGGGACATGGATTGATGTGAAATTGAGGGAGGATGAGGTGGCGGTCTTCCTGGGGAGGACTGCCCAGGTGGCCAGCTGTGGGCTGCTGAAGGCCAGCACCTACCGACTGGTGAGCCCTATGCCACATGCCTCTGTCATTCCTTTTGGCTTCCAATCTTGCTGCCGTGTTGATGTGCTAAAGCTCACACCACCGCTCCTTTCCAGACATGTATGCAGGCTAGCAACTCTTGTGGAGACAGGGCGAGGTTGTGCTGAGCCCCATACATGGCAGTTGCAACCAGGACAGCGCTGTTTGACAGGCATGCACATTTTGGGGGCCAGGTGGGCGAGCTGCAGAAGGGCACTGGGCACCAGAACTTGGAGTTCCACCTGTGCGCGCGGCCGGACGCCGACCTGGACCTGTCAAAGCAGCTCGAGGTTGCCGGCCACCACCTGCCAGAACGGTGCGCTGCCTGCTGCACGTTGCATGTCCCTTCCCTTCTCCCCTGCCCAACATCTCCCTGTCAGCAGGACACCTGACAAACTCTTGACATCTTGCACAATACGGTAGGTAGTTCATGCACGAGTAAGGAAGTACAGGCCTGAGCAATGGTGCATGCGGGAGCCCTGGGACAGTGAAGATTCATGTAGATTTACCTTATAGAGTATTACTGCCTGTGGCAGGCACGAGGATGGCATGAATGACCTGGTGCGCAAGTTCTCTGCGGTGCTGACGCCGCCAAACCACACGCCGCCCAACCGGATCCAGGGCCGCGGCAGGCCCAGCGTAGAGTCCATGGAGATGCGCACCATCCCCTCCACAGAACTGCAGCGCAGGTGCTGGTCACATGCACCATTCTTTTATATTACGCTGCTTACCATATTCATGCCGTAGGCCCCGGCTGGAGGGGGCAGTATGAGTACTGATCACCGTGCCTACGACTGATTGGGGCTTGCTTGGATCTGACAGGGGTAGCATTGGGTACCTGTAGCCTTTACCTGCAGCTCGTTTGCAGACGCAGCTTGCCTCTGGCAGGAAAAGCGTGTCAGAGTATCAGTAATTCGTCCAGTCAAAATAATGAGAGGCCTGCCCAACTGAGGGAAAGCATAGGGCATGCTGACAAGCTGGTGTGATTTGCTGCAGGAGCAGGAAGCGTGTGTCAGGAGAACTGCCACGCGCCCCCTCACCTGTCACCCGCTCTGGCAAGGTGTGCTGTCTGTGCCCCACATCTCATGCAATGCCAGTGTCTCATTTGGAGCGGCATTTCATGCCAGAAGCCTCAGACTATCCCTGTGGCAGTGTCAATTTGCATGCAGTCCGTGCTGCGGATTTATTACTCACATTCTGTAAGCCAGCATTCCTAATAAATTAGAGCTGGCTTTTCACTCCTTGGTTGTTCTGTGACTGTGAAAAATCCTTGGGCATAGACTTCTGCCTTAAGAAAGGTTCCTGCACAGCGTGAGCGGCAGCTGAGGTGGCAATGCTGCGCCAGGTGGCGCGCACGAGCGCCGGCCTGGTCAACAAGGAGCACCGATTGTGCAGCCGCGGCGCGGACGGCGCCGGGACATCAATGGAGGTGGACGGCGGTGAGCTGGCGGCTAAAGAGGCAGAGGAAGACGCTGAGCTGGCAGAGGACGTGCTGTGCGTGACCGTGGACGGCAAGGGCGCCAACACGAGCAGATTCATCACCCTGCACATGATCTATGAAGCCACCGAGACTGAGGTGCGCCCAGTGCTCCCCTTCCCAACATTTCAATTGTTGTATGCCTTGCAGTCAGCCAGCTGGCGCCATCTTTGCAGTCCTTGAAGCGCTAAATTGAAGGAGAGCTGTAAGGAAATGGCCTCCCGGATACTAGGGCGACAGGAATCGAAGAACTTGCCGCGCCAGTGCCGGGGACCTACCATGCGCGCAGCATTCGAATGACCCTGCCAAGCTGCAGATTGTGGCTGTCCTGGAAAGCTTGGTAAATTCAGGAAAGTCTGCTGAGGTGGAAATGGTGGCTGCTTGTGGCAGGTGGCCCTGCGCACGCACCCAAAGACCTCCCTGGCGCGCCTCTTCGAGGTCTTCTGCGACACAGTGGGCGCGAATCTGTCCACCGTCAAGTTCATGTACAACGGCGCGCGCCTCAGCGGCAGCCACACCTGCCGCCAGCTGTCAAACCTGGACGAGGCCATCTTTGTCAGCGATGTGGAGTGCTGAGAGGCAGGGGATGGAGCTGAAACTGGCTGTGCGGATTGGCCCCCTTTGCAGAGCGCACATGCAAGCTGATGGCTTGTACACGCTCTAGCAACATGTGGGAGTCCTCCATCTCTGCACTGCAGAATCTGTAGGCAGCAGCACAGCGACACTGAACTTCTTTTTCTAAACGCACTGCAGTGGTAGATCTGTGAGTGAGGGAGGCTTAGGCATGTGATAGGCTTGTGATAGGCTCCCAAATTTTGATCAGGACCACTGGCTAGATAGGCTGTACTCATTCGCTGCACAATGCAACCAGGGTGATGCGGTTTGGAGATGATGCTTCTCTGTATCAACATATTGATTGCAGTGGCGAAGGTCCAGAGTTATTATTAATGCGTACATAGATGAGCACCTGAGTGATGGCGAACATACCGTATGTGGGTCATGTGACCTGCCTGTCATTTGTCTGCACTTAAAATTTATCAGAGTCGCAGAGAGTAGGCAGTGCCTGCCAAAATGTTCCCTAGGCATCTAACATGCTGAAATCAGTGATCATTGACGCCTGCTGATGGAACTGCCCGCCATGGTAAGTACAGGCAAGCTTCTTACTGTAACAAATTTTGCTCCTCCCAAGAGCGCACAACAAAGCAGCCAGCATTTCTGCTGCTCCCCGTCCACAGGCAGCCACTACATGCGCATTTGCAGTGACATGCATCCTCTTGCACAATCCCGCTCCAGCATTGCAGAGCACAATGTGTTCATCTGATCATACTAGGGGCAATTAAGACACACACTGTCGCAGGCTTCTGCTCATCTCTTGAACTTCATTCGCCAAAGTGACTGAGTGCCCCTTCGACCGAGCCAGGCTGTTTTACTTTGTGAAGACAGACATCGCCTGTCTTCACAAACCTGATGCATGTCACGTGACAGGATGCCCCACAAAAGCTCAGGCTGGCCTTAGGGTCCAGTGGATTACACGATACCATCTCGTTTTTGAGGGTATCTCCAGCTCACAGACCGCATCACACGAGGCTGCAGTTACTTTACATATAACATCAGAAACCGCTTGCAGGGATTTTGTCTTCACGTTCCCGCGCCAGCATCGCACAGCATAGGCAGTGCGGCCAGTTGCATTGCCCTTACATGAGGCTGCAACGCACGGGGTTGTCCCCCCGGTCGGCCTGGTGGCCCCGGGGGGACCGCGGCCGCTGCTCCAGCTCGGCGGCCAGCCCCGGGGGCGCGATCATGTTGAGCCACAGCGCCGGCGGCCCGGCCGCGGCCGCCGCGCGCTCCGTCAGCTCGGCAGCGTTCCGCCGCATGACCGCCTCTGCATTCTCCAGACTCGCCATCTCCGCCGCCTGCGCAACAACAGTCACAGCTCGCTACCGGTCCGCATGAAAGTCCAAAGTCTGCACTTGCCGGAGGAGCACAGCATTGGATGACTGAATTTCTGACAGCATTGTAGTTGCGACGTTGGAAGTGTTCCTGTCGCAGTGAGGAGAGACTATCTCCTAGAAGAGGAGAAGTCTCCCAGAGTGTCAATGAGCAGATGCATGCATGTACTTCTGCCTCCACGCAGTTCTTGAAGCGCTCAATCGTATGGCATGGACAGAATGCAATCCAGTGCTGTTCCTTCTACTGACTGCATAAGACGGTGAGAAGAAGACGAGGAGAAGTCTCCGCGGGCAGCTCAATTGCACAAATGTTTCTCGAAGCTCAGGCCGTCGATGGTGGCTTTGGCCAGCAGTACAGCCAATCATTGACATGGAGGACTTCCATCAGGGCTTTCATTAATAAGAGGAGGGCAGACCTCTGGCGACCACAGGCGGACGACGGGGTCCTGACCGCACGAGGCAAGCATGGGCAGATGCGGGTGCGGCGCCACGCATGACACACCAGTGTCACTGCTTCGCAGCAGGTTCACCAGCTGGCCGGTGCCGCGTTGCCACACAAAGATGTGGCCGTCGTCCGACCCTGACACCACATACTGGCTGTGCGAGCCCATCAGCGCCACCTGCTCCCAAAAACACTACAGCATCAGCTCTGTTTTTCCAGGCGTAGAAGAAGGAGAACATGTCTCGGTCATTGCAGATCCATAAAATGCTGGCTCGAGTCATTGCCGTTCAGGTGCTGTCAGCTCCAGAACAGGATGGCCTCTATTAGCAGCGCAAGCAACAGTCCAAGGTCAACAGACAAAGCAGTTCGGCAAGAATGGATCCATTTTGTGCTGATGGAAGTCACAAGTGCTGGTGGGACAGGCTGAGGGAGGTGAGTGGGTAAGCTGAAAAGGCACACTTCCTATTACTCTTTACAATTTCACTTGTCGCAGGGTCAAGAGAGAGCTGCATATTATGGCTTAGATGGTTTTGGTTTCAATCAGGGGTGTGCATCAGACGGAAGCATCTGGGGACGCGCCTCCTTGCAGCCAACGCGGTTGTAGTGGCCGCTGAAGGAACGCTGAAACATCCCCGATTCATCCACTTCCTCCCCATCGCCCTCGTCTCCATCACCCGTTTCCACAATGGCGCCCACCGCGCTGTCAACCCCCCTCCTGCGCACGCACAGCCCCTCCAACTTTAACCTCATCTATTTTGAGATTCCCCACCACTGAAATGCCTGGGAGCCACAACCGAGCCAGGCCTGTCTTTAAAACCGTGCCTTTTCTACCAAGTGCTCTTCTGTTGAGCAGATTAAGCTGGCACCTTGTGGTCCAGTGAATTAGAAACGAGACGAAAAGGGAGACCCCAGGAGGGAGAGCAATGCTTGGGTGGGATTGCATGAAAGGCACCTGCGTGACAAGCGCGCTGCGGGCCGGCCGACAGTGTCTGGCTCGCGATCCTCGCCCACGATGGCTGCGGCGCTGCTCGGCAGGCTGTCCGCCTGCGGGTAAGGCAGTTCAGGCGTGGCATTAAGACAGGCAATCCAACGGAGTGTTTCCCTCGGCACAGCAAGCAAAATGACCGGCTGAATCCTGCGATTGAAACAAATCAAAGGCAAGTTTGCTTGAGCGCGCACCCTGCCGCCACCATCCCTGTCGGGAGAAGCAACTCCATATCCCGTGGGTCCGCCTCCTTGGGACGCCTCACCGGCAGCCGCCGCATCATTATGTCGGCCCTCCTGCTGGCTGCTGCCGGCCCGGCTGGGACCTGCGCGGGTGCGCTCTGCAGCGCTGACGGAGGAAGCCACAGCGGCCACCTGCGCGCTGCGCTGCGCGTGCCCGTTTGCACCAGCGGCAGGCGGTGGCGCGGGCCACTCAGGGATCCCAAACATGGCCGAGCTGGCTGCGGGAGCCGCAGGGCTGCGGCCGCGGCGCGGCAGCGGCACCGGGAACGGCAGGGACCGGGGATCCACGCTGCGCGGCCCTGGGGCGGCAGCCGCCCCCGGGTGCGCCGCGGCAGGCGCAGCCGGGCCGTGCCGCTCGGCATGCAGGCGCGACTGCAGCTCACTCTCCCTCCCTGCAATCACGCATTTTACTCTGTTATTCATGCTGTGGAACCAATACCACGCTCCTCCTTGTGGCACAGCAAGCGACAAGCAATGCACTTCCCTCCAGAAGGTGCTTGTGAACAACACGGAAAAAATAAGCGTTTCAGCGCAAGATTAGGGTGAGAAAGCCCTGGCGCACCGTCCTCTCTGCGGGGCCGAGGAATGTCTCTGGGCCGGGATGTCCCGGTGCTGGCCGTTGGCCGCTCTGCGCTGCTGTTGGCCACTGCGAAGACATGCCCCTCTGCTGCCATTGTGCTGCCCGCCGGGCGCAGAGCATGCGCGCGTTGGCCGCCTGGGGCAGGACACATCAAGCGAGACAATTACCCACAAGATGGCTATAGGTGGCAACCATGACAATGCCATGAAGACCAAGGCAATACACTAATCCCACGAAAACATCGACAGCCAAGCTCTCACAAACAGCAGCCACCACAAAATACGTCATTAAACCACCAAGATCCATATCATGCCAAAACAGATTGACCGGGGGCTCACCTGCACAATGGGGAGTCCCTGCCACCTCTGCAGGCTCTGTTGGCGCATCCGGCCTGGCCGCTTCTGCCGAGCGCACCGCCTGCGCCGTGTCATCCGGGCTGTCTGCATCCAATGGCGGTGCAGCTGCCCTCCCACTTGGGCCTGCAGCGTCCTCTGCAGCAGGCTGGCTGTCCACTGCACCGGCATGTACCGGTCCCCTGCGCGCCTTACTCGCCAGCGCTTGGCTGTCGGTAGCATCGCCACCAGCCAATCTCCTCTTTGATCTCCTGCAGGCGCACCATGATGCTTCGCCCCTTTGATCTGCATGCATTTGTCAGTCTACCCACGGCAGGGTCATGTTTTCTGCAGCATCCTCCAGGCTTTGCACAAACCTGGCCGCGCGCAGTGGAGCATGGTCATCGTGCGGCGCAGATGCGGGGTGGCCGTCCCCTGGAGCTGCATTGTCGCCACCGATATTGGCTCCTAGCTGGGAGCGCAGCTGAGGGCCCCTCCTCGCTGGAGATGTGGCCACCTGTACGGCAAATAGACCAGGTGACGTGAGCATTGTGTGTTCCTTTGCCAACACATAACAATGATTGCACTCGCTTTTACAACCTTTTGTACAGTGCAAGTGGGATCTTTGATGCCCGCTCGTCAATTGACTTTGTGTCCGTTGAAACGACACGTCTGACTGAACAGATATATGTGAAGCTTTCGCATATATTCCAGTCTACCTGCAGATCTGGGGAGAGGCGCGCTTGCGCGCATGCGGCAGTTGTCGAGGGCGTGCCACGTGCAGCGGCGCCGTTGGGAAGCTGGCCAATGCTGTGCGCCATGGGCGGCAGCGCCGATCCAGTGAAGGATGCCGGGCGGCTGCCAGCCCTCCACCCGGCTGCCCTGTAATTTGACGGGCCCTGGCCGTCCTCTGGGCTCTGCTGCTCTCTGGTTGCCTCCTGTGGAGACTGATCTTCTGGCGCCTACACCGGCAAGCCAATGTTGTTGCACACTCCCAGACAGCCTACCGAGAGAAGGAGGAAATAGTGCCCGCCTTCATTGGCTCCTGTTGCAATCAAATACTGCTGCGCACAGATAGCATCGGCACACTGCCGCCTGACAAACAGCTTGGAAGTGGTGCACAAACCTGTGCGGCCCTCTCAGCAGGAGCGGGGACGTCAGCGCCTGCCCCAGCCGCAGCCAATCTAGCGCCCGCCGCCGCCGCAGCAGTCAGCATGGACCGACCAGCATCGTGCCCGTCAGAGGGGCTTGCGGCGTCAAGCACCTCGCCCGCAGGCTGCTGCTGCTGCTGTGCTGCTTCTTCATTGAGTCGTGCCGCACCACCAACACTCTGTGCCGGAGATGCGCCGCGGCGAAGCGGCTGCCTAGACTGCGCCGTCCGCGGGTGCTGGAATACGGGCCTGAAGCGCTGCAAGAGGTCTGCAAGGGGCCGAGGCTCTGCCGCCGCAGCAGAAGGGGCAGCCGCAGCGGCGGCGGGTGCGGCGTTGCTTCTGGTGGGCCGCTGCTGAGCAACACCCCTTCCTTCAGCTGGGAATGATCCCCTGGGCACGCCTGCTGCACCTGTGCCGGCAGCACCTGCAGCACCGCACCAGGATGTCGAGCCATCACCAAGCCATAACAATCATATTCGGTCATTGAGCAGGCTACAGGCCCAAGCCTGGCCCTCCAGCTTTGGTGTAAATGTGGGGATAAGGTGAAGACACTCAGGTGTGGAAGCAATGTATGCGCACCATTGTTGCCGGCTTGTGCTGCCTCTGCATTTCGCGCGCGGCCCTCTGTGTTGTGGCGTGCGCGCGTCCTCTGAGGGCCAGCTGCCCTGCAGGCATCAGGGAGGCAAATATGAGTAATGGACGGTCAAGAGCTGCAGGCAAGCATGCATGCACGCAAAGATTGCAGTAGCAGCAACTGCGGGATGCGTACCTGTGTGGTGCAGAGTCCACAGTAGCGCTGAAGGCACGTGGTGGGCGGGCATGCTCCGTAGCTGAGAACATGTAGATCTGCTCTGAGGTGTACGAGGCGAGGATGCTCTGGCCATCGCCGGTGAAAGCCACACCGCTCACGCTGATGGACCTGCATGTATCCCATTCAGCCTTGCTAGAGTCACTGCCCCTGGCTCCAAATAAGCGGCATATCCACGGCTCGGCGTGGCAGTAAAACTGTCGGCTCAATAGACACGTCTTTGTTGGAGGTATGAATGTCTTTCTCTGCTTGAAAATTGACAAATCTGCTGTGCAAACCAGACCGCCATCCCAAGCCGTGGAACAACTCCATCGTCAGATGTGTTGATCTTCTGCATGGAGGGCATGGCAGACAAGGGTGCATGAACTGAAGCAAAGGAGGAAAAGATCAAGTGGCTGCACCTTGATGGGGACACAAAGGGGCGTGGAGTGATGAGTGCTCCCTTCAAATGGGTTGGCACAAAGCAGGAAACCCAGCGGACTTTGCTGGGAGCAGCTCCCCGGTTACTGCTCGCCATGCGCCGGTCATACAACCGCACTGCAGCCCCAGCAGACTCACTTCAGTGTTTTCCTTGTTGATGGTCAAGCTCCTTATATTGCTACGGACTAGAGTGCTAGTCATCAAGACAGGAGGGGACTGCACACCAAGCGCATCACTGCCTCCAGTGACGAAGATGTGAGGATTGAGCGGCATGACTGCAATGCTGTTCACCCCAACCTTTGTCTTTGCGCAGCCTGTTCGCTCCTGCCTCTGATCAGCTGCAAGCAATTCAGCAGCTTGTCAGCAGATCGATAGCTGAATACAAAAAGACTCCTACTTGCGCCAGGGCTTTGCAGGTGGTCATATCCCTCCTTGGCGAGCTCAGCAAGCTCCTCCCTATGCATAAGGAAGGGAGTACCTATCACATTGATGTTGTCATGTCCGCTGCTCCCGTGGTCCTCTTGGCTGCCAGTGAGTGGCTCCCTGATGTCCACTTGCCGCACAGTCCCATCATCGCTTCCAGACATGAATATATCTGCATGCGCCCAACAGGAGACTTCAGAGCCAGCACTGGAAGCTGAAGGTGCTACTTAGGCAAAGGTGACATGTGACGTCCTCCACGAGGAGCTAAAAGGAGAAAGTCCTCACTTGGGTCTAATATCATTGCTGTCTTCACTTTCCCCCTGTGGTGGCAGAAGGGCTTCACAGCATTCTTCCTCAGGCTGACCAGCCGCACCTACCAACGTAAAGACACAGTCAGCTTCTTCAATACTATTCTTTCTCTGACAAAGCATGAGTCAATTGTTTTCGCATTACAGAAGGCCATTCCATCACCTGTCTATCATTGCCGCAAGAGATGATCTGCTCGTTGTTGCTGGCTGGCAGGAAGCGGACACAGTTAATAGGTGCGATGTGCCCCTGCAAAGTTGACAGGAATTTCCTCAGTCAAGAATGACCATCAAAAGGTAAAAGACTTCATGATGCTTGCTGTATTTAATGAAGTGGAGTCTAGGTGACGTACAGGTGTTGTAAGGCAGGGACGAATCAAGGAGCAGACTAACCACGTCTAATGTGTGGACGGCTCGCTGGTGCTCAGCACTCCAGACAACGATCCGGCAATCCTCGCCACCACTGGCCATGAAATCTCCATGCTCGCTCCAGCTCACATTGCTCATGGAACTTGCGTGAGTTGGCAGCTCTGCCATGCACGCCAGGCGCCTCACAAGTGCTGGGTCAGAGCTGCACTCACGCTCAAAGGCGAGAGGATTGTGGCCCCATATGGCAGAGGGAGGTGAGGAACCAACTCCCCGAGATCCACCGAGTTCCCTCTGGAATATGTAACTTCCAGCCATCCTCCCTGGACAGCAGTGCTGTCTTGACCTCAGGTGTGCTGCCACATCAAAGCGCCCCGCCCATACGGATTATTAAGTGACTGCTAACGGTTTTAAGATGCTGTGTGTTTCCTCAAAAGATCTGACGGCCTGCTAATAGTGTTTGTGCTCGAGGTACTAGAACGAGCCAGGACGTCTTGCCAGCCGTGAAGTACACACTTGAACTGGCTGTGTAGCCTTCAACATTGAAGAGACACGGTTTCTAGACAACACGGATCCAAGCCGAAGACCATGCATGAGCCGGTACATTTTCTTCGAAGAACTGCTATCAGGAACGTCCTGTCCATGGAACGTGCTTCCTTTCTACTAATCACCTGCCAACGTTAAGTATGAAATTCCAACTATTCTTCCTTCAATTTCCTCCTCCCCAATCCTTAGAACTGGGCCACCACAAAAGAATGAGAAGAAAAGAGCCGCAGAAGTCACGTGAGCTCGCGTGCGTCAGCGTGCACTAATTAGTGACAACGAACACAAATTTTGCACGCTGCACTGCAGCGGCTGCAGCAAACGCAATGCGAACTCTAGTGCCGATGTACCTGATGAGCCATCTTTAATATAGGTCACGACAATCCGTAGCATCGGCGAGTCCCGTCACTTTGTTCAGGTTGTAACTCAGAGGAGGGCAGGGTGACATCAAGGCCCAGCTTTTGGCTGAATTCTTGTGTCAAAGATTTGAGAATTCAACTGTAGTAGAACAACTTAGAATAAGTTTTCAAGTTCTGCTGTAATTGGAGTGCCTATTCATCTCTTTTATTCACATAACACTCAAGCGAGCCTCGCAACCCTACGTCTACGTCTTAAAACGCAAGTATTATTGGGGATTATAATTATCAAGAAAATCACAGTAGTAGATGGCCCGCAGGATGGGAAGGCAGAACGTAGTTTTCGCAGTATACAAGCCTTACTGCTTTCGAAAGATGTAGGAACTTATAGAGCAGTATGGGGCCCGCAGCCTGAGCAAGGTACAATTCGGAGAAGCAAAAACCAAACATGTGTACTGCATGGTCCTCAATGCCAGCAAGTCCAACCATGTGACTGGACTTAATTTGTATAGACTAAGATGTTCGGTCGTAATGTACAGGCTCACCAGAGGGGCATGAGCAGAAACATATAAGAAGAGGCATATATTCCATTTAGCGGACTTTCTGTTCATTGTATAGCCAGTCAAGCATCTGATCATGTCCCAGTCTTTGACTGAGGTCACAAGCACAACGCATGCCAGACCCAGGGTAAGCTTCCAGATGCCTAAGAGAATCCCACTGTGTCCACTACAACCTGCCAATTTTCACCTGCCTCACTTTTTCGCACTTCACAGGACGAAGAGGTCGTCTGGGAGATGGCATCCCTCAAGATGCGCAGCATGACACTGGCAGCAGAGAATGAAGCGCTCAGGGGTCATGTGCAGCATTTGCAGGATGAACTTGCCTCTTTCGAGCGCAACGATCAGGTAAGCTAAGGATGATCAGGAGCCAAAAATTCCGGTTCTGAGTGAATACTCAAAAATCTAGTGCACATTCAAACTCAAGATCTCCTGCCATGGTATGCCGCAGGCTCCAAGAATTGCTGCCTCCTCCTCGGCAGACGTGCACGATTCAGACCTGCGTGTTCAATTGGAAAGGCAACGCCTGCTTGAGGATGTCTCCTCAGCAGCTCGTGACTTGGCCACAGAGAATGAGTCGCTGAAGTATGAGGTGACAGGCCTGCGTGCCGCCAATCGGAACCTCACAAAGGAGGTGACTGCCATGAAGGTATTCGCCTAACTTGGGCCCCAACGCCACTGTTCCTATAGCTGCATACACCATTGGTGTTTATTTGGAAAAAAACGGTAGGGGTAATAGGCAATATATGTGCGTGGTGAATGGCTATTATTGGCTGCGCAGGACCGGCTGAAGACATTGCAGGAGCTCTACTTGAGGGCCACAAGGACGAGTCAGGGCCCTGCAGCAGCCAGCGCCTTGGACATGCGGCTGGATGCGGTGGATGGCATCATCCATTCAGCAATGCCACAGGGCAACGCTGAGGGCTGCATGTCCGATTTGGATCTGTCAGAACCTGACAGCATTGTCCCCGCCCTGCAGCAGATTGCAGCCTTGCGCCGAGAGCGAGACATGCTCAGGACACAGGCACGACTCCCGCCATGCATCGTATCTGTGCATGAGTGTGATCAGTCGCTTCATGTGATATTTATTGCGACAAGGCAAATGCACAGACATGACGGAGCTTGAAGAAGTCTGAGCAGAGGATTGCTACAAGCAGGTGAAGAAGGCGGAGGGGTCCCTAGACCAGGCGACACGGGAGAAGCAGGATCTTTCGCATGCGCTGGCAGCAGAGAAGCGCCGCGCGCTCGGCAAGGGCGGCGATGCACGGCTGGGCAACCTGGCTCAGCGGGTGCAGATCCTGGTGAGGACATGTCATATGTGCATGTATGTCCCCCCCTATAAAGACTATGTTTGGGCACTTGCCAGCACAACACAATGGAGATTTTCATGCTTTCAAGAGGACGAGTGGTTCAATCTGATGGGACTTGTGTGATTGGGCAGGCTCAGCAGGTTAGGCAGAAAGAGGATGCGTTGGCAGAGAAGGCGGCGTACGTGGCCAAGCTGGAGTGGCGGCTGCTGAGCCAGCAGAAGGCGCTCCAGGCAGGCCATGCCAAAAAGCCGCCACTGGGACGGCCCACTGCACCTACCGCCAAACTGGCTCTGCTCAGGAAGCCACGACTGGCAGGTGATCTTTGCCACCCTGTGGAATGTGGCAAGTGGCAGGATGGATGTCAAGAAATCTGTTTTAACACGTGCAGGTGTCTGCATTGCTTCATTGCACAAAAGAAAGCATGCAATCACAACCATTTGCATTGCCATTGACCTGCAGGTGTGGCAGACGGAGCAGGCGGTAGGGCCGCAGCTCCACTTGCAAATGCAGCTGCTCGTCAGCCTGTCTCAGCTGCTCCGCGCCTGAGACAACCGGCAGGCACGCAGCTCGTGCCCCCAGAAGGATTTACCGGGGAGCCACGAAAACCGCCTGTGAGCAAGAGCGAGCAGTCGGGCTCTCCTGGAGCGCAACATGATGAGCAGGCAGGCAGCAACATGCATGGTGCAGCAGAGGCTCAGCACAGCAGCATTGCCTCAGGTGCCAGCAGGGCTTCCAGGCCCTCTGCCAGGAAGAGCCTGTTCTCCACGCCCCAGCCTGCCCTCTCCGGGCAGCGGCCGGGCAGCCCGGAGCCTGCCCGCATGCAGCACCCCACGCCGCAGGTGGCACCCACGCCCACCTACATTTCCAGGTCGCAGCAGCAGGAGTCCGGGCTGAGCGCGGGCGTCGTGGACAGCCACCGCGCGGCGGTGCAAGCCTCCCCGGCGGTCAGCGAGATGGTGTACGAGCTGCGGCCCGCCACTGCGCGCACCGGCCGCTTTCCTGCGCATCTTGAGGACGAGCGGGAAGGCTACGCCAGCAGCAGTGGCAGCCACCAGCAGCCGGGTTCGGCTGGACCCGACAGCCATCGTGCGCGCGATTGGGCAGCAGACACTGGCATGCCATTGTCGCCTGCAGAGCCTGATGACGCTGCATGGCAGCAGGACAGGGGGTATACAGCAGGGGCCAGTGTGGGGCAGGTTGGCAGCGCTGAGGGGGCAGGGAGCTCGCTGCCCGATTACTCAGGGTTCTCCTCGGAGATGCGCGCTGCCGCCCAGGCCACGGCTGCGGCGCTCCTCGCCGAGTCTACCAGGCAGGGTGACTCAGCGTGGCATCAGGCGGAGCAATCGACTGGGAGGCAGATCTCACCGGCAGGAGGGCGCAGCAGTGGGTCCTCTGGGCAGATCAGGGCAGACTGGGGCGCTGCCTCAGCCGGCCTTGGAGCAGATCAGTTCCAGTATGGAGACAGGCAGGACAGCCAGGAGGGTTACTTGATGACACTGGATGAGCTGGAGCAGCAGATTGCAGCGCTCAACATGACGCTGGGAGATGAGGAGGGCATGGGCCCAGAGGGGGAGCCAGACTTCACAGTGCACCAGTCCCGCTCAGCGCTGCCCGAGCGGCGTAAGAGTCAGCAGAACCTGGGCGGCTGGCTCTGCATGTCTCCTACCAAGTAAAAGCGTGGGAGATTGACAGTTGTCACATGACTTGAGGTCGTTGAGGCAGCATGCTGCAGGGAAGAAGCTTGACAATCCGTATTAAAGTTGTTAAAATTATAAGAGGCAAAAATTTTCAGCTTACATCAGTGCTGTAGCAGGACATGCGCTTGTGAACCTCTTCTCACACGCATGCTCCAGCAGTGCAGTCAGCAATTTGAAATCAAGCTGGCAGTTTGACTATGGCTACAAGTATGACTGTACGATTGATTTTAATATCTGATTAGTTGGAGTTGCAATTCCGCAGCAGTAATAACTGAAAAGGGCACCGGTCACTGGCCAACCACCACTTCTGAGATCAATACATAAAGTACAAGTGGATGCCAATGCGCACACTCTGCCTATTGGGCATTTTTCAGAACTCCTACACTCTCTCCTCAGTACTCTTTGGGGTCACTCTGACAGAAGCATCATCCAGATCTGAAGAATTTTCTGAGCCGTTCTCTAGTCCGTTTGTGCTCGCCTCACCATTCTCTCTCTTTGAGGGGACCCTGCAAGCTCATGCAAATATCAATGCTCGAAACGGAACAAAAAGATTCCACACGGATCAGTGGCAGAGATTGTAGCAATCACTGTTCCTGAGAGTCATGTTGTAGATTGCACACTTGTAAAATACACTGGTTTGCCCTTTAGGTGCTCTCAATGGCCCCCCGTTGCCAGGTGCCGCTGTTGATGTGAAAAATTTCCACCACCCCTGAGACACAGATACACAGGGTGTCAAGAGCTGCCATTCTATTGAGTGCACACACACCCAAGTGTCTGCTGCAATATCCCTGATCCTGCGGGGTTTTTCAAAGTGCTGCACTGACACATCGATGAGTCAAGGCCACTCCCCTTCTGAGTTCAGCTGCGTCACCTGCCAAGGGAAGAAACCTCCGCAGTCCGGACACTTGCGGGCAAACTGACCCCTCATCACCAGTCCGCTCCCTTGACATCTACTGCATCTCCGCTGGATGATCTGGACAAGCCCAAAGAAATTTCATCAGACCATGTCAAGCATGCGCCTCGTGTTTCTGCTGAGCGTAGCAGCAATTAGGTGAGATCTGATGAGCACTTACAATCCGCTTTCCAAACTCCCAAGATCCAATGACGAAGGGCACGCATGCCGCTATGGTGCCCACCCAGATTTCTGGCCCAACCTCTACCGGGCCTGGCACATACTTCTCAGCGATCTCGGCCGCATCGCAGCTCTGCCAAGCACCTATCACATCAGGATAAGATAAGAACAGCATGTGCATCGCCTCACGCATGTATGGCCACCCAGATCTGCAATTGATCTGGGACATGCCGTGCCACCTTCTTACTCACAGGAGCAAGAAGATTGAATTGATGCATTCAAGGAGGGTTTGTGTATATTGACATTGCGTGTAATTGATCAGCACAGAGATCAATAGAGAGGAACGACCAAACCTTGCAGCCAGACTATCGTGGCTATCTCCAATGTTGTGAAGGCTTTTCGTCGCTCGAGACGATTACTTGTCTCAAGCTGTTGCTGTTCACCTTGTATTGACTTGCAAGTGGTAAGATGATTGATTCTGTGGATGCGAAAAGCAGACGGGCTAGGGCGTTGACTGCAACTGATGAGGGTGCCTTCAGCAACTAACCGAGATTTCTGCACAAACATTTCTCGGGACCAAAACGAGCAAAATGTAAGGTACTTTCTGTTACTCTGGAATATTGTATTATACAATCAGCGATCGTTGTGAATTTCTTAAACAACATCGCATGCATCAAAACCCTAGGGCCTTGTTGCCTCTCCAAAACCTGGAACTTGCCGAGAAGTCAACATAAGCTGGGAGAAGTCTCGGCGGAAGGGCTGACCTCTTGCACACCTTGTATCCTCTGTTGGGAACTCTCTAGAAAAGGCATTGCCCCTTTGAATAGGTACAGGATGGCGAGAACAACATCAAAGAAAACAGCCGCCCAAAGCACCGATGCAGACCTGAAGGCTGGTGCTCAGAGCTGTTCAAGACCTGAAAAAGATGGTGCAGGCCCGTCAAATGATAATGGAGAGCCAAGCACATCTCGACCTGTCCGAATATACGCTGATGGTAAGATAGAAACAGGGCGCGCCTGATGCTTTTGTTGTCCTTTGGGGTGATTGACAGTACTTGGGGCCACACATAGCATGGCCAGGAAGCACATAGATGCGCTAACTTATCAAGAAGCAAACGTGGTGCAAACCAGAATGCACAAAGATGTGTGCTTGAAATTCTTCACTGAAGGGGTTTGTCCTGCAGGCATCTTTGACCTCTTCCATTTTGGGCACGCAAAGGCATTGGAGCAGGCCAAAAAGCTGTGAGTACCCTCGGCAACGCGCCAATTTCTCGACAAAGGCTGCAATGACACGTGCTTCTTTGCCAGTGCTCCTTTGAGCCTGCACATCCTGACAGCACCCTTCCCTTCCTTGCAGGTGTCCAAACACCACCTTGGTTGTGGGCTGCTGCAACGACGAGCTTACTCACAGGCTGAAGGGGAAGACAGTGCTGACAGAGGAGGAGAGATACGAGTCTTTGAGGCACTGCAAGTGCGCCCCTTCCCTCCGCCTCTGCCCTGCCTTGTTCCTGTTATTACCCGCTGTTGGCTGGGAGCAACTAAGCTGATCCACGTGTTTGCAGGTGGGTCGACGAGGTGGTTCGCGATGCGCCGTGGGTCATAACGCCGGAATTTTTGGAGCAGCACAATATTGACTATGTCGCCCATGATGCTCTGCCTTACAGCGACGCCACTGGCCAGGGCAATGATGTGTACGAGCTGGTGTGCCCCTGGGCCATAACCTCTCACACAACGATGGCAGTCACAGGTGTTGAGAAATTTCTATGCTGAGCTGCACAGCAACATTTTGCAAACAACTGCGGCTATAAGTGAAGGAATTGTGACTGCAGGTGAAGAAGTTGGGGAAGTTCAAGGAGACAAAGAGGACGGAGGGCGTGAGCACGTCTGACATTATCCTGCGCATCATCAAAAACTACAACGAGTATGTGCTGCGCAACCTGTCGCGTGGCTACTCTCGGAAGGAGCTGGGAGTCTCCTTAGTCAGGGTGAGCCCTTCAACAGCAATATCCCTCCCCTCTGCTCTTTCCGGTGCCTTCGTGCAGGGCAACCACCAGCACTGCGGAGCAAAAAAAGATTGCTCCCCAAGAGTTATAATGCTGACTGGGCATGTACAAGCACGTTCCTCAAGGAGTGAGATGAGCAAATCCAGGTGCCTTCCCTGCCAATCGGATGCCGCTGAGTGGATGGAGAGAGCTGGGTCAGCCTTTGTTTAGTCTGCTGAGAGAAGGTTCCATGAAAGCAAGATTTACAGGGACCAGCAACCCCAGGTTTCATACCCAGATTTCAGCCAGCAAATGAGAGTTGTGCAGATGCATTGACCTGCCGTTGTGGGGGGGGCTGCGCGCAGGAGAAGCAGATCCGGGCGAAGCAGGGCATGAAGCAGCTGAGCAAGCGCATGACGGAGCAGCGGCTGCAGGCGCTCGAGCGGCTGCGGCGCAACATGACCGGCACCAGCGGGCAGCCGGTGCGCATCCTGCCGCGCGACATGGAGCAGGGACTCAAGGAGTTCGCCTCCGGCGTCGAGCAGCTCGTCGACCGCCTGGTGCGCTGCCGAGCCTGTTTGCTGCAACCTGCGTCTATCCGGAAGGCTTTGCAGGAGCTGGCAAAACTGCCATTCGACATAGCAATTGCAATTGCACCCAGCATGCATGAAATGCAGCTACTTCACAATCGTAGGGCGCTCTTAAGCAAGGGCATCTGTAACTCCCTTTCCTGAACATTAAGCTTCCCTCAGGGTCTGTGCATCAGGCTGCTGCACAGACACGCTGATGCCTCTAGTGAGAGTCATCAAATTGCCCTGTCACCCCCGTGCAGACTCCAGTCTCATTGCCGCCGAAGCAGAAATGGAGTTCTGCCCTGGACAACGTTCAAGAGGTTAAGTCTTAGTAAGTAGTTTAGTCTAGAGCAGCAGGTTGAGTTTGGGAGGGCTGGCATGTGAGGTGTGCTCTCTGGTGGGTCAGGTGAGTGGGGAGCTGGGCCTAGAGATGGCGCAGCACGCGGACAAGTTCATGGTGGGGGTCATCTCCAACGTTGAGAGCAGCTACACCAAGTTTGAGCAGGCCATCAAGCGCACGCTGCGCATGCCCATCACTCGCAAGCGCCAGCCCTCCAGGAGAGCCAAGCAGGTCGCCCTGAACAACGCCAAGAAGACCGCCCTCAACGCTGTCAAGAAGGGCGCTGTTGCCAAGCCTGCTTCCCACCGGCGCAGGTCCCTCCTCTGGTAGTGTTAAGAGGCCGGGGCGGAAAGCGCGCCTGTCAGCGTGTGGAGGATTTCCCAGACAGGGTTGGGCGTGCAAGTGTGCGCGGTTTGAAGTATCCATGTGCCGGTTTGAGTTTGGTGGTGTGTCTTCTAGCATCAGAATACTTCTCGGCCGTGTTTCGCTGGAGAGCAAATGGTGTATCGTGTACTTTGTGGGTATTTTGGATTCAATGGACTGGCGGAGGCATGACATCTACCCCAGTGCATCAATTGGCTGCAAGACACACATTTGTTTGATAAGCTGCAGCGGTGGCGCTGATCTTCGTGCTCTGAGGAGAACTTAAGGGTGCAAATGATCACTGCTGAGGGCTGCACAGCAGGGCTTGAGCCCTGCTTCCTGTAACATCACACTCTGCCAATCTCTTGATCAGTCTTCTACTGGATTGTCGAGTTCAGCTCTCTGTGCAATCATGGACCTTCCACTGAGATGTTGTCGTCTCTTGAGTCTCTCCATCTTGTAAAGCTAAGCAATGCACACGAGCTGCGCAATGTCTTTGCTGGGTAGACAGCCTGGGGCAGCTGGGAATCCAGGAAATAAATACTTCAGGGGTACTTTTACGGAATTGGAGGGAAGATATTGCCCAGTCACCGCCAGAGGCCACTATCACTTCTTGAGCGCAATGGTGACACCATCTGAGATTGGTAGCATGCAGATTGTCACCCTGCGGGCATTTGAGTGCATGACGTAAGTCCTGTACCATGCTTCAGTGTCAAATCAAGGAACTCATGCAAGCTAAGCTCAGTCACAGCCGCCGCGGCAATGTACATAGCCAACACATATGCAATGAGAGTCCACTTCAGAATGTGGAGGCAGCACGAGCAGCAGGGTTTTTATGACATACCTGTCATCCTTGAGGACTTTATCGTTGATTGCTCTGATGGCCTGCACCACAACCCTTGTAAACCTTCTTCTGTTGTCAAGATAGAGCGGTGTCCTTACGAGCATGCATTTGCTGAATTCGCCAGATCTCAGGAAAGGATTTGGATCTTTTCAAACAGCAAAAGTACTTACCAGAGTGTTAGCTGTTTGAACTTCAGGCTTGATGACGTTGCCATCCCAAAGGGTGTTGTCAATGAGAATCACACCCCCGGGACGGAGCAGCTTCAGCAGCAGTTCGTAGTAGACATCATATCCGGTCTTGTCTGCATCTATGAAGCCCATGTCGAAGCTGCCCTCCTCGCCGTTCTGCACCGAGTTTCCAACACTCAAAGCCCAAGATATGGCATTCATGATATGTCATTTGAGGCAAGAGTGAAGGCAGCAGACCTGCAGGAAGCCCTTGAGAGTCTCAGCGGCGGGCGCAAGGCGCAAGTCAATCTTGTCCTGCACTCCAGCGGCCTTCCAGAATGGTTTGCCTGCTAGAGAATAAGCATCTGCATTTGCCGCCATCTAATACATTTGGGCTTTAAAGCTTGTCTGGTCAGATTGCAAGGCAGAAACTGCATTGATAAAGAACGGCTTGTCACAGGGAGGGCTCTCCACCTATTGAAGCATAGTCATCGTTTATGTCAAGGGCATAGACCTTGCCACCTTCAGGCATTGCCAGAGCCATGCCAAGGGTTGTGTAGCCTGCCAGACAACCAGGTACACTTGTGAGCCCCTGTCAGCTGCTTTAAGATGATCTTGGAGGCAGCCCCAACAGTGATGACTCACCGGTGAAGACACCCACTTCCGCAATCTTCTTTGCATGAAGAAGCTGCACCAGCAGCTGCAGCAGGGGAATGCTGTCAGGAGGGGAGCACATGCCACCCCACTCGTGTTTGACACTCACCTGCAGTTGCCCAGCACAGCCCACTTGGTGTCAGCTTTGTGTTGGTGCAAAGCAAAGCAAAGAAAAGATATCACGAAATCAGAGTTGTATCTTGGACGGGTCATCATAGCTTTTAATAACATACATACCTCATGGAGCTCGTCGAGGTGCTTATTGGCACGGTAGCTATGGTCAACTAGGTACTTGTAGAGCTCGAAGCTGGCAAAAGCTTTCCCGCACTTGAGTTCCAGCCCACTCATGATTGTCGGGGTTTGGCTTCCAGTACGACGTCCTGGAAAGCGTATCGGTAAGATTTCAGTCGGTGCTGTAAATTACTACAGAACATCAAATAAATTCGGGATATCGTGGTGATCAGCCTTGCACTGGCACTTTATAGCTCGCGACTAGGTTTCTGCCCGGTTCCTTTCACCTGCCTTGTTGACGACGATAGCAGCACAGAATTCTATTACAATTAGGCTGAACTAGGCTCCAGTATAGAGGCAAATCTCCACGCGCCGGAGACTGCTGCAAACTAGAGATGTGCCTTTTGCACACGGCCGAATCTTAGCTCTTCACCGATTTACGAACGATCGTCACGGCGTGACGGACAATGCCTCCTTTGGGGCAGTCGTCGTCAAGTCACGCCCAGAATCTCTCCCTATCGAGAAGTTGCTGATAACCAGTAAGGGTTGCTATCTACGCTGGCGCTCACGATCGTCGTCGAAGGAGCTCGCCGTGGCTCTGAGCAGCCCCCGGTTGCTGACTCGTGCGCTTTAGCCCTTGGATGTTTCTGGCGTCTGCCTGAGACCTCAACTTACTGCAAAGCACCCCATGTTCACGTGGACTCTAGCAATGGTGCGCTACAGCCAGAACTCTGTGGTGTTTGTGTAAAGTGGCAAAGGGCTTGTAGGGCTTGCCAAGTGGGCAGCTACATACACCATCTTTTGCTTTGTAATAATCTAGACTCAACATCTGTCAAAATCGGCTCCTAACAATCTATGCTCTTTACCATGTAGTCTTTGTGGCTGAGGAGTGCATCGGTCCCTCTGCGCAGGAGGTCCCAGAATTCTACGGGGCAGCACTTGTGACAAGGGATCTCTTCATCAAAGTCTTTGGACTGTGGATGCTGACGAAGCTATCCCATGGGCTCCTCAGAGTGTACAGGTGCTGGCGCGTCGGCAGGTGTGCATCTAACAGAAACAAGAATCGTTCTCGCTCTCAGATCAACTGGGCCGATTTGCTCCTGTTTCTTCGTGCTACCTGCAATCCTACCATGTCTTCAATGGCTGCAATTTGCTAGATATAGGGGCTGTTGAGCTGTGCTTGCCTGAGCTTGTCTGTTGCAGGAAGCTGCGCCATCTTCCCACTCTGCCCTGCTCCCTGTTGGGCCCTGTGGGGTCAAAGTGCAAGCGCGCAGACCGGCATCGCGTCTACGGGGAGTGGGCGCAGAAATACGGACCCATCCTCACTTACCGCTTCCTCACCACGCACGTGAGTCCCCCCTGGACCTTCGCAATGGATGCAGAATGGTGTTCACAGGTCAAGTAGTGTAAGCTCATTTGGCACATTTCCAGTCCAACTGCATCATGGCCACATTGGGGCTCTGCATGCATCTGCACCGACAACCTGCAACACACCCTCAAGCAGAACAAGTGCCCAGAGCCTGCCACTCTCAGCAATCTTCTGGGGTCCTGAGTATGATAGCATCTGAGCTTGTGAGAGCAACTTAGGGGCTCTCAGTGAGAGCACTTCAGCTTTCCAGATGGTGGGGTTTGCTGTGATTTGCTTTGAAATTTTGGACAGCACTGGGAAGCAAATAATCAACATGTACTCCTTGGCACTTCAGGTGGTGATGGTGACAGATCCTGTGCTCGTGGCTGAGGCGCTGCGGCACAAGAGCCTCGACAAGGCCCTGCCCGTGCAGGAGTTCACCTGCGGGATTGATGAGGTGACTTCAATGTCACCTCGCATCACGCTGAAGTTTCCTGCTGCCCGCTCCATGCTGTGCTGCCTTTTGCACATGTATTCATTGCAGGCGAGCCTCAACCGCATGGCATTGCTGATATCTCAGCGCATAGATATCTCAAGGGCAGCAAAAGAGCAGAAATACGCACGATGTAAAGCACGTTTATTTAGCTGCGTTGTGGTGCGCAGCTCACCGGACCGAATGCTCACAAGACCATCCTGACGATGCCCACGGATGAGCTGTGGCGCGCTGTGCGCAAGGCAGTGGCCACTGCTTTCAGCAATCGCAACCTGCGCGCCAATTTCCCCGGTGAGACCTTGCACCTGCTTCGTGGCTGGGAAATTATTAAGAGATTTTTAAGACATTGGCAGTGAACACGGTGTTTGTTCAGGCGGATTGCTCCCACCGTTGTGGTATTGGCAATTATGCAGGAATCACCATGGCGGCCCCCTAAAGAGGAATACAAAGATTGCCTGCAACGTCATGCATAAGATGAAATCATGAAATCATTCATTGAAATGTGATGTGCGTGCTGTGGCAGGTATCAGGACGGCATGCGCGCAGCTGACACAGGTTTTGGCCGAGGTTGGGCCGAGCGTGGCAGTGGACATGGACAATGCCACCTGCCGGGAGTCCCTGGACATCATCGGTGCGCACCCTGATTTGTCATGTCTCCTCTGCTCTTGAGCGCACAAGATTGGCTGTGCGATTGCCAGGGTTTGCGATCAAATCTGACTGGCAGCTGCCTCTTAATTGGCTCCATGCCCTGACTGGAGCAAGCACTCTTTTTGTACTGTGCCGTCCCCTTCTGCCACAGCCAGATTGGAGGCATGCTGCAGACTCACTTAGCAGGCAGGCTGCAGAATCTTGGGGGCTTGATGGAGCTGCTTGTGTTTTCAATGAATATTCTTAATTTGATTTCGAAAGCACATGCGCGCAGGCCATGTGGGCTTCGGGCGTGACATGGGCGCGACGCGGTCTCTGATGGACGGCGATGAGTCAGGACAGGCCATAACGACGACGCAGGCCGGGCTGGCCGAGGCTGAGTCGCGCATTATCGACCCCCTGCGCCGCTACAAGCTCTGGCGTCCGGTGCGCTACATTTAATATTTTTCTGTTCAGCATTACTCGTGCATGTGCACCAGTGCTGCAAAACTCAAATTTGAGAACAAGAGCATCCCATGGTATCTTTTGCGGTTTGCAGAAAAAGCGAGGACTGGCTCGAGGCTGCAGAGTGCAGTCAACATGCGCACCGAGTCTGTGGTAATCATCCTTTGCATAGCCGCTAGCCTCTGCTTACGCAGTCCTGGACTCGGGTCACTATAGTTGTTGCGGCAGCCGGGCAGTGTGCATGAAGACACGCGCATGTCTGGGCAGCAGCAGCTTCTAGTACAGGCCTATCTAGTACGTATGCTGTCACTGACCGGCCTCGAGGACGCGACCAACTGCATGCATTTGACTGCAGGATGTGTGGGCGGGCAAGGCGGCGACGAGGCGATACCATGAGATGATCGACCGACTGATGGCGGACATCCGCCGGGAGAGGCCGCCCGATGCCACAATCGCGGCACACCTCCTCGATATTGTGGACCCCCGCACCGGGCAGGCCATAAGCAACAACATATTGCAGCCGCAGATCGCGCAGCTCTTCTTCGCCGGATTTGAGAGTGCGCCTTCTCTAACCCCTAACCTAGCACTTGCAAATGCTTGGATGAGTATAGCGGTCACCAGCAGATGGCACCAAATAGTTCTCCTTTGCCAATTTGTGATGGCCTTGTGCTTCTCTCAGGCATGCAAGCAGCTAATGGGGTCAATCGTTTCCACGGGGTGAAGCGAGAATGGCGGCTCTGCATAATTTTGCTTTGTCTCTCGAGCCCTCTGCATCAAGTCAGCAATATGAACATTAGCTTTTTTTTGCCATACTGGCCTTGTGTCAGAGTTTAGGAGTGTTTCTTTGCAGCCCTGGCCAGTCTTGTCTGCAGCCCTGACTCTCTGCTCGCATGTTTGCAGCCACCGGCCATCAGGCGTCGTGGACGTTGTACGCGGTCAGTCAAGAAGCTGCAGTGGAGGCGAAGATCACAGAGGAGCTTGCTTCGCTGGGGCTACTGGCCACGAGCAAGAGCCCCCAACCACGGCAACTGGAATGGGATGACCTCAAATTGCTGACATACCTTAACGCTGTCATCAAGGTGCCTCCTGCCTATTGCAAGCAGGACCCTAGATGTCTCCATCAGGTTCCATTTGGAGGCCATGCACATCCTCTCCAAAGGTTGAAGGGTTGCAAGCGTGTTGAAGTCAAATATGCTTGCTACTGGTAAACGACACAAGGCATGCCGCTGGCAGACTTGCTGCTGCAGCCGAAGAAACTTGCTTGTGGCATTTGCAATGTTTGAGTTGCTGGCTGCAAGTATCCTAAAATATACGCAGACATTCAGGCAGGGCGAGTTGAGGAAACGACCTGCCAGGCAAACTCATACAAGGGCATAACAGTGTTACGATAACACCTATATTTTTCTGTCCCACCCTTGGGGCGCTAAACAAATGATAGTGCATTGACCCCAGGAATCGATGAGGATCTATGCGGTGGCCGGCGTGGTCCCCTTGCGCTCTCCAGTCAAGGGCTGCGGAGGCGTTGTCTTGGGCGGAGGTAAACTAGTCATCCCAGAAGGCGCCATCCTGCACACGCCCATCGCCGCCATTCAGCTGTCCCCCGCGCTCTGGGACAATCCCGAGAAATTCGACCCCGGCCGCTGGCTGCAGGTGTGTAAATATCAAAAGGTTTAATTTGTACCTTTCACATATTCTGGAGCTGAAAGTCTCAAGTCTGAAGCCCATGATGGGTAGCAAAGCTTGTCGAGAGGCTCGCATGGAATGGGAAGCTTCTGTGAGGGAATCTAGGTCGGATGTTTCGATCAGAGAGGGTGAGAAGCTCTGCATGCAATGGTATTGTCCCTCTGTAGGCAATAAATTCCAGGTCAATATTGGCAAGCTTTCATTTTAAGGGAGTGGCCAGAGTGGCTCTGCACAGCTGCCATGACACCCTGCTAGCTGTGAATAACAACAATACGGTATTTTGGCCCGGCCTTTTTGGATTGACTGTGTTGTGAGCCAGCACTAATAGTGGTCAGGCCCTGTGTTGCTGCCACATGAGCTGGCACAAAACAGGATTTGACAGCTCACACACTCCACTCTGCTGCTTCATACCCCACTGCGTTGATGTGCAATATATCAAGGCACTCGCAATATATCAAGACCTGCATGTGTGCACATGCAGGAGGGCAATGCTGAGAATGTGCCCAATGCTGAGCTGGGTGGCAAAGACGTCAAGCGCTACCTGCCGTTCTCAGAGGGCCTTCGGAACTGCGTCGCAAAGCCTCTGGCGCAGCTCAATCTGCTGACCGCGCTCGCGCAGCTGTACGGCAGCTTCACCTTCCGCCTGGCTTCAGAGGTGACTCATTGCCTGCTCTTTGACTTCTGTGCTGTGGCAGGGAACAGAGAGAGATGCTGCATGCGCCTGTATTCCTCCAAAGGGATCCTGACTCACGCTTCTAAATTCATCCTACCGTATATGCTTTGCCGCATGTGCAACATAGAAATGTAATGTTGCTTGAACCTGGAGCAGTATGGATTTCCTGCAGCCGTTACGGCTGCAGGTTCCCTCTTACGGCTCGTACAAAAAGGGTGGCAGGCCTTTTGAAAGCAGCAAGTCAAGCTGCTTGTGGCTGCCTGCAGATGGGTACTGCAGAGGATGTGCGGGCAGCGGAGCAGACCCAAGTCACACTGTCCTGCGCCAGAGGCATGAAGATGCATGCGGTCCCTCGCGTGGCGTCGGTCAAAGCAGGTCCCACCCAGCCGCTGTCTGAAGATGTACTAGGATCAGAGGAGTGAGGTGGTGTATGGTGAGAGGGAATTGTGATTCTTCAATGTGCCATTGGGTCTTGCTTGCATCTGGCAAGTCCAACAAGGGGTAGGATTGTGGCAGCCTTTTACTGCAGCTTGTCTGCAGGACGCATCTTGCCTCTTGGCAGGAAAAGCGCGTAGTAATAATAATAATAAGGTGCCATGATTTTGGTCAGCCCTACCAATGTGAGGCTAGTAGACGCTTTACTTCAGCTATAGTAATCATTTGATCTTGAGATGGCGAAGTGATGGCGAAGTGAGGCCCGAGCAGATTCCTGCAGGAAGGCTTGTTTCTGCCGCGACCAGTGGGTGTTGGGGCACGAAATTGATGATGTGCTCCCAGCTAGTTCAAAGTAGCCCGGTCCCCTGGATCATGTTGTCCATGGCTGTGAGCATGGGTCATAATCGGTTTGGCATGTGCCCATGCCCAAAGTATAATAATAATTATCAATTTGGGGGATATCAAATACAGGTGTAGAATGCGTTCTATGACACAAAAGTGACGATTCCTGAGTGTTGGTCGTGCATGCATGCATGATGTTGTGACGCTGTACATGTAGTGCTGTGATGAATACAATTGGAGTGTCTTGCTCAAGCATGCATGTTCTGTCGGGGTTGGTGACAAGAATGACAGCAAAGACATTGAATCGATATTGATTTGGGAAGTAACTTCTGCCCACCAATGTGGCAGAGAAGCAAGGGTATGTAAAGTCCTGCATTCTTCAGACAGCCAACTTTGAAGTAAGTCTCAACTGGCAAAAAATGCAACTTGGTTCACACTTCTGCACCTTCACGCTGTGGGCAATGAGGCAACTCAGTAAAGAAAAATTGTGCAGATCAATCACATGCCAATGTCAGCGCCGCACAGCGCGCACTTGATCAAGTTCTGCCCTGCACTGGTCTAGTGCGATCGCTGCATCCTCATCGCCCCCATTGATGGTCAGGACATCCTCCAAATATCGCGCAGCATCCTGCAAACGTGCACCCACTTAGCTACTTCCAAAGACCGCCAACGAAGGGGGCCTGCTCTGACTACACACCCTTGCTGACCTAGCGCTCCATCACACTGTCAAGCACACAGAGAAACAAAGTCTTTGCCTTCCTCTGCGTTCCCTTACAACCGTGAAAGAGACTGCATCAGATTCACAAAAGAAGTGCAGTCACCTCCAGCAACTGTCGCGCGGCCCGGGAGGTAGGATCGGGCTGCAGGCGAGCCAGGTCAAAGAGCGCGAATGCGCAGTTTCTCAGCACCGCCCTGTTGCCGGGGTCCACCTCCAACACAGCCTCAAATTTGGCCACGGCCGCCTCATACAGCGCGCATGTTACCTGCACCAATGCAGAACACTCAGAACTGCAATCCCAATCTGCTGCTTACAGTCAACAACTATCACATCCTTTCGTCCTCCCTCATGGCAAGAGGATGATCAGATGACCGCCTCCACGATAATTTGCAGATTGTTCCTCGCTGAAACATGTGCCAGGAGATACACTTGGGGTCGCGGGCCAGCTCGTCTTTGTTCCATATACTCAGGACACAAGTCTAGCTGCAACCTCAACGTGCTGCGAAAAATCACCATTATCACATTCCTTCTTGATGTCCATGGCACAGGATCGATATTAGAGCACTGCGCACCTCTGGGTCGCGGGCAAGTTCGGCGCGTACGCAGAGGGCGCGGCCCCAGTTGCCGAGCGCGCGCGTGTCGTCCTGGTCGCGCTCCGCCACCGCCCGGAACTTCTGCCCGGCCGCCACCAGCGCAGCCTCCGCCTCGTCTGCGCACACATGTGATTGTCAAGTCCAGAGTGCCGCCGACATGGTGATGGCAGCACCAAGATGGATGATGTTGGAGGACTGTCATAGAAACACTAAAGACATGCACCTGATCCTCACCGCTCAAAAATGCGTGATATAACACTAACGTAGTCTTGCTGAGCAGAGCAAGCTTGATTTAGGGAGCAAGACTGATGCTATTGGGAAATCTGGTGAAGCATGGTTGGATTTTGGTGAAGAACAGCTGACACGCCAGAGCTTGTCATGGGCTAGATTTGCAATCCGAGACCGCAGAACACAGTATCTAGCCGTTGCATGCCTGCACACTGATCTGCGCGCACCTGTAAGCTGCTCCTCGGCTGCGCGCGCGGCTGCCCTCTCCTCGTAGGACCGCGGCGGCGGCGACTCCTGCAGCTCGCTTAGGTACCGCTTCTTCAACACCCCGTACGCCATCAGCGCATTACCCCAGTTGCCCTGCAAGCCATGCATGCAACCCTCCATACCTTAACCCCGGCCTACCAATCTCACAATGAAGAGCAACAGGGAGATGTGAATGCTTGACGCATGTTTGCTTGCGCTCCTTACATCATTGCAAGCACTCAGTGCGCCCCCAGGCATATTCACGCAATCTTCTGCACCACCGATGAGTCGATTACATGCCAAAGTAACATGATTACCCCGTGCCGGTATCATGCCTTCAGCACATCATGACACGAGGTGCTGGGTGGGCACCTGCACTTTGATGCTGGCGGTGTCGATCTGGGCAGCCTCCTCAAAGCAGGCCATGGCGTCCTGCAGGGCCAGGTCAGCACCGCCCAGGTCGTAGCCTGCCTTGGTGAGCTGGCGCCCCTCGCGCAGCAGCTGCTTCCCCTCCTGCACCAGCGCCTCCAGCTGCTCTTCCATGTCGCCCAATCTTGCTTCAGCACTCTGTGACGCGCCTGTAAATAGAGCAGCGATCAGCAGGTATCAGCCAGAAAGTGTCTGCCATCCACTTTTTGTTGATGATGCACTTTGTCAGCCAGCAAGTGTTTGCAATGCAGCTTTCTGTTGAAGATACATTTCTTGGAGGATGCAAAGATTGCCAATGCGTTCCAGTTAAATCTCACCGTTGGATGCAGCTCCTCTGTACTCCTCCCTGGGTGAGGAGTATGGGTCCCTGTCCCCATCTGCTGGCTCTTGTGTGCTCACGCCATTGATTTTGGGCAGCTGGCGTTCAGCATAAATGTCAGGTTGAGGGATCTCCTGCTGCCTCCCCCTTCCGCCTATCTGCGGTGGCTCCTCGGGTGGATGCTCGGCTGCTGTGCTGCTGCTGCTGGAGGAGACACTTCCAGCCCAAGAGTCTTCCTCAGGAGATGCAGAGCTGGAGGTGTATACTGGGGGGCCCTGTGAGGGAGTGGGGATTGAGGCAGCGCCGTTTGAGGAAGCTCCTGCATAGCTGCCGGCCAGCTCCCTCTCTGGCTTGCTCTCAGCTGCCCCAGACCTCGCCCCAAGCCAGGCGGAAATGGGCACCAGGTCCTCGTCAGACTTGCTGCTATTTGTGCCTAACGGGTCTCCACTTACTTTCCGCAGTTGATCTGCTGTACCATCTCCAGAGGCCATGTCACCAGTACTCAACAGGGCCTGCACAAGCCAACACTTAATTGCGTAAGGGATCCATTGTCGTGGTATGTAGACCCAATTTGCCAGAATTGAGCCTCTCAGAGAAATGACACAAAGAATAGTACACATTGATGGGCACGGCACCTGCATGCGTAGGAATGCATCTTCTCTGGTGTCGGATGGGTTTCCCTTGTACCCCTTTGGGGGTGCATCCGGTCCCGCCACTGCATTCAGTGAGCCGCCAGGTGAGATCACTTCTTCCAAGCCTCCTGCAAACAGCGTGCTGATGACATCACTCTGCTTGCCATGCATCAGTCATGCATGTCAAGTCATGCATGACTGGGTGGTTCCGCTCCAGTAGAAGATGTTGTCAGCTAGGCAGCACATTGCACTGCATCGGGACACAAATCACCCATTTGTATTGAGCTCATCACTTGCCCATGCCTAGCTAGGTTTGCTACCAGGAGGAGCAGTTGCAGCAAAGTACCTTTTCCTTGGATTGAAGGCTCAGTATGAGTAGGAGGTGATTGGTCTCAGCATCGATATATATCTCAGCCAGGTTTGTCATCATTGCCTATCCAAGGACCGGGCCCCCAAGCCGTGATTGGAGCGGAGAAGAACATATTGGAGTGTTGCAAGGCTTGATTGCGCAAACTTGTGTAATACACCAAAAAGGAGTGCCTTGGATTGTTATTGATAGATAATGTCAGAAACCAGAACACACCTGCGGATGATGAGCCTATGGGGAGGGTTTGCATGGAGGCAGCCAGGGTGCTGATGCGCTCCATGGTGGCAGCTTCCAGCTTCCGGACAGCTTCCAGAGTGGCACTGATGGTTTCGCGCAGCTCCGCTACGTCAGGGGTCTGAGCTGAGAACTCTCTCAGAACCTCCTTTGCTGCCCTCCTGGCAGCCTCCTCCACTGACACTGCAATTCCACAGCATGCGTTGTAAAGCAATGCAGGCATGCGATCTGTGAAAAGCCAGCTTACAGGCTACATAAGCATGCCCTGCAAGGTGCCAGCTGGTGCACACCTGTTGAGAGAGAAGTGCCAGAAGAGGTGTCAGCTGTGCTGTGCAGCGCTTGCTGCAGCGAGGCCTGGGAGATCTGGAGCTCAGCAAGGGCTGTTTGAATGGGCTGCAGGGCAACTGACAAGGATCTGCTCTGCTCATCCGAAGTCCCTGTTGCTGCTAGTGGAACCTCCACCTTCATAGCACAAGACAAGCATTGGTTCAATTGTTGACATTACAAAAGCAATCTGAACAAATAGCAATTGCAAAAGCAGTGAATAACCCATTCTGGGAACAAGATTAGTATGTAAGAGGCCATGCTCATACCTGACTGCGCAGGGCCTCAAGAGAGTCATTGATGGAGGACAGCAGAGGGGCAACCTCTGGATTGACCTCCCCTGTCGAGCCTCGGATGCTGTTCAGTGCAGTGGACACATCGTTGCGCAATGCAGCCACCTCTGTCACCAGGGCCTCTTCCCTGGCAGGGACATCCTCACCTCCGCTCCCCTCCATCAAGTCCTGAGCAGAGAAAGCACGCGATGCCTCAGAAAGCCTTTACACCAGTCAGGAGTGCATTTCAAATGTTCCAAGTGTTCAGCAGAGTTGCCCCAGAGCACATCATGCATGGAGATGTCAATCAAAATCTCGTGCGCATGAGCTATGGCGCTCACCTGCACGCTCTGCTCAATGCCCCTCAGTCGCTTGCCCAAGGCATCCCACTGCTCGTCCGCCAGCAGTGCAGGCACAGCAGTTCCAGCTCTCTCCTGCTGCGCGCAAGCAACACACCCTCCAAATAGGAAATTTCCTTCCAAAAGCCCCATTCCAAGAGCCCCACAGCTGCATAAGAATGATCCAATTCTGGGAAATATTGGGAGAAACAGCCACTTGTATAATCTGCTCACCTGCTTCTCGAGCACCCTTTCAGCAGCGAGTTGTAGGGAGTTCTCCAGCACGCCCTGCAGCCAGGCCCGGTCCACAGGGGCGATCTGAGCAACTGCTGGAGGCTGCGCCCGGCCGGCACCAGTTTGCAGGGGCGTCACATCTGTGACCGGCAGCACAGCCGCCAGAAGCGCCGGCAGCCGCTGCAGCGCGTCCGATGAGCGCCGAGCATCCGATTGCATCGTGCTCTATAGCACAAAGTCAGAATAAAGTTACATTAGCCGCTTCCATGGAGGGCATGATGAGATCACGGTGCACAGAGGCAAAGTGCAAGGATGTGGATTGTGGTCACGAAGAGAAGGTACCTGCAGCGAGGCCTCTGCCTCCTCCACAGCGCTCATGATGCCCTGGGCCAGCCGCCGCATGCCCTGCACCTGGCCCTCTTCCAAGTCTTGCAAGCTGCTCTCAATGCCCTGCATGAGCTCACACAAAGCCGGTGAGATTCCTCACAGGAAAGAATGCTTAAGGACCCCATGGCTTGCATGCTGCACGTGCAAGGAGCACTATGTAGCAGAGACCACCTCAACAATGTTCACACCTCCAGCCGGGACACCAGGGCATCCAGCCCCTGTGAAGGGGCGGACTTGGCCTGCAGATCCTGCTGCAAATCTTTGACCAGGCGAGCGCCAAGCTCCTTCATCTGCCTTGCAGTGGTTTCAGCCATGCTGCTACTGGCAGCCTCCACATTCCGCGCTGCACTCTGAGCGCTCCTCCCTGCAAAGATGCCACAGAGCTTATCATCTCAAATGGCAACTATTACATGGAGCAAGCGGGCATTGCAAGCCACTGCAACACAGTAAAGGGAGACTTGCACAGGCCCCACCTGCGCTGAGGATTGAGCCTTCCAGGGCAGCAAGTTTGCTCTCGATATTCTTCAGCTTCCCAGATGGTAGCTGCTTCTGCAGGTCCTCCCGCCACAACTGGAATGCCTCTTGCAGCTTCTGTACCTTCTCCTCTTCATGTCGGTCGAATTGCTGAAAGACCACACTCCAGGACTCCCGCAAATCTCTCAAGCCAGCCTGTAGAATGGAAACAACAATCAATGGTTTTGCTCAGCCAGAGATTCAAGTTGACAAGTCACTCCGTTCAGATCTCACCTCCACTTTGAGGCTCTCACGTCTTCTGCTGGCGTAAAGGGCTAGCAGTGGCAGAACCAAAGGCAGCCCAATAAGCATAGCTTCCTGTGTGAGTATGAACGCCACTGCTCCGCCCACAGATCCAAGTGTTGCAGTCACATCGAGCGTGCCCCATAGCAACAGCTTCCAATTTGGTCCTTGGTCTTGCGGCTCCCGTTTTGCCTCACTTTCTTGCGCGAAAGCTCTGCAAAGCCATCTTTTGTTGACGACGGAATGCCTCGATTTCGAGAAGCTCTGCTTTGGTGTACTAGACCTGCCAATTTGTAGTGACACAGGCCTTGTTAAGGGTTTTCTCGTCCTGAAGTGAGTTGCACTGCTTCTAAAGCTAATAACGCCGTCCTGATAGCATCTGCAAGACGCCATACTCAATTTACAATACACCAGTAGCACCAAGATCCAGGATTGCTTCGATGCACGCTTCTTTTGAGGGCACAAGCAGGCTGGATAACCCGACACACATCAACAAAGATTAGACAAGTGTGGCCTCTGAAAATCACATGAGCAGTAATCCATGGAACGACATGAAACAGTGCACGTGAGCAGAAGCTGCTGGCACCTGCCCATGCCTGCCTCTTGGAGGCATCGAGAACTTTTGAAAATCATTTATGAGCTGAGAGGCACCATCATATGATCGATGTCAATCCACTAGTGTACTGTTGATGTCAACAGCATCCGCAGATATTATCAGGTGTGTCCTAGATCCTGATGGCAAAAGCCGCTGCTGTCATAGCAATTTCTTCACCTGAGCCGTTGACCTCATGGGTACTGCGCTTCTTATCGGATCTTGGCTCAAATTTACTGTCCGCCATGTACATGTGCTTTGTTTACAGACCCATCATGTCTTCAAAGGTCGACAGCTGGCCCCGACAGATACAGTACAGTGCTTTGACCATGACCTACAGGACCAGTAAGGACCGTTTATGGTTGACCTACAGACTCAGAGAGGCACTTCATTTACATATGTCAGTCATACACTGGCACTTCTTGGGCAGTTGTCGCTCCAGTATCAATCTTTTGGTTGCTTGTAATCAGACTGCTTTTCGGGCATGGCTGCATCTATTGCCGGAACCTGCAAACACTCCTTGTAAACCGCTTCAATATTTGGATACGCAGAGAGGTCCACACTGTAGCGATTGACCGCATTCCACACCTACACAGGGAAAGAAAGGCTTGAATTTTGCCGGTGCCCACTGCGATTGCTGGCAGCGCTGTCTGCAGGCAGAAAATTTCATGGTCTCGGCAGACAGTGAGGTGCTCTGCAGCGTAGGACAGGCAGATATTTGTTGAGGGGGTTCCGAGCATGCCTGTGGGACTAGGCAGCAGTCTGCCATGGTTGGGAATTCTCCATGACAGAACTTCCCGGGTCCTGCGCTCGCGCCTAGCATGTCCTCCAGAGCTGCAAATCCATGGTTGATCCAGTGCTGCTTCCAGTCCATCGCATCCACTTCCTAAACAACCCGCACTGTGAACTATAAAACAAATTGTACTCTCAGTCAGTCCAATTATTTGCCTATGATTGTTACTCGTTGCAAAAGCCAGTTGAGCTTTGGATGTTGATATTTGCTCTGCTTACCCAACGTTCCAGCTGTGCATCAATACGGGTGTTCTGCAGTGGTTGTATATCCGATACAATGTATTGACTTATTGCCCGAACACGGGCTCGACCAGCGGGATCCCTGGGAAGTAGACTTGAAGGACCAAACTTGTCCTCCAAGTACTCCATGATTGCCAAAGATTGGCCAATCTTATCATTCCCATTCTGCATATTGAACGTCAGGTGTATAGAGAAAGTCAAGCCACCTCCAGTAACAGGAATGCATGAGTGACAATATGGTCATTAGCATCTCGAGAGTTATTGGAGAGTCATCCATCACGTTAAATGGGAACATACCACGAGAACAGGCACAAGTCGTTGAGGATTTATATTTCTGAAAGCTTCATCTGATTGATCCTTCGTCAAAACAGGAATAAAATCGCATGTCAGACATTTCAGATTCAGTGCAATTCGCACCCTAAAGGCACAAGAAGACGTTGCTCTTGTGTAGAGCTGCATGCTGGATAGCAAATAGTATAATATGTCAACAATCCTACTTAAAGGAGAGAAATACGGATCTCGGAAGAGTTCACGTCCTTCGTTTCGGAGCCCTAGATCTAACTCAATATAACCCTTGCAAGGGGGCAGCATGAAAACCTAATGCCAGGAAGCACTGTTGGAGCACATGCTCCCTTTCTCCTTCGCAAAGTGCTCTCCTTCTCTCTAAAGTTGAAGCTTCGACATCTTCGTGCTCCAACCAACCAACTCCTGCCTTCCGAACCGACCAGGCCGGCACAATGGGAAGCTGCCTCTCCTCACCAGGAGCGAAGAAGCAGGTGAGCTGTTATTCTTCTGCTCGCACAGGGAAGCATCTTTCAGGACCTAAGGAGTTTCTTGGTCAATTCTTCTGTGTGAGGGTGACATTCTGTGGTCTGATAAGCATGACATCCTAGAGTCCATTGCACGACAGAAACTGCCGGGAACGGCTCTACAGAATTGGGCTCCACTTTCCCAGTTTGCGGGCATGGCTGCCAAAACAATTTGGTGACCGGTTGCAACCCTTGGGTGATACCTTGGATGTGCTGAGCTTTGACCGAAGGGAGCTCTTCTATTCCGGGATTGAGAAGTTGCGGAGGGACGTTGGCCTCTTCTCAGGCGTAAAGGTTCCGGAGGCTGATTGGGACGGCTGTGACGACACTGGCACCTTCTGGATGGACTGTTGTGATGGTGATGGGCCTCAGGAGCCTGCTTTGCCGTCGAAGCTGAGGTCGATGAAGGAGATCAGTTGACGTCACTCTTGGACCAGGGCGGAAAGGGTTAACAGGCTGATGTGCCTTCAAGGGGTATTTATAGGCATATGTGTGGTTCAGGTGGAGAACTTGGAGGCGCAGGCCAAAGTTAAGGGCACCGAGGTGAGCAGATGACTCCTGAGCATGGCATGCACACGCTCCTGCCACAGCCCACACCCCTGCTCACATACCCACAAGATGCATCAAATAACGCTGTTGCCTGGCCCACCTCTACTGGTGGAATCTGAGCCACATCTCATCGCTCCCTGCAGTGACAGAAGAGGTGTCTGACAGCTGTGTCTGCTGCTGCTGCAGGCCTTGGACTCCCTGAAGGGGAAGCTGCAAGGCACCGGCACCACCGGACAGGTGGATTTCTCTACTTTCTGTGAGAGCACCTGCGTGATGTTTTGGATTCCCTTTGAACCCACCACTAACCTATGTTACATTTACCACAGGCCACTGCAGCAGAGCCTACTCCAGCTGCCGGGGTGAGTCTCTCCTACCTGCAGCATGCGTTCATTGTCTCTGCACAATTATACTCAGGCACACACTGCCACATGGCTGCATGTGTGTCCAACACCTCAAAGCTAAGCAAGCTCCACTGCACTCCTGGCCATTGGGCTGACATGAGCTTGTCTGTCCAGGCTGCTGCACCATCCACTCCTGCTGCTGGTGGCGTCGAGGGCAAGTTGGAGCAGGTGAGTCATCATGCATCCATGCATAACGATTGCACGCACTGCAGCAGCTGCACTTGTTACCAAGCAAGCTATGCCAGGAAGAAGATGGGGGGAAACAAGATGGCTGCCTATCATGCAGGCAGTGAAGGCTGAGGAGCCCAAGCTGGAGCAGGCAGTCAAGACAGAGGTGACTGGTGCGGGAGGGGCTGGCACTGCCGCACCCGCTGCCCCTGCGGCCCCAACGGCTGGTGTGCCCCAACATCTCTGTGCATGTGCATTGTCAGATCACGAAACCGCTAACTTTGCTCCGAGCACATGCAGACTTGCTGATATCTGCCCTGCCTGGACACTTCTGGTTGCTGAGTGTTGTAAAGATCACATAACGGTCATGAGGGGCGAGTGTGCACTGCATGAGCCAAGATCTTGCTAGGGCATTGACAAGGATGTTATGTGCAGCAACTTAGGTGGCACCAATCCCGGAGCAGCCGGACAGCCGGCCGATGCTGTACAGGAAAAAGTAGATGCCGCCACAAAGAATGCTCTGAATGTGGCAGAAGCTAACAGGTCAGATGCTCAGCAGACCCTCGACAAGGTGAAGGACCAAATACCTGAGGGACAGGCCTGAGTCAGCAGTGGCCAGCAATCCAATGCACTATCAGAACTCTGTACCGCATCCTTGAGCTTTATCTGACTTGACCTGATCACTGACAATGGACGATTCCTCATCTTCGATTGTAGGTGCTTTCATGTGAGGCAGTTTGCATTTGCAGAAGTTGCATCTGTCGGGTCACGGCTTGTCAAGATTACACACGTTGGGATACGATCGTTCTGTGGAGTCCGTCTGTAAATATTTATTTGCTCTAAGTTTGAGCCTCTTAACTACCTGATTGGACACTGCACCACGGGTTTTTTAAACCAAATGGCCTTCCGTTTGAACATAGAGAAGTGTACAGCTCAATCTAAGGTGCACTGCATACATGATATCAACAGCATGGAAAATATTTGCTGCTGTTTTTTTGCTTTCTTACCCGATCAGAACCTATCACGTGTTGCTGTGCATGGCAAGCATTAAACATGCCAAATGCACCGTACTAATGAATCGATGAACCTCGATGGGATGCTAAATTGATCAAAATTGTATACGGTACCTTCACACTTGTGGAGACCCTTGATACCTCCACACTTTTCTATTCAAGGCATGTGCGCGAAGTTTGCTTCAAATGAAAAGGACACTTGTTTTAGTCATGCATGTGTTGCCTTTCACTTGAATGTTTGCCCATACTCTTGTCAGGCGCGGCGTATTCCTGTTGCGTGCCATTCTAGAAATGATCCATTGTGCTACCAAACACTGTGATGCAAGTCTGCAGCGGCCCTGTCTAAAAGCCCTGGCCTTCCCTCACAAGTCTGACTCCACTCTCTGGAAGCAAGCATAGCCAGTGCGCCGCTGAGCCCTCCATTATAGTCTATGCTCACTGTTGTATCTGCTGCTGAGCGAATGTCATTGAAGGAGTCCCTGCAAGTCGACAGACATCCCATCTCAATCAGGTTGTTTTCACATTTCAATCCTTGCTATTGCACCTGCTGAAACGCTGTTGCTGCTGTTAGACAACTCACTCTTGGCGGGTCATGTGGCGCGCTTACTAGAAAGGTAAGGGCAGGATGAGGGATTACTCACCTTGCATCAGGCCCAGAGACCAAGGCGCCAGTGATCACATGCGGATTCGGATCTGGTGAAGAGTACTGTGGGCTACTAGCCAGGACGCCAGAGCAAGGCTGGACTGATTCAAGGCAGGATGCTGCAGGGTTGGGGATGTGCGTGGGCGGATCATCTCCCCAGCCGACCATGTAACTTCGGCCGCTGCAACCCAGAATCTTCTGCACCTGTGTCAGCAAGCCAGAGCTTGACATCCTGCAAGAGACAATGCCTTCGGAGGGATTCCAGGCTGTGCCCTAAACATGCGTGCTGCACAGGTGTATGACTGTACCTTAACTGCGCAGAGTGTTGAGGTCACAGCAGAGGACAGGGATGTAAGGAAAGGGAGTCATGGGAGAGCTGACAGATAAGTGACTCACTTGCCGGCGAGCCCAGCAGGCTCGAAGGAGTCCATCACCCCCGCCGCTGTAGCGCCCGTACACCAGTCCCAACAGTGCGGCATTACCAGCATTGCCCAGCTGGCCTTTGCTGCCAGCAAGTGCCATTCCATTCGGGGTCAAGGTAACCCCGTTGCCACCATGCATCCAATTGTCGAAGAAGCTGTCCAATTGCGCCTGGCAGGGACACAGTTCCGCTTCAAGTGAGCAGATGAGAAGAGCAGAATGTGACCCTTCAACATTGCTCATGTTAGTATCAAACTGATGAGGGTTACAACTGCCCCGTTGAGGACCGTCAAGGTATGCATGCATCAACTTATATGCAAAAACACATGTGTCTTTATGCACATAGCAATTGCCAGCACATGTTTGCTCACCTTGTAGCGCGGTTTCCCTGTCTGCTTCCACAGAAGCAAGTTGCTCGCCCACCATGCATTATCCCAATCAGACACCATGCTCTGCCAGGAGATGTTGTTTGAATCACTGAAGATGCGATCCCAGTAAGCCTCGGCATCTCGCAGGTATGCAGCCCTGCCTGTGACCAATCCTAGCCAGCTGGCAGCCAGCATCAGGTCGTCCAAATAGCTAGTGGAATTAAATAGCTGCGAAGGCAGACACCAATGCAATAAGGGCAGACCAGCACAGGGGCATTGCCAGCAGCATGACGTTGCATGACCAATAATGCATACAGCAGCGCACATGACGCATCATTTCTGAATTGCATGCAGCCATGAGTGCAAGTCACCTTTTGGTTGGGGATGAAGTTGCTACTGTAGAGCCCCTCATTTGCAGCAGCCAAGACATACAGCTCTGTTGCAGACGAGAGAGCCTGGGCTGAGAAACTCCTGGCATCTGTGGTGGACATGCGCAAAATTGCAGCCGAGGTAGCTGCCAGCGCAGCAGCTGTGTGGCCCATGAGGTCAGCTCCAGGCTCCTGCACATGCAAAATTCCCTCTTTTGTTGCAAGGGATTACCAAGCAGACAGAGCTTCCGGTGATTAAGCTCCTGGGTGAGTGAGACCCTCGCCTGTGGGCTGATGACAAAAGTGGGCCGAGGCTGCTGCATGTCTTCAGGGCGAGTCCATGCCCTAAGTTCCCTGTCCATATTTCCCACCTGCGCAGCACACCCTGATGTTTTTTATTGTTATTTCTGGCATGGCATGCGAGCCCATAAAGGCTATAAGCATAACGTCAGTATCATAGTTTGCAGCCGACATTGATGAGACCAACAAGCCCTCGTTACATTAGCCTTATGCTGCCTGATGTTGTGAGAGATGAGGGCACCTGAGATACCAAGGAGTCTGGGGTAATGCGACAAGCCAGTAAGTATTCTGCTGCCCATCTCAGGTGCTGATAGACCTGATCATCTACTGCTGCAGAGCTGGGCAGGCTGGCCACTCCCCATGCAAGCTGAAGGGCAGCTGTTGCTATAGGGAAGGTGAGCTTGAGGTTGTCTGCGGAAGCCAGCACATCTCTCAAAACAAAACCCCCAAACACCTCTCTTGGGCATGCTGAAATTCTGCTTGGCAGTCTGAAAATTGCATACTCAGATTGCTGTAAGGTGCGAAGATTCACCAATGAAATTGGGGTCACTCACTTGTGCCAAGGTAGAAGCCCCCTGTGGGCACATCATTGAGCCCCGAGTCTCCTCGCCATGAAACGAGCGAGTTGGCAAGAACACCGGAGCGCTGTGCAGCGTAGAAGCTCATGGAAGCATCAAGAGCACCACTGAAATCAGTGTCCTTTCCCTGGACGCTACCCTGCATGGGATCATTAATTACTATTATTATTACATTTTAGAGACCTTGTGGGAGCCCCCTGAGACTCCGAGCCTCAGGGGCCATTGTCGTCATAGGTCATTGGTCATTAATGACAGCAATTGAACACTCAATATTGTTGGGCATCTTGGCAGCTTCAAGATGATGCATCAGATGATTTCCCATGGTAATTAATTGATTGATCTCTCTGAGGGACCTTACCCATAATCCGTGTGACCCGGCTCCCTGCCAAATGCAGGCAAGGGCTGCAATCATCATGCACATGATGACTATCACCAAGGAGAGCATTGAGTACAAAGCCAGCCCTTTCTGCCCCTTGGGCTGCACCTCCTGCAAGAATCTCAATCTCATGCATGTGTCAAGAAACTGGTCTGCATGACATACATGCATGAAAGCATGCATGAGAGTCTCAACTAGGTGACAGGCTGCATACCTGCTCCAGTATTGACGCAAAGCTCTCGTAGATAAAATAGTGAACCAGTGGTATGGAACAGATGAGGGCGTTGCAAATGCACCACAGTATGGACAAGATCAAAGGCAGGTTGGCTGTCAGAATGTCGACAATTGTTGCTCCACACCTGTACAACGACCATCAGAAAAATTCAGCGCTTGGCTCTGTTAGGGGGATGCGGCAGCTACCAATGTAGGCCCTTTGCCAAATCAGTAAATCCCTGCATGCACGCATGCATGCATTCAAGGCCATCAAGAGACAGAATAACCGGACTCACTTTGCCGTCTCGCTAGTGCCATATGCACCGAACAGCAGCCAAGCACCCACAAGAGCTCCAGCAAGTGAGCACAGGGTGAGCACAAAATTGGTCCAGGGGAACGCCAGAAATGAGTTCCGTAGAGAGCGCCCAGCAGTTGCGGCTGACGGATGTGACTCCTTGATCGGCTGCCCTGACACATGTGCACTCCGACCATTCTCTAGATCGGTGTCTGCTGAAGGGCTCTGCGCTTCCTGCACAGTCATGCACAGCATTGTTTCAGTCTGCGATCCTCTGGTCGGCGGAAAGCTACAGTATGCTGTAAGACTGCTGCATGTTTGTTGCATGAGAATTGAGCGCGCATTGCATACTTCTTTGGCGTCTGCTCTTTTGGCCATCGGTGGGGATTTCTCCAAAACTGCTCTGGAGAGATGTAGCTTTCCAAAGAGTGCAGCCAGAATGGCCCATAGATAGTGCCACCACAGATTGTGGCTTGCCACTGTCCAATGCCAAAGTGCGCGCAGTGTGGCAGGCTCATATGCCTGCACATGTGCACACACTGTCAAGAGTCTGCACAGTATGTGCCCTGGTCATCTTTTGGTGCTCGTGATACTCAGCACTTTGCTGCTGCTTCAGTTTGCTGCAGGATTTGCAAGAGCAGAGAGGAGGAGGGATGGATACCTTGTACATCAGAGGCGCAGAAAGGCAGTAGTAAAGCAGGAAGCCGATGCCAAACCACCTATTTGGACCGAACGGAAAAACTCCAAACAAAATGCGGATCAGTGGAACGAGAAACAAGAACAGCGCTGTGACCGCAGTAACTCCCTGGGACCTGCATGTAGCTGCTGAGCTTAGAAACCCGGTGAAAATATTGCAGCACGGCATGTGCAGGCATCATGAATGTTACAGCAAGGGTTCAGCACACACACCAGGCAGCTGTATGGAATATCAGCTTCTGCACGATCCCAAAATGCGGCAAATGCACAAAGGCATTGCGCAGGAGCAGCTGAGAGTTTCCCAGAGCCTTGCCAAATTTCCTCTTGCAGATTTCTGCTCTGTGAACCAGGGCCCACCCTGTGCATTGAGTTAAAGCTGATCAGATCTTGTTCATATTGTTATGGACTACATGCACCCAACATGTGCATGGGACACTGGTGCAGTGCACCAACCCCTATTTTGGACTCTGTTCAGCACAAGAGGTTTGCAGGGCACAAACGGTCAGCGAAAACTAAGTCATGGCAGGCAAACAGGGTGTACCTTGGACCAGGCTTTTCGAGTGAAGGTAAGAAAGCCGATTGGAAAGCTTGAGCCTCAGGGCCATCGCGAGGCCATAAGAGGAGCTGTGTGCTGGCAGCCACCCAAGGTTGTGCAGGGTGCTAGCAAACATGACGAAGTTTGTATTGTTACAGGTGCTGCAACCCCAGGCCTCTGCTCTGGGCAGCATGTGCATCTGCCAGTATGTCTCAAGCTGCAGTGCGCATCACACATGCCAGACAGATTGAAATCCCTGGGTAGTCGCAGAGAGCAAGGGTTGCATGCAGACTGATTGAATTTAAGCAATACGACTGACAAACCTGGTCATAGATATCAGAAGCATGGCCGATATTTTCATAGGCTGAAGGTGAATGCACCATGCGCACACCACCAAGACTGAGATAAGGTAGGAGCTCCTTCAGATATGAGACATCTGGTACCTACACAGACATGCAGAGATTATCACTACATATGCAGGCCATCAATCTGTGACATGCCAAGATACAGTATACACCTCCCAAGCAGATAAGAAGCACTTCTCACTGCGCATCGTGGTACTCATGTGTTGGCCTGCCTGATCATCTTCGAGCACAGCCACAAGAGCTGTTGGAGGGATTGCTGTGTTGGATGGGAAGATACGTCGAAAGGCATCGTTCAACATTGAAACCTTGTCAGCATTGCTGTCTGAAGCAATGATGTGTGCAACACCATCTAATGCAGGCTCTGGTCCATCCACATCCCTGTGCGATATGCACAATTCAGTACCGACCCTGCATGAGTTGAATTGGCATGAATGCAGGATCAAAGGAAGAGGAATTTGCTTGCCTTTCACACCCCACAAGATAGATGGTAGAAGTGTGACCCTCCAGCCTCCTCATGGCGCATGCTGCTTTCAGAGCCTGCTCTCTTCTACTTGCATGCATGCCTGTCTTCAAAACAAGGACCTGACAAGAAACATCAGTGCTCAATGTGTTGTGCACAGTTTCCTTGCGCCTGCATCACATCAATGCAGCAGGATCCTGGGAAGTGAGGGCAAGCTGACAGCCTCACATGCACATGGTACTGTACACTGGGTTGCTGCATGTGCCTCTTCATATCAGCTGCCGTGCTGCCCGCTCCTTCTGTGAGATGTGCTGTGCCAAGAGGAGTATGAGTAGCACGCACCTGCAGATTTGCAAGCAAAATTATGATTCCGCTCAACAATACTGACGACGGTGAGGAACACAGAAACATAAAGCCTGGCAATATTAGTGCGTCTGACTATCATACATGACATTTGATGCCCAGCATAAGGACGCTGCATGGCATGCATGCAACAGTGAAAGCGAGGAGGGCTGTTTGCCAGCACAATGGACTTACTTCTCACCTGCCAGAGTCCAATCAGAGCACCAGAAATGAAATGAAGGCACTCTGCCACCAAAACTGCAAGCTGGTAAAAAAATAGGGCCTTGTTGCCAGCTACATTGACAGTGGTGCCTCGTGTAAATAAGTAGAATATGAAGGCTGCAACATACAGCAACCACCGCAGCAATCCAAGCTGGTCCACCCGAGAGGGGCAGCACATGGTGTCAGATTGCTGATGTCTGTTATAGAATGCCATGCTGATCTCTTTAGTTTGCCGGGTGGGTGCATCTGCCTTTTCTGATGCACCTGCAGGGCATAAAGTCCCCACATCACACATGCTTACAAGAAACTGATACCACACAGCCTTGGTACAAACATCCCTGGAGTACGTACAAACATACCTGTTGTTACCGTGACGGTGGCATCTGCAGACAAAACTGTGGCCATCATTTCCAAAGTATGTGCCGTCCCTCTGCTGGGCTTTGACTCAATGCTCACAGCACCCTCAGACACCCTTGGCGGCGAGGGAACAGGTATATCAAAGTTCCGCATGCCACCTTGGACTGCACGAATGCCACCCCTTTGCTCGCTGCCACCTGACTTTCTGAGCACAGCTGCGCTCCGTGAGATGCTCTGCTGGTTTCCAATGAGCGCCCTGACTTGATCTGCTTGGTCTTGCAGGCGACGCAGGAAGTCATGCAGCGCCTGAGATGTTGGGTCCGAGATCTCCCCAAAGCTTCCTGCATGCCAATGCACTGGAACATTGGGATGACATGCATGCATGTATGACGAAACTTTCGTCACGAAAGTATGGACAGTGGATCATGCAAACAGTTGAGCAGATAACTATATAAGCAAGAATGGCTGCACATAAACAGGATGCGTGACCATACCTGAGACCCCAGATCTGAGTGTTGTGATGCGCTCTGCATCGTATTCCATGCTCCGGAATTCATCTGGTGCTTCTTCAGGCGGGCTGAACTCGATGTTGAGGAGATCCTGAGCCACATTGAACCCAGCAAGGCCGCCTGATGCCACGAAGCGCTGTGGAGTTGGGGGCTTGCTGGGCTCATCCTCTTCAAGAGCCTGCGGCATCGCATGCAGCTGCTCTATTAGAAACAATATGTCTAGCAATCTAAAGATATTCCAGGCTCCGGAGAGCTAGAGGGCCTGCTGAAAGTGGCCCACCTCCTTTCGTGGGTGAACAACGATTGGCGTTCTGCTGTGCACAGCATCCTTGAGAGTGACCTGCTGTCCCTCAATGCGCTCAAGCTCGGCAATCAGAGCATCCAATGGGTCCACATCGTTCCTCTCTGCAAATAACATTATCTTTTGTCATCTCTGATTATCTGCAGGCTGAGAAGGTGCACAGAACAAGCGACTTGTGGGATCGTACCACCATGTCCTTCAGGGACCTCTGTTGATGATCCCGGCTTGTCTTGAGGGTCGCTGACACGACCATCCTCCCACTGTGATCAGCAAAGCACGGGATGCTTATTTACCTGATGAGATGCACCAGTGTCGCAGCTGTGAGTTGTTTTGCAAGGTGAATAAGCTGCTCACCCGAATGGAACGGTTCCTCCGCATTGAATGGTCAATCGGAGATATTTATGCCGATCTATATTATTTCGAGGTGGTTTTCGATCCTAACCATCACTGCTGGACTATGATGGCAATGCTGTTGCCCAGTCTACCAGAAATTTAGCGTGCCACGGTGCTTGCAGAGACAAAACCACCTTGTCACACTTGATGCTGCATCTGGGGCACAATCTCCCATCGACGATCTTACAAGCCAAGAGCAATCGCCCTGTGCAGCAATTTGAAAGTCCAAGAATACTTGGTCAAAACGTTCTCGTGGGAGCGGCATGGAGGGTGCTTTGCACTGGCGACATCATAACTTCTAAGCAGAAGAAATTCTCAAATCCTTCAGCTATGCAATTTGACGGTCTGAAGACCACCATGTGCTCACGTTGACCCACCTTTTGCCAGGGATTTTACTCAGAGCTTACGATAATTATACGCCTGCCCACTCCCCAACACCTTCACCATTGCCATTTCTGCAGTCATTTACTGTAGGATCTCATCGTAGTGCATCCAATCACAAAGGAAGTGTTCTTTGTTTCTCGAAGGCTCAACGACAGGATAGGAAAGGTCAGAGCATCAACTGTCCAACACTGAGACAGTTGATGCGTGCCACTCCTGCTGGAATTGAGGAGGAACACAGAGGGTTTTGCTGAGGTAAGAGGATACAGATTGATCATCCTAAATTACCTTCTGTGTGATATTTGCTTGGACTGCCTCTTGACCGGCTATTTTCGCGTGGGGCACGATACGTCGCCTTGCTACATGCCGGCCTACATGTCTTAGTAGCAGCTATACCGGATGCGTTCAAAGCACCTTAGATTTAGGTCTGTATGTCTTCAGAGTACTTTATCTGAACATATAATCGCAGCCATGACAAATTCTGGTTGGTTGGAAGCACCACGACAAAACAACCACCATTCGGGGCATCGCTCCAGTTGTCTTTGCGATTCCTTATTGATAAACACCTTTTCAGCCTCATTGATTGGTCAGGTGTCCATATGGTGTTCTATAGCCAGGAGTCTGTTTCCTGTGCGCTGACATAGTTTAGGCTGCCACACCGAGACCTGTTGGATGGACAATGCCATAGACCAATCGTTTCTACCGCCTTATGCAAATATAGGCTTATTGAACTGCTGTGAAAAAGATCTCTTCCTTCCTTGCTGAAAGCCTCTTGCTGCTTCGCAGGGTGGGACCTCATGGCCAGTGGGGCTGGCAGGACCGACCCTGCCAAAGGCAGTGAGTCGAAGGCAATTGCTGTGTCTGCCAGCACGTCTGGTGCAGGTAAAATGCGTGTCTTGCCTTCACTGTGGCAAGGAAGGCTGCGCTAGCTACTATTTCCCTCTGTTTCAATCCGTCCTGATGATGTCCCAGGACCTCCCAAATGCAGTAAGGGCATCACTTGATGCAGAGCTTACATTGGTCTTCACAGCAGGGGTGGCGCAAATGTGACATGACTGACGAGAAGTGGCATGTGCAGACCCGCTGGAGGACCCAGACAAGGCTGCAGCTCCGGGCACCAGACAGTACAAAGCCCCAGCCTACAATGCGCCGGACGTGGAGAGGGGCATGCTGACCAAGCGGAAGCAGCCCCTGGGTGAGGAGCCGCGCGAGTTCATCCGCTACAGGCGCCAAGTCAAGATCAACTGGTTTGGCCTGCTCGCCTTCCTCCTCTACCTGGGAGCCCTGGGCTTCTATCTCTGGGTACGCATGCACCCAGATGGGACCTGCACCCACTGCTCACATGTCCTGCGCATGCCATGTTCTCCAGGCTATTTGCACTGTCCAATCAGGCTGTCAACTACCTTGCGCACCATCTGGAACAACCAAACATCGTCATGTCAGGCACTGAATGCGAGTGGCATACATGTCACAGATCCGTGTCACAAAGACGCTGGACCTGGGCCCCTACCTGTGGTACGGCTGCCTCATCCTGGCCATTGAGATGCTGGGCGCCACCACAGTCATCCTGTATGGCCTCAACCTGGTGCTGGACCCAGTCGTGGCCAACTATCACCTCGGCGAGGACCCCTCAAACCCCGGCAAGCCGCGCACACGCTACCCCTACCATGTGCGCGTCTGCGTGCCCTGCTACAAGGAGTCCCTGGAGATCCTGCGCCGCACAATCATGGCCGCCTACGACGCCACGCTGCCCGCCGGCTGCGCGCGCACCATCTACCTGTGCGATGACGGCAAGGACCCCAAGAAGCGCAAGTGGGTGGACACCCTGGGCTCTGATGTGGTCTACGTCAGCGGCCGCAAGCGGGCCCCCGGCGAGATGAACGGCAAGTCCGGCAACATCAACAACGTCTGCTCCCAGCTCTACCCCCCGGGCACTGTGGTCCCTGGCAACGAGCTCATCTGCATCTTCGATGCCGACCAGGTGCCTCTCCAATCACACTTTCTGAGCACTACCTGTTCCTTTCTTGCCTGCACATGGCCTAACAAATTTTACATTGGCAAATGAGCATATTCCCAAGTTCATGCATGGTGATGCCAGGTGGCCAGCAAAGACTTCTTCCTGAAGACCCTGCCGCTCTTCGATGGCGGTGACGATGTGGGCATGGTGCTGTCACCCCAGTGCTTCCACAACCTCAACCTGCACACCGACATCTTCAACCACTCCAATGTGCACTTCTGGGAGTACATGCAGCCAGGCTACGACGCCCTGGGCTTCATCTCCTGCACAGGCACCAACTTCCTGGTGCGCATGAGGGCAGCTCTGCACCATGCATGCATCCCCTGCATGAGAAGTAAGACGAAAGATTGTCATGGTGTCCACAGTCATTACCGACCCTGTGCTTTTGCAGCATGCTGAGCGCTGGTGCAACATGTTGCCCCACAATGTGAATTGGTTTGCACATGCAGGTCCGCTCCAACGCGCTGCTGGAAGTGGGAGGCTCTCCGACTTGGACTCTGACAGAGGACTACGCTCTAGGCATGCAGCTGAAGAAATACGGCTGGCACTGCCGCTATGTGCAGGAGTACCTCGCCATCGGCGAAGCCCCTGACCAGATCCGCAACTGCTACCAGCAGCGCTCCCGCTGGTGCAAGGTGACACTCTCCAGGGCCCCAAGGCCAACAACTAATGCAATGCATGACTGAAAGAGACAGGACAATGTCTTGGACCGGACATGCATGACTCCATCGAGCTTTCCAAATGGCATCATCACTGCAGGAGCCTTCAGGACAATGCATGACATCTAGATAAGCATGCAATGGTGTCTGCGCAGGGCCACTTCCAGATCATGTTCAACTGGATGCACTGCCCCCTGCTCCAGTCCAAGCTCAGCTGGCCTATGCGCATCATGTACAGCTCTGGAGTGTGGTCCTACATCGTGGGGGCCATCTCCACACCCACCTTCATCATCATCCCCGCTGTCACCATCTGGTTCGGCGTCTTCCCCATCGTGGTCTCCCGCTGGACTGCCCTGGGCGTCACGGTCTATTACTTCGCCACCAACATGGTGAGTTTGCCTGACCAGAACTTCAGAGGCATTTCATATGATCATGCATGCATGCATGAACACATGAGCCATCCTAGACAGCCATGTCCCCTCCAGCATTGGTATCATGTGCGCAGAGAGACTGCAAACATTCTGAGCCGAAAGAGAATGTTGGGCAGGTGCTCTACTATGTGCGCTCGTACTATCACGTCGAGGCCCTCTGGTTTGCCAATGTCGCCAACCAGCTCATGTGGTGAGGCCTCTGTTCTGCTGTTTACCCATGTATGCCTGTGAAGAATTGCTCTGGCATGCCTGCACTTGGTTGCTTGCAGTTTTGTCTATTGTGCACAAGATTCTGCAGCTGTTGTGGTCAGTCATGAACTGATATCTTAGGCAATGATCAGTAATTGCTCTGTGAACCGCAGGTGGACGTACGTGAAGGCGCTGTGGCGTGCGGTGAACTCCATCTGCGGCTCCAAGATCCAGTTCAAGACGACCCTTAAGGGCGCCAGCATGCTCATGAACAGCGCCCTACGCGATCTGTGGATGCCCGGCCTCTGCTTCTTCCTCATGCTCGCCTCCATCATCACTGGCTTTGTCAAGCTGGCCCAAGGGCCCACGCTGGCATCCCCCCTAATCATCTCCATCCTGTGGGCCTTCGTCGCAGCAAGTGCGCATGCTTCCCCCTTCCTTCCCACATTGGCACCAGATCGGACTGATTTCTGAATGACTTCCCTGAGTGGCTGATCAATCTGGCTGAACGCGCAACTGGGTCAGCAGCTTGTCTGGTGTGCTGTTCCAATCTCACAAGTTGATGATCTGTGCAGCCAAACAAACAACATTGGTTTGCTTGCCCTTGCAGTTCCGCCGTTCCTGGCTCTCTACTATGCCACCATCGCGCGCGGCCCTTCCTTGGCGTGGCTGTGCCGCATCTGCATGATCCTGTCCTTCCTGGCCGGCATCGCTGCCGTGCTGCTCATGTGGGTCCTGTACCCCATCCACTACGACTACTCCACATCTCTCAAGATGACCAACGCCTTCTACAACTCCCAGCGCGTGGGGTTGCTCCCAGCTGACAACAACATCCCTTGGCGCTCCAACGCCCTGCTCTACGAGACCGGTAAGCCATCAACTTTGCCTCACATGACATGCATGTGCTGTGGACCCCTCAAGCATCACCTCTCTCAGCAGTGAGCAATGAGCCTTTTTCATGGTTGCATGCATGCAGGGCCGGACGGCAATGATCTGACTGGCGGCTGGCTGAACGGAGGCCCTGCAGGCAACCTGAAGATGACCATGCCCACAGCCTTCACCGTGTCCCTCATGTCCTGGGGCCTCATGTCCTTCCCCAAGGGCTACGCTGACGCCAACGCTACCTCTGACACCATGTCCAACATCAAGTGAGCCCACATCTCACCATGTCTTCTGCAACCAAAACTGACTGCCGCCTTGGGCCATCTGCACATGCAGTATATTGTCTCCTGTGTCTCAGCAGCTTTTCAAGTTATTCATCTGCTCTATGTTTCTTGTTGCATCATGCATGCTGTTTTCAACCCTGCGTGCACTGCTCACCAGGTGGGGCGCAGACTACCTGCTGAAGTGCATTTCGTACGGGCCGACCGGCAACATCAGCGGGCTGGTATACCAAGTGGGCAACCAGACGACGGACTCGCTGTTCTGGGGCCGCCCCGAGGACATCACTATGAAGCGGCCCTACTACCTCGCCGACCCCGACAAGATGTCCGACCTAGGAGGTGCCACCGTGGGCGCGCTGGCGTCGGCCGCCATGGTCTGGCGCAAGGCTGACTACGGCTATTACCAGCGCCTCATGGCCGCCGCCGCGCAGCTTTACGACGCCTCCCTGCGCACGCTCGGCAGGTGTGTCCCGCTCACTTTCACATTTTCACATCAGTTGAAGCCTTATCTTCAGAAGATCAAGATAGACCACAGCAGCCTCATGCAGGTGCCCCCTCAAGTGCAGTGCACTGACCAGTGTCTTGCACAAGCATCGCTGTCTGCATCCATAATATCCACCTTCAAGGCCAGGAAAGCTACTTCCACCTTCTTAAACATGCATGCATGCAGCTGTGTGATGCATGTGTTTGTTGTGACTCTGCAGATTTTATTAAGATTGTCTCATCCTTGGCTTGCAGGTACGGCAGCAATGCAGTGGTGCTGGCGTGCGAGGAGCAGTACGCGAAGAAGCTGCAGGGCAGCAACATCGTGCCGGTGTGCGTGCCGGCCTCAGTGCAGCTGAACGGCTCGGCCATCCCCCTGTACAACTCCAGCTCCATCTATGACAAGCTGCTGTGGGCCGCCACCTGGATGTACAAGGCCACCGGCGACACCGACTACCTGGGCGACGCCGAGTCCTTCTACATCCGCCACATCTACGATGAGGGCGCCCCAGACGTAAGCCCTTTTGGCCTGGCTGCATGCATGACATCCTGCATATCATGAAGCTAATGCTGCCGCTACATGCGTCCTTCAGCTGCACAGCACCTCCATTGGACTTTTTTGGAAGACTACATTTGAGAGACGGGACAAATGCAAGCAAGGCACCACTGCTGGCACCTTAGTGCGCTGAGATGGCTTTTCATCTTGCAGCTGAGTCAGCCCATTATGTCGATTTGATCCGGTGCTGTGATCCTGTGCGCACAGGCATGCTTGATGGATGATGGGTTTTTAGCCTTCGATTTGCTGGGGTGTATTTCACGCAATGTCGCCTTATTCACCATTGGTTGAGCCTCACCCTGGGCTGGTGACACGCATGCAGACGGTGCTGTACACGTGGAACGACTATTACTGGGCCTCCAATGTGCTGCTGGCGGAGACGACCGACGGCGGCACATTCCACGAGCGCTCGCAGCACTTCATGCGCCAGTGGGTCTGCGGCTTCGACAAGCTCGTGCAGTACACCGGCCTCGGCCGCGCCTGGAATACCAACGACGGCGTGCTGGCCACAACCGCCAACGCCGTGTTCCTGGCCACCCGCTACGCAAAATATGTGCTGCCCAGCAACGGCAAGAAGGCCACCAAGTATTTCTGCTGGGCGCGCGCACAGGTGAGCCTCTTCTGAAAATCAGTGGGTCGGTGCCCGGACATGAGTGCTGTACAATGCCCTTTATATCAAGTAGCAGCCAGCTGGAATAGAACAAGAAGAACTACAGAATCCAGGTGTCAGCTTGGCGGTCTGTGCTAATCAACATGTTTTGGTTTGGAGGTTTTCATGAATTAAGAGGGTACTTGTGAACGGAATGTAGGAAGTCGTGTGAGAGTGTCAATGCAGGTAGCTCAAGATGTGAGAGGAAGACAACAAAGTACACCTCCTGACCAAGAGTGAATGGATTCTGTTGCATGCAGACTCGCTATGTGCTGGGAGATGCGGGCCGCTCGCTGATGACTGGCTACGGCAAGAACCCGCCCACGCACGTGCAGAATGAGGCAGCCTCCTGCCCGCCTGCGCCCATTGCCTGCAACGCTGTCTCCGCACAGCTGTCCCCCGACCCCAACCCCAACACCCTCAACGGCGCCCTGGTTGAGGGCCCCATCTTCTCAGACACATTCCAGGTCCGCGCTGCCGCATGCCCTGACTCACTTCCGTATTAGAAGAAATCCCATGCACTGAAGGCTTGATCTGATGGGTAATTTAGTGGCATGCTGTGTTGGTGTGCAAGGAAGCTGCAATAGGTTAATTGATAAGTCATGATGGGAAGAAGGTTTTCACAGCTCTGCTGTTTTCTGAGCACATGGCGTGGGTGCAGGATGTGAGAAGCCTGAACCAGACGCGTGTGATGCTGGAGTACAATGCTGGCTTCCAGGCTGCCCTTGCCGGGCTGCAGGAATCTCCCGGCACCTGGGAAGTCTGCCTGCAGGTGCTGATCACACTGACCTCCACGCTTGTCTGTATAATGTACCATGATTGGGTGATGCATCGGCGACAGGGCAGCATAACCTGTTAAAAGAATCACAGGATCTGAGCCTGGCATGTCTGTTTCTTGCAGGGCTACAGTGTCCTGGTCAAGGACAAGACAATCTGCTATTAGACAGTAGCTTGCATCACGGGCAAGCAGCTCCTGGCTTTCCCAGGGGGAAAGCCAGCAGAACAGATGACAGAATTGATTTGGGAAGGGAAGACACCCCATGTTTAGGTCAAATTGATGAGGCTAAGTCATGACTCATAACTTCATCAAATGGATGCCTTTCAAGTATCATGCCGGAACAGCAGTAGCCTTGAAGCGTGACAGATGTTACGCACATTATTCCCTTAGCAGTGTGGATCTGGTGAACTGTTCTGTGACGTGAAGCAATTGCGTTCTGACACCGATGCAGCTCAATTACTAGCATTCTTGAAAGGTGCCTCGCAACCTAGCTGGGTACCCCTTAGGCATTAATGTAACACAGGAGTTGCGGGCAGCTATTGCAATGATCGTGTTCTCCCAATCTTGTTCTGTAACCAGCCTTTAAACCGTAGATCTGCCAGCAATTATTGACAGTTGCAGGCAACCATTCTGTCAATATCTCTGCCTTGAGCTCGTCAGGACATGAATCCCTTTAAGTTTTCAATTGTATACGCACACACAGATCGGCTGCACAACAGCAATCAAAAGTTCTATCAGCTGGCTGGCTTCATCTGAGATGCTCCTGTTTTTTGACAGTCACTGCAGTGCACTTCAAAACCATAGCACTGAAGTCAGTGCCTTTACCGGCAGCCCAACTGTTTCCTCCATTTACAGCTTCACGGCTGTATTTACGGTGTCCTGCAATATCCAATTCTTGTGCCCCATTACTCTACATACTTCTAGCGATAAATCTCTATACTTGCAGCTTTCCAATGCTCATTCGGGTTAGTCAGAAGGTCATTCCAGAGCTGCTCCACGCCTGCGATTGCTGCACCATGCAAAACGGTGTGCTGCACAACCTGAAGTTATGTCCTTGCTCTGCCAGGAAGCCAGGAAGTCTGTATGACCACTGAACCCACACAGCGGTCGCACCATGACATTTCCTGCTGTCTGAAAGTCTGGCGAGTTGTCGTGCTGTAGTCACTCGCTCGCTCGCTCCTCTGCTGGAAACAGTTTGCGAGGCATTGCTGGATATGTATGTATGGGGCAGGCGTCACCCAGGGTTGCTAGAACTTTGGATTGCAGCGTAATTTCAGCTGGTCTCAGAGATTTTGCAGCAGGCTGAACACCATCTCTCCAGTCCACTCTCCACCCCTAATGTACACTTTGCTGCCAAGCTGGCCTACACGTTCAGGCTGGCACGGGCATAACTCTGGACCTGCACTTCAGCCACGCATGCAGTGCATCTCAGACATTTGCACAAGCATGTCTGTGCCTTCCATGAAGATAGCAACACTATGGAGAACAAATAGGCAGCTGCTTGTTGCCAACTATTCATCGCTGTCACAGCCATGCAGCATGTCTGCAGGCGCATTTTGCCTCTGGCAGGAACATCGTGTGATAACCACAACAAAAACCATCATCATATGATTTATTTGCGCACCTGCATTTTGCTTGGTGTGCTTGTGCGCGCGAAGGCGCTGCTGACGCGACTGGGCGGGCACTGCAACGCAATGGGCGCACGGAGCACGCGGCCATCCGAGTTGTTGGGCAGAAAATCAAGGGCTACTGTGGCAGATTTTCTGTGCACCCTGCCCGCCACCACCAGCATCTGCGCCACAAATTCGCTGCAGAAGAACCTGCACTCGCACACCCAACAAACAAGTGTAATTCAGAAGTCTTCATTTAGGGAAGCTGCACCGCTCAAGCTGATTCCAAAGCATTACCGCTCAAGTCACAGTCCAAAATGCCCCAGGTTTGGGAGTCGTGGGAGCCTTCACTTGCAGCTCATCTGCACATGCACATTGACCCGTGGCAGGAACAGTATAACACTTTGATGAATCCTCACTGGCTGGCGGGGGTTGGTATGAATACTGAGCATTGTGCCCACGATTGATTGGGTCTTGTGTGGATCTGGCGCGTCCATCAAGGGGTAGGATTTTGGTAGCCTTTACATGCAATTTGTCTGCACACGCACCTTCCCTCTGGCAGGAAAAGCGTGTAATAATAATGAGCATAATAAATCCCCACTCAGGGAAATGAAAAGGAAGAGGTTGATTGAAGTGCGCTCACCGTTTAAAGTTCCGGCCAAACACGGGTGCAAGGCAGTTGAAGCGCTGCAGGCGGGAGTCATTGGGGTCTGCCATGAAGATGTTGGCGCGCTCATTCATGCGCCTGCCCACGTTCCTGTTTGCAAAGTCCCTCACCCGCTGCTTCTCAGCTGTGCTCAGGGGCAGCGCCAGCTTGCGCACCACTGCAAAGCTCACCTCACCTGTGCAACGCAGCCACACTGATTTGTTCCTGCTGCCTTGGTAACAAGCTGCCTGTTGGAAAGCGCCAACTTCTGATTTGTCAAATGAAGGGGGCATGTGCTTGCAAAAGGCAAGCAGCTGAGGGCGCAGGAGGAGGACATGAAGGGGGATGTCCATGAAGATCAGGAGCTTGTGATAGTTAAATCTGGTACCACTAGATAGTGCTGCTGCAGAGGGGCTGGACCTGATTTGAGCTCTTCTGAGAGCCGTGTCAAGGTCACAAGAGGCTGGCTGTCGGGGCTGTCTGAAGCTGGCACTGCATCGGCGTGACAAAGCAGCAAGCCCTTCGCTCCCGGCCCAGTGCGAATCTGAGTGCAAGAAAGAGCACTGATCAGCTTGATGCACTGTATGCCAGGCCTGTCACTGCTATAGGGAAAGTTCTTTTGCTCTGCCAGACACTCTGTTGCGTTTGTCAAGATCATATGATCAAACATCCACTCTCTTCATTGGACAGGAAGGAAGGCGCCCTGCATAGATGAAAGGAATCTTGGGTCAGTTGGTCCCTGATCAGATGTGAGCTGAGCCCCACCAGGAACGCGCATCGTGAGAAGCCGCTCCACGTTCCAGAGCCAAGGCTGGTTAGATAGGTCAGATCATCACCTGGTACACAGGCAAGGACAAGGCTTTGGTACCGGTAATATTAATGCCTTCATGCTTTTGTGTGCGAAATCTCCTTGACAGCTGTCATGCGTCTGCAAATGATCGCCCCATGTTAGCAAGCAGGTTCTCATAGGGGTGGCAGAGCTTTGTGGAGGACGAAGTGGAAGCTGCATTGTTTTGGAATGCATCTGCTGCTTGATCGCTCTTGCCTAATTAGCTTATATTGCTTATAAGCCTGCTGCATGACGGGCATCCAGCCCTTCCTTCCTCACCTGAGAGCAAGACGACATCGCCTGTGTCCAACTCCTGCTCTAAGTCATTGATATTTTTTGCCTTCAGCCTATATCTCAGGAAGAATCTAGCCATAGTACTTCACTCTCGTGAGGCCTCCAGAAGCTGGCACGCTGAGGTGAGAAGCCGTGTCATCCGGAGGAAGTGAGGCAGCGAGGACGCAAAATAATTAATCCCAGGTACACCTAAACCATTTCTCTCACATTTACTACATTCCGATCTCAAAATTATCTCATCCCTCGAGAAATTTTGGTTCGACACAAGCGAGGTCGACGTTCGTAAGCCTCACGAGACCCCCCCACGTGAAATTCTTGGAATGCCCAAACTTCATATCCTTCAGCCTCATGAGCCCCCTCAGGAGGAGCTAAATAACTGTGTTATATATGACAGATACTGTAATTTGCAAATCACAAAAAGATAACCCTAATCGGCGTCCTGCACTGAAGTGGTGTGGAAAGGGATGGGCACCTCAGCTGGTGCAACGTTTTCTAGGCGATCGTCGTCCCTGGCAGGTAAAATGGGAATGATCGTCAATGATCCAATATCATCGCAGTTGTGCGCATCGTACCTGGTAGACAATTCTGCTCTCAATAAATGTATTTGTTGTGCAGGAGATAGAAAGCTTCTACACCCGCCTTGTTGCTGGAAATGCTTCGCTCCGCGATTTGGAATCTTTGCAAAAATGTAAGAGTACCGAGGTGAGATTTCATCTGGCCCACAGAGTTGTAGAACAACTTAGCTCCCCTGGATCTGATCTTGATCAGAAACAGACTTTCACCAGCAGGTGGCATCGATGAGTTCAAAGGGACTCATCGAATAGGTTGAGGCATTAATACGATCTTTAGCATCTTGCAGGCAGCTGAACAAACGCTTAGTGGACTCCCTGGACCTGGAGGCAGCACACAGCATGAGAGACAGCCAACGTCCAGTGCAGACAGCTCCTACAGCAGATCTCGCAGGAAAGAGACTCAGCACACGCGACTGACCTATGCAGTCACGATCTGCTTCTTTGGGCCAGCGTTTGCTGGCTGGGCGTGGGCGCCAGGTATATTAGGATCGGCCCAGGGCACAGTGCAGGATGCCGTTGCCAAACTGTTTGGGCCTGACAAGAACACACAGGTAAGCAGCTGATTGCAGCCTTGCACAGCATGCAATGATGTATTTTTTGGATGTCTACCAAAAATCTGGAATGATAGTGCCCGTTGTGGTGAAATCGTGCAGGTGGTTGTGAATGCTGCTGGGCGCACGGACAGGGGTGTCAGCGCTTACGGGCAAGTCGTGTCATTTTACTCGTGGGAGGAGCTTGCTCTGGATGACATCATCACCTGCATCAATGCTGCCGACCCTGGCAAGCTGAGAGCTCTGCATGCGCAAGTCGTGCCCCGTTCCTTCCATGCTACTTTCCAGGTATCGCCTCCCAAACCAGATGCCAACAAAGCCTGCCCATGGAAGATCTTTCAGGTTTGCCAGCAATTACTGATCACTGTATAGGAATTTACTTGCGGTGAGCACGATTTGTCTACCCAGTGTGACAAGCACAATGTTTGAATTCATGCATTCTCTTTTGCAAGGCCGTGTGGAGGCGGTATATTTACCTGCTGCCTCTGCGCTCAAGGCCAGTAGGAGGTGTTCCTGAGGGTCCGCGCGCGCCTGTGATCTGTCCACACTCTGGCATGGACCTGAGCGTGGTGGACGACTTTGATGTTTCCCCTGATGCAGTCAACAGGTATTCCTCCCTCTCCACTAGGGCATTTGCTTCAGCCCAGTGTTTCTGGGGCTTGCAATTCCTGTTCCTGTCAGGTGATGAAAGCAGTTGTTCAAGTAAACTTTTGGTTGTGTGTTGTGACAGGCTGCTGAAAGCCCTGGAAGCTGCAAGGGCAGTAGACTTCCATGCCTTTGCCCGGGACACGCCCAAGGGCAAGAGCCTGCAGTGCAACATCATATCCGCACAAGCCTACCCTGTTCTCATCTGCCGGGGGTCCCAGCCAGGAGGCATGCAGCTACCAATCTCTATCTTATGGTCGAATGCATGACTGCAATTTTCTCCCTATTGCTTTTTGAATCATTCCTCAAATTACCGAGCGATTCTCTAACAGGATTTCCTGGATCTTGCTGTCTCAATTCTTTGGCTGGAAGACAAACTTCTGCATGCATGTGCAGGCACTATGGCGCTGTGCATCGACGTGACCGCGGACCGATTTGTGCGCAAGATGATGCGAGTGCTCGTGGCGACCTGCGTTCGCGAGTCCATCCCCGGTGCAGCTGCCTGTGGGGAGCACGGCGACCAGGCCCTGCTGAGGCTGGCTGACATGCGCGACCGCCTGAAGACTGCGCCGCCAGCGCCAGCTCTTGGGCTCTGCCTGCTTGCTGTGGGCTATGATGCGGTCTCTTTGCCGCTCCCTGGTGGCTTATCGCGAGAGTGACTGTTGCAGCGTGGAGTCCCATGGTGGCATGTAAGGGATGTCAGGGGCTCTGCCCAGATGCTTTCAGTGTACCTTTGTGGCAGGTTTCTAGAGAGAGCTTCTAAATTGATATTGATGACAGCAAGCACGTTTCCAAAGCTTGCGTCGACGCCTTTCAGCTGATCAGGTACTCAGAAGTCTTGGCGCCCCCAACTTGCAAAAAATTGAACGACAAGTGCAATGCAGATTGCTTGTCGCATAGAGCTGTCATGTGTACTTTACTCTTTCAGGATATTGTTCTACCTTCTGGTAGGGTAGGTTTTTTAGATACAATGCACTGCTGAATTACAATTGAGAAATGACAATCAATCTGAAAATACCCAAACTACAAATGAAACCATGATCCTTCTGTACATGTAGCACTGCGCTGTAATTGTAAGTGTCACAGGTTCAACTGACATTGTCTGGCACCAATTCAATCGGTAACATCCACAACAATTCCATCCAGTCAAAACCTGTAAACAAGCTGCAGAGCTTCCAGCTGCAGATTCCCTTTGTCCAACAACTGTCACAATGCTGTCAGGACCCCATAGTCAAAAATCTCTATCCAAAGAGCCCCATGGTTGAAGGCTCCACAGGGAAATTACTGCAATTGTGGCGATGACTCAAGGACAGCCAGCGGCTGTACACAGCAGTGGCACCGAGATGTCAACCATCCCAGAAGCGTTGATGAATCTAAACAGGGGTGACGGCTATAGTGTCCACAACTCAAGGAGCGTTGATGAGTCTGCACAGGAATGGCACCGATGGAGTCAACAATTCAAGGAGCGTTGGTGGCTGTACACAGGTGCGGCTCTGACGAAGTCAACAAAACAAGGAGCGTCGGTGGCTCTAGACAGGGGTGGCGGCGATGTTGTCGAGGGTGGAGTGCAGGTGGGAGTGGGTGTGGTCGAGCGTGCGCTGCAGGTGCAGCTTGTGGTCCAGCAGCGCCTGCAGCGCCTCTGCCAGGTCCCCATTCAGCTGCTCTGCCTCCGCCTCGTTCGCACGCACCGCCTCCTCCGCATGACCCTGTGCAGCGCACAGCATGCATTTCATATCCACGCCTCTTGTGCAGGGACTGCTCCAGCATCTCGGCAAACTCCTGCCCCCTACCTTGGACTTGCTCCTTTTCTGTTGACCGTGAACAAGAGCTCTCTGCATGCTTGTTCTCATAGACGATTGGGGGGTGGGCGTCACAATGGAATAAATGGTAGGATATTGTCGCAAATGCTGCCAAATTTTCTTGTTGATGTGAAGACAGCACAGGTAACAAACATGTCCCAGTGATCTTCCACCCAGCCAAGCAGTTGATAAGCCAAAGGCAGCATGAGCACATAAAAGGCTTGTCAAGGGCTGACATGAGGAAGGCGGACGGTAGTACACCTGGAGGGCGAGGATGGCGGCCTCGGAGCCTGCGATCGTGTGGCAGGTGGCGTTGCGCAGCTCGTCCACGACGCCCTTCAGAGCGTCCGCCTCGGCCGCCCGTGCGCGGATGTCCCCCTCCATCGCCTCCTTGGACGCCGCCAGCTGCCGCTCCAGCTGCGCCACCTGTTGCAGGCACACGCTTCAATCATCCATGCTTGCATGCACACCCAACAATTGAGGAAGAAAGGCTTTCCTCCCACGCTTGAATAACGCCATGCAAGGAAAGTGTAAATGTGCAAACAATGCTGCTGAGCAGTGGTCTCCATCCCAAAAGAAGCTACTCCAGCCACCTCTCGTTTTCTTGTGAAATGATTGCAAGGAGAAAATCTGGGCTGAGGCAGACGCTGACTGGCGAGTTGCAGTGCAGGGCAAAATGAAGGTCACGAGTGATGGCAACAATTTGGCGATTTCTTCTGACAGTCATAGAGAGGCATGGTGTGCGCGCCTGGGTGGCGAGGGCGGCGTTTTCTTCGGCGCGTTCGGAGGCGCTGTGCTGGGCTCCGTCAAGGCCTTCCTGCAGCGCCAGCGCCTCCTCTGCCAACTCACGCGCGCGGCTGCCGCTGCCCTCCCGCACCCGCACCAGCCCCGCCTTGACCACCCCCTGCACTTCCCCACACACCCTTCAGCAACCCTTGCTGCCTTATATATATATTGAAGGCGACCTAGAGGGTTGAAATCCTCTGAACTCCTGACACAAAGCATGGGAACACTCGAACTGATGCAATAACGTGCGATGTGTGCAAATAAAATGCACAAAGAACAAACCTGGCTCGGTCTCCTACATGCCCTGCTAGGCTTCTGCATTTGTATGTGTAGTCAGGGTCCAGTCTCTGGAGCCCAAGGCCTCAGATGACCTCTAAGTGGGGCATCTCTATTTGTCATCTGCATACTTCTTGCATGTCTGCCTGGCAATTTCCTGTGGCCCAGACGGTGGTTTCGCTGAGACCTTGCTCCACGTGTGAAGACAGGGCTACCAATTGTGATATACTGCTTGTTGCAGGAGGAGCACCAACCATGCTTGGGGATTGTTCTTCATGATTGTGATGCGTTGCAAGCAGCAGCGGGTGCTCATGAGAAGTCAAGGTATTTTGAGAAAGGGAAAGGCAGGGCAGAGCCAGTGGGGCGGACCTTGAGGTCGATGTTGATGAGTTCGTGGGCGGTGGTGCCGGAGCGATCGAGGGAGATCTCGTACTGGATGCCAGCCGCGCGCTTGGCGCTGGCCGGGATCAGCTGCAGCCGGTCTGCCGCGCTGTGGTACATCTGCGCAGCAAGAAGTGCTCAATTCCCAGCCACCATCAAGGCCTGATCAATATACTCCAGGAACCCCTTGTCCAGTAGCAATGACGGCATCTGGAGTCCTAATAAGTTACTTGCGTCCCCTTCCATCCTCGATTGAAATCACCCCTTGCAAGCAAGGAGGAACCCCCTTGCCCCTATTTCATTTCCTTGGCCAATTACTACACCCCTTACCACATTTATTGGCAAATGAGGTAACTCGAGGAGTTCTCTGCCACCAGATCATGTACAACATACTGATCTGGAGTCGCAATGCAGATGACACTGTCCATCAGTCATGCCCAATCAACAGAGAGAGTCACGAGGAGGACTGGCGGCTCGGGCGGGCTGGGCACCTGGAGGGCTGCATCGAGGTCGTCGAGGCGGCGTTCGCATGCGCGCTCCTGGTCCGCCACGCGCGCATCCAACGCCTCCCGCTGCGACGCCACCGCGCCCAGCCGCTGCTCCTGCTTCACCCTGCGCGGCACGCGCACAGGAAATTTTAGCGAGAATTTGACCTGGCCCCTGTGCTTCATTCCCTCTGAGAAAACTTTGCCGCCAAGTCCATGTGTATATCGGATCAAGGTCATCTGTGCCGCGCGCTCATGCAATCTGGCTGCGAAATAGGATAGGGCCCGCCAGGACAATGACTATGCAGTTTTTACAACTTTCAGGACGGCCAGGAAAAGGTGAGGCTGGAGCTGAGCGGATTCTAAAATGTGGCTCGTTTTGCAGTGGAGTTTCAGCCTGTTGCATGTCCACAGGGACAGGACAGAGAAGAGTGCAGAGCTGTACCGTTCATGGTTCATGCGGATGACGTCGTCCCTGCTCACTGTCTGGGCAGCAATCCTGGCGCGCATCTCCGCATTCTCCTGCAGAGACACACCAGGCATCACATCACATGGAATCATTCGGACCAAGACAATGATGCCATCTGGGAACTATAACATGGCTATCAGCTTCTGCATGGAGCCCAGTACACACATACCTAGGCAAAGACTAGGATGGCAGCTGAAACAGAAAGGTGGTTGTGACATTGCATGGGAGCGCAGTAGACACACACCTGCTCGATGGCTGCCAGCTGCTGCTGCTTGCTGCGCAGGTCGGCAGTGCGCTCGGCCACCTTCCTCTGCAGACCCTCCTTGTGGCTCTGCCGCACATATCAACAAACTCAACCCCATTGCAACTACTGCACAAAGTGGCATATGCAAACATAGACATGTCTATGGACACTGATGTCGCATCTAACCCTGAGCTGACAACTGGGCAGATAAGGCGCTCCTACTGCTCGCTGTCAGGCCTCAAACTGCAACGGACTTTGAACTGGAGGGTACTCTCTGATGCGCATCCTTCCCATGCATGTTATCCCACTGCAATGCATGCAGCGGATCAAAGGAGAGGCATGCGCGCCCACCTGCAGGTTGTCCAGCAGTTTGCGGAACTTGTCACGGTCAGAGAGGTGCTCCTGGTGCTTCGCGCGCGCCTCCTCCAGCGGGGAGGGGCTCGAACGCATGGCCTCCACCTCAGCCGCCAGCCGCTCATTCTCCTGCGAGTAACGTCTGCTTCGTCAGCGCACCCCGCATTGCTCTTGAATGACCTCTAGGGAATTTGAACGGGTCAGTGGTCCTCTTGCATGTACTCAATCGCATCCAGACCTATTCCCTGTCCTGGTCTGTCTGATGACATTCTGTCAGCCACCGTGCCTGCTGGGTTGCACAGGCTCGAGTGTAGTCGACAAAAGCTTCAGGTAATCAGCTCATGAAAGAGACCCTTTGTAGCGCGCAGTGGCAGCGCAAGCATGCGCCAGGGACATATCTGATCATAAAGTCAAGCAGAGAAGAACGCAGGCATATCAGGAGTTGGGCTGTTTGGGGCAGCAAGAGACCTGCTGCAGCTCTGCATTGCGCGTGCGCGTGGCCTCGGCACGGTCATGAAACACGCGTGTCTGTGCATCGTCCACCGCGGCGCACTCCTCATCATTCCCAGAGAGGAAGTGGCGGTACGCCGTTGAGACGTAGTTGAAGAAATCGCTCTCCGAGCGCGCCTTGTCGTCAAAGGTCTGCTCCCTCACTTGCTCCTGCGGTATGCAGCTGCATTAACTTAGTATCACAGGGTTTGTGCATGCACCTATACCACGAAACACCACTGTCTGATTTGCATTTGTGGGCAGGTCAAAGGGAGAATATTGACTGACCCCTAATGCGTGATGATTGAGGGTTAAGCGTGGAAGGGAATCAGCAGCAACTTTGGGGGCGTACCGCCTTCTCCTCGTAGTACAGCAGCTCTGTGAGCCACACGAGGGCAGCCAGGAGGCCTGGCCAGGTGTGGGGGCTGCCCACGGCAAAGAGGGCGCTCTTGCTGATGGTGTAGGGGTATCTCAGCCGCTTGAACAGCGCCGGAACCTCGTCCTCGATCTTCCCCTGGTTCTTGCAGTGTGGGTCCACCTGTGCACGAATGAATGATGACTGAATTTCCTCAGGCGTGCAACCTGAGTCAGATGAGCCTGCCTTTTAACAAGATTAGGCAAGAGGACAAAAACCCGTGATGTTGGCTTGCCTGGCGCATCAGGAAATGCATGATGTTGATGACATCCTTGCCCATGGGGTTGGCCAGCATTTTGGGGGTCAGGGGCTGGTCGTAACCATGAGTTGACAGGTACGCTATCAGCGTCCTGATGCAGTTTGCCTGGTAAGCCTTGTCCCCAATCCTTCTGGGGTCGTGCTTGGGGCCCCCAGCTTTTGCATGTGCACTTGACCTGTGCAGTTGGATTTGCACAACGTCAGCAATGCAATATTTCTGTTTTGACTAAGACTTAAGATGTGATTATGCATTTTAAAGAAACGAAGCCTGGCATCTCCAGGTTGTCACGGCAAAAAGGAGGAGTAAAATGATACAATTATTGCTAACATCGCGTTTCGGCAACGTAATATTTAAGCTTCTGTGAAGCACACCTGCGTGGGACTGCTGTGGCTGGTCCTGCCAACCTGACGTTTCCTGGGAACATGGACGGTCTGCCGCTCAGTCCGGGCCCCTTCCCGGCAGTCTTCCCTTCCATAGCAATCCTAGCGGGTCCCATAGACTGCCGGCTGTTCAGCATGGCCGGGCTGAGCCCTCCAAGCGTCTGTCGTCTGTTGTTGTTGCTCATCTTGTTATGTTCAATGAACAACACTTGGGCTGGGGTAAGTCAAGGCAGCTGTGCTAGATGCTGCTTTTTAGAAGCCGACATTATAAGAGATGGGCACAACCTCCGGCTTTCTGCTTTTTGGGTTGGTGTCTGGTGCTTTCGTCTTCGTCTTGGACTGCAAAAACCCTTCGATTAGTCACGCCAACGTGCCTGTCAGACCCTAAAAGGCAAACAAGATTTTTGCCTTCACCAAATCTTTGCCCATCGCCTCGAAAACAGCAAAGCTCAGACCTTAGAATACAATCACGATGCAAGCTCACATTGCTGCTGGATCTTTGAGGGTGTCGCCCATTTGCGGGCCTCGCTGTGGTGCGCCCAATGCTTTCATTGCCCTCCCAAAAACCCGCTTCCGCGCGTCTCCCGTGGCACGCCCCATCCGTGCTGCAGCAGCACAAGCAGAGGCAGATGACGAAGGCTTGACTGGCGAGTGGCCCGTGAACTGGAGTTTGGCCAGCTACGAAGATGTTGGCGAGTTTTTCCAGAACAGCCTCTTCAAGGATTCCGCTTCTCCCGGGAACTCCCTGAAGGACATCATGTCGACGGATCTCACTTACGTGTACCCGGAAACTAAGATTGAGGACCTGGGCCAGATCTTCAGCAAGGTCCGGTCCGTCAGGCAACCTGTAACTGATCTCGTCAATCGAGCCCTATTTTTGCGTTGAGAGCCTGTTGGATTCTATTCGCAGCGATGTTGCATTTCCATCGCTTTTATTTGGTTTGCAGGTCACAGGAGTCCCCGTGGTGAAGTCGGAGTCTGACCTGACACTTGTGGGGGTCCTCTCAAAGAAGGATTTGAGCAAATCAGGCAAGGTTGTCAGTGACATCTGGTCGTCCCCACCAGTGGCAGCCAGGGGGGAGAACAAGGTGGCAGATGCTGCTTGCCTCATGCTGAAGCACAAGGTGAGCCGTGACGGCAACTTTCCTCTGCCTGCGATTGTATGTTTTTGCAAGGGCCTTCGTACACCTCGCTTAGACAATGTTTCCGTGATCAGATAGCCGTATTGCCATCAGGGGTTATATGCTGGATCTGTGAACTTCTCCTGGCGGCAGGACTGTGCCCATCTGTGGCTAAAAGAGCAATCTGGTTTGCAGGTGCACCGCATCCCTATTGTGGACACTCAGGCCAAACTGATTGGTATTGTGACGCGCACTGACATTTTCACAGCACTGGGGCAAGAGGCAAGCCCCGGCATCGTGTGAGTGTCAGTCTGCAGCGCTTGTTGCAACAGACTGCAGCAGTTGACAGCAGCGAGGACTGGTGTCCTGGAGATGTGCTGTAATACCACCTGATGTGTGCTGAGCGTGGTCCACCTGCTTGTTTCCTGGTGGGATCGTAAAATACATGGGAGGCTTCCAGCTGTGTGTATGCGCTTGTACATGAGGGCAGTGCAGCAGGCTTGTACAAGCAGCCTTGAAAATGAGAGACCACCGAGAGCTTCTCTCTAAGGCTGTGCTGTTATACTCCCATCAACAAACTGTGGCAAGCAACTTCCTCTGGTTTTATCCTGCTGCGTGCTTCTCCCTATCCCTGTTGTTGAACAGACGCATGACTCATCTCGGAGACATCTCGGAGACCCTCTGTGGTTGAGTGAAAGTCCTGTCAAAGTCCCAGAGATATACCGCTCAGTGACAATGTGTGTGGTCAGCCCATTGTAACCAAGAATTGCTTGCTCTTCGTCACAATGGATTGTGCTGACTTTGCGTTAAGGCATGCTTGAGCTGTAAATTGAGCATCATCATGATTGCGAGTACAGGGCATACCGTATGCCCTGTACTGTATGCGTGACGCAGATGTGATCAGAGGCAGATATCTCTGGATGAGATGTCTTTCGCTTTCATCTCAGCAATCCCATTGTATGTTGACCCTACTCCTAACAGTGGTCTCATCCATTGAGTACAGATTGTCAAGCAGTTCTACACGCAGGCTCGCTGGGCCCCTGACATCCCCAGCAACTTCTGCAGCAACCCTGCAATGCAGTCGTAGAAAATCTCAGCTCTTAAAGTATGTTTTGGATTTACTTCATGATCAGCAGGCACAGCTGCAGACATGTCAAGCACCCCAACTCGCTTTCAAAGGAACAAATGAAGATTGCTGGGTGGCCCGCACATCGATGCTGCACACAGTCATGCTTGTAAGCAGTAGCGCCAGTCGCACCCGAAGATAGCAAGAGCGTGGGCAGTAGCCAGGAGAGCGTCACGGGATGCGCAGCACACAAAGGCAGCTATCAGGGCGGTCACAGAGCAGCCTGCAGCAGTGATCCTCGTCAACAAGGGCACCCCATTGCTGACCTTGGCCACTCGCTCCCCATCAGTCACCTGCAAGATCCGGGAGATGTAGAACTGACATAAGAAACATCGCCCACATTCTGCAACACAAGGCAAAGCTTATGCCTGTTCCCAAAGCAATGTGCTCCCTGTCATGCCGCCTGATCTCAATTTGCAAGCCTGCCCTTTGTCACGTCTTGCATTGCTTTGCATATATCATTGCACAAAATTTTTGGACTGGAGGGGACGGCTGTGCAGCTGTCAAAGCTTACCAGATCAGTAGCTCCAGAGATGGCCACTATGCAACCCAGATCTTTCGCTAGCTGCTTAGCATGCTCCAGGGCATGGGTGGGTTCGGCTGTGCTATCCACGCCCTTTGTCTTCCCGGCCGCGCCGGCCACAGCCATGATTTCTGATGCGTTGCCCCGGATCACTGTTGGACGTAGATTCACCAGGGACATGATCGTCTGCATTGAAGCACAGCCGTCTGATCGTCTCTGCCTTCACTGTGATAGCCAGCTAATCACATTGCCATTCGCGCTACTTCAACACTAGCACGCAAGGAACTCAGCTGGCCATGGTGTCACAAGTTCTATTTTGGCGTTGGGAGGAACTAAGCCATGGTGGGGGTGGGCTTGGCATATGCATGCAAGGGCTGAATCAAGCATGTACCTGAGTCCTGAAGGGGGTGGCACCAGCGCCCACAGGATCCAACACCCAAGGCTTGCCCAGTGCATTTGCTGCCTCTGCTGCCAGCCGCATGCCCTCTGTCCAGTCTGGGCTCAGGGTGCCCACATTGACCAGCAGCGCAGAGGCGATCTTCTGAAAGTCCTGCACCTCATCTTTGCAGTGTGCCTGCGCTGACATGGACCAAACAACGCTTGGTCAGGGATACAAAGTGTTCTTCTGGAGGTGCTCCAGGTTGATCCAGGGCAATATCTGGTGCTTTGAGGGCCAAATTGCCTCGTCCTCACCATTGCTGGTGATGCGCCAGCAGCCAGCAAAGTGTTGGCCATGAAATCCATGGACACAAAGTTCGTGATGCACTGAATGAGCGGCCCTTCGCTCTTGATCTTCTGCCACAAGGCCCAAGCAGACTCGCCTGAAGGTTGCAGTGCCGTCATATTTTTATATAATCGGATGATCAGACCTCGTGTCAATACGAAGACACAAATGTACATTAATGTGGACATTAACATGGAGCAAAGATGGAGGAGGGAATATCAAACTTTTCTGGGTCAAAACCCTAGATAGAGCCCTACGAAACACACAAATTTTCAGCTGGGAACTGATTGGATTGACTGATAAATAAATAATAATATTTCTACTTTTAATGAAGATTCTCGTTGCCCCATGAAGACACGGGAAAGCCTCAGTGAGCTGCTTTGGGTGGATTCCGAATTGGACACTCTGAGAGCATTGCACCACCCTTTCGTTCATTCCCTGGGAGCTGGTACCTTATCAAGGTCATTCCTATCTTATAGAAGCATCGTCACACCTAACAAGATGCGTTGTGCAGACTGAGTGTCATTTCATTACTGTCAGATCGTTTGGTCTGCGTGAGTGATCTGAGTGATAAAACGGAGCTCAGCTGCACTAAAGATAACACAAACTGCAGTCGTCCTCTGTTTGAATTATGTCTGTGCCAGTGCTGCCTTTCTTCTGCTGCAGATGCGTTTAGGAAGGTCATGGACTTGACATGCTCGTCATTTGGCCGCTATTTCAAAGAGCTGGCACAGTATTATATTGTTCAACCTTGTCTAACGCAGTGTGTGTGGACCATAGGGAGAGCTTCCAATTTTACATTGCTCAGGACGCTCACTTCCTTGCTGTGTTCGCTTCATCATACGCAGCGGCTGAGCGCAAAGCATCCAGACTAGATGACAAGTCTGTCGCTGCCCAACTATCAACCTTACACGAGGGTGTTGCCAAGGAGTTGGAAATGCATGGGTCTTATGCCAAGGTGTGGCACGCCACCCTCTGGTGACACATTGCTAGCAGGGATTTGTTGCAGCTAAATTTATCATGGCACCACTTCCGGTGTCTGCACAGCGCCTATCAACTTCCCTGGACATCACAGATGTCACATGCGAGCCAGATCAGCAGTGCAGCAGCATTCTAATAGAATGGAATACAGGATGAAACCTTTGTGTTCGCTGCTGCAGGGGTGGGGTGTGGATCTTGCCGACATGCTGCACCCCTCAGCAGCGACAAAGGCTTATTTGGATTTCCTTGGAGATGTCGCCGAGAATGAGGTACAGGCAGAAACCCGTTTCCTGGATCCCAATATTAGCAAGATGCTGCCTGTGACACTTAAGAATTTACACTGTTGTGTAGAATTTCAGGCTGAAGGAAGGTCTCAGCATGGAAGAATGGAGCATATCAGATGTCAAGGAGATGTCATGATCTGCCAATACAGGACGTCGTCTACATTTTGGCGGCTATGCTACCCTGCTCGCGGCTGTATGGGTTCTTGGGGGAGGAGCTAGCAGCAGCATATCCGCAAGCCAGCCACGCCTATAAAGATTGGGTCATGACGTATTCTTCCCCTGCGTACCTTGCCCTCCCAGCCGCAAAGGGAGCGCTCTTGGACAAGCTTGGAAAGGACGCTAATTTTGGTGAGTTCTCTTGAGAGCCAGTCAATCACATTGCATTGCTTCCAGACCACTTAGGGTTGATCCCATGCCTGATTCTTAATCTCTGACACACCATGTATTTTAGGAATCCCAGGTTTGCATGCATGAGGTGATGAGGACACACCCATCCAGATTTTGACAAATTCTTTCGTGAGCAGACTTTTTCATCAAGCGACGTGTACGAGCAGATTTCTCCTGGAAAACGTTACAGGGCTTTAGACGTATAATTTTGCTCATGTTGAGCTCCCCAACTTGCTTGCACAGTGCTGTACATTGCAGATCGTTGGCAGGGAGTCTGTTGACATTGACAGCTCCTTCGTGTTCCTGCGTGAGTACTGTATGGCGTAGATACGGGAATCATGCCTTCAGCAGACCTAGTATGCACTTATCCTATAGTTGTGAGAAGAGAAGTCGATGGTCATGTCTCACCCATGAGTGATCTCAATCCAACCTCAGCTATACCAAGATATACGACGATGATATGTTGATTTTGAATGCAGGTCATCTGCAGCATCTGTATCGGACAGCCATGCGCCTTGAGCTCGAATTTTTTAGTGCTGCTTGTGCAGCCCATGCCTCGCCCCGAGTGGGCGATTTAGTTCTCGATTTTGACGAGACCTTGACACTTTCAGACTCTACTTCAGTCATTATCAATACTGCCATCGAATCAGCAGAAAGGGCAGCTACTGAAGGTACTCACTGAAGCTTGCTGTATGTACTAGCTTCACCAGTACACAATTCTGCGGTGCCAATCACTCCTTGCCGAAAAGATACTCGTTGACGGGGATCATAATGTCACAGGAGGAAATGCTAGTGTGCGTGAGTCTTTGGAGGCCAAGCGCGACGAGCTTGTGGAAAACTATGCAAGGGAACGCGATGAGCTGCTTGAAGACCTGCTACCGGCTGTGAGCGTTCACTTACAGCTTCAATCCTGACAGCAAAGCAAAACTTCTGTGTGTAGCAGAATGACCCTTGATATGCATACATGTCACATGTTCTTCGTGAAGCATCGAAGATGGGAGGTGCCTGATGCAATGTGCTGCAATGTGCAGGCGGAATCATCTACTCCCACTCCCTTCGACATGACCTGGATGGCAGAATTTGTGGACGAGCTGTCATCCTTTGACCGCCGCATGAACACTGCTGTGATTGACTCTGGCATCCTTGCCGGCGTGCCAACAAATCTTTTGGCCAAACAAGGTCTGTTCATCATTCAATTTGGGACGCACTCATGCAACTGACTATTGGCCTTCTCATGTATATTTCGGCTGTGAATTACTTTTGATTGTGGATGTGAAACAGGACGGACCATCCCACTTCAGAAGGGCGCCGTGTCGTTCCTGCGGCAAGCCAGGCAGGCTGGGGTAGTGACGCATGTGGTGTCTGTCAGCTGGTCGGCTGAGATGGTGCGAGGCGCGCTGCGGGGTAGGATTGGAGTGGCGCATTCGTGAGCTTCCCTTAAAACCTCATAAATCTAGTATACCTTTGCTCGCGGTTGTACACGCCTCTCAGCTTGAGATCACCATCCTGGATCGGCAGTTGTAAAGTCCAGCCATGACCTTGTGGAATGCATGTGAGCAGGGAGGAGTCGGCGAGACCAGGGCAGGTTGTGGTGCATGCAAATGACTTGCAATGCAGAGACGGCGTGAGCACAGGATGCCTTGAGAGGTGAGCTAGCTCTTGCCTTCACCTTCTATAGTCCCCAGAGAAATATGTCTCAAAAGATGATTGATGGGTATTGCATTTGGATCGAATGGCAGCTGGCATTGCCTACCCTCTGCGACTACTCATGGATCTTTCTTCTGCACAGGCGGATAGAGTGTGGGGTGGACAAAGCGGCTGTACTGGATACCCTGCTACTAAAGAAGGCAGCAAAGCGTCAGGGGCCAGGGGGAGAGAGCCTGTCAGTTTACGTGGGTGACTCCATGTCTGACTTGGCCCCCCTCCTCTCAGTGGATCTGGGCGTTGTCATCGGCCAGAACAAGCTGCTGAGAAGGGTGGCCAAGGCAGCAGGGATCACTCTGAAGCCATTGGTCACTGGTGAGCGTCTGCCAGACATTACAGAGCATTGGAACTGTAGATGCTCTACAACTGCTCTAAATTGAGATACTCTACTTTAATCGTCACTCCCATGCACATCCTGGTTTCATCGATGAAGGCCCTGTCTGACATTCTTTTGTGCATTTCTGCTTAGACTGTCACGCAGGAAATTGTCCCAGCTAGAGGGGAAGTTGGTGCCTGGAATTCCAGTAAATACCATGACTCATGGAAGGGGCGTTGCTTGACCGTGCTCTGTGACTGCGCAGCGCCAGTGGAGGGCAGGTCTGAGGAGGGAACGCTGTATGAGGCGCGCAGCTGGCGGGAGGTCGAGGCATTCCTTTTTGGTTCACCTGCGGCGCAATCCCCTCCCATTGAGGTCCGCCCAGTCATGCTAGCTGCAGAAATATAGCACAAAGGCCGGAAGTGTCTATCTGCATGCCAGGTCAGAATTAATATAAGCGTGTACCATGCAATCTTTTCTATGCATGCGGTCAAAAGACATGCTTGACCTCATTGATACCTGCATGCCGATTAGTGCTGTGTAGCGCAGGGCGCCTTGTGGGGGCCCGCCTGAAGTTTTATTGAACAATGTTAGAAGGAGAACTGGACTGAGTCATATGTCTGGGCGTGGCAGGTGCCGCGCGTGCTGACGATAGCAGGGTCGGATTCTGGGGGAGGTGCGGGAATCCAGGCAGATTTAAAGACCCTCCAGGCATGCGGTGTGTACGGTGCATCTGCCATCACTGCAGTGACGGAGCAGAACACTCACGGCGTGCGCGGATTCCACACCGTGCCGCTGCAGACTCTGAGAGGGCAAATCGATGCCGTGCTGGAGGACATCGGCGCTGATGTGGTCAAGACCGGCATGTTGCCAACTGCAGAGGTGGGTCCTGCAGTAATCCTCAAGTTAAAATAGTTGGAAAATAGTTGAGACGGGTGGAATGTCAGAAAAATTCTCAAGCCGGGAGATCTTGTGGGGCAACATGCTGCTATGCAGGAGGATCTCAGCATCCCCCTCGTCCTCATTGTGATTTTCATTCCGTACTCTTATGGAAATTAGGACTTGGCAGCTCCACAGTCCATGAAAGTGAGGATGAGATCGAGGATGCGAATGAGAATGAGCATGAACCAATGCATGGAAAGTTTGCCGTGTGTTGTGAGCACATGATGGCTGTCTGCAGGTGGTAGAGGCTGTGGCTGACCGGATAGTGGAGCACAGGGTGAGCTGCTTGGTTGTGGATCCTGTGCTAGTGTCCACCAGCGGGCACAGCTTGGGGGACTCCGACGTGGCGCGCGCCCTGGTCGACAGGTGGGCAGCATTGACTTGAAAATTTCCATGCTTCCTGAGACAGTGATCTCTACAGTTCATTCAATGCCACAGCACTTATCCTGCTCTGCTGTGCCGTCTGCTCTCCTATGCTGCGCCTGCTTGCACCCGCTCCCTTGTGTCTGCTGGACAACAGATAATCAGACTTTTCTTCATGACCTCTTGCGTGTTACTGCTGCCTCTGTGCTGGCCATTTTGGATAGAAGTCTCGGTTGAGTAATAGTGATGGTTGCAGGCTTTTTCCGCTCGCCACAATGATCACGCCAAACCTCCCAGAGGCGTCCGCCATCCTGGGGGACCGGCCAATTACCGATCTGGAGGGCATGAAAGCTGCCGCCATAGACCTGCACGCTCTGGGCCCCCAGTGCGTGCTGGTCAAGGGAGGCCACCTCCAGCAAGGTGCACCCTCCCTAGCCCCAGCTCTCCATACGTTCTTACTCCCCCTTTACATCTTTGGATGTTGCACCCTGACCTGCCGAGGCAGTGCAGAGGCACTTGGGCTATCATTCTGGGCTTCTACTTCTCTTCTCTGAGCCTGCCCTTGTCTGTTGCATGGTCAATACTGCAAGAACTTCTATCCTGTCCGAGCCATGCTCATCAACTCCTTCAAATGCCCAAATGCACTTGGACCACTTTTGCATGCGGAAGGTGCTTTGTGCAAAGGTTACATATTTTGTCCCTTCAAATACCCAATACGCAAGGGAGGATACTACGGCTGGCGTGCAGATGACGGTCAGGCGCTGGATGTGCTGTACGACGGGGAGACAGTGCAGGTCATAGCAGGGCCGCGAATCGACACCCCCAACACGCATGGCACCGGCTGCTCGACAGCTTCCGCCATTGCGGCTGAGCTGGCAAAGGGGGCGTCGCCTGTTCAGGCCGTGCAGGCCGCCAAGGCATATGTCAGCCAAGCCCTGCAGGCCAGCGCGGCCCTGCGCATCGGCAGCGGCAGCCAGACGCCCTTCAACCACGGGTGACTGCCGACATTCCAAAATTCATGCAGAGTATTCCTTGTGACAGCATTTTCTCCGGAAGAGTATGCTTCTCTGCCCAGTATTCATAGGTTTATTGGCTCAGCAGCATGTACAAAGCAATGTTTGAATACTGCTTTTCAAATGATGCTGTGCCAATGCTGGGTGAGCTGATTGACTCATGACTACTGTCTGTAATCTCAGAGCGTACCAAAATGACTTGGCGAAGCGGGAAAACATCTTGGCAGCCAAAGGCCCTTGCATAAGCCATGACTCATGCGCTGTGCGGATGGTGCAGGTACGCCACAGCAGACTGGACATCCAAGGACCAGGTATCCCGCCTGGACCTGCGGCTGTACGCAGTCACGGATCCCCGGCAGAACGAGAGGATGCACCGCAGCAACGTGGAGGCCGTCAGCGCAGCCATCGATGGAGGGGTCACCGTTGTGCAGCTGAGGGAGAAGGATGCGGATGGCGGGGACTTCCTTGCTGAGGCGGAGGCTGTCATCAAGATTGCCCGGCCCCGAGGGGTGCGCTCCCTTGTTCTTGCCTCTCTGGCTCTGCGCTGCAGCTCATCACCTGCTATTGCTGGGTGATCACATGCCGGCATGCTTGACAACGCGGATAGTCTGCCTCTGCACACTTGAGACTATAATAGAGCATGTACTACTGGATTCATTCATCCTCAGGGCTGTCTCGTTCTTCTGGGCGGCCATGTCCCAGGCATGCATCACAGAGCAGAGACTCTGCAGACAAAAGAAGCCTGTGCCTGACACTGATGCAATAAGCCTGAATACACTCATTGTGTTCTGCAGTTAAGCTGCACTTAAAGGATGTGTGGTCATGCAGGTGCCAGTGATTATAAATGACAGGGTGGATGTGGCACTGGCGGCGGATGCAGATGGAGCGCACATAGGGCAGAGCGATCTGCCGGCGGCGGTTGCGAGGCGGCTGCTGGGCCCCCACAAGATCCTGGGGGTGTCCTGCAAAACCGTGGAGCACGCGGTCGCCGCTGAAGCAGCCGGCGCTGACTATGTCGGCTCAGGCGCAGGTTGGTCCCTAGTTGAATTTCAGAAATAACCCTTAACGCCACCTGCCATGGCCTAAAATGCCTTGAATTCTGCGATGGTACTGAGGCCTAGGAAGCAGTGATAGTGTGGGATTGTGCTCTTGTTATAAAGAGCTAGAAGGACATGGGTGCGGAAAGGAGAATCAGCAACTAGGTGGCAATTATGCATGCCTGATAGCAAACACGGGCAGACATATTTGTGGCTTTGGCGTGTTTTCAATTTGGATCTAAATCTGGGCCGGGGTATCATTGTATTGTTGTTGCAAGGACGTGCACTTGCAAAGCAGCCCGTTCTACTACCATATTTTATGGTGCCCGTATTTTATGGTGCCCGCTCTGCCTTGATGTCTGCATTCCTCTTTCTCTGACACTGGACTCGGCCTTGGAGGCTGACTTTTTGTGTGGCGCAGTGTACGCCACCAACACAAAGGACAGCCCAATCATGCCGATCGACCGGCTGGCGGACATCTGCGCGGCAGTCAGCATCCCCGTGGTGGCCATCGGAGGCATCACCGCAGACAACGCCGCGCCGACCATCGAGGCAGGCTGCGCGGGTGTGGCCGTTGTTTCCGCCATCTTTGGGGCTGAGGACCCCAAGGCGGCGGCTGCTGGCATCCTGAAGATTGTCGACTCCAACCTCGGGCTATGATGGAATCGTTATTTTTCGCTTGATCATTCGCAGAAGTTGTAGGGGAAAAAATTGCGCTATTGTTGCTCACTTTCCTTGCTCCTTTTAGCCAGGTCTATTGCATGATTCAGCACGAGAGCACTACTGAAGTTGGCCGTTGTAAATCTTACATTTGCAGGACAGAAGCATGATAATATTTACCTGGCTTTGTCATTGTAAAAATCTGCAATTGATTCTAGAATCTGACTGTTGCTGGCACGTACTGCACAAAATAAGGAAAATGGAGACTGCATCTGCTGTTGTCTCAAATTGATTCTCAATACTAAATGAAGCTTAATCCAGATCGTTGAGCGATGGCGCACTCACTGAATTGGCATCATGATTCCGAATTTTGTCCGGTGCCGCCTCTTTGAGCCGCGTCTCTACCTGCTCACTCCCTGCCCCATGGTCCTGATCAGCCGTTGTTACCTGCAAGCAACAGACATACCCTTCATACAAACTCGTAGTCACACGATCCAATCGAAGGCGACTTCCACATCATAGAAAACCCGCCTGATAGTGCTTCATCCTTCAAAATGAAGGTCTGATTGCCGGCACCGCTCACCAGTTCGGATGTGCTCGTGCTCATTGGAGGGTCCTTTTCAACAGCAGCTGCAGCCGCCGTCTTTTGCGCGTCGGCTTTGGCGGCGCGGGCGTCCCTGATCGCTGCGGCCTGCTCCTCTCGGCGCTTGCGCTCACGCTGCAGCTTGCTCACCTTCCACATGTCCTCCATATTCTCCACCACCGGCACATCCGGATGCGCCTGCAACTCCAAATTTCAAATCCAAATCCTGCCTTGATTTCTGAATTCCTCCTCCACTGAATAAGTTCATTACCGGATCAAAGGAATGCCTCATCTTGTGCAGCAATGCATGCAGTCATTTCATGATTCCCAAGATTAACTGGCATGTCTCTCTTTTCAACTCATGGAAACTTCCATGGAAAGTTGCATTTGTAGGGGCCACACGCCTGGGCAGGTGAAGGGAGTTTCACCTTGATGTATTTTTGCTCTGGTGTCTCCTCCTCTGCCACGTCGCTGTCCCATCCCTCTGCAGTGCCATCAAACTGGTACTCCCTGGCTGCTATGAGCTCCCACTTCTTCACCTGGTCCTCGATGGGGGCGAAGTCCTGCTGAGGACTCGGCCCTGTGTCTGTTTCTGCTTCCACCTGCACAAAAGACAATGGCCCATCAGACAACATCTCCCACATAGTTCACATCTCTTTGCAGTCAGTTGCGCTCGCCAATTTTGGTTAAGCGCAGTAATATGCCCACCTTGACAGAGAATGGGCTGCCTGCGATTGGCCGTCCATGGCAGAGTATCTCCAGCCGATGGTATCCTGGAGCATTTGGCTGGAATGTGCAGGTGTAGCAGCCATCTTCCTGTGCCTCCAGGGTGACTGGTACCAGCGTAGCTGCTAGCTTAAGCTCCACCTCAAGGGGCAGATGCTTCCCAAGGTCCACTCCTTCACACCTGCAAGAAGCATGTTGAATGGCTCTGTTCCTGCCAGGAGATGCATCATCAGTGATCCTGCATGCACCTGTCCAGTAAAGCTGGCAGATAGACACAGGTAACAGCTGCAACTGCTGAAGATTGTGTCCCAGTGACTGCATTGCAAATTTAGTGGGGATCTCACAGCGCACCTGTTGCCAAACTCGTCCCGGGCTTCGACGGTGAATTGTGCCGGGCGGTTGACAGTGGCGCAGCGGCGGCCGTCGCCTGTGACGGTGCAGTGTCTGGCTGACGGCCGGCCGGGGAGCACCCGCAGCGAGTAGGATGAACCCGCCACGTGACCCTCATCTGCAGTAATTCAAGACCCATGATCGTGGCATTAATCATAGAATGCCACATGAGGCCATTCGTATGCAAGGGTTCAAGGGAGTTTTCAGGCTGAAGGGTGTCCTGAAACAGGAGAGAAGCTCTATTTCGTGACTTCTACATTGTAATCCATGCGGCCAACAATCCTCTTGAGCCCAGCAGAAAGGAAGCTGTCACATGGATGAAAATTTATAGCTCTGCTGGATATGGTGCTCGCATGATGATGTTGCAGCGCACCAGTTGTAATGCAGAGCTGGTACTGGCCAGCAAGGGTGGCCGTGTAGTTCACTGTGTACGTGCCATCGTTGTTGTCATCCACCGTCCCTTCGATGCTGTCGGGCCCCCTGAGGCGCGCCTCAAACACATCCCCTCCGCAAAGCCGCCTATTGCGCAGCTCATCCCTCGCCTGCACCCCACACTCACACCTGAGCCCAGGACAGCGCTGAAAGCTTCTGCACCCCTGCTTTGCTTGTCACTTAAGACTGCCTCTGTGCACGTCATGATAGACTGCGCCTGGAGGTCATCGGGTATACTAGGCCCACAGAAATGCAACCGCTGCAGATGTAGGCACGCTCTTGAAAACTCAGCCATCACTTAAGTCCCTAGAGATCCAGAACAAAGAGCATGCTGCTATTCCCCTATTTATTACCCTCCTGAGGCTGTAGGAACGGCAGATGCACAAACACCGCACAAGCAACCTCAGCAAAGTGCACATGTCAACTCATCGCACAGTAATTTGCATTGGAGGCTGCAGGAACAGCAAAATAGAGGGGCAATGGAACTGACCAGGATGGTGAAGGTGGCAGGGACCCCAGCCACAGCCCTGGACAGTCCCAGGCCTTTGACCTTGGTGTGACCGGGGTGAGCCAGTCCCTGCACCCAGGCATCGCCCTCCCACTCCCCCTTGAACTTGGATTTGTCTGCAAACTTGCATATGCCATACCCCTGCCTCTGACCGTCCACCCACTCCCCTGCGCACCCACACCATCCCTCAATTATTGAATCTCCCTTGAGAGCATAAGGCTTAGTCTGAACCATTGCATGCCTCTGCCGTGGATCCCCATATAAGAGATGGCGATGAAGGCCCTGGCAGGTTGCCCCGAGTAGAGATTAAACTGGTGCAGAAGGATTCGGATTGCTACCAATCGCACGTGCATTGTCTGTCCTGCTGAGTCAGCCAGAGCCACAAGCTTCACATCTAGTGACTCATGCTTGATGACCAACATGCATGGGAGGCGCACCGGTGTACTTGTCTCCGCTCTCATAGGCACAGGTGCCTTTGCCGCTGCGTGCATCCACTGCCCACAGCCCAACATAGACGTCCCCATTTGCAAACCTGCACTTGCCCTCGCCGCTGCGCTGCCCCTTTTCCCAGCTGCCCTCATACCTGGGGAGCACAGGACTGTGAGGATCAGGATAACACCGAATGCTTTAAATATCATTGGTGTGGTCATCTGTGGTAGTTGATAATTGAATGAAGGCTGCCTCTCGAGCTGGGTGGCTAGGTGCGCCGGAGGAATGCATCACTCCCTGTCTACAATTGCCTGCGGTAATGCTAGTGCACAGATAGCAAAGTCGCAGGTGGGGACAAACATATCACAATCATTGCAAGGATCATTGTTTCTAGACATTCTAAAGTCAGAGGACCAGGTACGTCAAGCAGCACCTGTGTTATTGCTACCCGCTATTCCCACTTCTGCATGTGAAGGGTTACTGAGGGGTTGCAGGACTAAGGTGGGACAGAAGTGACACCTGCTGCCGTCATCATAGCGGCAGCTGCCCTGGCCGTGCTGCATGTCATCGCGCCAATCGCCATCATAGACATAGCCGTCCGGGCGCGTATAAATCCCCCTGCCATATCGCACGCCTCCCTTCCAGGTGCCCTTGTACTCCGTCCCATCTGCCCACACACACATACCGTGCCCTTCCTGCACATCATCCACCCACTCCCCTGCAGACACACAAACACAGTGTAATTGAAAGTAGCCTGCAGATGCATGTTGGACAGATATACAAGTACAAGCAGCACGTAAGAAGAGTAGTACACTGCATTGCAGTCAGGGCGAATGCATGCAGAGAGATTTGCAGAGCCTTGTAAAGCAGCCAGGACTTTGCCTGCAGAAAGGATAGGAGAGAACTGTAACGCAACAAGGAAATCGTACGCGGAAGATCGGAAAAGCATTGCAGTGCAAGGCAGCCTGGACAAAGGCATGCTGCTATGGAGAGCAGGACTCACAGGGATTTTGACCCCACTTGATCAATGGCTAGCAGCGTGCGCACCAGTGTATTTCAGGAAGCCTTTGTGGAACAGCACCCCATGGCCATTGCGTGACTCCCCATTCCACTGTCCATTGTACTCTGTGCTGCCGTCCCCCGACACCAATATGCCCTTCACTCGCTCCCCAGCTGCCCAGTGCCCTTCATAGTAGGACCCGTCCAGGAAGGTGTGCCTGCCCTGGCCTGTTAAGAGACAAATCTTTCATAGACTTCAGCCGGGTACCTTTGCAAGCTGAGCAAATTGCTGAATCACTGCTGCTCAAAGCAAATCTAGAAGGCTTCAGGGTGCCACTTGCAATCGCTGCCATGCGATCAACATATCACAGGATCATGCTTTACATCTTCATGTGGCTGATACTTCGATGCTGCCCTGCTCGCGTACTAAAAAAGTGTAGGCTTGTTGAGAAGAGGCGTAGGAGGACTGACCGTGTATCTTGTCAGCTAGCCACTCGCCCTCATAGTGGTCGCCTGTGGGGAATGTGTGGTGGCCCCACCCACACCGCTGCTCGTGCCTGAACTCCCCTTTGTACATCCCGCCATTCTCGTAACGCGCCTTCCCACTCCTGCATGCAAATATAACCATCAGCCAAGAGCGTGCTAGCCTGCTCTCTTCTGCTTTGAAGGATTCACTTGTCTATCCTCACTTGGATGAGACTCTCAAGGCAACATGGCCCTCAAACGTCTTTGATAGCAGGCAAGGAAAATGAGGATTTTTTTGGTCTTGAGCGCACCCATGTGCTTTGTCGTCTGCCCAGTCTCCCTCGTACTGCATCCCTGAGGTGAAGGTTGCCTTGCCCCTGCCGTGGCGCTTGTCAAGACGCCAGTATCCTCTGTAGCAATCACCGTTCGTGCAGATGTGCACCCCCTTCCCGTGCCTCATTTTTCCAAGAGTCATCCCCTGCACTTACAGGACGTCAGGGATTGATCACAAGGTGTGCCAACATTGACAAGTGGCTAGACTTGTGGACCGTGAATTGTACCTCATATCTGTCGCCATTTGTATAATTGAGTGACTGCTCAGACATGGGTAGATCGTCCAGGACTGGATTCGCGTCGAAGTACTCAGTCCTGCACCCAGATCGTGGATCATCAACACGATGGCAAAGGCAGAAAAGATTGAAAAGCCAGTGTAATTTGCCAGATTAAATACGAAATGAAATAAAAATGGTGTTCGGATAAATTTACTGTACCCGTCCTCATCGACCATGTCTTCCTGTGAATCACCATGCTGCTGTTCGAGAAGTGCCACTTCCCGACGAAGTCGTTCCACCTCTTGCAGAAGCTCATTGTTGCAAACGCTAGCTAAAGCTTGGATAGGCTGTGCCATCGCCATCTCACAAGCCAGAGATGCAGATTGGTGATGAGTTGTGCCAGCAGAATGCGTAACGTCTGCCTCACACCGAATCAGGGTTTGCAAACCCTTTCTTACACTCACACATTCTGGGGGTTGTATAGCTTTGAGGTGTCAAATGAGGCAAATACAAACTGACTTCAGAGACAACTCTGAAGTCATTTTTCCTAAGCATGGTGAGAAACTTTTGAGGTCTGTGCCATGGCCACAACCCAGATCTAGAGAGACCTTGAACACTGCTGCCATCAGGACACCAGCCAATTCAAGTTGGAGTTGGCCAGAAAGCCAACCGCGCAAAGACATTACTACTGCCGGACACGATTCCGGCACCATGTCAGCTGAGTCCTTCTGTTGACCTGCTGCCGAGACACAGCGCGCATGCATGTCTCAACACAGCCCTGCAATGCATGGAACAGCACTCTCCAGCAAAGCTGCATGCGCGAATTTGAATCAACAGGCTGCCTCTTCAGGCGGGCCCGGGCCCATTTCTGACATGGCCATTCATTGCGCTGCCATTCATGGTCCTCGCTGCTCCATTCTGGGCGGACCGTGGGGAGCCGACATTGATCTCTGAGGATTGCCGAGCAGAAGCGATGCGCCTGCTGCGCGGCGGCGTGAGCGGCCGAGCCGCCACACTTGTCTGCATGCACATTACATTATGTCATTTGCAGCCCAGTAATTGAATAAACGGATATTCTGCCGGAGGCAAGGGGCATATGCAGACAAGCTGCATGTGAAGGCTGCCAAAATCCTACCCCTTGTTGGACTCGCTAGATCCAAGCAAGACCCAACTACCGAGGGCAAGGTGCTCAGTGTTTGTTCTACCCCGCGCAAGCTGGGGCCAAGTAAGCAGGATGCAAATCCCATCTTCTGTGCAGGTGAGACATGCTGCTGTTATAGCATTGCAATCATGACAGAACGTGAACAGGGATTGTCAGACCGCTGTGTGCAATGTTGGGTGGGTGCTTACCCATTTGCTGCTGCTTGAGGCTGCATGCCGGACCATGGTCTGCTGCTTCGCTGTCACAGTCCAGAACTCGGGAAACACCACAAACTTGTTGTCCTGAGGTGTGTAATGGACAAGACCTGAGCGCAGGACAAACAGCGAAGTCACAGAATGGCGGGCCAGAGCCTGTAGTCAGCTCGAACAATGCAGAAGTACTCTTCCACCCACCGTAGTGCGTCTTAAGAAAGCCGAGAAGCTTTTGCGACGGAGTGTCAAATGCTATGGAAGTCACCGTCTCCTTCTCATGCGTCAAGAAAGCCTGCATGCACATGCCTGGGTTCAGCCAGTTGCTTTGCTTTCTGTCTTGCCCAGGAGTGACTGCAACAGCAAAAAGTATATGTGGTAAGCTGAGGCTCTTCATACCTCAAAGAGTGCTCTGCCAATACCGCTGCGCTGACAAGGCTCGTGGACATAGAAATCCAACAAGCAGACCGGCTGTTTTGAGTGGTAGGAGTGATCTTCTGCACGCAGGAACAGTGTCTTTTTCCCGCTCTTCAGCGCCCCCAGAATTTTTATCCTGCACGCGCATCATGACTTATTGAGGTGTGCATGTGCCTGTGCAGATTGCACTAAATTTGTGGCTCTGCAATCCTGGATGCAACTCAGATAAGCTGGGTGCATGCAAACCTGTCGCCCTCAATTCTTTGCGCAGCCATGTAAAGTATTTGTTCGGTCTGCTGCAATTTCGAAAGACTAGTGATAGGAGAACGAAGGCCCTGCGGTTCAAAGGAGTTTCATGCTGCTGTTCACGCCACCATCCATAAGCAGGGTTGCGAGGCCCGAACATCAAATGTCACCTGAGCCCGGGCTGACTTCATGCCAAAAGAGTCAATCAACCATGCCAATCTCTCGCGATCGTCCACTGAGAGAGCACCTGGATGTTGAACTATGATTTTTAAAAGCATTTCGCATTATGCGAGCAAACGCGGAGTGACCTTGAGGAAAGACTATTTCACCGATGGTCGAAGCATTCCAAACTGTAATGCTTGCGCCGCTGTATCCTGGTTGACAGTTCTGCAGTGGAATGCCTGAGATAAGTTTTGCTAGTAGGCGAGAGGATCTCTTCAGATCCAGCTCCATTTTTCTGGATGATAGAAATCCTCTTTATCACATGAGCCGGGACAGGCAAACGCTCGTCGCCGTCTCACAAAATATTCAACAATGTCTCTGATCCGCCCGATTACAAAATCAATCAAGAAAGAACGGCGAATAATGGTGCGACTCGAATGTGTCGCGAGGCTCAAATCTCAACGGTTGACTTTCGTGAGAAAATGACGTGACGGTTACAGAGTAACCCACCGTCCCCATCAGCACAAACACATCGAGTGTATCAAGTTCATCGATCTAATCTGTCTCCCTGACTTAGAATATACGAGTTTGTCACAGTTGACATCCACACCTGTAAGATGCACCCGCCATGTGCCTCCATAGCCAAATGCAGTGAAACGGATCACAACCTGCCTAGCAAGTTGCAGGCCTTCAAGTACTCAGGCTCAGGCAAACAGAATGCAGTCCATCAAACTGAAGGAAGGTTTTTGAGATCTGCTCGATCTGCAGCACACTCCGCCAGAAGAGAGTGCAATGTTCATAGGACAGACAGTGCTAAATAGCACATCAGGGACCAATCACTCATCAAGATCAATTGTGTAAGGCATGCAGTGCTTGTTGTCTCGAGTCTGCATCGATATAGCGCTTTGGGGTGAATGGGAAATCGTGGAGCACAGCCACCCTGCCATCCTTGGTGGGGATCTGCCACAGCGAGAAGAACTTGGGCGCATTGGACCCTATGAACAGCTCAGGATCATGGTACAGATCCCCAATCTTGGGGTTAAGAGTCAACAAATATGCCCCTGTGGCCCACCAAAAGTTGCCACTGAAATGGTAGCCTGGCTTTGCATCGGCCCTCTGCATGTTTTCCCACTTCACCCCAACCACGTCATAGCTGTCCAGCAGAGCTATGCACTTGGCATGCCCCTGGATGAGGTGGTACTGCATGAAGAGTGACCACCAGAAGGCATTCATGCCAATCTCGCTGCTGGCATCGTATGTGACGCCCTTGGAGTGCATGTAGACGACCCTGTCCTGCTCCTGCACAAGGCGAGCAATGTTCTCCAGCGTGAGGCGTTCCATCCTGGTGCCATCCAGGCTCTGCTCCATGACCTGCACCTTCCGCCCGAACTCTGACAGCAGCTCAGCAGCTGCTGCCAGGTCCTCCCTGGTGTCTGCCAAGACGAAAGCATGTATTACTGCTGCCCTTCCATAGAGGCCGCTCAGGATCAGGCCGCTCATCTGCTGCCTGATGATATCCTTGTAGCTGCCCTTTGCTGTCACTTGGTAGAAGACCTTCACAGCTCCGCTGCTTCCCTTGTGAGTGGGTCTCTCTGCACGCAGGCCAGCACAATCTGACCTTGCATACTTTTAGAAAGGGAAATGACATGCTGTGGAGCTGCAAGAACAAGTGACAGGCAGTTTGCACCTGCAGTCACTGCTTCGCTACATGCAAGCTGAAGCACCAGGAAGAAGACTGCTAGCAAGAGTGATCCAAGCCACATCGCCTGTCGATTTAGAGATGAAGAAAGATGTCTAAGCGTATTGGGAACGTTGTTTGCTGTCTTGAGAATTCACTCGCCGTCACTGGGCCACCACATATAACTAGATTCATGCTTGGCACTGCTGCTTTCTGGATGAACAGTCAGGAACGAGCATGAATTAGGATGCCAAAGTGATCAAAAATGTCTAGCCAATTGCAAAAAAAAAAGAAATCATACAGAATATTTTCGACGTTTGGAACAACAATCACAAGACGTCGATGTCAACATTAACATTTTGTCTTAAAGCCCCAATCAAGATGACGCTACAGATAATCATGTTGTGGTCACAGAAACAGCTGATAATATCCAACACGGTTGCTCCCTCGCTTGAGTGTGTTTTGATCCGACAAAATGCGCGCACGTGTGCACGCCTGACTAAGCTGAGCTGGCACAAGATCAAGCTCGTGGGGGGGCATGGCCATCAATTCCATGTAAAGTGACAGCTTTTCGCAGGAAAACTCCGTCAGAGTGAATTTGGTGTGAAAAATTTCGAACGCCTCCGATGGCCTTCGGGAATTTGCAGAGGTTCGGTGTACCGAGGACATGTTGTGCAGGCACTGGCACATCAGCATTATTTCGCATAGATCATGGTAATAAGCAGCATTTCAGATTGCAGTTAAAGCCAGTAGTACGTCGAAGATCGACATTGGGGTGTGTATCGGCCGCACCGAGCTCTGCTGAGCCCAAGAGCAGGCCTGGAGAGAAGAAAGGTAGCATAGAACACTGGTGGAGATTGATAAAGCTAGCGCGAATAAATATAAGAACAGCTTGAGAAGATGATAGGATTTGAGACGTCTGCATTGTCATGGTCTTGCCGGGTCACCTAGGAAAACTTTACTGCTTCAGGTGTGTCCCTTTATGGACCTTGCACGACCCAGATGTACCTGTGTGCAGGGTTCGTGGAGGAGATGCGTTTTGTAGCCATGAAGTTGCACACTCGGGATCAGGCGCCAAAGGAGGGCCAGCAGGAGTCAGCAGAGAAGGCCTGGAAAGCGGTGATCACCGGAACACCAGCTATCCTTCAAATGTTCTGCAATTTTCACCGTATTTATCACACTTGCTAGACTGGCAGGACGGCTGAGCATCTTGCTGTGTGAATGCAGTGGGAGCCGACCCGTGTTGGCTACCTGCGCTTCTTGGCGGAGTCCAAGGAAGTGTATGAAACACTGGAGAACATTGTGGCAGAGGCTTCATTCCCTGAATGTGAGCCCCCATGCCATCTCTTGAAACTCAGCCTGCCAGTGCTCTGACGCAATCTGAAGTGTGCACCGTGATCTGAGTCAGAGTAGATCTCACCACTGAGTATGACGTTGGCTGTCTTGGTGCGGGTGCAGATGCACGTTTTCAGAACACAGGCTTGGAGCGGTCGGCAGGGCTGTCAGAGGACATTGCCTGGATGCAGCAGGAGTATAGCCTGGCCCCTGTCCAGCTGTCAGAGGATGGGCCAGGACGCGCTTACAGCAGGTGCTGTGGGAATCTTCAATCACATTGAGCAAAGCAGGGGGTACCATGGGCGAGTGGTCATGCTCACAGATATTCGTTGTTGCGTGCATGACGAGGTTTTTCAGATGCTGTACTAATGCGGTGGTGTATTATGTGCAGCTTGCTGAACGAGCTGGCGCGCGACTGCCCTCCAAAATTCTTGTGCCATTTCTACAATGTGTACTTTGCACACACTGCGGGCGGCCGAATGATCGGCACCAAGGTTGCCTCGATGATCCTGGATTCTAGAGAGCTCCAATTCTACAAGGTGGGGTGCGAAGAGGAGAGGCGCTTTTCTACTCTGGATGCATGACATGCTGTACCGCCCACATCGACTCGTCCCACCTTATATTTTATCAACTCAACCGGCAGCAATGTGCATTAGTACCAGTCTGATCGTTGAGTGATGTGCATTGCAGTACGAGGGCGACTTCCGAGCCAAGCTTGATGAAGTGCGCGCTCAGCTCAATGCGGTGGCAGAAGGCTGGACGCGGGAAGAGAAAGACAGCTGCCTAGAGGAGACAGAGAAGTCTTTCAAGTACTCGGGGGGCCTCTTGCGCACTATCACAGAAACCTAAAGCAGAACTGTACAATGTGCATTCTACTTGTATACTGCAAGAGCTGCCCATCACTGTTTTGTCCCGATACCACCACCTGTTCTCCAACAGGAGGGACCTCGGAAGAAATTGAGATCATATTGAATTTAAAAAATGCATAAGAATTGACTGACTAAAGTAAGCTGTGGCAGTCTTTAACTGCAGCTTGTCTGCAGGACGCACCTTGCCTTTTGACAGGAAAAGCGTGTAATAATAATACTAACTTACTGACTTCTGTTGTCAGACACACCGTTCTACTCTTGAAGGAGACCCGATTTCACGTGTCCAGATCCTGATTAGACATGACTTCTGGTCAATGCACCTATCATTCGGTACGGCATGTCTCAGCCTGCGCAGGCATGCATGTACCTGGCAGGGCACCTGGCTAAGATCAAATGCATCTTGCCTCTGTAGCTGGCCTCCCCTGATCTGAATTGAAGCAATGGATTCCTTCCTATGCTGAAATACCATGTGTGTAACCAAAGAAGAAGAAGATAGGCAAACAAAAGTTTATAAAAAATTATAATGCTAAGAAGTAGATTACCTTAGTTAAAAAATATAAAAAGTTAAAAAAAATGGAAAGGCCTGCATGACATTCGCCTCCCTACACCAGCTGGTCACCCCTGTTGACGAAGAATAGACTCTATTCCTCGGAGGCCGCCTATACATGTGCGGCACATGTATAGCAGTTGCATCCAGCCTCCATGAATTGCTGCTGATTGCATGTTCGCATGACGCCACTCTTATCGTTATGTTAAGCATGCGATGACTACATGCCATGCTGATTACATGAGCCCAAATTTTGCACGCTCGCATGTGGGTCATCTTTCAAACATGAAGCCCATCCCAGTGTGCGGTCATCATCCGGAAGGATCCATGCATATGCAGGAATCAGTGCACAGATCTGAGCACTACGAGGTTACAAGCAAACAGTCTGCCAGCTGTCCTGCTGCAAATCTTCTAGAAATCAAGGCACGCCAGGGATACCACCTGTAATTGAATATCATGTTGGATGTAGCAAACCACCCACCAATGAGGGCGGGAGCCCTTTTTGCTTAATACTACAAGCAAGAGAGGGTCAGCCGGTGATATACATAGTATGAGCTATCTAACGAGCTAGAGTACATAAAAGGAGCAGCCTTCATGGCCAGTTGATCGTCTTTATACACCAGTGCTACAACACCCAAATGCATTGGTAAGTTCTGCGCCACCTCTCCCACAGGTTACTCAGCGTCAGGGAAGAAGATTGCTCGGCAGCTGTTCATCGTGGCTTCCACGGGGCAGTATGGGCACTTGAAGGCGCGCGCGGGACTCTTTGCAATTTTCTGGAGGGACTGCTTGCACAAAACATGCCCGCAAGGCAAGAGCATTGGTGGGTTCTCCGCTGTGCTCTGCTCCCGCGACACGGGGCAAGCAAAGACGGAATGAAACACAAACTCGCTCCCCAACTCCAGCTCCTGCATGGAAATGCAACGCAGTCAGGGCAAAGACACTTCTTCAACCAACTTTGGTCTCATCACCATTTCAAGCTGAGCCAAGAACCAGCGAGAGAAGACAGAGGGGTGCAGGTTGTTGGTCACATCAAAACCCCAAGGAGTGTGCAGGTAGCTCACCACAGGCAGCTGCGTGCATGTCTGGAAGTCCTGGTTCTGGCCTGCCATCACTGTGGCAAGCTTCAGGAGCGTGGGCAGAGCAATGCTGCCAGCAGCAACTGCAACTAGCAGAGGGCTCTCACATGCCTGCACACAGCAACGCGCCTTCATTAGATTTCAAATCAGAGCTCAACAAACATATACATGACATCACCTGCCCTACACGAGACGGATGCAGTCTGCGCATTCCCTGGACAAGAAAAATACAGGACAAGTTCTTTGCTGTGCACAGTGTCTTTCAACGCCAGGAGCTCTTATCAGTCACTGGCACATCCCCACCTGGCCCAGCAGTCCGCAGCATTGCCGAGCAAACTCTCGAGCAGCATCGTTCCACTGTGCCGGAGCCATCAGGTCTGAGTACGGCGACGATCCGGGCCGCCTCACAAAGCACAGGCAGCCCATCAGGCGCTGTATCTCGCCCATTTCAGTCTCCTGGAAGCTTGCAAAGTGCGCCCGCGCATATGCCAGAGCCTGGCTGGGCCCTGCAGTACACAGAGCTCCCTTCAAGAACAATCCGATTCAGCAGCTTGATTAGTCCGCGCAGATAGAGGAGCGCCAGAAAAATCTGTCCCCCACTTTTTGTGGCCTGCCCAAATCCAAATCGAGCTACGAATCAGGGGCTGGGGAGCTGAAAACAACAGCAGATTCACAGACATGAAGAGTAGTAATCAATAAGCGCGGACCACTCCAGTTATAGCGCTGGGGCATGATCGGCTCAGGCAACAGCTCTCAGACCTGCAGTCTGCAGCCTGTGGAGGAACTGGAGGCGGTGTAGCCTGAACTCGAAGGAGCTGACAGCAGCGCTGCCATTGCTGGCCCTGAGATCTTCCTTGTGTTCCTCTGTCCAGTGCAGGGCTGGCTGCAAGTTGTGTCCTAGCACCTGCCCAGAGAAAATGATTTTGCTTACAGATCTACCTGTCTATCTTCCTCAGCATGCAATTTTACTGGTTGACACGAGCTCAAGGAGAGGACTTCCGTCAGAGGGTCCCCTGACCTCTTTAAGCACAGAGTGCATGGCTATGTACGGCTTCTTGAGCGCGTCGCCATTGCCGATACCAGCTTCTCTGACAAAGGCGTCCCCAACTCTGAAGTTTCCCTGCTGGTAGAAGTGCTCTGCTATCACCTGCACCAGAGAACGCTGAGTCGCAGCAAGGTAACCATGCCAGCACCCAAACGTACCATGCAGCTTGCTAAGGCTAAACAGCAAGCTCATGCAAGATGCATACCTTATTCAGGGTGGGCTGATCGAAATCAACGGGCCTGATCGCCGCGCATATGTCCTGGACGAAGGTTTTGTCTACAGCCTACATGGCACCACGAGAACGATTTTTGGTCTGAATAGCGACACTGTGGTGATCTTAAATGGAATTTAAGCGAGATGTACATTGCCCCAAGGCAAGGATGGGGATGCATACCTTTCCAAGCTTATTTACTGCACTGTGCAGGTCCTTCGTGCTTTCCGTAAGATCTTTCAGGAGTCTTTCAGCAGGATTGAGTAATCGCTCGTGAAGACCGTCGGGGCAAAGCGCATCGTCTGGTGAATCAAATTCAGCGGCCCGAAGCGCCTCAGCTAGCTTATCAATGCACTGTGCTGTCTTGCCAGCACAAAATTTCTGTTTCTTGCAAACGCGCTCAGCGTCTTTGAAGGCAGCCGCTATATTTTCAGCTGTGGACATTTCTAGTTGTTACAGCATTGGACGGTGGTTCCACAATATGTTGAATCGAAAGACCTGTCCAGGAAAGCACTTGGTAGTAGAGGACAGAAGAGGCTGATGCGATGAATCAGAAAAGCAAAAGTGCCCCTAAGTGCTCGAAGATCGTAGCTGGCATAGCGTATGCCGCATCATCTTTCTGCATTAGCGTATAAATTCTGCTTGGGAGTTGGAAGTTGGCAGGCAACAATTTCAGGCATGAGCCATGCATGCTTCGATTTTTTTAACTAAATGGGGATGGGGATATCGACCAAGAGGATTATCCTCATCAGAGGACATACATGCATCTTTACAGGCATTGATCCGTCTCTGAAGGTCTCCGCAAGGCAGGGGGTAAATCTCCAAGGTTTCTTCCCTACTTAAAGTGAGTCGGTCAAACTGGCGGTTTCGGCACCTGAATGTCCATCTGACATTCTAGTCGAGGTATATCGAGCACAGCAAGGAGTTTTGACAAGCGTCAGTCAGCTTGAAAGACGCAGTTTCAACCGATCGTTGGCCCTCTCCAAAGGTGATTGAAAAAATCTGAGCGGCCTGGGATGTGGTGGAGCTTGATCTTACATTTGTGCGCGATAATCATATTCCTTTATCTTCATTGCAGACGACTGGGTAAAGGAGACGAAGAGAAAGAACACAATTCTTCTCTATGCTGCAGATCACGATAGATCGAAAGTATGGGCGTCAAGCTTTCTGTGCTACACACCAGTTGTATGGTGTCTATTCCTTTAGTACATTTCGCATGCATCATGCCTAATGCCAAAGCCCTTTATACCCACACAGGTCCTTGGCTACGCGTTTGTAGTTGTCAGTAAATTAGTGCTACACATAGCCAAAGTTGTTGTCGATGCGGGCCACAGACGCAATGGTATCGGCTCAAGGTTGATCAAGGTGCCTGACATAATCTCTCTCTGTACATTTCGCTCAGATACTGCTTAAAGAGCCATCTTGTGTGTTCATCACCTTTGCGCTGAGCTTCTCCTTGATCGATATCCCAGGAAGCGTTGAAAGTGGCAAAGAGATCTTGTGCAACCCTCCATGTGGACCCAAGAAATGAGGCAGCCATCAAGTTGTACAAATTCCTGGGTTTTGAGCTGGATGGCGTCCTAGAAGACTACTACTCTCCAGGCTGCCCTGCGCACAAGCTGATCCTGAACTGTGAGCAGAGCTGAACGGTGCAGCCTTGCAAGACCCGGTAAGCTCCTTTTCTGAGCCCAATTGTCAGACGAGGGCAAAGCTGTCTTAATACAGTCAACTTGTGCTGCCATGCAATGGCTCATGATGGTAGTGACCCGTTGACCAAAACAGCTGTGTTGCAACAGGTAGGTTGACCAGCATGGGCGGTCAGAAGCGGAGGACAAGGCGAGCGGGATCAGGCGGCAGGTTCTCCGACGAGCCCTCCAGGCGCGCCGTCACATTACAGCCAGGGGATGCAGCCGCATACGGGAGCCAGGGGGAGCAGAGGTCCTCGCACGGCAGCGCCGGAGGAAACACGCACATCGGCTGGGGCGGCATGCTGCTCCCGGCGGATGCGCGTGGCACTCTCCCGGACGGAGGGCGCCGGGCAGGCGATGTGGACCGGACAGCGCGGCAGGTCCGCGTGGACACCGTCGGCGCTGCCGGCCGCGGAGACATCCAGAGGCAGGGGTCAGGACAGGGCAGCAAGCGGCGCGCGCAGTCACTGGAGCGACAGGTCAGCTCTGTAGGCGGCGGCGGCGCGGACAGGATCCGGATTGTCAGCCGCGCGAGCCCAGAGGAAGAGGGGGAGCTGGGCAGCAGGCGGGAGGTGTCGGCAGGCGAGGAGGCGCAGGTGGGGCTGGAGCGAGCTTGCAGCAAGAGAGCCAAAGTTGGGGCGGCCACGGATCAGCGAGTCACCCTCTCCTTCCGCATGCCCAGCGTCAATCCTGAGTGCACGGCCAGGCTCCAACAGGTACTGACTTTGCTTGGCCCTTTGTCCTGCCGTATGGATGACGTGGTGCATGATAGGCTTTTGACAAGAAGAATCTGTAGCTAGTACTTGTACCTGCTGCAGTAGAAGCACAGTATCTGTAAGATGAAGATCTGCCATGTGTGCAGGAGATCGTGGATTTTGTGGCAAACGTGGCGCCGACATGGGAGGAGAGCAATTTGCGCGATGCAGCGCTGGGGCGGGTGCAGGGCGCCTGCGCGATGATGCACCTGTATGACGTGTACCCATTCGGCAGCAAAGCCAGCGGCCTGGAGCTGTGGAACTCAGACATCGATGTGGTCGTGCTTGGCATTGTGGAGCCCAGCAAGGACAATCTGGGTGCGCTGACTCATCTTTTATGCGTCACATCCCATGCAACATCAACAACTTAGCTTCCAGCCTTATTCATTGGGGTTGGTATTTGACGAACGCACAAAGCAAGGTCAGCACTGTGATATTTGAGCATGCTGGGCGCAGGATACACTACAGAGGAGAAGGTTCCGGTGAACGACGTCCTCGGCAAGATTGTGCAGCAGCTGAGGAGGTCCAACAGCGTCCGGAAGACGTTCCACATCAGGCAGTCGCGCGTCCCCATCATCAAGGTGACATTGCTTACCATGGCCTTTGCACGCTTTTAACCCTGTGGCCTGCATGGGTGCCAACTTTAATGCAGGCACGGCATCTGGAGACCACTGCTAGCAACCTACAGTAGTTTTGCTGCAAGAGCAATGGTGCTGATTAAGTGTTTCTGTACAGTGCACTACCGTGGAGGGTGTGGATGTGGATGTGTCTGTGAATGGCGACCGGGGCATTCGCGCCGCCCAGTTTCTCATTGATCAGCAAGCCAGGAGACCGGCACTGCGGCCTCTGATCCTTCTGATCAAAGCCGTCCTCAAGGTGCTCCGTTTGTGCACTTCCTCTCCCAGTCTTCATGCAAGGACATGTTCCTTTTATGCAATGCTGTGAGTCTTTGCCCTTATCAGAGATGCTTCCTCATGGAAATGGCTTCCTCTCGCTGTGATCCAGAACCGTATTGTCTTGCTAATTGATCCACACAATACAGAAAGCAGGTAATAATTCTGAGGAACAATGGCGGGTGCTTGAAGGTGCTAGGACTGGGCGACGTTTCCCAAGGTGGTCTTGGCAGCTTCTCTCTCGCCAACATGGTGATTGCACACCTGCAGGAAGAGGAGAAGGTGTGTCTCGCTCACTTTCACCCCACGGTAGAGGAAAGTACCTGGAAGCTTGCATGTAATAGTGACGTCATGGTGAATGCTACAAGGTCAGGTATGACCTGGATGGGTTGACAAGCTGAACACCTCGGGTGAGACCCCCCTTCTGCATGAACAGGTGGGCCGTGGACAAGAGAACTTGGGCGTCTCACTGCTGGCATTCCTGCTGCGGTATGGGACCTACTTTAACTATGACCAGCATGTTGTCGGGATTGGACGCGGCAGCATAGTCTCAAGGACGGCAGTCCCCGGCGCTGTGCCGGCTCAGTCGCACTTGGGCACCCGTATCTCTGTGGAGGACGCAGACACTCTGAGGCGAGAATCACCCTTTCTTCCCAAGTATATCTTAAAAGTATCTGCATGCTCACAGCTATGTTGATGATGCTGCCCAAGTGCTGCTTTGTCACCAACATGAATCAAAGGGAATTGGGTAGGAGTTTCACCCACAGCAGTTGCCGGAAAACATCTATGGCTGCCCTTGTTTGCTGGAGGTGACCTGTGATGTCTTGTCTGAAAATCCTCCAACGTGTGCTGCAGGGAGATTGCTGGCGGTACATACCATATGGACACAGTGAAGGAGGTGTTCAGAGCGGCGGCTGCCGCCCTGGCGCCGCTACTGAGTAATCCAGGGGCCGGGCTGCCTGGCCGGGCAGGGGTGGGCAGCATTTTGGAGCAGCTGTTTCCTGTCAGGGGAGCCCTCAGCCGGGTGCCCCTGCCAGTAGTGCTGCCAACGCCCCTGCCAAATCCCCTAAAATCCCCTTCCCCTCAGCCTGATCGAAACGCTGCAAGGCCCCCCAGCGCTCCAAAGTCCAGTCGTGCATCACCTGCAGGTCAGCCTCCTCTTTTCTTCTACTTTTTATTTTCAGGTTTTGTATTTGAGGTATTTTTGAGGGATTTTTTGAGCAAGGTAGCCCAGTTGCCGCACACAAAAAACAATATTTTTCGCCTGCACCCTTGCAAGATATTCTTGGTGCTGGAGTTTAAGAAGCATGGAGGGGTGATGTAATTGTGCATGTGTCCAGGTGAGAGTGTTGAGGACATCTACAGGGGCTACAGCCAGGCACAGCCTGCCACAGAGCCGGGCACCAGGGTTGCCCTCACTGCTGTCTTCCTGGACCCCAGCTTCCGGAAGGTCATGCTGGAATGGTGTGTACCCTTCTACTCTCTTTATCTGCTGTGCATGCTTGTGCGCAGGTCACTGTCATTTCTGTACAGTTTGGCTCCAGGCAAAATATGCATGCATGGTGGCTGGCAGTCACGTCTTGTACTGTAATTCTCAACCTAGAACCCCCCATAATTAGTCACTTTTGAGCCCGTGGTGTTTAGGGTGCGGGAAGTTGCATGCGGGAACATTCAACTAAAAATGAAGTTGCAGCCCAAAAAGCCAATTTTCCCAGTAACGTGGGCCAAGTTTGGGGTTGCGGGAACACAAAATAATAGCTTTTGAGCGGACGGGAAAACCCTGCGGGTACTTGTTAGAAAGCAAGATTTTTCTATGTCGAGCACCACAGAATTTCTTCGGGTGCATTTGACAGGCGTTTGTTGCTGTGCAGGGCGCGGCCCAAGTTGAGTGAGGTGGCTGCCGATCGGCTGGTGCTGCGCAGCCAGCCTGGCGTCAGGCATGTGGCTGAGACACCTCTGGGGTCTGCTGTGGACCTCTCTGTCACGGGCGTGGCTGATGATGACAGCGTGCAGGTGAGCGCCTGCTGCTGTCTTGCATTTGCGCAGAAAAGCTGACCTGAATTAAGAGTTTCTCTCCCACATGGAGTTTGATTTTGTGCATGTCTTGGAGTGTGGTGCAACATCACCTCCCAAGACGAGCATGGGGCACTTGAAAAGGGATTCTATTCTTTGTTGTGCAGGTTTTGCTACTGAAGGTTCCCAGCTGGCTGGGGCCACTCATTGACGGGCCGCCATATGTCGTTATTTCCTCAGCCGAGAATGCCCCCTCCGAAGCTGCTGGTGCGTCCCCTGTGTGACCCATGGCTCCGCATCCATGCGTCAGTCAGCCTGCTTTTAGAATTCGGTCATTGTGTGATTTCTGGCCTCTCAAGGCATTCCCAAACGAGTCGCAGATGACAGGGAAAATGCCAGTATGCCTCCTGTGAAAAGAAACTACTTCTCATTACCGCACGGTCGCTTGGCAGAGGCAGTGTGTAGGCAGACGGATTTAGCGCACTTTTTTAGAAGACTTCCCATCTGCCCGAGATTGGTGCAAGTGGACTTATACTCTTGGAGTGTGCAGCCCTAATTAATTAGGCTGCCACTTACCCAATAGCCTCCGTTATCGAGAGCAAAGGCGATTTCCTCTCGCTGCCTTCACTTAACCATCTATTCAATAGTTGCGTGGCCTCTGGCAGGCACAATCTGGTGAGAGTGGGACGTAGAAGCCATGCTTGACACGCTTGTAGGATCACTCAAACTTGCACCGCATCCATATTGTTGCAGGTGAGTTGGTGGAGGCGGTGGGTGCGGGGCTGACAGACGGCGTAACGGCGACGCGCTTCCCGCAGCCGGGGCAGCTGAAGGGGACGCTGGGCGCGCAGCTGGAGAACGGGCACCTCTTCTTCTCCCACGCGGAACTGCGCCGCTTCTGGGCCGAGGAGGCCGCCTCCGAGGCGCTCTCCGAGACCGAGAGCCTGCTCGCTGCCGACGAGGAGGGCCTGGAACTCATGCAGGTCCGGACGGCTGCCCTGCTTTATCTTGTCACAATTACAGCAATGTCCCTGATCCATGGAGCACTGGAATATTGTACGGGTGGAGACTGTATCAAGCTCTCATTCTGTGCCTCATGAAATGCCGCAATCTGCAGGCTATGCTTCCCATGTATGAGTGCCAGGGCGTATAATGGCATCCCTTTTTGTATGGTACAAAATTCACCGTGAATTGAGCACTGTGATTGTTGCAATACAGGTGGAGAAGCAGCAGGGAGAGGTTGCCGGCGACATGGGCTTCTTTGGCAGCATCTTCCCCCGCCGGGCGGCCAAGCCAAAGGCGGACAGCCAGGAAATTGCAGCGGAATCAGAGCAACCGCTCCCAGCCGACATCACACGGAGGCAGGATGCAGCGCTCCAAACAGAGGCTCAAGCGGACGCCGGTGACAACGCAGAGGAACGCGGCAGATGGGGCGAGCAGGAGGAGGTTCCAAACGGGGCTGCAAAGTCCCAAGCAGAGGATGACGAGGAGCGCGGCCGCTGGGGGGAGGGAAAGGTCTCAGACGGCAAGCCCGGGAAGGAGACGGCTGCTCTGGCCACGCCCGTGGCTCTGCCGCTGGATGTGAGCGTGGACCGCGGCAAATGGGGAGCCCGGCAGAGCCTCACTGGCACCCCCGCGCTGATGACCGCTCTGCCGCCGCACTTGGGTGTCCGCCTGGACTTTGACGTAGCAGCGCCCAAGGGGCTCCCCACAGCTGCAGGGACAAATCCTGAGCAGAACGGGCTGCCTCCGCCGGAGCCGGGCAAGCAGCAGCTGTCTGAGCAGCCGGCATCTGCGGCAGAAGAGAAGAGGCGGGAGCAACAGGAGGATAGGGAGAAAGGAGGCACGGAGCGGAGGAACTCGGCGGAGTGGCCGGCGCTGTCGAGGAGGGACGGCAAGGCCGGCAGGCAAGCCGAGGCGGCGGGGAGGCGTGAGCGTAGCAGAGAGAGGGCGCGTGAGGATTCAGAGCGCGGCCGCAGCGGCCCGCAGAATGCCGGGCCTTGTGAACAGGCGCGCCAACGCGAGTGGGACCGCAGCAGCGACCGGGGTGAGCACCTGCACTGTCCTAGAATCTTGGAGAGGTGGGAGAATCATGCTGACCTGTTGTGGCTGCAGCTTCAATTAATCGCCTGACAGTCTTTGTAGATGAGGTGGTGGTTGGAGTTGACGTTTTCACGCTAGTTCACTTGCGCGGCCGTGACCATGTAAGACTGCTTGCAGACAACTTCATACCCGGGGAGACTACAAATAGCAAACACGAGCGGATATGTTGTCTCGAGGTTCCTATCTGGGCATGCGATTTCAAAGTCTGGCAGCAATGAACAGTGAGGTTGTGTGGGTGCAGGCCGGTACAGGGACCGACCAGAGAAGGCAACACAGGGCAATTTTTTGAAGGACAGCAGGGCTGGCAGGAGCAGGGTGGAGGACCGCCCCTCGATCTCTGCCAGGTCTGACAGCGCCCGAAGAAGCAGTCCCGCGCACCGGAAAGAGCATGCAATCAGGGACACTCGCGAGGCAGACAGATCGAAGGGAAGTAAGCCGCCGCGCAGATCAGTCACGCCACCCATGGCTGCAGAAGTCTCTGTTGATGATCTGCCGCCGCACCTGCGCTCATGAGGAGTGCCAGAAAGCTGGCAGATTATTTGTGGGTGTCTTTCTGGAGTGTTGGAAATGTTGTGTGTCTATGCGCCAGTATGGGAGCTGAGCTGACATGATGTAAATATGTGAAATTGCTTATTTCCGTTGCGGTTGTCAAGATTTCTAAGGATTCCTGAACATTGCACAACATATATAGGATGACAGTCACATCAGTTCCAGCTGTAGTAGCTGTAAGAAGTGCAATAACAGTATTTTTGAGACTTGGAAGACGACTGGGAACTCCATCACTTCATACAGGCACAAACAGGGCCATTTGCCACTATCTCCCCTCAGCAGGTGCTTGCAGGAACGCCTGCTCAGCCAGGTCAATAGCACGACCCAGCCCTGCGGCCTTGTTGACCGTCTCCTCATACTCTGCTGCAGGCACCTGCTCACAAGAAGACACACACACTCACAGGACAATCCCCAGAATGGCAATCTGATGGGTGCCGCGGCAGCTGACAGGCAACACAAGCTTATCCACAGTGCCAGTGCCATAAAACAACTGCAACATGTCAAGCACGGCGGGTGTAGGGGCTGTCAAGATGTGCACCATGCCTTCTGAGATAATATGGCACATGAAATGGACTTGCACCAAATCTACAGGTAGGGGAAGTCATTCTTGGCAGTCCCTATGAGACCCCACTCACAGTGTCTGCATTTCCTGTCTCTCAACGTGCAAACACACTGAAAAGGTCGGATACTGCCAGCTGCACGCAGACAGGTGTGCATGCCAAGGGGCAAGCATAGATAACTTTGCATGCAAAGGGGTATACACAGAAAACACGCATGCACGCCAGGGGCCGCGCACCGAGTCGGCGACGAGGCCGGCGCCGGCCTGTACGTGGATGACCCACTCGCGGCGGCTCTTGTCGACGCCGTAATCGTACAGCGTGTCCGTGGCGGCCGTAGGAATCACCATGGTCCGCAGCGCGAGCGCCATGTCCATGCCGCCCGTAAAAGACACGTGCCCGATGCCGCCCCCGTACGGGCCGCGCTTGGCGCACTCCAGCTCGTCTATTATCTGCATTGCCCGCACCTGCGGAAACGCGTCCAGCAGACTGTCAGTGGAGCAGCAAAAAGAGTGTGAGCTGCACGCTGCAGCCACGCGCTTGCCTCATGGCACCATCCGTGGAAATTTTCATGAACAATTCGTACATAGTAGCATCCTTCCTTGCACCTGGGGTTGACAAGCTCAAGCACCTCAAGGTCAAGCACCTCAAGAGAACGCTTAACTTACAAGGCTCATACATGGCTTAGTAGGGAAGGTTTCAGACGTATAAGAGAGCATGGAAGTGCGACCAAAATGCTTCAACCACATGTATCAGAGCACAGACTCTGGGATGTGAGTGTGGGGCATGCCTTGGGGGCGCCAGAGACGGTGCCGGCAGGCAGCGCGGCGCGGAGGGCGTCCCAGGCATTGAGCTGCGGCTGCAGGTGGCCGGTGACGGTGCTGCTGATGTGCATGACATGCGAGTAGCGCTCCACCTCCATCAACTTCTCCACCCTCACCGACCCCGCCTCCGATACCTTCACACCCCCAAAACATCCTGATACTCTTTCTTCTACACCTCATGCCAAGCACTCAAGCACCATCTCAGCCGAATAATTAATGCTTTTTGAGTACCAAGCCAATTAAATCTTCAGTATCAGTCGCTTCACTGAGACCCAGAGGCTCAACACATGTCTCTGGCAGTCTGTTTGCCTTGCTGCCCTGGAGCCTCTAAATCAAGCTGATTGATCAAGATGAGAGTTCCCTGCAATGCGCCTCCTCAGGCCCAAGAAGGCAAGGGTGCAGGGTGCAGAGGTTGTGACACTGTATGGGCAACAAGGGGCTCAGGGTAGGGCAAAAGGACAGCGTGCCTTGCCGACGTCATTGCGGCCAAGGTCAACGAGCATGACGTGCTCCGCGCACTCCTTCTCGTCACTCAGCAGCTCCCCCTCCAGCGCCTCATCCTCATCCGGAGTCTTCCCCCGCCGCCGCGTACCCGCCAGCGGCCTAATGTGTGGACCATCAAAACAATCACTAATTCCACAAGACTAGTATGGTCCGCACGCAGGCACTTGCTTGAACAATTCCTAGTCTACTATCTCCATCCATCTGTGTTTTTACTGTTGTTTCGAGCTCCCTGGCCTTTGCAGCTCAATTCACATTTGGGCAGGCCATAAGGAGGTTGTCCCCACTTTCTCAGGTGCTCCTCTAGATTGTGCGGACTAACAAGGCCACAAGAAAGAGGCGGCACTGCACTGGGAAAAAGCAGTGTGCCCATGCATGATGGTCAGCCTGTTCAAAGCAGTCGGTCTGGCGTGCACACATACAGTCTTGAATGTAAGTCATGCCTCACAGACTCGAGTCACAGGTTCGGGACAGCACTTTGCTGCACCACCGGCCCCAGGAGAGCGCTATGCCAAGCACGATGCTCAGGCAAGAAGTGCTCTGCTGTTACAGATTGGTCAAGATGACTGATATTGATCCCAAGAGGATCATCTGATGACCGATCTGTACTAGTCTGATATACATACAGTAGTCACTGACTTGTAACACCTGCAGACGACTAGGAGGGTTTCTAGGGGATTTTGCCCTGAGAGAAGCCAGGCACTGGAGGGGGTCGAGGGATGGCAGTGAGCGGGGGCAATGGGCAGCAGCGCCACCTGTTGGTGACGACGCGGTCCTCGCTGACGTGGCAGAGGATCTCTGGGGAGGATGCGACCAGGATGCAGCCGCGCGCCTGCAGGTAGATCATGTACGGCGACGGGTTCACCACCCTCAGCGCCCTGCACCACCACCAAAACACTCCATCAGCTTCTGTGAGAAGAACACAGGTCCAAGTAACGGCTCAAAAGCACTCATGCTTGAATGCCATCCCTGTAAGCCTGCACTACAGTGCTACTCACATTATACTTCCTGCATGGGCCGCCCTTCGTCTTTCTGAATGATGCGGCGCTGCAACATGCAACACAGGCACACCAGTATAAGGGATCCATCTAATGGCGGATGCAAATCTGCTACACAGAGAAGTGCACGTGGCTCCTACACTGTCCACCCTGGTAGTTCTATCTGCATCCTAGGAATGTGTAATCTGGAGACAGGAGTGGGGAAAAGGGGCCGCACCGGTAGACCTCGAAGGGGTCTGCGAAGGTGCGGCGCTTGAAGCGGTGGGAGAGGACTAGCTGAAAGATGTCGCCGGCCTGGATGTGCTCCTTAACCTCGTCCACGCACGTGATGTACTGCTCCCGGCTCATGTTGGACGTCGCCGGTGGCTTTGGCTGCCTCGTCAGTGACAGCGTCGCCTGCGCACATGCAGTCGTCACCTCCCTGCTTCCCGAGTCATTTAGCGCTCTTATGCGCAGTGAAGCTGGCAAATGGAAGAGTACATGCATCAATCACCCCTTTGCTTTTCGAGTAGAGTATCGCACCTATGCGCAGTGAAGTTGCCAAAGCAAGAGCAGTTTCAGTTTTATTGCCTGCTCGTTACTTGTCTGGCAGTGACAGCCGCTAGGTGCACCAGCTGGGAGGGTGGCATGACGACGGCTGTCTTGCAGGCTGATCATCCATGGGAGCCCAGCAAGGAAGTAACAGCCAGTCCTTGGCTCCCATGCAAAGGATCTCTATGTAAAATGCAGGTAGATAAGATCAGCAGGAGCATGCCTTGCCGAGGGGGAGGTTGGGGGTGCGCAGGGGAGAGATACGGTCAGTCATGGCGGCCAGGGCTCTCTTGCCGGCCAGGTAGGCCTCCGGCACGCCGGCATGTGCGCCCATGTGCACCCAGGCCACGCAGTACGCCAGCTTGGTGGCGTGGTCGAACACTATGATGTTGTTGTACAGCGCCAGGTGCAGATCCAGCAGACCGTCCTCGTCCTTTGGCGCAGACTCAAACGGCAGCTTGCCTGCACCCAGCACTTTCTTTTCACATCACCTGCTTGCAATCTGAACATCTGGTCACAGCTCGCAAAGGGTGCTGCAGCTCCATACCTGGTAGGCCTGCAATTGGTCAGCGCTGCAGATGCCACTTGCAATTGCGTTGCTGACTTGAGTACAATTCAATTCTTAAGAGCCATGCTTCAGAGGCATCCAACATCTATTTCATAACATCAGGAAGACACAGCCCTTTGGTGTGTATAGAAGGGTGGACTTCCAAGACCCCAGTGATCCACGCCTTTTTTGTGTAATTGCAGCATGCAGGGAGCCGCACCCGAGTAGACGTAGCGCACAGTGTCGTAGCCGCAGTAGCCGACCCAGCCGCCGGTGAACACGGCGGGGAGGCCGTCGGTCGGCACCGGCCGCCAGTCGGCGCTCAGCCTGACGGCGACCTCCATTGGGTCGTCCTCAATGCGCGTGCTGCGCTGCTGGCTGGCGTGGTCTATCACCGTCACGCTGTGCCCCCGCGCTACCACCTCCATCGCCGGCTGCGCTCCCACAAAACTGTACCGCCCCTGCCAGGCCCCAGGGGTGAGACTTCAATTTCCAGACACTCCATTGTTCCGAGAAATTCCTGCCATGCATCATCCTATCTATGCAGTCACTTGATCACTTTCTTGGATGGTGGCAGTCATCTGTATGAACTGAAATCACATGGAGTTCTGCTTGCCTGTCTTCCTCCAAGGGTGCCTAAGGAACGAGTGCACGTTAATCTAGGACATGCATGCAAGAGAATGGTGTGCCAGACGAGGCGTTAACATCTGCAGAACATAGGGCCGCGAACAAGCACCACTGTTGGGTAGCAGGAGAGGAGCAGCGAGGTGGGAAAGGGGTGCACACCGTCTGGGTGCCATTGACGACGCTCTCAAAGAGGAAGGAGGGCGCTTCGCGGTCATCCTCTGCCACGAGGCAGCGGTAGGCGGTGACTGGGGTCAGCTGATCTGCAAAGATGCGCTCAAACAGGGGCACCAGGTTCCCTCTCTCGGCCGCCTCCTTGAAGCGCGCAAACTCGGAGTCCGAGCTCAGGTCCGCCTCCAACGCAGCTGCATCAGAATCAAAATCTCAGCTGGCACACTGTGTGCCATGCTAGTACTGAGCGCAGACTAGGCATGCAGCGGTGATGGGACTGATTGGCAGCCTAGTGCTGATGGCATGGAAATTTGATGGTACGGCAGTGCAGCTCACCAGCAATTGTACTCTCAGCGAGGGCTCTGGGGACTACAGTGTTTCTATTCCTCCTGCAAATTTGCACAGAGACCCCTGGTGCTGGTGTCCCCTGCACTCTGCAAGTTGGTTTTCTGCATATTTGTCGCAAGCCAGCTCCATCCCTCCTGGCCCAACACGTTCTCTGTGGCCTGGAGCACGTGCTAGCTACCGAGCTGCCAACACCCGCGCTAGACAGATCTTGCTGCGCAATCATAAGCAGGATGCGTTTACGTCATACAACTTTTGAGAACAAACGAAAAAATCTAATTTATCGATTGTGAGACGGAGAATAATGAGGCTATGTTCGCAAGTTGCTAAGATCAGGTATCGGTTTTATATACAGCACAAAGGCCGTTCCTTTCGTACTAGCTAGGTTTGCGATGAATCTTTCTACGAAATCACACTTTCAGATCGAGTCCTGCGTAAAGCTAAATTATTTATATATTCAAGTTCAACTTCGCAGCCAGCTGGTCGGATAGGGCTATCATATATAATCGCGGGTAAATGATGTAAAACCCTAGAGGCTCACAGAGCATTCTGGAAGCTCGTGGTGAGCTAGAAAATTACAGTTCAGAGCGTAAGGAACAATCCATCAATTTTTTTGTGATCTAATGGCAGACGCGACGAGCACGATGGACCCTCCAGGCCTCTCGGAAGGTATGCTGCGCTTTTCATTGCACTTACTGCATTGACGTGTCGGGGTTGCCAATCAATTGCTGACGGTCCACGGTGCTCGATCGCAGATGAAATTCTGGACAAAAAGTTTGACGACACGCATTTGGGAAAGGAGAAGGACCTGACGGTGAGCACCGAGGATTTACTAGTCAGACTTGCGAATGTTGATCTATTGTCTGCGTCGAAGAATGTGACGAGCGAGCATTTCTGCGCAGGGAGACGGAGGTGTCATCAAGAAAATCATCGTCGAAGGAAAAGGTTGGGAGACGCCTTCGAAAGGGGACGAAGTGACAGGTGCGCCTTTATCATGTTTGTCTCCGCTGTGTCGTATCTTGCCAGCAGCGGTGTATGATCAGTTTAACGTTTGTCTGCTGTGCAGTCCACTATGTGGGAACTCTGGAGGATGGTGCCGTCTTCGATTCATCCAGGGAGCGAGACTCACCCTTTGTTTTCAAACTGGGCACTGGCAATGGTAGGGGGTGATCTGGAACATCTGGAAGTTTCCTGATTTAGCAGCTATAGACCAGCACATCCTTGAAGTCGAGAATCAATATATACACAACCTGCCTTTCACATTTGAGAAGATAAGTGTCTTGGAAAGCTCTGGTGACCGCCGGCAACTCTGATGCAGTGATCAAGGGGTGGGACGAGGGAGTCAAAACCTTCAAGAAGGGTGAGAAAGCCCTGCTAACTTGCAAATCAGAATATGCCTACGGCGAGGGTGGCTCTCCTCCAAAGATCCCATCAAATGCCACTCTGAACTTTGAGGTAGGCTATTGCACAAGCTGTTCTTATGCCGGGCAATCTTGCTGCCTTGAATTCTGTACCATATGAATTTTCCTGAAGAGCCTGCTGAGATGACAAATTGTCCTCTGACGTTCACAGGTTGAGCTGCTATCATGGAAGAGCATCAAGGACATTGCTGGAGATGGTGGAGTCATCAAGACCATCCTCTCTGAAGGCTCCGGCTGGAGTAAACCACAGGACAAGGATGAAGTGCTAGGTATATCCTTCTCCCCTCTTCTCTTAGTAATTTGCAGAATTGTATCATTATCTGAGTGGGTCTGCCACATATCCTCTGGTGGTCACTGCCAAGAAATGTGCAGAGCACCCAAGAAAGGCTATATTATTTCAAGAGATGGTGGATCAACATGAATCTAGCACCATTTGCGTAGCGTTTTGGTTTGTCTGCAGTTAGGTACACTGTGAGGGTGAGGGGCAGCAGTGGCGAGCCTGTTGCATCATCCTCCGCAGATGGCGATGTTCTGGGTGTGGGAAGCTGCCAGCCCAAGGCCTTCCAGGTGGCCCTGAAGACCATGAAAGAGACTGAGAAGGCCACCCTGCTCATCAGGCCAGAATGTGAGGAGACTCTCTCTCTTGTGACATGTGATGCTCGACTTTTGATCCTGAACTGACGCATGTTGCACAATTCAATGAGGGAATCTCAGGTGGTCTGCATGCAGCATATCAATGCATGTGATGAGATGTGAATGACTCTGGTTACCTTCTGCAGATGGGTACAGCGCAGAGGGCACAGCAGCGGGCCTGCCAGCAGATGCAGAATTGGAGGCAGATCTGGAGCTTCTGGTCATACGCAAGGTGTGCTGCCCTGCTTTGCCGAATCACCACAGTGGACTCCTTGGTTTGCACGGTCCCACATGCACATACAGAGGTGTCGTTTTTTAGATAAAGAGCTTCAAATTCGTTCTGACATAGTAATGAGATTCATCACGGGGTGCTAATCACCAAGGTAGTCTTAAGTACCCCCTGGTGTCATGCATGCGTTGGGGACAATGCAGGATATTTACTGCGCAGGTCGAGGAGGCCACAGATGATGGGCGGGTGGTTGTAAAGCTGATCAAGAAGGGCAAGAGCTATAAGAGGCCGAATGAGGGCGCCACAGTGAAGGTGGCCTACACTGCCAGGATTGGAAGCCCCAGCGGGCCAGTCTTTGAGGAAGTGTCTCGGGAGAGCCCCCTGACATTCACAGCTGACAAGGGTGAGAGCCAGCCACAAGCCATGTAGCCATTTGTGCCATGCATTAGTCATTACTACTTTGCATGCTGCCATGTGCCTGGATGATGCTCAATATAGCTACATTTGATGCTGGCCAATGTGATTCTGCCAGGTTGTATCACCCAGCCATGTCTTTCATCCATCTACACGCAGGCTTGTCATTCTGCAAAGCTTACTTTTCTTCTGTCTAATTTGATTTTAAATTTACTTTTTAGCGCCTGCACAGGTGAAGTGGTGGAGGGGCTGGATGCAGCCATCCTGAAGGTGAATGAGGATGAGGTGTTTGAGGTGACAGTGGCGCCAGAATATGGCTATGGCGACAAGGAGGAGCACCGCAGCCTGGGGACTGTGCCCCCAAACTCGACCCTGCACTACACTGTGGAGCTACTCGAAGTGACCAAGGTGAGAATCTGGAGCCATCTCTTTATTTTTTCCCAAAGTAATCATACTGATACTTTAAAGCAGTTTGTAGCTTGTTTTACAGCGATTCATAGCTGGGTCGGTCTGTACAAGAAGAAAGAATGTATCGATTGTTGATGTCCTGATCAATGCATTTCTGTATTCTGATTCTTCTTGCATGTGGAGGACTCCGCAGGATAAGAAGCCTGAAATCAACCACATCTGTGTTGCTCGCAGGCTAAGGACACATGGGACATGAGCGATGAGGAGAAGATTCAGGAAGCCAAGAAGCTCAAGGAGTTTGGCAATGCATTCTTCAAGGCGGGAAGTTGGAGCCGGGCTGTCAAAAAGTACAAGTCTGCCGGCAGCCTCATCGACCAGGATGTGAGTGCCCCTTTGTCTGCAGTACCAACATTGAGGATTCTCAGCTGCATGTGACCTTAAAAAATGAAGTCCGATCCAACATGATCTGCAGAACAGGCATTTGTGACAATTCCTTGTGTGGTCTGCAGAAGGACTTTGCGCCAGAGCTGTCGAAGGAGAGCGCCGAAGTGAAGAAGAGCGCTGCCCTCAACACCTCGGCTGCATGCATCAAGCAGGGCCTGTGGAAGGATGCCATCTCGGCTGCAGAGAAGGTACATGCCGCCTCTCTTTTTGTTATAGAGCTTTATGACAAGATGCACCCCATACCTGTTCAATCCTCATGCCTGTACCCTTCATTGCCAGGACAGAGATTAAAGCATCTCTGATCTAAGGTTGAAGGGTTGAGTTTGATCAGGTTCAAATGATTTCAAGCTTGAGTTCAGATCTGCTGTGTGCCATGCAGGTGCTGGTGTCCAACCCGTCCAATGTGAAGGCGCTGTACAGGAGAGCACAGGCGCACCTGGGCGCGCAGGACTTTGTGGAGGCGCTCGTCGACATCAAGGCTGCCCTGCAGGTGCGGGTCTTGCATCCTTGCATCTCTGCAAATATGCATTCCCAGCGTTCGTACAAGCATAGCTAAGCAAAGTGGCACTCATGCTCTGGGGTGCCAAATGTGTTCAGCAGGCCTGGGGTTTCCTCTTCGCTTGCTGGATGCCCATTGCTCTGCAGCCAACAATTTTTGTGTCAGGCCTGCAAGCATATTTTGCCTAGTTCCAGGTGCTCTAGAAAGGCAGCAGCGACATTCATGCGCATGTGCATGGATCCCAAGGTGACCTGACACCACCATGATGACAGAGCACGGGTATTCAGAAAAAGCGTTTGCAAAAATTAAGTTGTTTATAATGGGCAGAGCAAGGGACCGTAATTCATCAAAGTGTGTGCCGTTCTGATTAACCGTCTTCTGACAGGTTGAGCCGGCCAACAAGGACGTGCGCGCGCTGCTGGCCCGCTACAAGAAGGAGTCTGCGGCGGCCAACCAGCGGGACGCTGCCATGTACAAAACCATGTTCCAGAAGCTGGCCAAGCTGCCCGACAGGGCGCCCAAGGCGGAGAGCAAGCCAGCAGCGGACGCTGCCATGGGGGACGCTGACGCCCCGGCCACGTCTGACGCTGACAACAAGCCGGAGGCGGCCAACAGCCCCGAGGCAGTGCACATGAACGGGCATACAGAGAAGTCGGCCCCTGCGGATGCGCCTGCAGAGCCCATGGCAGTCGACAGCTGACGGCACAGAGGAAATTTCTTTCGTTAAGACTGGTCTTAAGACTGCGCGGCTTCGGCGGTCATTTGTTGATTGTAGACTGTAGAACGGCTTTGCCGAGGAGTGCAGATCGGCCTTGCCGCTAAAAACAGGATGCAGACCAATATTGAGGCATGCAATAGTTGTTACAGAAGTACTGATTTGCAATATAAAACATTGCTCCTGAGGATGCATAGCGTGCACAAACAGCTTTCCTTGTTTTGTCCGTTTCCTGCAGATTTTGAGGGCGTCTTCCAGTATTGCGGCAATCACTGTGACCGATCGGGAATCGCATGCGTATGGGTAAAATGGGTAAAATTTAGAGTCGAAAAGCACAGCGCAATAACAAACCATGCCAACAGCCAAGTGTTGCATGTTTCTGTGTCTCTCATTTGTCCCTACTCAAACTTGTTAGACACCCATTAGGGACACAATGCTGGCTCGCATGACCACAGGATCATGACGTTCATAGCTTGCATATGTTTAAAAGACTGTCATGAAGTCATCAAGTCCCTGCCCAAGTTCCCAGATGGAGATCCCAAATTTGTGCTCCCTTGCAAGTGTCACACGAGCCTGCACGAGCACCCCTTCAGTTCACTGCACAGCACCATTCTGACCCAGTGCAATCAAATTTAAATTCTAGAACCACTGATCACTGAGCCAGGCCACAACTTTTGCACCACCAATGTGTCAGTCTGTCGCACCTGAAGAGCTTCAACGCTTGGATAGTACATCTGGTGCTGCCTGCCGTCCTTCTGATAGGTAGCGACATTTTCCCTATACTCTTCATGCCAATGCAGATGCGGCTGATGCTGCTTCAGTATCCGAGTGTAATCATGTCCCAGCACGACATTCCCCTCCGGCGCTTGGCGGGTGAAATCCCTTCCATAGAAGTTCACTCCCAACCACACTTTGTGGCAGCTGTGCCTGCACATTCACAGTCCACATGATGCCACATGCACAACATAGCATTGAAACACAGTGCACATTGAGGAAGAGGGTATCATTCTGCTCATTTTCCATCAGCGCCGCCATTCAGCGTTCCTCTATTGACTATATCTTACCCCGAGCAGGCTGACAGCAGCTGCTTCAGGTTTGCTTCCACCCAGTTGAACGGCGCATTTGGGCCAGGAGCCCCAATGTTCCAGTCATAGGTCATTAGGGAGAACCCATCCACGAATGGAGCCAGCTGCTTGAAGTGAGCTGGTGTGAAGGCAGGCTGCCCACGGCCTTGCGCAGGCACCACAGGAGGCACTGCCAGGATAAGGTCCTGCACACAGGGTTCAAACAGTGCGACAAAAAATACGGCCAATTACACACCGTGACATGCCTGACAGTATTTGCAGCATCTCACCATGGAAATCTTATCAATTCTCTTATGGATGACAGGACACCAGACTCACCAGAGGATCGCCGGAGGGTCCTGTCTGCTTGTGCAGGGCCCTTGCCAGGTCCTTCAAGAAACTCTTGATCAGCGTGAAATGTTGCTGGACTAAGCCATATGCATGCCAGAGTGACCATGCCTCCAGCACCTGCTCAGCACAGATGCCGCTGAGTCAATTCAGAGTGACGATCCCTTTGAAAACTTCTCTGTGAAGAGGATGAACACGGTCTTGTCCTGCGGAGCTTTGGAGTGATAATTTGCCTGACTGGGTCAGGCTCCAAGCCACGTGGTCTTGACCGGTATTTCCAGCATCGACTGCAGGGTACTGAACGCACCAGTCCATCAAATTCATGGCGCCTGCACTCCTTGGCCAAGAGCCGGATTGCCTCAGGCTTGGCATCTGTCAGGGCCTCCAGCAGATGCTGTGGGTGCATCTCCATCACGACGCGCGGCACTATCTTGGGTGTCTGGCATCCCTGTCAGCACATAGTCAGGTTCAGATATTTCTGGTATTAACACATTAGCAGATGTACCCAGCTGATTCCTATCATCAACCCCATTTGGTAACACAACATATAGAGCATGAGCACCAGGTCATGTTCCCGTCGAACGTCAGCGATCCATCCCTTGTCCTGCGATCCCGATAGGACAAGAGACCCTGAGGCGGTGTTGAGTTGGTACCAAACAGGTGACACATGCGTGAGTCTCCCACGATCTGCCTTTGCAACGTCATAGCCCCGACCGTTCCAGGGGGTGACGTAGCCCAAAACAGCTCCTTTAGTGGCATAACATTTGTTCTCACATTCTCCGCATTGCTCTTCTGCCGTAGTCTGCGACACACCTGCAGGAAGTGCCTTGATCAGCTGCAAAGTTGAGTCTGGTATCGCTTCTCGATGATCAATTGGGCAAAAACTATCGCACCTTTGGCAACTAAAATAAATACGAATAGCAATATCTTCAGCTCTAATTGCATGACAGTCATGTGTATTGAGGTGACCTTGCAACATGGAAATGATCTGACATCGAAAGGTCTCCTGCAGGCGTTCAAGCTCTCGTTCAATATAGAGCTGTTGAGGGCAAAATAAGATGTTCACAATGGGAAGTCTAGTCTTTATGTGGAATATAAATTCTTTCCTCGATGAAATCTGAATCCAAGAAAAACTCGAAAATACTGATATAGTAAGGCCCCTATATAGGTTGTTAATCCAGGGTTACGAATAGTTTAGGGTTAGGGCAACAGCGAGAAAGGCGCCCCTTCAGGTCGCTGAGGGCTGGCATGAAGCTTAAAAGCATTATAGGTGTGCGGTATTGTAGATCTTTCCTTAGGTAAGATCAGCATGGCGCAAAGCCTGAGAGCTCGATTGGGACCGCTAATGAGTAAGCTTGAAGGCACTGTGAAGCCTGCATACAACGCTACAGAAAAGGTCGTGGTCGAGCAATACGACAAAATACTAAAAGGGGGCGAACAGTATGTGGTGAAGGACCCTGCAGAGGCCGACAAGCTGTTGAAAAAGTGGTTCTACACAAATCTCTCCAGGTAGCAGCTGTGGTCAAATGCAAAGAATAATATTTGGAGTTGGCTCCTTTGGCCATGTGTGTCATTCTGAATTGATCGTGATGTCTGTAGGATACCTGCTGGCATCAAGCAAGTAGACCATGAATGGGGCTCTGTCAAAAGCAAGCTGGCGCAGAGGCACGATCTGCCTCTGACAGAGGTGAGTCTCATAGACACCATATCCAAATTACCCATTGAAAATGAAGTTTGCATAGTAAGTGTGACAGGGATGACGACTTTAATGTCGGGGAGTGCCATGAAACAACCGCACACAGACTCAGATACTAGTCTGAGGTCTACCGTGATTTTTCAGGTTGGCATGTACGCTTTGTTTGTCGCAGAGGTGTACGCATGGTTTGTTGTGGGTGCGCATTCCAACATCCTTTCCAAACGCCTGTCCTTGCAATACAGCTGTAAATCATCCTGAGACACTCATGTCGGCTAGGATGCGTTGCTGACCTTGTATGCTTGGTGCAGGTGAGATTGCTGGGCGAGGATTCACAGTGTCAGGATACAAGATCTGAGGGCTTGATTCCTGCACGGCAGAACTGTCTGGTCAGACGACAGTCTTTATTTGCGTTTTGCTGCAAGCAAGTGGATCAGCTTTGGGGTCGCACTCTTGTGGTGTTGCCACCTGAGTCAGATCTGCAGAGTTAGAAGTTTTAACTCTCTTTGGCGCTGTTGAGGATGATGGATACAAGCACATGACTGCTACCTTTACATTGCTGCTTACGTGTCTTGAGCTGTGTCTTAAATTACGTGGATAGGCATGGTTTAGGAGAGAAGATAGCATCCCAGTCTTGGACTAAAATTAGTTATTGTCCTGACACAAGTAGGGCTTAGAACCTCTGCTAAGCAGGCACACATGCAGACTGGCAGCTTGGTGCTCTTACTTATCAGCTGCTGGCGGTGACTGAAGGAGACCTGTAACATTCACATCCGATGCTCTGCAAATTCCCGGGCCGGTAATCACTGAAACCTGCCAATGCCCACTGTGACAGGATCACACTCCAATTGACCTGCTTGGAGCATATCACCGCGTCTTCTCAAAGGTTTACGGCGCAGTTGAGAGGTACACAAGATTATACATCTGTGTAGTTCCAAGTTGATGCTATCGGGCAAAGACTTTGTGGAGATGCTTCAAGCTCAAAGTTTGATGATGCCTGGTCATTTGGACTTCCTCGCAAATCCTGGTGGAGAAACAGGAACGCAAACATCAAAGCAGAGCGAGTACCAGAAGATAGGAGAAAGGCCGCCCCAAAATATCTGTCAGTATCTGGCAGGCCAGTGGCACAGCAGGGCATGATGTCAACATTTCTTGACAGTGACTGCAGGAGGCCCAGTCACTGACCCATGGTGCACCCACATGGGCAATTTCAGAAGTTCTTGGGAGAGATCTGCTCATGAATATTCTCTAGGAAAGGAATCCTTAATGTAGAGGCCCGCCAACCACACAATTCTTTCGCATCAGAGGTCATGTGTTTTGTGTACACGGCAACATACATTGCTCTTGATGCCAACTTGTTGACAAGGAACCGGCGGCTCTAGGTTCCTGGAGGCTTTGGCGGCTGTCACTTGCTGAACAAGTGCGATGCTAAAGCAGTCTGTGGCCTGGGTGATAAACAGCTGACGCTCATGGGATTGACCGCCAGCTCATCCTCAGCCTGCCACTGGCAGGCACCCTCAGCCTCAGGCTGAGCTCGCCCATAGGGAGGCAATGCTGCAGCTGGAAGGTCAAGACTCTGCTATATGGGACTTAGCTGGCCAATCAATTGATGTTACACTAAGACATTCAGATACAGCTACGTTTGTGTTATGACAGCACCGCACTTAAAATCAAGACTTCTAGCAAGCGCAACTTGAGGGCAGGCTGCCCATCCCTTATGTCAAGGACTGCCTTGTGATCAACTCCCTACCCTACCAGTGTCCTGCAATCCCTCCATTATACAACATTGCTTGCATTCATCAACCTAAAACACGCGTTGCCATATTCTTGGTACAACCTCAAGCTGCAGCCTGGGGGATCTGCACTTCACTGCAACTTGACCTTGGCATATTCACGCAGGCTTTCTCCCACGAGAATTTTCTGGGGCTTGATTGTTCGAATACAGATGGTTCATGACGATTCCTGTCGAATAAAATCATTTTTCCTTATGTCGTAGTTCTGACACCAAGTGACGGCACACAGGAATCAAGAGCTGACCCATCAATGAAGATTTCCTTGCAAAGTATTACAATGTAGTTTGTACAGTCGCATTTGCTCGTTATCTCTCCATGTGCGTATCCCTGTCCTTACCACCATTCTGAGGTGGGGGTGAACGCCTTCTCCTTTTGGTATTTGTGATGATGATGGCCATGTCCTCCTGCAGGTCACAAACAGTGCTTGAAAAGTTGAACATGCCTCTCAGATGCGTGACAGTGACATTTGAGAAACGTGCACATCAGTTGCATACACTGAAAGGCAGAAACTCTCACTTGCAGCTACAGGGCTCAAAGAGCATACAAATTGAATATGAGATCTATGCTGCTAGCTTACCTCAATTTCATGAGAATCCAGCGCTATCTGAAAGAAAGGGCGCTTGTACGGCAAGGTCGGCAGTGGCATGGCTCGCACGATGAGGGGAATTACGGAACGGCCCCAACTCTGTCGTATCCAATCGATAACCAGCAACCTCGATCGTAGGTTTCAGGGCTTTAATTCTTCCTATCTGATGCACAGTGAGATCTGCCTTTGGAGAGAGTTGCAGGACAATCTGCCGCACCTGAATGGGACGGATCTTGGACTAGAACTTCGACACCGTGACGCCCCTGTGGCAAGGGAGAGGAAAGGGCTTTGAGAAGCCCTTGCCCTCAGTTCGTTGATGTTGAATCCAATGCTCAACTCGTCACCAACGGATCGCATGATCCGATCTTGGTTATTCATCGAATGAGACATTGAATCAAACAAATGCATTTGCTATGCATGCCGATTTCTCACTCGCTCATAACACGATGCCTTCGCAGCATTGATCCTTGATGGCTGAGGTGTCAACTTCTGGGAGCAGCAGCGCCCCCAACAACGGCGATGAAGCCTCCAGAAAGGAAGCGCTTAGAAAAGCGGGGGCAGAGTACTTCGACAAAGTTCTAAGTCAGGCCAGGTGCACATCTTGTTTGTGTGATGGGAACAGTCCTGTATTGCACGTTGCTTTCCATTTCTTGCAAATTTGCCCTTACCGATCTCCACTGAACATCTTTGTGGGTATAGCGCTGGGAAAGATCCATTTCTTGAACGTCCAAAGGCGAAAAGGAAAAATGCAGATATCGAGGCCTTGGATCCTGACCTTGAAACCGTGGGACGAGTTCTGGAGGGCGTTCGTCTTTACGTGATTGGCGCTCTGTTTCTGACATGTGCATCTGTCAGCCTTGTACTGGTCCAGGTGAGAGTAGCGATGGCTCAGAGAGTTGCATTCAACTGTCACGCTGCGGGCGCTGTCAAAAGTTTCTTGGACATCCTGTGATTCCTTGCACAGGCATCCCTTCAGCCGCTGCACACACCAGGGATCCAGGCCTTCCTTCACCTCTTGCCAACAGTATGTGGTTTGTGGTTCTTGGTGGATGTCGGACCTCTGACCAAGGAAGTAGCCTTGGGAGTTGGCCCAAGTGCTGGACTCAGTGCACTCAAGGTACTTTATTCATCTTGTAACAGAGCCTCGTCATCAAAAATGTCTCAAATGCCACTATTTGTGAACAAGCGAGATGGCAATCAGAAAAGCTGTAAATGAGAATGTGCAATGCAGATGCTGTGCCTCTTTGGAGCCCTTCTGTACAGCGACGTGCGAATTGTGCTGGCCTGGATCACATGGGTCCCTCCAGCACTGAAGGCAGCACAGCGGTTGCTCCAGGTGATCCATTGCTGCTTTCTTTTCACCTCTGATGTACTCCCATGAAACGCCGTTTTTCCAACAACAGGTCTGAATCCTTGCATCTGAGCCTAATGGACCCACGCGCATGGGTATTCCTAGGAAGCTCTCTGGTGGGCTCTTGCTCATGTTTCACCCCTGGAACGCTCTAGAGAATCTTATCCTTAGCATTGGCCTGCAGGGATCCAAATTGGAGGTGCAGCAGAATGGCCTGCTGGGGGTGGGAGGCCTGGGGCTGCTGGGTTGCCTGCTGGGCTTGTGGCCATCACTGCTGGGGCTGCTGGGCCTGCTGGGGTGGGCGGCAGCGGAGGCCGGAGAGCTGGCGTGGGAGTACTGGAAAGTGCACTCAGAGCCGGGCGTCCTCTATCTTGGTACAAGTCTGCCCACATCATCCCCTACTGATTGATGTGATCAGTTTGCACGTCAAGGAGCATGCTTCTGGATGACTGCTTATGGTCCTTGTATTGCTGATCACACCGGTTTCACCCCTCGCAAATACGACACTTTCCATGTTTTTGATAAAACTGTGTAAGTGAAAGGATGGGCGCTGTGCAGGCGAGAGGGCGTCAGGGCTGGCGAGGAACATGGCGGAGGAGGAGGCAAAGGTTGGCGCGAGCACCATGGAGTTCTACAGGACCTGCCTGCCGGCAGTGCCCCTGCTCCTGGTGGGGTTCCTGTGTGGGGAAGGCATTGAGCTGGTGCGCTCCCGTCCCCTTTCCCTCATGCTTTACCATCTCCAGCAAGCAAGATGCATATGCAATTTAGACCTTCTGTACAATGGCATCCCCCGTCACTATTTGTGCAGAGGCAGAGGCCCCACTGTCCCTCAAGCTTTCATTGGGGACTGTTGTTGCTGCAAACCAAGTCGATGCCCGGCTGGGAAAAGGCGTCATTTCACAGGACCGAAATCCAAAGTGCCCGGAGCTAACACGGAGTCATGCCTCAGCAGCTCCACAACATTTGGCATGTGTCTGCTTGCCCTGCTGCTTGCTGTGGATGTCACGGCGCTGAGTTCCGGGCACCATGCATCCATGCATGATGCACGTGGGCTGCAACTGTTGCTCTGAACAGGTGGAGCATGAGCTGTCGGTGCCGGCAGTGATGACGATGCTGTGTTCGGTGGCTGCCTGGGCGACAGCGGCTGTGACTGGCCTTCTGCTGGCGGACGGCCTCTCTGTGCCAGCTCGCTCCGCCCTCAAAGCTCTCGCCTGCATTGGCACTCTTATTGCCTCTGTCGTGGTGGGTGCCTTTCTGTAACCATCTTGGAGACCACGTGCCATGCATGTCATGCATCTTCCTCTGCTGGTATCCAAGGCCCTGCCGGTGCCCTGCTTGAAGCAACCCTTGGCATAGCTGCCAAATCCGCCACAGGCAAACTTGCTTGCTTACGCTGTAAGTTCAGCAGCGCCCTGCTGATGCCGGTGTGCTGTTGCATCACTCACGTGCATGCAGATATTGCATGTCTGAATGCATGCTGTGTTTTTCAGATGGGAGGACTGGGCTCGGTTGGGGGCCTTGTGGCGGCTGCATTTGTGGTGGTCAGCGGGGTTGGGCTGCAGATGGGAGACCTGGTAGACATTGTTGGGTGAATACCGTGTGACGAGAGTATAATTAACTGCTCAGAAGATGATTAGTGCAGTGTTGAGCTGTGACACTGTGAAGTCCCATTTAGCTGGGAGGGAAGGACATTGTGCTTTTGAAAGCGCATCGATGCTGCCCCAGAGACCAAGTATTGCTTCCACTCTTATGCATGTTGCCTGTGTCTACCCAGCCAGGACGAGTGACACTCGCAACACAGACATGCATGCAACGTGTTTGCCTTCAACTTAATTCTCTCTATGCTTCACAGCACACTTGCTATGTTGATGCCTTGGACACTGGAGTTGTTGAAAGTTTCTGGACCAATTGTGTGTATGAAAGTCAATGACCAGCCCGACGTGTTGGCACATGAAGGCACCTGAGCAAAGTGCAGGGATGAAAGACAAATATGACTCAGGCAGCCGTACTCTGTGAAGGTCACCTTTCTCTTCAGAGCAAATGCCAAGCGATGGCAGGTGCTGTGGCACTAAAGAGAACGTAGCTGACGTCGAGGAAGCCATTGACCACGTCGGCAATGCAACGACTTTCGCACTTCCCAACGCACCTGCCAAGCGAATTTCCTCCAATGCGCCAATTTATTGGACCGAACGACGCGCTCACGTCGTTCTGGTCAAGGTTCTGCATTCCGGTGACACAGTCCTGACGTGAAGAATTCTGTCAGTTAGGTAACAATTCTGCTATTTTAAAATATCTGTGCTGGGCTACATCTGCGCTTTTCGAGAGGAATTGAGAAGAAATTGGGCAGGCATGTTGACATCAAGGGGTGCGCGAGCCGCCTTCCGACCTGGGCCCCAACAACTCCAGCATGCGTCCTCATGCAGAAGATCGCAATGTTCTGGGAGGATCAGCAAAAGTTTTGCCAACAAACCTCAGAAACTCTCGGCCTCTTCGGTCTTCTGGAGGTGCGTGGCGATCTAACCTGACAGTTTGCCCCTTATTCATAATATGTAGCATGCTCACATGGTATGACCTCCTCGACATTCTATTTATTGAAATTAAATATATCTGTAAGCCACTGTCTTGTCGATTGGACAACCCATTAAATTGATGATGACCTTTATGCTTGACCAGGGACATCCGCTCCTCCGCGCCTCCACCCCTTGCATCCATCTTCTTACGATCGCCACGTTCTCACGTTCTCGATGTGTCAGCAAGAGCTGCGAGCATCTTTGTTCCGATGCCAGTTGAGGTGGAGGAGGAGGAAGTGGATGCAATGCACCTATTGAGCCTCATCGACGTCACACCACCTTACTTGCGTCTTTCCTCCTTGAAGGTCAACTCCCCTTTCTCTCAGATCGAAAAGCGCAATTGTGGTGCCTTCTGTGCATAGGACTGACTCTAACAAACGTTGCTGTGCTTGCTGCAGGTGCAAGGCTCAACTGCCTGGGCGGTGATTGACAGAGAGTCAGCCAACCCACTGGAAAAGCATGCGCCCATGTCTCACGCCGAGATCTGCAGACATGCAGCAAATGTGGCAGAGGTGGCCTGCGCTGCCGTCAACCCAGTCAAGCAGAGACACTTCTACCTGGCCATGAAGACCGACTTCAACGCAGCCCCAAGCATAGGTCAGCCGCTGTGGCAGCTATCCACTTATCACTCGTTACAGTACACATCTCGATTCTAGATATTGAATGAGAAGGCAGAGCAGGGCTGACACTACGTTCCTTTGACAGCTGACCTTTCACGTCCAAAAGGAGACCTTCTTGAGGCTAAAAACCTTCGGAATAATTTCACAGGATTGCAGCAAGGCCCCAGCGGTGGCATGGAGGAGACAATTGAGGTTGAGGCGACAGTGAAGCGCTTGGATCGAGGCCTTGCCACCGTCAACATCCGGATCTTCAGCCGCAGCAGTGGATCTTTGGGCGGCCGCAGGCTCTTTGCTGAAATGAAGGTGTCTCTCTTCAACCAGCTCCTGCAAAGGAGGCAGGAAACTGCATGGCATGCCACGCGCATGAGGAACCCCGTACTTTTACACATCTGATCAGATTGATGCAACGGATCATGATACAACGGGCCCCTCCCACACGTATGTGAACGTCATCAAAATGAATGTCTGCCCAAGGGGTTGCAATTAGTCTCATTGTTGTGGCGTTTCAGGTGAACTCTATGGTGGTTCCAGAGCAGACCTTCCGTGCTCAAATGACACGCCCCGCTTGCAGCCTCAGCATTGCGCTCCAGAAAACCCAGGTGGCACTCTTTGCACACAGGCGCACCAAACTATCATGTCCAGGGACACTGACTATGTGAGGAATGACCGGAAAGGCTATTGAACATGCATGTGACTGGCAGAGGAACTGCAGGAATCGAAAAGACTGAAAGCCCTAATACACGTTTGCTTGACGTACCTAGTCCTCAGGGACTTGATCTATTATAATAATAGCAATGAATGTCTTTAGATCTGCAGAATGCTAGGTTGGGCTGTGCACACCAGGCCATTGTGCAGCCTTTGATGATTTGAAGAGTGTGTTGTGCAGGCACTGGCGCTGCCATCCCCGTTCACAGACCTGATCTGCCTGTCAGACATCCAGGCGCCAGCAGCTGACATCCGGACTGCCAGCCTGCACTTCAAGGATGCTCGCCTGGTGTGCACAATCAGCTTTCCCTGCTCATGCTCACACTTGATTGCAGGGCTGTGGAAGCAATTGAGGGCATGTGTCAGCATATGCAAGCTGCAATACCAAACTTCCTGTCCAGATTTAGATTGGTGTCTGCTGGCCCCGGCTGGCAGGGTGCGGTATGAATACTGGTCACTGTGCCCACAATCGATTGGGTATGCTAGGATCTGGGGAGTCCATTATGGAGTAGGATTTAGGCAGCCTGTACCTGCAGCTTGTCTCTGCAGACTCATTCTGCCTCTTGGCAGGAAAAGCGTGTAATTATTATTTGGGTGTTTGCAGACGGCAGGCCACTTCCCCGATGTGCCGGCCCTACCAGCATCCATCGTGGGCGCCAACGCAGTCCATCTCTTTTCGCTGGCCTCCAATGAGGACCTGAGCCGGTGCGAGCAAACGGGCAATCTCCATATATGCTCACATGCGTATATACCTTGGCATGCATCTTGCCAAACCCATGTCCAGCTGAGCATTGCATGATCATGGCCAGGATATCCATGAACAGGGAGTGCACGAAGGTTTGGTCCTTGAGATGCAATGAGATATGCAAAACAATGCTAGGCTGCAGACTATTGTAGGCCCCGCGGATGTGGCTACAGACGCCCCGCGTGTATGCCCTTCTGCTTTGACTTTGCCGACCTGTGATTATGACAATGATAAGACCAGAGCCTCTTGGTGAGACTGCGTAAGGGAATTTGTTGTCAAGAGTCTGAAGAGTGGGGATTGGTGTCCTGACAGGCCTGTGCAGCTGAGGGTGGTGCGTCATGCAATGAAATACCGGTCACTGCCGATGCTGGGGGAGACACTCGCCTTCACTGCCACGCGCGTGGGCTGCCAGGATGGGATCACGCACTTCAAGGGCAGGGTCACAGAAGCAGCCAGCGAGCGCGAGGTCATGATGTTGGAAATGCATGCTGCAGCAGAGCCCTGAGAGCCCCCCAGCAGTGTAATTGTAGGGCAACTCATGACATGACAGGAAAGACCCGGCATGCAGTGCCATCCACATCCTGTCATGGGGCAGGGTAAGGTACTACTTAAAGGTAGCAGTCTCTTGGAGCTAAGTCCTAAAACTATGTGGCAGCAATCTGCATAATTTCGGGTTAGGCCAATCATTCCTTGCCCTTGGGAATAACAGTTCCCGGGCAAGTGAGCTCATGCGGAGCTCCATTTGCTTATCAGCAGCAAACCAAGAATGCATGACAAGAAGTACTTTTAAGTACGGTGTGTAGAAGTGTACATCAGCAGATTTTTTATTATTATTATTATTATTACACGCCTATCCAAGCCACAGTTGGCTTAGGTGCGTCGCAGCAGCGTTTCTATGACAGCCTTCCAACTCGGCCTATCTTGGCACCTTTTCCACCATGTCAGGGCCAACCCAAGACTATCCAAGTCTTTCCTAACATAGTCATTCCAGGACTTGATAGGCCTACCCCTTTTGCCAGCACCTTCCAAAGTACTGATCAGCAGATATACCGCCTGAAATGTCATTACTAAATCTAGCCTAGGTTGGGCAGTTGGATGCACTGTACAATAAAGTACATTCCCTCCTTGAGAATCAAACAGGAGCTCAGAACGGTGCTGCATGCTTTGCGGAATTGCGGTTTTGCATGCAGCACTGTGCCTGAGGTAGCAAGGGTGCAAGAGTGCTTGCAGGAAGGACTCACTTGTAGCACAGCTGTCAAAGTACCGCTATCTCCAAGCATAGAAAAGAATGCCCTGCTTTTTTGGTGAGAACATGGAAAGGTGGTGGCAAATGATGGGACTAGATGGTGCGTTTGGGTGTCATAGGATGCTATTGGCTGATTTTGGAGTATCATCTAGCAATTATTACAAGTGACAACAAGCCTCTCACTTACTCAACACTCTGGCAACCAACGTTCCTTTTAAAGGTGGGCAGTACAAAACCATGTTCTGCAATCCGAGTTCTATGCAGGAAGAAAATTCCGCTCACGTCACACGCCTATTTTCCTCTTTCGTGCATATCACGCATACACACTACTGCGCTCTCATCTAGTCCTGATGGAACCCTGACACCACGCACTCCCTGACTCTGTATCAGCGATAGACCGATAAGGCGTCCATCACTCCCATCTTAGTCATTCCAACCTACGCACTGACTCTGTAGCTGCAGTCATCTGTCGCTCTGCTGTGCATCCTGGACCTCCGGGTGAGGGGGCAGCAGCCGAAGTCCAGCGCGCACTAGCAGCGACAGGGCACCGATGCCGGTGCATGCTGCCCACTGCGCGGGCGACAAGGGCCGCGTGGAGAAGACATCGCCGCCGAACTGCACTATGACCACCTGCGTCCGGGCATGGAGTAATTTTCAACTCATCTGAATTGTTAAGGCCTTAGATGACATTGAGTGGGCCACCCATCAGGTAGCACGCAAACAAGAGATGCTTCAAATCTTGCATCCAAAAGGAGAGGAAATCACTACTGGTTGAGGCAGATGGAGTGTTGAGCGTTGGGCTGCGCGCCCTGACAATGCACATGCTCTGGGGCGATCATTGAGCCATACAAAGCTGCAGTGGCAGGGAAGCAAGGACAACGTGCAGGGGGACTGCAGCGCACCTGCAGGGCAGCTTCCGCGCCAAGGATGCCCAGGAAGAGCTTATTATCCAGAATCCCTCCCAGCACGTCCGCCTCATCATAGATCTTGCGAGCGTTCACCTGAAATTATCCCATGTAGTTTCAGACGCATGCGCAAGACTTCTTTCTACTTTACATGCAAATACATTAGAGCAGAGCTGCTGCTCTTCAGTCCAAGATGCGCTACGCATGCAATTCCTATGTAGATGATGTCGTGATGACATGAGCAATCAAGCTGGCAGGCAGGTGCCGGGACAGGTGGACTGACCTGGTTGAAGAGCTGCATCATGACGAAGACGTTGAAGACGAGGGTGTAGTGGAGTGAGGGGCCGTCTGCCAGGCCAGTATTGGGCACGCCGAAGAGAGCATCCGCATGGAACACTGCCAGGTACATGACCACCAGCTGGAACGAGCTCTGGCCCACTATCGACTTCAGGATCTGCACACCACACATCCCTTCTTCAAGCCCAGTTGACTCCTGACAACAGAGATCTTTTGGTGCTTGTTCCTGAGCAGATGCATAGTGGTTCTGTCACACTTGGAGGCTGGAGGACATTTTTGCCCAATGGTTTGCTCAGCAGGGCGATCAGATGCAAGATGGCGATCCCCAATCACTTGCTGGCCAGAGTGCAGGGAAAAACGCTGTGCTCAAGGAACACCAGCCCAGGAACCCGAGTCAGTGGGGCAATAATAGCAAGAAGGTTTGGGGTGGGCGGGGTGCGCACGGAGGGTGTGAGCAGGGGTTTCGAGGGTGAGTAGGGGGGCAGGTCCAGCATGGCATCTGTGGGGGCCTCAGTTGCCAACGCCAGCGATGCGAGGCTGTCCATGATCAGGTTCACCCACAGCTGCAGGCACAGAAAATTGCACTGAGTGACCTGAACAATCAGCCAAGTTGACATAATCACACCGCATGGGTGTGTGTGTTACAAGAGGTCCTATGCTGCTGCCTCGGAGTCATAATGCCAAAATGCAAAGAGCCGTGCGAGAGAGGGCGCTCACCATTTGCACGGCTGTAAGGGGGGATTCCTGCAGGAAGACCGCCCCCGCGCCAGCCGTGACCACCGCCACAACATTCACCACAAGCTGCACAGAGGACTTCCCACTCAGCTTTGCTTCTCATTCGAACCCAAATTTTGCCAAAAGATTCTTTGAGCCCACCACAGCAAACCGCACATCCGCTGCAAACATTAAATATTACCAAGCACACATCATTCTTGCAGCTTTCAACCCGGATTAAATTTACGAATGAAGTAGGGAACAACAACAACAACATCGCACCTGGAACTGCAGGAACTTGGTGATGCCGGCATAAACGTTGCGGCCCCATTTCACAGCGTTCACGATGGAGTTGAAGTTGTCGTCCAGCAGCAGGATGTCCGAGGCCTCCTGGTGTGAACCAGGCGGCACAGCACACAATGTCAAAAGCCTTGCATGCTCTGAAAGGGGTAATCGCTGCCGAGCACATCGATGTGCAGACTCTGCAGAGGACTGACAGAAGGACAGGAAGGGGAGTTCTGTTAGCACCTTGGCAATGCTCGTGCCGCTGGCCATCGCGAATCCCACGTCCGCCAGTTTCAGCGCCGGCGCATCGTTCGTGCCGTCCCCCGTCATGGCCACCACCTCATCCGGATCCCCCTGCAGCGCTGCGCACCAACACCAACATGCCACACCTCAGAGGTTCTGTCATTGAGTGGATGCTCAGCCAGATGTGTTGGGAAGGAGGTCCTTCGTGGGTCTCAGGTTCAATCTCAGGTTCACTGCATTGTTGTCATCAATCTGAGACCTGGACCAAACTCTTCAAGGCAGAATGGCCCATTCATATGCAAGAGTATGGGTTCTTTCACCCGTGGGTTCTTTCACCCGTCCTTTCTACGATTACTCAAAGTAATGCGTTGCTCAAGCGACACCGCCAGTGTTGAGGGAGCTTGACAGGTACACATTACTGCTTGAGGGTAAGGACTTTTTCCCCTAGCGGCATGTGGTGGGGTCACAAAGAGCGCGGCGCACCTCGCACGATGGTGTATTTGTCCTGCGGCGAGCAGCGGCCCATGACGCGCAGGGACGGCCACAGCGCATCAAACTCCCGCCGATCTATGGAGCCGTCTGGCCGCAACACGCGCTGACGAAACTCCGGCCCCGTCAGAACTGCATCCGATGCATCTGAAGACGGCCCCGCCTGCCCCTCATCCCCTCTGCTCCCTACTCCTATGAGGCAGCAGAAGCCAGTTCAGGCCCCCATACTGCTGATTATAACAGTCCAAAGTTGCATCGCCCAAAAGGGGGCTGCTGTTACAATTATGGGTGTGTGCCGGCAAATCTTGTGTGAGACATGCAACATCAGAGGGTGGTGTGTGCAATGTGATTCGAAGCAGTAACGCAGCGCACCTTCAGGGGCTGAGCTGCTGGGCCCAGCTCCATTGCTGGTGGCTTCTCTGCTCACGCTGGCAGCGATCCTGTCGTCAGCTTCTGGCGTCTGCATGAGGACATCCTGTTTTCGCCAGTGATTTGTAATACTCAAATTAGTGCAATACAAGTTTTCTCCTGCTCAAACAAGGTTCCATCTCCGATCACCAAATTGAGGTTCATTGCCGGTGAGGAAGCAGGGCCCTCACCTGCACTTTGCCATCTTGCTGCCCAGATGTGCTGGCTGGCATGCTTGCTATGACCGGCACGGGCACGCCCCTGTCCAGGATGCCGCACTGCTGCGCTATGGAGGCCGCCGTTGTGGAGTTGTCACCTGCATTGCACATGTCACATTCTGATATTTGAAATGTGAATCTTTCCATCAAGGCTCTCCACGATGATAACACTAGGAGAGCATATAGGCCCGAGATGCACAGGCTGCTGCATCCCTCATGCTGGTGTTCAAGAGCTTGTGTAGCCTCCGTAGGTGCACCTCCTACAGAACTTCCATCTTGGACTCATCCTGCCGGACGGGTCATTTCAGAGCAGATGGCGGTGCTGCAGAGAGGAAGCTGAAAGTGGGCGGCGCACCTGTGAGCATGCGCACGGTGATGCCGGCTCTCTGGCACTGCGCGATAGCGTGCTTGACCTCCACTCGCAGGGGGTCCTCCAGGCCCACCACAGCCACCAGCGTCAGCCCCTGCTCCAAGCTCTCCGCCTGCAGGCCGTCCAATGACTCGCCCCGAGATGGGTACGGCATCATCACATCCTTGTACGCCAGCGCCAGCAACCTGCACCGCCAGCATCCTCGGGCATGCAATTCTGTTTTCGGGTAGCTATGGCACGTTCCGCCACAGGAACGGCTGTGTTTCATTTTGGCCAAGATGTCAGCTGCAAGCATCTTCTTGAATAGCAAGAGAAGCAATGGAGTGAAAGTACCATTATCGTAAACCCCAAGCAGCTAGCAGGAACTGCAGATAGAAGAGCCACACAAAGACATGCGCTGTGGAAGAGATGGAGGCCCACCGTAGGGACCCTTCCTTGGCGAAGCTTTGGAGGATTTGCTGCTTCTCTGCGTCGTTGAGGTAAGTGACAGAGGAGTCCTCAGCCACGCGCGTGCTGCACTGGTCCAACAAGATCTCTGCCGCGCCCTTTGTGAATAGCCGCGCGCACAGGGCCCCAGATGTGCTGCAAGAATGTGCAAAAAGTTTATCATCAGCAAAGGAGCAGGTTATCCATGCAATAAATGACTTACGCTTGCCTCGCATTGCCTGACCCATGTTGGAGGAATAGAACAGGAATAGACATCCAACTGCTATGTCTGACATGAAAGACATTAAGAATGCAGGGTTAGATATGAGCCAGGCCCGCCTTCACATATTCTGCCATGCATGCAGTGATAGGATGCCCCATCTACAGAACCAGAGGAACACATTTGATCTTTTCTGGGGTTCTGTAGGGTTTATAGTCTGAGGGGGGCTGACCTGGCACCCGGCTGGGTGGTGAGGGTGGACATGCGCTTGCGCTCGGAGGAGAAAGGGAACGCGCGCAGGACCTGGCCCTCCTCTCGTGCCAGGTGGTAGTCAGCGCCGAGCGAGGATGCCAGCTGCAGCAGCCCACACTCCGTCCTGTCGCCCACCAGGCTCACCTGCCCATCTGCGTGCACAGCATTTCCTCGGTCAGCGAAGCCTCGCAGCCTGTGTACTTGATCCTCCGCCTCTTGCTGCATTGCAAGAAATTACACATGCACATGCATACCAAGAAATTGGTAGGAGCAAGAGCCATGCTGGCAGCCGCTTTCCTCGGAGGGACACTAACATTTCTTCAGGAAGGCCAGTTTAGCGTTGTCAATTTGATCCAGCAGTTCCTGGCGAGGCGACAGGCACATGTAAGGTACACTACCGTCGGGCCTTGGGCCTATGCTGGAACTCTGACTTTCTGCAGAGGGCATCGCAATCACTCCTCACTGGATGCATGACAATCTGTAAATTTAGTACAACAGAGGGGTCTCACCGTCGCCGGGACGCAGCTCGGCGGTGGAGTTGAGGGCGATGCCGGAGGTGAGCAGAGAGAGGACACGCGTGTCGAGGCCCAGGGGGCTGCTGTCATCCTCGCCTGCGTACGTCATGTCCACGCTCGGGGACAGCAGCCGCGCCAAGTCACCGTAGTCCCGCCCGGCCACCCACATGCGCGCCGCCGCCATCCTGTTCTGCGTCAGCGTTCCTGCGCGCGCATGAGACCCCCCTTTTCAGATGCAGCACGACCATTCCACTTGTTCCTGCCCCTATGGCTGCTCCTATCCCTGCTTCCATGCAGGCATAGAGACTGCTTCTGCTGCGGCCTCTTTGCCGCTCCCATTGTTGCCTGTTTAACCAGAGCTTTCCATTGCCGGTGTTTCAGGAGTTTGGTCACTATCAGGACACAGGTGGCAATACGATTCTGCGCCTCTTCAGGCTGCCATGCATTCTTTGGGTTGCATTGTCCTGGCGTCCAGCTAACTATCTAAAAAAGGCTAGAAACAGGGATTGCAGCAGACAGTAGTGCTGATGAGCAGCACCTGTTTTGTCCGTGCAGATGGTTGTGGCGCAGCCCATGGTCTCCGCAGCCGCCAGGTTACGCACGAGATTGTTGTCTGCCAGCATGCGCTTTACTGAGTACGCCAGCGCTATGGTCACGGCCAGAGGCAGCCCCTCTGGGATTGCCACCACCTGGCAACAAATTCTTAGACTTCAAATATTGTTCAGGAGTGCTATCCTTGCAAGCGACATTGCAAAAGCAGGCAGCTGGGGACACTGTAACTTGTCAGCGGTAGCAGCAGAGCACGCACCAGTATTGTGATCGCAGTGATGATGAAGCGGAGGTATTCTGACAGGTACTTATAGTCCCAAGCCTGGCCGTCAACAAAAAAGGTGGACCACGTGAACTGGCCCGCCATGGCTGTCAGACTGAAGATGGCGGCCGCCAGCCCAAAATTCCCTATCTGCTGCGCCATGGTTTCCAACTTCCTCTGCAATGCTGTGCTTTCTCTGCAGCACAATCTTCAGCATGTTAGATTGCAGATCATGGAATTGTAGCAACGGCAGAACATTAGGAGGTGAGAAAGACGACGAGCGAGCTGAGCATTTGGGGGTGCTGAAGGATTTAGCAGGAGCAATTGCAAGCATTCTGAGAACTAACGAAGAGCAGCTACCTGAGACCGCCGTCCTCATCAGGTGGCGCCTGAGTGAGGGACGACAGGATGCGCCCCTGCGCGGAATTTTCACCCACTCCCGTGACAAGCATGCGTCCGTAGCCCTCCAATATCTTGGACCCGCTGAGCATCACTGGAGACAGGTCCGCATGCTTAAGGACATCATCGCTCTCCCCAGTCAAGTGGCTCTCATCAACCCTGCACCCAAGCATCTCCACACACTCAACGCTGCATTACATTGTAGATACATATACAAACCAAAGGTGTTCGCGAGTCACTGAGAGCATGCATGGCTGAAGCATGTGCCAGCAAAATTGATCACTCATAGCGCATGCCTGATGTCATTGCCCTCAAAGAGGAGCCCATCTGTGGGCAGGATGTCTCCAGTGGTGAGCAGCATGACATCCCCCACAACAGTCTCCGAGGTGCTGATCTCCTGGGCCTCTCCATTGCGCACAACTGTCATCTGGGTGTCGCTTGACAGGGCGCTCAGCTGGCGGAACTGCTGCTCCTTCTCGTAGTCATTGACAGCTGTCACCAGGGACACCACTGCCACAGCCGCAAGGATGGCGGCCCCCTCTATCCAGCCGTTGTCCCCTTCCCCAAATGCAAGCTCCAGGCCGATGCTGGTCACTCCGCTGATCAGCAGTACCACGATGGTGAAGTCCTCCAGTGTGTTGGCTATGAGCTCCCAAAAAGACACCTGCGCATGGTATCAGCCTGGAAATGCAGCAGACTACCCATGCAGGCCTGTGGTTGCTTTCTAGCAAGTCATGAAGCTGTGTGGAAGCTATGTGGAAGCTGGTATCTGCCAAGCCAATGGTGGGCCCAGCGGGCTGAAATGAATCTTTTTAAGACTCTACATTGTACAAAGACATGTGGAAGAGCAGATAAGGGCATGCAAGCATTGAAGGCACACCTGGTCTCTTTCAGGGAGGCTGTTTGAGCCCAGCGCCTGACGTCTAGCAGCCAGCTCAGCCCGGCCGCCTGAGACTCCTGCTGACAGGCTAGTGTGCAGCAGCGTGGCCAGATGAGCGGCACTCACGAAAAATCCTGTCTTTGGTGCAAAGACCTCGTGAGGGGCCAGCTCTGCAAAGCGCTGCAAGTCACTGACTGATATGCCATAGCCTTCGGCAGTCCCATTCTGCTCTCCATGCAGCTTCACATCATCGATCGAACTCTCTGCCTCTACATCTGATGTCTGCACTGCCCTGATGCCTCGGGGAAGGGGTGCTTGCTGGGATATTTTGACATGCCGATGACCTTTACAGCTCCATGAAGAGCGACACATTCCTGACGCGCTGCATATATAGCTGCGATATTGGTCTCCTCTGAATTTTCTACGCAATCTATTGCATTGGATGGTTCTTTCTGAATGGAAATTCCTGGCTAAATATCTATAAGAGGCCGATGTGTGCTGCAAAACGGCCTGTCTAGAATATATCCTATGGCCGGACCCTTTACAAGGTAATCCATGTAGCAAATCCATGATATCAAGAGACGGATGATTCAGGTACAGAGGTGTAAAAGTCCTCAACGGCGATGTCGCAGATCGCAACTAATCTTCATATAAATTAACGTGTCTGGCAGTGAAATACGACCACAGATGTGACATTGAGCAAGCTTGAGCACAGTTGGACAGTAAATTCTGTCTTATTTCGTCGACTCTCAATTGCTCTCATCAAATCACATTGGACACCATAGCAGTGACTCAGCAGCAGGAAGGCTTCAGATCGAACACATACTCATATAAATCGCCAGTCGTGCAAATGGAAGAGATTATTTACGTGTTAGAAATTTGAAAGGGGTGAAAGGATATCATACCATCGCTGATCGTGTACATATGGCAGGTTGAACATTGATAGCCCAGATGCACTGTTTGGCATTATGAGTAAAGATGGGTGGGTGCTACAATATATACATTTATAATCGCCAAGGAGTCTGCTTATTTTACCATGAGTGGTCCCGACCCAAACCTGTCAAACAAGGAGCAGGGACACCTGCAGATGACCAGACGATGATGTTTGGGCTGTTCTTCTCTCTGAAGACTTTTGCAGCAGCAATAGACCCAAGAACGTGAGACAATCGTGCCTTTACTACTGTGCCTGATGTGATCTGCATCTTGTGGTTAATTCTCAGCGGACTCGGGCGTGAGGGATTTAGACTTCCAAGTCTTGTACTTGTGCCATCTTGAAATTTAAATTATACTTGCTGCATTAATTGATTTGGTACGAAATGGTCAGTTTAATGTCTCGCTTGCTCACCTGCATAATGAAGGCGTGCTCGTGTGCTGCAGAGATACTAAGACACAGCTTGGGACCCCGCTCAGAATTGGGGAATCATGCACATTTCGGAGCTTCAGAACAAACAACTACAAGCTTCATTTCCTGGAGTCCCCATCAGGAATAAAGGTGAGTGCTCCTGCACTACTCAGCATTGGCAGATTGGCATAATTTTCCTAGTTACTTGGTGCCCTACTCTCACCTGATGAGTTTGCCTCGCAGATTGTCTTGAACACTGATCCCAACGCCAGAGACTTGAGGGACAACCTGTCCTATATCTATGGCTTGTATGTGGAGTACGTGATGAAGAACCCTCTGTACACACCTGGCGAGCCGTTCAAGTGAGCTCCTGGTCCCGTCTAGATTGACAAAAATAAACCATCCCAGAGAATGCAAGCAGTCGCGCATGCCCCCAATTTCCACAAGAAGCTTTTCTGACAGACAGGACATGTATTCGCAGGTGTGAACTGTTCACGAGGAATCTTTTCCAATACGTCAAGACCATTGGCTTGTAGTTGAACCAGGCACCACCGGTACCGTTTGGCCATCAACACGAGCTGGCACTTGCCAAAGGGTTGACGTGTCACTGGAAAATTCTGAAGGGACACAGCAGGCTGTCGTGTGTGGCGGCCAGCCATCTGAGGCTTGGCATCTGATTGTCTATCGTATTCTTTGAGCTCATCAGTGAGAGACGCAAGCTGTTGCTGGGCAAGGTTTTTATTGGGCCTGGCTGGTTTGCACATGCGCTCCTGTCCAGAATATGTCCTGGCCCATGGGAATGAGATCTCCTGCACATATGAGCCCTGCAGGTGGAACAGTTACACCTGTTGCCCAGCTAAGCTATCCTGTTAAAAGCGTTGTAGGATGCTTCCGAAGTCCAATACATGCATGTACTAAATGGATATCTCATTATCGATGCCCCAAGTTTCCCATGCAATCATGTTCATAGTGCTACGGTTGTGGCTACTGCGCACTGCCAGTCGATCACGTGATCACGAGGTTCATAACCATGAGCACCAGGTTCAACCTCATCACGTGCGGCAGCGCACCCGCAGCCGCCAGTGGCCGCAAATTGCATAAAAAGATCCAGCTGCAATTGGCAGCCTGCAGGGCAATTTCTCAGCAATGGAATTGCACGATTGGGAAGGATAATCATGCTAGGTGGTGCCCTGAAAGGATGACTCCAAGCTGATGCCAACATGTCATTCGAAGGGAACGCCCGTCACCGACAGTGCCACAACGCATGCCGCACAATGTTGTTGATGTTCCTCCTTGACAGAAATCCTATTCGCACCTTTGATGCCTTGGACGTTTCTAGTCATAGTCCCTTCATTCTTCACGTGACATCGTCGTACATGAGCAGCTGCAAAGTCTTTCACCCGCACATGTGCACCTATTAAATCGCGCATCGTGGCGCCTATATTGTTGTTTTCACACCTTCTGAAAGGACTGTCCTTGTTGTTTGTATAAAAGTGCTATCCTAGATGGCTGTTGATGAATTTTGACCTATATTGAACGATGGCCAAGGTTGTAATGTATACGACATCCACAGCAGCTACACTGAAGCTTAAAGCCGACATACGCCGCATGAAAGAGTTGCTGGAAGCTAAGAAGGTGAAATATGAAGAGGTGTGTTCGTCAGTCTTGCACTGATATATTCCATTCCCTTGACATCCTTCATGAAAGGACTCATTTGTGTAACCCCTGGAATGCAAAATCAACGCAGGTGGATCTGGCAGAGCAACCTGCACGGCGATCTGAAATGTTGCTTCAGAGCCCAGACTTCAGTGATCTGCCCCAGCTGCACGTCAATGGCGAGGTGTGCTGCTCAAGCTCAGATTGTTCGGATTTGACTCTCCCACTTCGTGTAGGATCTTACACCTGGCCTACGCTGCCAGAGCTGTTGATAATCATCATGTGCTGTGCTCTGCAGTTTCTAGGATCAACACACACAATCCAAGAAATGGAAGACTACAGCGAGTTGGATGAAGCCTTAGCCAAGACAGATCCTGATCAATGATGCAGTATGAAACGATGCACCAAGTGCTCAAAGACTTGAGGGGTTCAGATGCCCTGGCGGATCTCTGCACAGGTGAGCTGTCACAAAACATTTGTCCTAAAGCCTTGAAGTGATGCTAAGAATATTGCAGAGCCGAGATCATTAATGTTCTGCAGATCTAAAGGGTCTCGGGGGTGGATCTTGTGTCGTAATGCTGCAGATGGGTTTGAAGGAGCAGGTGCGATAATTGGGCCGCTCCCTTGATTGCTATGTATGCTGATAAGGCATCTAGCTCCATGAGCAATAACGCTGATGTGAATACGGTATCTCATGTGCAGGATGTCAGCTTGGAGGAAAAGACTATGCATCTGCGCATTGTCCAGGAGGTAACCAGCTTGCTTAGGCTACAGTCAAATCAGCAATTTGGCTTTGACATCTGTGACATGTCAAGAATGGGCCAAACTCATGGCGTGCAGGCAGCCTGGGAGAAGCTGCACACAGGCATTTGGAAACATGTTCACATGGCCTGGCGTGACATGTATTCCCTGGGATGCTTGCTGCTCTCGCTCTTGGATCTGGCCAGTGTCGACAGGGCAGCCAGCCTGCCTCCTGCAGCATCAGCCTTGTCAGAGGGGTCCACAGAGCAGCAGAACGGCGACGGTATAACTTCCACCCAAGCTGCTACTGGATTGAGGACATCAGAGTCAGGGAGCAGCTGTGGAGAGGGTGTAGTCAGCGTCTCAGAGCAGCAGGCAAGGCTGGCAGCGGCCATGAGGGAGCTTGATCTGGCTGTGATCATGGGCGGGCTGCGCTTCAGGCCATGGGTGGAAGCAGCAATTGAGCTGGTGCAGCAGCGCTATGTGCAGCTTGCTGGACAAGCACTGTCTGGGATTGCAAGGAAGCACGGAGCAGGGAAGCAGGGTCCCTCAAGAGGATATTCTGGCTGCAGTGACAGTGCAGAGCCAGAGCGGCCCACCAAAGTCAGGCGGACACTGCACAACGGCGACTGCGATGGGGATCGTAGGGCAGATGAGGAGCCTTTGGCTGAGCAGCCTGACGGTGACATCTGTGGGGAGAGGGGGGACTGCTGGCCAGCGAGGACTGCCCGTGCCTCGCTGCCAGCAGGTGGGTAAGAAGCAATCGTGGCCATGTCACCAGTCCTGTAGTGCCCCTGCTTGCTCCACTACCTTTCATTTGTGATCCTAGAAGTAGCATGCTTGCCGCAGGGAGTTTGAGACAGGACAGCCGGGTGCAAGTAGAGGCGCTGCCATCTCTGGAGCATTTATGTGCTGAGTATATGTGCAGCTCTGGAGGAGGCAAACCCTGCGTGATTACAGGTGGGTGTTTTGTACCAAGATCTGCATTTCCACTGATTCTATCATCACGGTGCATTCCAAAGGATGTATTTGTCCTCCTTCTGAAGGTGTTTCCCGCAAGATGAGGTGAGGTGACGCAGTGTGTGGCTGCTGCTCAGGGGCGATGCAGCACTGGCCAGCAATGACGCGGTGGCAAAAGCCGGCGTACCTGAAGCAGGTGGCGGGTCTGCGCACAGTCCCTGTCGAGCTGGGAGACCATTACCTCCAGGACGGCTGGGGCCAGTGCCTCATGCCGCTCCGGGACTTTATCGTGCAGCACGTCCTGGGCAAGGATCCCTCTCTGGGCAAGGAGGAGGCTGATAAGCGGAGAGGGTATCTGGCGCAGCACCCCCTGTTTGAGCAGATCCCCGAGCTGGCGAGGGACATAATGGAGCCCGAGTACTGCAGCCTGGGGGAGGGAGACATGCAGAGCGTGAATGCGTGGTTTGGACCTGCCAGCACGGTGCGCGCCTGCTTCTTGCCGCTGGTCGCAAAATTATGCATACATTTAAGATGCACCTGTCAAGTTGATTTCAATGCAGCAAAACAACTGCTTGTGCCGTGGAGGAACGGGTTGTCAGAGCTTGGCTTATATGCAGTGCCTTATTCAGCGTGCGCCTGCACCTATTGACAAGCTGTGCATGGACCTGGGAAGCACCTGGCAGATTCATTCAGAAGCAAGAACGCTATGTTCAATGGAGGAATGGGTGTTCAAAGAGGGAAGTGTCAATGCACTGTCATATGTTTGGTGCGCAGGTGACGCCGCTGCACTATGATCCCCACCACAACCTGCTGGCCCAGGTTGTGGGCACCAAGTACGTGCGGCTGTATCCGCCATCTGCGACTCCCCGGCTGTACCCCTTTGAGGAGGGGTTGACGACAAACTCGAGCCAGGTTGATCTGGATGCGCCTGACCTGGCCAGGTTCCCACACTTTGAGGGGCTTCCTTTCCTGGACACCATGCTGTCGGAGGGCGAGATGCTCTACATACCCCCCAAATGGTGGCACTATGTGCGCTCTGTCAGCATCAGCTTCTCTGTAAGCTTCTGGTGGAAGTAGCAGCATGCTTCTGCGGCACAGAATCAATGAATTAAGTGAATCTGAAACGAATTAAGGTGATAGCAACTCTCTTGCATGGCCAGCATGCCAGACAAATTAATTAGGCGCATCACTTTCGGCTCCAACCTGGCTTTTTGTTGGATTTGCTAATCTGGTGCTGCACATTTTTTTTTCCAAAGGAAGATGTCTACTATAGTACAGTAAATGGATAAATTGATCCAGCAGCGCAATGTGAAGTTTGCTTGCTTGCGGGATTGCAATAAGAGGTCCAAGCAGAGATTGGGTCCTAGGCTCAGCTAGTATTACAATCGCTGCACCCAAGCGCATGCAGCAGAGGCCGTTTCACAAGCTGCTCATAAGATCCGATCTGAGTCACAATACATGTGTGACTCCACAAATGAGGTCTGTGTCCTCCATTGCTATTGGCTTAGCAGCTTCGAACAGCAAGTGTAATGAATGCATTGAATGTCATGCAACAGGCAAGTTCTGTGAAGAACAGCCACTTCTGACGTCAAGCTAGACCTACTAAATTGGGAAACCTTCTCTACACAAGTGTCAGTAGCTTCTGCACGCCACTGCGCAACAAGTCTCAATCTACCATGCCTGTTGCTCGCACATTTTTCAAAAAAGCATCTTTTGTGATCGGCAGCAATCATTTAACCGGACATTCTCTCACATAGCGCAATGAATGGATCTTGGCCATTTTTGGCAATTGCAAGAGGCCGCTCTGATGCGAGCATTGAACTTTGTGCAGGCAGCTCACATGTAGGGTATGCTCCACACATGTTTGGACACAATTGTGCTTTAGTATCATGCCTTGCAATTGCATGACCAATCAGGATGATGCCCCCCTCGAGATATTTACTGAGAGCACCAGAACTGGTGCTGGCTCTCCCTGTTTCGACTGACAACACCGCCACAACGGTCACAAACAAAGCTTGACCCATCCATGAGAGCTGCGTCTGTTATGCCCTCCCTCCCGCTCTCCTGCTTCCACCAACAGGCATGAGCTCGAGATGCATTCCTTCTCAGAACGCTGTACGTGCATGTGCACAGAAGATATTGCAGAATGTGACACCAAAGTATTTTGAGCCCCATACCGCCAAGATGGGCTTGTTCTCGTCATTTCCTGCCGCAGTGCGGTCCTGATCAAGTTGCTTCATGCTTGCATCCTCATCCTGTGCAGACCTCTGACTCTGCGTTGATAACCAGGGATCAGCAGGTGATGTGTGGTCCTGCCAAAAATGTAAGGGAAAAATGGATATAAATGCATGCCTGCCCTCACCTCTTCTGTCACTTCCAGATTGCACTGCGCAAGAAGTGCTGCAATGTCCTGGGTGCTTTGACTCTGGCCTTGCGAGAAAGCTTCCAATGCCCTGCACGTGTGCAGTTGGTCTGAGCGATCTGCCTTGTCCAGAAGCGATCTGCACTTTATTGAAGACAAGCAACTTGATGATTGCTCCAAACAACTTTCGGCCAGCTAGCTACCTTTGGATGAGTGGGGCCTGCGCCTCACTTCCTCCCAGATCCCGTGTGATCCTCAGCACTTCCTGAGTCACAGGTCAGTTCTAGACTATTCAGATCGTGAATAAGGGATGAAAATCTAATCTCTTTTTAGAAACGATGCATTCTCACCTGCAAGGCTGCAACCGGATTACCACTCTGAAGTGTAGCAAATGCGGCTTGCAGTCCCAGCCGTGCCTGAGCCAGCTGAGTTTCCCGATCTCTTAATTTCGGCACCCCGTCCATGCAAAGGGCATTTTACGACGCATTTACTGCAAGTGAACATGAGAGACAAAAATAAACTCTCAAGCGTCCAAGCCATTCAGGGGCGAGCCCATCCTCGCCACTTTAAAAGCGCTGCAACAGCTCGGCATGCAGACATTCAGATATGTTACATATCATATGTATCTGGTGTTCGTGAAAGTAATCTTTCATACCTGATCCGCTGCTTGTGAAATGCCATTGATCGATTCAACGTCAGAGTGTGGCAGACACTTGATTCAATGTTGGTCTGAGGAAAGGCCTCTCTCTCAACAATTAAAACTGGAATTGACTGAACCTGAGGATATCGATGGTTTCATGATCTTCAGAATGGCAAATGAGATGATGAAAGGGATGTAAAGGGTTGTCCCAATGGAAATCGTGAAGAAGGGTGTCCTGTCCGATGTGGTTGCTTATGTTGTGTGCTGCACGGCACAAGGATCCTTGGATGACAAGCAGGCACTGAACAGAAAGCTAGAAAGCCTGGGTGCCTCTGTCAAGGCCCGATTCGGCAAAGGGGTGACACATGTTGTGTTTCGCCGGAGTGCTAGTGCTTCATCAGAACAGAAACAGCTGGATGATGAGGAGCTGCGTGGCTTGTATGCAAAGGCAGAGAAGGTGAACTGCCTGTGATATTCATCGCAAGCATTCAGCTCTTCATCCGAATTGGCAGCTTAGCTCTGCTTCTCTGGTGACACATATCTGCTCTGCAGGCAGCACAGACAGGCGGAGTCTTTGCAATTTTTGTGGACCCTTTCTGGATTGAGGCGTGTGCCAGCACGCAAGAGAAAGCGCTGGTAGGTGCTCTGCCTCGAACACGCATCTGTGTTCACCTTTTTCACAGTCTGGTGTACAACCTTAGGCATCTTTGGGTCTGGCCTGCAGGAGAACAAATACCTGATCAGCTGTCCACCTAGCCCCGTCTTTGACCTTGCAAAGGCCTTGACACCTGGATCAACAGCATGTAAGGCCTTCCTCACATGCGTCACTGGTGGCGGATTTGTGCTTTTCACAACCAACAAATTGCAGAGCCTCAAATGAGCCCAATGAGGTTGGTGTTTCCAGGCAAGAAGAGGAAAAAGAGAATGCAGCAGCCGAAGCCAGCAGGCAAGTAAAACTGAAGAGCAACGCAGTGGAACTGCCTTGAGGCATCACTGCTGTGCACAACTTGAGAACCAGTCATCTCCATGTGCAGGTGCATATGAGCTGGACATGAGCGCTTTGGATTTCTCAAGCACACAGCAGATGATGGAAGATGGTGTGCCACAAGGTGATCATCAATGCAAATGTCATCATTTACATTTAGTGATGAGATGGTGAATGTGGACCAGTTGAGCATGTCCGCCCACGCTACACATGCACTCAGCGATTCTCTGCATCTCTCCAGGTGCTGAAGGAGACAGCACCTATCCTGGCTCCGCTGACGCAGCAGAGAAGAAGGTCAAGTGGCCTCAAAAGGCTGGCAGGCCAGGGACAGCGCCCTCAGCCGTCAGACCTTCGGTGAGCAGCGATGCCTGCATCTGACATCTTTCCACGCATGCACGGCCTGCAAAAGTGGCATTGTGCCTTGATAGGAGTTTTTCTTTGATGCACATGATGCCCCAGATGTGAAGCCATGTCATTTGCATGGAATGTCAAAGCATCAATGAAATAAAGGATGCATGCTTGTCTCAGGCACTCTCAGAGCAGTCATGCATGGCGGGGGCATCTTCAGAGAGAGTGGACATGCAGGAAGCAGCAGAGACTCTGCTAGGTCTACCAGCAGGTCTGCTTCAGACAGACTCCTGGCTCTCTCATCAACTTGACATGCTCATATGGCCTCTAGTCATCTTTACAAATTCATCACCATGATGACTGCTGAAGGAAATGTGCCTTGTTAGCCCCTGAGTGCATGCTGTCAGGTATAGCTGGGCATGCCACACCGTCGGGCAGCTTCGTCACGCCAAAGCCTGTCACAAGGGGACAGCGCGGCCAGCGTGGGGGCAGGAGCGCTACTCCAAAGACCGAGCCCGGCAGCAGCGGCCGCAGAGCCGCCGCCTCAGTGCCCAGGCCCCGCGCCGCCTCTGCTCGCACACCACGAGCGACGCCGCGAACTACTGCTGGCCCTGCAAGGAGGCGGCGGTCTGCCACATCAGATCAGTCGCCAGATGACGCAGAAGGAGGCAGCGAAGGCGCGGATGTCATCGAGACGGCGGCGAGGCCCCGGTCGGCGCCGGTGAGAGTTTATGCGCGGCCGGGGCTGCGGCCGACACGCATGCGGCCGCGCTCGCCCAGTCCCGATCCGGTCAGGACCACGCGCGGCAGAAGCGCTCACAAGCGCGTGAAGGTGGAGATTCCCCAGCCCCTGCTGCTTCCACCGGAGGAGGCGCTCGTTCAGGTACATCTGCATCTCCATACACAGCCTGTTCGGATTGCCAAATTTGAGGGAAATATTATCTGATGCTCATGCATGCTCAAGTAGATTTCTGCAGTACAAAATCCCTCTCACACTGATTTTTAGTTGCTGTGCAGCAGGACACACTGTCAGATGCAGCAGCGGCCACAGGCGACCAGCCTGAGGACCAGCCGGCAGAGGGCGTTGCCTCTGCGCGCAGAGATGATCTGCCCGGCCAGGGTGTCTCTGTCCCAGTGCAGGATGCATCTGTCAGCTGGCAGCTCCCTCAGCCTCACCCACCTGCAGCAGAATCAACTGAGGAGCACATGATGCGAGCAGAGAAGGTTCAATCAGAAGAGCATCTCAATGACAACGTTCCAGTCGCCTGCCCCACCAGCAATGGTGATGCTACTGTTGGCTCCAGATCTGCTGTGCAGCCCCTCCCGACTTTATATCCCGCTCAGCAGCATGGCAGGTCTGGCGCTGTGAAAGGATCAGCGGGCCCTAAAAAGCCTGGAGAACCTTCCATCAGCAAAGTAGAAAAACCAGCGCACGATCAGCGCTCTCTGCCCTCCTCCAGCGTCAGGCGCAGCTGCGAAAACGGTGATAGTGTCACCACTCCAGCCCAGGCCAGCTCCAAAGAGAATGCACAGGACGGCCCGAACGTCCAGCCAGGAAATTCACCAGCCACATCAAACAGGAAGGCAGAGGCGGCTGACAGGTCGCGCCGGCCCCGCCAGGGCTTTCTGTCGCTCACTGCAGGTCAGTCTTTATTCTGCACCTTTGTAAGAAGAACCCCAGCTGCATGCAGCTTGTACTCTGGACAAGTCTGTTCAACTGACTTGGCAGCGGCTCAATCTCACCCTGCATGTTTATCACTGGCTCAAGGTGCCTGCATTTGGTGATCACTTTAACATGCAACAGGATGATGGACTTCAAGTCAGGGGGCTCAGTGTCGGTGTGTGATTGCTGTGCAGTTGAGGAAGGGACGGCGGAGCTGGCGGCAGCTGCCGTGAAGCGCCTGCGGCGGCTGAGGATGTGTCCAGAGGGGCGCGATGAGATGGCCACCCACCTTATCGTCGGCTCGCAGAAGCGGACACTGAAGGTGTGGCTTCTCCACACATCAACTTCATGTTCTCTTCCTACAGCAAGTGCACAGTGGCTGTGCCACACAGGGGCGCTGGTGCAAAGCTGGCAACTCAGTTGCACGTGTCAAAGCCTACCAGGGGGAGAATTTGTAGTCACCGAAGCAGTTTTTTATCCGATCACCTCCAAGAGGACATGCTGGGTGCATTCAGGTGATGTTGGCGATTGCGAAGGGTGCGTGGCTGCTGTCGCCAGCATGGCTGACAGCTTCCCTGGAGGCAGGCCAGTGGCAGGATGAGCAGGACTTTCAGGCCGAGGTACACCACAGACCCGTCATAAATCCTCTGAAACCAATATTGCTTATTGTTTCTGACAACAACTCTTCTTTTCAATGTTGAAATGGTGTCAGTATATGTGGTGCATGCATGTCTGGTCTCAGAGCTTATGCCACTGGTGCAAGCAGGTGGCCTACAGCGCGGCTGCGGCTGCGGCCAGGCTGCACTACGAGCAGAGAAAGCCGCCGCTACTGAAGGGCGAGAGCCTGCACATAGTGGAGCCTGATGCACAGACTCCTCAGACAGCCAGCCGTGTGGCCGCCCTCAATCGCACCGCGACTGCCCACGGTGCACAGGTGCGCAAACAGCACTGTGGATGCCCTGTAAATGAGCGAATTCACACAAGTAGCACGGTGCTTTCCAGCAGGGAATGTTAAAGGCATGCTGCCATCGGTTGTTGTAAGAAAGCATGTCACTGTTCATGACTGATGATATATTACTTGGTTGCCTGTCTAGGTTCTGCTCTAGGCAGACCCTCTTCAGCCTCACTGACCTATCTGCGCTGAACACTGAAGATATGCAACCCAAGATCTGAGCATTAATTTGCAGTCCAGTTCTGCATTACAGTTGTGCCTGGAATTCCAAGAATGCTGCTGTGTGCATTTGCAGGTGACAGGCCTGAGGTCTTGCACACTGTGCGTGGTGATGCATGGCAGCACCCGCCCCCACCAGTCTTGCAAGGCAGTGACAGAGGACTGGCTGCTGACACTAGCAGAGACCTTCGCGCTGCCACCTCGCGAGGCCCCTTTCACACTGACATCAAGATGACATCTTGATGTCAGACGGTCGTGTCTGCAAATGCCTGCGTGGCTTGAAGCAGAATTCGACCGGTTCTGGGGCATCATGCATCCTGTAGTGATCAATGGTGTGCAAGTATGGCTGAGCAGTACATTCTGCCCACAAATGCAGATTCTGTAATTGTGTGGGTGATGGTTGTACTTACATGATCTGCAGCTCTGCGTTCTGTGATTTTCATTGACAGCAAGTGCATACAGGACGCAGGGTGCAATATTGCGGTCACGCTAGCGTAAGGAATACCTGTTTCTGTATGTCTTGCCAAGTCTGCTTTGACTTAGGCCTGCATAAGAAAGCAATGGAAAACCTCATGTAACTCTACCTTGCGATTCACGTGCGCTCGGCTACTCAAACCTCATCTTTTGATTGAACCCCATGCATTTGACTTCAAGCATGCAATCAACCCACATTGGGCAAAGAATATATAAGTACATACAAGTTGCGAGTGACTTTGCTGCAAGCCAGCTGCAGCCATCAGATATCCGCAGGTATAGAATACAGAAGTATTGGTTTCGTGCTGTATGACGCATCTACATCTGCTCATATTTCTTCCACAAAGGCCGATCATGTGTAAGGCTCCCAGGCTTTGTGCTTGGCGTCCTTGACGGTGCGCCGAGCGCGCCAGAAGGCAGCACCGCACTTGAATCCCGACCCAAATCCCAGCTGCAGGATTCTGTCTCCTTTCTTGATACCTCCCTGCACCCATCAAAGATGTCTTATTTGTGATATGCTGGGACGTTTCCTCGGGGCTCGTGGGGCAGCGATTGTTACCACTTCCCAGCAAGTTGGGACATCTCCAATCGACTGAATTTTTGAAAAAAGCCTGGCACGCATGCACAAGATTGCATGCACAATAAATACATCCAGAGAACGGCTTCCGTGTTAAACCAATTGATGTACATGGAATGTCTTCCTCCACGCAAATTGATTTGTGTCGGGCATCCAGATGATCTGACCTGAGACTCAATGTTGGCAAGGATGTAGTAAGTGGAGCACATGGTGGTGTTGCCAAAGCGTTCCAGGGCCTCTGAAGATGGCACGGCCGCCTTGGGATCCAATTGCAGCCCCTTGACAACTGCTGTTATTACGGCAGCTGCGCCGGTGTGGATGAGAATGTGATCGAATGCCCTCGCCAGATCCGGCTTGTAATCCTTGTTCCATGCGGCCCGAAACTGCATGGTGCCACAAGCACAATATTAGTAAACGTTAGTAATTATAAATATCAGTACATGTTTCTCCTTCCAGAGGCAAGGTGCGTCTGCAGAGAAGCTGCGTAATGGTTGTCACACATCCCGCCCCTTGATGGGCTCGCCAAATCCATTCAAGACCCAACCAACCATGGGCACAGCGCTCAGTAGTTATACCGGCCCCTGCCAGCCGGGGCCACTAATCTCCAACCCATATACAACCTTGCTGTAAATTGATTGCCCTTATTTTTAATGGGTTGCGCGGTGGCAAATCTCAGCTTTTGGCATTCCATGCCTTGCTGGCTGTCACACCCCTTTACATCCTCACTAGAAATGGGTGTCAATGGGCTTTCACGGAATCAGCAGGGGGTACAAAATATCATTAGAGATCACTGAGCACAATTTTTAGGACCCCTCAGAACACGTCTGCCGAGGAAATTGAATTAAAGAGCAGCGATGGATGGGCACGCAGGGGGCGCACCAGCTCAGAGAGGGGGAGAATGCGGGGGGCCAGCTTGGTGAGTGTCAGCTTGATGGTTCTGCCGGCCGCTGCAAGGAGGTCTTCCTTGTGCAGGAAGACCCCCGTCTCGCCGTCGGATGCCTGCCGGACCTTGATGCTGTTGAAAGCCTTGTCGGTCGCCAGCAGTGTGCGCTCTGTGTGCATCAGCTCGTACTTGGCCCGCCGCCGATCCTTGGACCTGCTTCGCCACAGCGAGAGCTTGGTTTCCCTCTGTTTCAGGACAGCACGGCTCGTTGATTATTCTATTTTAGGACAGCGCGGCTCTCCACGTTACTGAAAATACACCTTCCTGCCAGCTCAGTAGGGACTTTGATACATGTCCTGATGGCAGACAGGCAGGGATCATCCTAGGCAAGGGACCGCAGCGATTTTCATTAGCCCTGCAATCTGCTTAGGCCGTTTGAGTTCACACAGGAGCGCCACAGAACGAGGTCTCCTGGTAGACTGACTGCTTGCAGCCGTGCGCAAGGCGCTCTACTCAAATCATGGTGTACAGCATGAAGGAATTTCATGCATATAGGCGCAGCACCTGTTGGAGAGGACGAGGGCGGCTCCGTTGAGGCGGAAGAGAACGTTGGCCGCCGCGCATGCCTTGTCATTGCTGCCAGAGAAGCCGGCAGTGCAGCTTTCGTGCAGCACGACCAGAGCCACCTTCCCCTTGGTCGCCTGCGCAGAACAACACTAGCTCAATACCAAGGCGAGAGATTGGCAACCAATGCTTTGTGATGCCTGCCTTTGTCAGGCCCGAGTGGCCTGTTCAGGCTGGGAAAAAAAAGTCTGGTTGCAGCTCTGTTGCGCACGGCTGGGTCTATAGATAGACATTACTTACCCCTATCACGGCTTGCATGCGTGTGCCCCCTGTGCGGAGTACAACTTGAGGCCAACCTGACTAATGTTACTAACATTATTTAGCCTGTACGTGCATCCTCTTGAGGATATTCAATCTCTTGCACAAAGAGTAACATAAGTTCTGAGTCCTCCGATAAGAAACATCCAGGCATGACCTGCCGTGTGCTGGCACAAGGCGGGTAATAAGAGTGGCACGCAGTCTGACATTTGCTTGCCCTTGCGCTGCCAACTAGATACATTTTCACCCTCATGAACCCCATTCTGATCACATACTCTGGCAGCACATCTGTTGGACTTCCAGCCACCGCCCTGTCAAGACGCCCCTCAATATCCTTCCTCTCTCCAAAAGAGCTGCAGGTAAGAGATGCAAAAGCTCTTTGGAGCAGGGGCTCCTCACCTTAAAGAGTTGCTGGGCAGATCCAGGATTGCCCAGACAGCATTTTTGGATGTCACTGGGCAATTATAGACAATTTTGTCCTGCCCTGTATTTTCTGAAACCGCTGTGGCAAATGCTCTGAGCGGGCCAGAACCCCATTCAGAACCCAAAAGCCAAAACCCAGTCCCTGAGGGGAGCAAATTTTTGCAGGCGATTGCGAGCACTCCATCAGAAGCACCGGCATCTCGAATTTGGTGATGCACTTGCTACCTGAGGTCTACAGCCCGCAGGACCCAGAAAATCTCCTGCTAGACGATGTGCCCCCGGCTGGCGGGGGCCGGTATAAACAGTGCCCACGGTCAACTGGGTCTTGCGTGGATCGGGGCAAGTCCAACAAGGGATAGGATGTATGGTGGCCTTTAACTGCAGTCTGTCTGCAAAACGCACCTTGCCTCTTCGCAGGAACAGCGTGTAATTATAATCAATAGTAAAAAATATGATGTGCTCTGCTCACACGCGCCTTGAGGAGTTGCTGGGCGAGCTCGACAGCAATGACACCTGAGGTGCAGGCGTGGCCGCCCAGGCTGTAGGTGCGCAGGTCGGTGCGCATGCCGAAGCGGTTGGCGATCATGGCCGACATGGATGGCACCGGCACATAGGTGTCTGTCGCCGTGATCAGTATGTCCACCTGCCAAGCAGGGAGAAGGCACAGTCAGAGACACTTGTCCACTCGGAGCGCTTTTTGCATGCAGTCGTTACCACTCAAGCGTTGAGACTGTAGACACAGTAGGCTGAAATCATGCAGTCTTCGCGACTCAAGTCTTGAGACTGCAGATATGCTGAACTTGAAGAACGCAATGCCTGCGGACACTATATAAATGCCAGTTGCACCTCGCACTAAACACAGCACAGGTCATTAAAGTCTTTGGTGCAAGTGCCGCGCACATCTGATGGCTTTATGTTGGATGCCTGCATGGCAGTTTCCGCGACCTGATAGATCACCATTTCCATCTCTGCCAGAGCTGCATCCATGCTCACATCAAACGGCACATTGGCCACGATACCTGTACACAAGCGCTGCATCTCTTCAGAGCTTCCTAGAATCTGCCGTACGGGGCAAATGTTCGTTGTCAGAGTGAGAAAACCTTTAAGCCCTTCTGAAACCTGATGAGAAGCTAGAGCATGAGGTGTCATCCCCTGGCTATGTAAATCGGACGTTTGAATGCAGGTACTGATAAGCACTGTGCTGTATCTGAAATGTGCAACACAAATACTTTTGCTATCGCCACCTGTATTGTCTACCTTCTGGGATTCCTGTGGCATCTCCAATGCCCGCTTCGTCACCAAAGTACACTTTTCTCATGACTGATAGAGTCTCCTCGTTAAATCTCTGCATGCCAGAGAAACCACAGTGAAGCTTCTTGACTCCCTGATGTCACAGCTTGCATACCACCCAATATCGGTGAATGTCTGCCTTTTGATGGCAGCACCCTGGAAGCCACTTAACAGGAAAGACAGCCCTTTGAGAAACACGCACCCATCCTTTGGTCATCAGATCCATCGATTCCTCCCTGGTCTTCCTCAAACTGCGCAGAAACAGGACAAAATTGACGCATCGTCTTGGTACGATTGCTGCACTTTCAAAAAGTACAGTGAAGAGGTAGTGGTGCGCACTGCTTTGGGACGGCGAAAACGCTGAAGTCGACTAAGAACACTCCAGTGCCCTTGTTGCGGAAGAGAACCTCCTTGAGCTTCATGGTTACTTCTGGATCTGACGTATTCTCAAGGGACTTTGGCGATCCCTTTTCCCCTAAAACAAAGTGCAGCGTCACCCAGATAAAGCGTCGTCCAGCGAGGAACCTTTCCAGGCCTCGGTGTGGCCGCCAGACGAAATCCCACACAGCACTGCATTGGCATTGGCATTTCATGCGTCTCACACTCTAACACTTGCTGGCAAGGAACAAGGTGGCCACGACGCGGGACTGCTGTCTTGGAAGGATCGAGTTCGAAGGCAATGACGACAGCCCGATGACTACGCTGACGAATATGGCAACGGTCCTGCTGCTGAGTGGCACCTGCGACCAGTCGGTAACGTACATATGCTTTGCAGTTGACAGCCCCAGCAAACCCATCTTAGTGGCCAGCGTCCTTACATTGTTGTTGACATCGAACAGCAGACTTGCAAGTGCTTTGCAGCGACGTCTACTACGAAATTCCTCTCAACGCCAACGGTCACATGAACACTTCAGGCAACTACATTAATGTTGTAAAATCGAGGTTGACAGGGAAAATTGGTGTAGGGTGGAGTGCCCAATGCAGAGGCGCCTGACGGGAAGAGCGGTAATAGCGGTGAGAGCCGAACTAGACCGATTCCTGCTAGCCAACGAATAAGTGGTTCGAGTCTCCAGTGAACGTTGTTTATTTTTCGTTTTTGTTTTCTTTTTTCGTTCCTCGGAAATCTGTATTATGCACCTCTTACTTTGCAGCAGCAGATGATGCCAGCACGGTGACCTCAGATTGAGCCACCATTTCCAAAATTAGGGAGACTGTTGTATCTCACTGAGTATCTCCTGGCAGGCAAAGGACTCTTTGCTTTACAGGAGCTCCATTCATACGTATGCGAGCTGAAGGTCTGCAAGATTACAAAGCCAAAAGGAAATGCGAATTGGCGCAATAACTGCTTGGTGTACTTGCAGGTGAAAGACCTGAAGTCGTGCTCTCTGTGCATCTTCATGCATGGCATACCCATGCGCACCATGAATACACAGACACTAACCAGGTAGTGACAGGCCTCCAGGGGATTAAATAGTGAGGCTCAGGGATCAGGGGCAGGTTTCAGTGGTGCCCTGAAGAAAGCAGGGATCTAGCTTGTAGGCATCAGGGCAATGCTGCAAAGCCACATAAATATCACTCAAAAATGGCCCAGGCTTGTGAAGCAACTTGAACCATTGTGGCTCAAGTGACTTGGCAGCTAGGATGCGAGGGAAGTATTGCGGCTTCCCTGTGGATTGATGGTGTATCTAAGGGATGACTCATAGTTCCACCCACTACTGCGGCAGAGGGCGGGGCGAAATCCCCGGCCGCCCCTGCCTAACTACTAGGCTAGGGGCTGGCCTGGAATTATCTAGGACCCCTTTAAATCCCTGGCAGGCTGTGACAAAAGACTGGCTGCCAAGGTGAGTACTAGTACGAGCACTCCTTCATGCTGCCGCCTTGCAAACCCCCAGACGCTGTCAAACATATGACATTGCACCCTGAATATCACGCTATTACTGTCCTCCAAAGCCTGAGCGAGACTGTAACAATTAGGGCATCATGGTTCTCTTTGCCATTTCCTGCCTCATACAATCGGTTGAGCACGGTCTATGCAAACCTTTCAATGCGCGGTATAGGATGCTCCGAACAAATGATTGCTTGATGTACAGAGAGGATGAGTTTAGAAGTCTTATTACATGGTCACTACACGCAGCTCGTGCCAGAGGCATGGTGCATCTGCAGGGAAAGGCTGCCACACAATCTACACCTAGCAAGACCCTTTCAACCGTGAGCACAGTGCTCAGTATTTTTACTGAGCCCTGCCAGCTGGGGCCATGTGAACAGAGATGCTTTATTGCAACTTCAGAACTTTATGAGTGCACAGGTAAGTGCCTCCAGTACTTAAACGGTGCTCATAAAACTAAAGAAACGATATGTGCTCGTGCAACTCAGACAGTTGTAAGCACAAGCACACATCATTGAAGGGATGAGCCAGCTTGATCTGTACATCTGTTGACCATTACTTCTACCTATCAAATAACAAAAGATTGATCTATTTTAGCCTGTTTGGATCTCGTACAAAACCAATACTAATCCTACTACACCGACGCATCTGTCCACAACCATGCATACGGCCTCTTTGGGCCAAGAAGCAGTCACTCAATCCTGAGAGCCAGCTGGGACAGCTGCAGTCATCCTTGGAAAGTAGTCTCAACATTATTAAAAAATCATTAGAAATCTTCAGCTGCGGTTCATGGCCATCAGGTGGCCCCTTCAAGATGTCTCTAATCTGGATGGATGTGGAATGCTTTTCAAGTAGTCGCTCATCGCGGATTGTTCAATTCTGGTACAGCTTTCCACCCATCAAGGCTCCCAGGCTTTGTGCTTGGCATCCTTGATGTCACGACGAGCGCGCCAGTAGGCTGCCGCGCATTTGAAGCCCGAGCCATACCCCAGCTGCAAAATCCTGTGGCCCTTCTTGACAGCTCCCTGCGCCCAGCAAAGGACTCCTGCCTAAGGTATTTCATGTGCACACATTCCCATGGGTACAGGCCAGAAGTACCCCCCAACATATCCAAATCACGCCATGACAATCCTGGCATGCATGCAAAAGCAAATCCTTTGACGCACCGCCCTCTGACCCACCCTGCCTGATCCCTCAGGACACTTAAATATCACACTAAATTTGCAACACAGAAAGCATGCACATGCTCAGACGCATATGAACTGCATCGTGACAAAGCTTCCAGGAGAGCTGAGTGAGAACGCCCAGGGATATCCAGGAGGGCTGTGTGTGGAACTCTGGAAATTTTAACAAGGTCTGTTGGATCTTTATGCAGGGCACCAGCACAGCTGATTCAGCAGCAGCTCACCTGCGACTCCAGGTTGGCGAGGGTGTAGTAGGTGGAGCACATCATGGTGCTGCCAAAGCGCTCCAGGGTCTCCAGGGAGGGAACAGCCGCCTTGGGTGGCAGGCCCAGCCCACGCGCCACCGCGGAGATGACCGCAGCCGCGCCATGCTCACACGAATAATGCAATGCCAGCACTTGGTGCATTGATGTGATAAGCACGGCCCTGAAGTGAATGCCGGCAGCACCATGCACGCATTTGACAAGGCAGAACATGGTTGCCAGCTAGGGCAGGACAGCACTGATTGGCAGCCTCTTGTGGGTACTGCTCAGCCCGTGCAAGAGCATGCTTAATTAATTGCCGAGCTCGCAGATGATCAGCATGACAAATACAGCACAGCACCACCAGGATTAGGCAAGACCCATTCCAGTGGAAGCGACTCCAAACCTCTGACGGCTGCAGACCAGAAGCCTTCAGAGCATCCTCCACAACAGGATACATGATCATCTCCATCTCGGCCATCGCTGCCTTCGTGCTAAGATCAAATGGCTGATGGTTTGCGACACCTGCAAGCACCGTACCTCTCTTTCAGCCTGGTCAACTGTTTAAAGAGGGGCACAGCAAAAGGGACGTAAACAAGTTGTAGCTGCAGTGTTCTCTTCATTAAGACCAGGAGCACTGCATTGAGGTAGATACCCACCTTCTGGTATGCCTGTGTCATCTCCGATACCAGCTTCATCACCGAAGAATCCTCTTCTCATGGCGGATAGAGCGTCTTCGTTGAATGTCTGCGTGCCACTTTTAGCTCAAGCCGTGTCCGGCCGTGCAAATGAATTCAGAACTTGAAAAGTCTGCACGACTCAACGCGAAAGGCATCGCTACAGAGAGGCAACCCGGGAAAGGCGGGGCCCTTCAAGATGAGAAGCTCAAGAAGGACGCACCCATCCTTTGGTGATGATATCCATTGTTTCCGCCCTGCTCCTCCTCAGCCTGATGCAATTACAAAAGTTTAGAAAGAGCGCTAAGTGTACGGGAGATCTCCCGACTAAGTTACTTGCATAGAGAAGTGAAGGGGGTGGTATGTGCGCACTTCTTTGGGACGGCAAAAACGCTGAAGTCGATTAATGACACTCCCGTGCCCTTGTTGCGGAAGAGGATCTCCTTGATCGTCATTGTGAATGCTGGCTGTGACGCTTTCAGAAAGAATTTTACCAGTCTTTCTGTCCGTATTGTGGGATAGCGCACTGTCCCTCCAAAACAAAGATCCGAAGCGAAGCAGTCTTCGCAGCGTTACGACCCACTCGTTCTGCGAGGCAAGCGTGCTCGTAAGCCATTGCATGATGGCTTCCCTCTAGCGTAATATTGTCCGGCAACCAAAAGAGTGGCCGTGCAGCTTCTGTCCTTGGAGGGTTCGAACTTAGTAACGACAGCTTGATGACTATCGATTACGTGCCATGACATGACTTCCAGGCAAGTCGCTCAGACAATTTTGCAGCCGCTCCCTTCAATTCCTGCTCGAATTTAGGCTCCCAAAACAGTAAAACAATGTCTAGCTGCAAACAGTACGTTCGCGGGCTCGCAGAGCAGTCCTGCCTGCTGCGAGGCAGTTGAGCTGGCCCCGGCATGGGCTTCCAACTGACAGGGAAGACCATCTTGGTGGCGAGCGTTCTCACACTGACTACAAGCTCACAGGTACGACTTCTTTCAGATTAAGTTCCTTTGATCTGGAGTCATTCTGAGCTCGTGGTCTTTGTAATGTTTCTGGCATCTGAATCGTGCTTTGTGCTCGCTATCCGTATTTGGAAACATTCTCATATAATATCCTGGTGCTTCGAGAACTTGGTGCCTTGCAGCTGCAATGGTTGCTTGCAGCGGTCAGTCATCAGTGTCGTTGAGGTCGGACAGTTGGGATGTTGGTCTGCCACAGGGCCTGCTGACCACAGCATCGAAGAGCAATGGGAGCTACAGGTACAACTTTGCCACGGTGCCACTGCTGGCGGAGATGCTCAAGCTGCTCATCAGCAGCCTGCTGCTGCAGCGCCAGAAGCAGACTAGCCCAGAGGCCGCGCGCATCACCCGTCATTGGCGGACCGCAGCGCTGTTCCTGGTGCCCTCCATCATCTACTGGCTGCACAACAACGTGCAGTTCGTCACGCTCAAATTCGTGGACCCGGCCACGTACCAGATCATGGGCAACCTGAAGATTGTGACCACGGGGCTCCTGCTGTGGGCATGCCTCAAACGCCAGCTCACCCTCCTGCAGTGGATGGCCCTGGCACTTCTCATGATCGGCGCCACAGTCAGCCAGGTATGCTGGCACTGTGCTTCTTTATCACAACTTGGCTGCACTTGTTTCCCAATGCATTCAGGGGCCCAGCTGGCAAGGGTCGGTATAAACACCGTTGTTGTGCCCACCGTTTGTTGGATCTTGATTGTTTTGGCAAGTCCGTCAAGGGGGTAGGGTACGTGGCAGCCCTTTGCCTGCAGCCTGTCTGCAGATGCTTCTTGTTTTTGCCAGGAACAGTGTGTGATATTTATTAAATAATTGGTCAAAATTCCTGCACAGCTATTGATCGTGAGCGCTGGCGTGCAGTTGAAGACCGGGTGCGACACGACGTCCCTGCTTGCAGCTCCAGTAGCGGTGGGTTCTTCCCTGCACTGCTGCCACTCAGAAACCTGCATTCCCTTTTCTAGTGGTGCCCAGCACTGCTTCTTGCAGGTCTGCTGTCCTGTCCACAGTGGAGATCATGAGCATCACTGGGTAGACAGTGCAACTCACCTAGATTGCCTCTGGATTGCATGAGGCTTTGGAGTGAGTAATTGGAGGCATCGACAGTTTTTTTGGAGCATCTCAAGCGGCCATGAGTTGCCCTAATCTCAAGAGTCGCCTGTGACTTGTGCAGGGGTACCTGTTTGGGGTGCTGAGCGCGTTCCTGTCGGCGATAGCGGCGGTGTACACGGAGTGGATCATGAAGCGCAACTCGGACTCGCTGTACTGGCAGAACATGCAGCTTTACAGCTTTGGCGTGGCCTTCAATGCGCTCGGCCTCACTCTCGGGGACTTGCAACAGGGTGAGTTTTCTACACAGCCCCGCTCTTCATATGCTCAACATTGTAGATTGTTGTTGCATTCATGCCAATCAGGTGCTGCCCTAGGCGCCATTCAGCAGAAGTTGGGTACTGCTTGCAACCGTTCGAGACTGTGCGTCAGGGTTTGACAACCACTCTCAGGAATTCTGGGCTCCAGAGAGCTATTCAGAGTGGAGCCCAGAATTCCTGAGGGATTGGCGTTCAGTGTCAGGGCCCAGGGGAAGAGGTCAGGGATGCTCTTGGAAATTCAGGGATCTGGAATTTGTGCATCAGCGCAATGCCCTGAAGCAAGATTATTGTGACTCAAGGGCACTTTCGAAGCAATGGCGAGGCCAGAATCAGAGCCTGCTGGTGCCTCTGGAAAAAACATTGTGTACATCAGGGATGCCCCGAAGACTCAGCCGCTACACCGGCAGCGGGCGGGGGCGAAGCCCTTGTCCGCCCTTGCCCTACTTTGGGGCTGTCCTAAGAATATCTTGGACCCCTGCCAATCCCTGCTGTGCCTTTGGCGGAGCAATGGCTGAGAGGATTCGTATGGCTGTCCCCTGCAGGGTTTGAGAAGGGCGTGTGGGTGTTCACGCTATTCCAGGGGTATGATTGGGTGACAGTGCTGGTGGTTGCCAACCTGGCCTTCAGCGGGCTGCTGGTGTCCTGGGTTATGAAATTTGCTGACTCCATTCTGAAGGTGCGCATATGTCTAATCCCAGCTTCGGTGGTGCTTGTCTTCCTGATCTCTTCAAGACTGAAAAAGAGAGGACATGCCAAAGAGGATTAGTGCAGGGCTAGACAGCCCCTCAGGGACCCCTAGGGGACCGGCCTTCAGGTTCTGGGCTCAGGGTAGGATTTCAGGGGTGCCTTGGGAATCCAGGGATCTGGCATGTCGGCGTCAGGGCTAAGCCCCAAAGACACATGGCTGTGACTCGGGGGCTTCACAGCCTTTTTTGGCAACTTGAAGCAGCTGGCGGCCGGATACAAGGGAAAAGCTGCTGGTGTATCGTGACAAATTCCGTATATCTCAGGAATGCCCGGAAGTTTCAGCCCCTGCCGCGGCAGCGGCCGGAGCGGGGGCTTCGCCCCCGCCCGCCCTTGCCCTACTTAGGGGCTGGCCTGACACATTTTAGGAGACCTGTCCAATCCTGGATTCATGTTTGCTGTGCAGGTGTATGCCACCTCGATGGCGATGCTTGTTACTGCGGTGGTTTCTGTCATATTCTTTGACCTGGCCCCCAGCTTGCAGCTGGTGCTGGGCATTTTGACGGCGAGCATATCTCTTGTATTGTACTATATCACCCCATCGGTACTTTTGGAAACGCGATCAGCCAGACTTCCCAAGTAGCTTTGTGATTACTGTGCTTGCTGTTCCTTGGTGTCGAGATCTCGGTTCCGCCTGTGGGGGACTTGCCTTTGTCAAGAGGCTTTGATTCTGCTACTGACACAGGAGTGTCGATGCAATGGATGCGAAGTATAGAATGCGACATGTGAAATGATTTCTATCTGGGCCTAGCCAGTTGCGCCCGAGAAGTATCCGTGATCACTTGAGGGCTCTTTGTTGCAGAAAACGACGCGTAAGCGGCTGCCGATATTTCCTCAGTATTTTTAGCCTTAAGAGCTGGTCGAACCACCTTTCGATAGCAGAGGGAAGATGTGAAGCTCACTATTTGGGAGACGAAGCCGCACAAGAGGGATATATATGACCAAAATTCAGAAAATGACAACCGTGAACTTCCCTGGAAAAACCAGGGTGATCCCCGATCCTAATTAGGCCAAAATGCAAGTATGCCCGAGTGGTCTAAGGGGTCAGACTCAAGTTCTGATAAGCGTCAGCTTGCGAGGGTTCAAATCCCTCTACTTGCAAGACACACTTTTTCATTTTTGGACTTTCAAATTCTTTATCTGAAGTGAAGCTCCCCAGGGATCTTGTTACCCGTAATTCAGCAGGCAACTGCCAACAAGGGGTATGATCCCCCAAATGCTGAATTCACCGGCTCGGCGCAATTGCACCACCAATCATAGTACTATGATTGGACTATGATGGACTATGATCCACTAGTGGATCATAGAAGGCTATCAGCATGCGCATAGTACGGTAGCAGAGCCGGTAGCTGTGCGGCACAGCAGCACGAGCGGTGGAACGCTCTGCTTGGGACACTACACCGTCACGGTGTCGCATTTTCACACCCCAGGCCTTGCGCGTAGTGGCATGCAGGCAGATAGTGAAGAGATACAATTGCAATACTATTACTGCTGGGGACCTGCGCCTCCCACACTCGTATAACTTGGTCCCGAAACCGCGGAAGGGGTCACACTCAAGTTCTGATAAGCGTCAGCTCCCGAGGGTTCATATCCCTCCGAATGCAAACTTTTTTGTATTTTTTCATCTTCAATGCATGATGGCATGTACCTCATCAACACCAGAATTGCTTGCGGGCACGCTTGCACTTTTTTTCTCTTCCCACAACCTTTGTGACAGTGATATTGGCACGCTTGCATAATTTTTTATTATTATTATTATTACACGCTTTTCCTGCCAAGAGGCAAGGTACGTCCTGCA